>OIXV01000322.1_pt1 | contig 47009 bp, 59 predicted proteins | sample 1587771 | NCBI WGS metagenome assembly OIXV01 (sample SAMEA3888893, study PRJEB22519) | human gut metagenome | biome: human gut; feature: human-associated habitat; material: faeces | place: Denmark | collected 2010
TAGGGACGAACACGCCTGCGGCAGTTCGCGCACCCCGCTCAGCCGGTGCAGAAAAAAGGCTGCCGCCCGTCAGGGACGAACACGCTAACGCAGTTCGAGTACCCCGCTCAGCCGGTGCTGAAAAAAGGCTGCCGCCCGTCAGGGGCGAACACGCTGACGCAGTTCGGTCACCCCGCTCAGCCGGTGCTGAAAAAACTGCCGCCCAAACCGGGGCAAAAAGCCGCCGTTTGTTAACGGTATATCCCTTGTATTTTCCCGTCCGGCTTGTTACAATAGGCTTATAAAAGAAAGGAGGCGTTTACAATGAAACGCTCAAAAGTTATTACAGCCGTAATTGCGATCATTGCAGTAGTCGCCGCAGCCTGTGTATATGGATATGTCCGCAGCAAGCCCGCCGATGAACCGGAAAAGCCTGCTGTTACCGAGCCGGAGAACCCGACCACGCCGGAAACGCCGGACGACAACAATTCCGGCAAACCGTCCGATTCCAAGACCGATGAACCTGCCGTACAGCCGGAAAACCCCAATCCGAGCGGCACGGAGTCCGTCACCATCTATGTTCCGGATGAACAGGGCGAAACGCTCACGCCGACCGGCGCAGACGCGAAGGACGACTCCGACCAGTCGCTCGTGGACGCACTCATCGCCGCAGGCTCTCTGCCCGAGGGCGTCAAGGTGCAGTCCTCGTCACTCGAGAACGGCACGCTCACGCTCGACATGAATGCCGCCTTCGGCGAGGCGATCCGCGCCTCCGGCACCGCCGGTGAAACGCTCAAGATCTACGCACTGGTCAACACGTTCGCGCAGGCGCGCGGCGCAACCGCAGTGCTCATCACCGTGGACGGCAAGGTGCTCGAAAGCGGACACGAGGTCTACGATTACGCGATCGAGCCAAACAACTGACCTGCAAAAGAAAAGCTCCGAAACGCCTGTTTCGGAGCTTTTTCTTACTTATTCATCATTTTCAGAAACTTTTCCTTGATATGCGCGGCAGCGGCGCACGGGTCGTCCGCCTTCATAACGGCAGAGACCACGGCGATGCCCTTGATGGGGCTGTCAGCCAGCACGTCCATGTTATCCGCGTTCAGGCCGCCGATGGCAACCACCGGAATCGGAACCGCGCGGCACACATCGTTCAGCACGGAGACCGGCGTAACCTTGGTGGTAACGTGGGTAGTCGTCGGGTAAATGGCGCCGGTGCCGAGGTAATCCGCGCCGTCATTGTACGCGGCAACGGCTGCTTCGACCGTCTTGGCGGTCGCGCCGACGATCTTATTCGGGCCGAGCAGCCTGCGGCAGACCGCCACCGGCAGGTCGCTCGCGCCGACGTGTACGCCGGCCGCATCGCAGGCAATGGCAACATCCACACGGTCATCGATGATGAGCGGCACGCTGTAGCGGTCGGTGACGGACTTGACCTGCTGCGCCAGCTCAAGGTAGCTGCGTCCGCCGGTGTCCTTCTCGCGGAGCTGAATGAGCGTTGCACCGCCCCTGCACGCCTCGTCCACCGCGTGGAGCAGGGTCTCGGTCGTGTGGTAGGTACTGTCCGTAATGACATATAATGTAGGATCAAACTGCATGATAATACTCCTTTTTTGAACTTATTGTGCCGTTTCGCATTCTTTTACCGTCTTGCGAATGAAAAACAGGCTGATAACATCAACAACGTAAATAAACTGGGAAATGACCTGCCGGACTGCGGTTCCGGTGCTGATTTTGCCCTGTCTGCACGCGTGCAGGATGAGCGCAATGCAGTAGCCGGACGAGGCCATCATGGCAAACCAGGCAACCAGCATTTGTAAGAGCACGACCGGCAGCGTCATCGGGAAAATCAGCGTAAACATGCCGTAAATCATGCCGAAAAAGAAATTCAGCAGGAACATTGGAATCGCGATGCACTTCATTGCAATGATGCAGCGCCACAGCGTCTGCCGCACCGCCGGGTCGGACAGCCGCCTGTACATCACAGCAGCGCAAATCAGATTGCAGATTGCCAACGGCCCAATAAGCAGCCAGAACAGGAATAATCCCATCTGAAATATGTCCTTATCCGTTCCTTGCGCCACAAAAGCGCACAGAAATTCGCCTGCATACGACAGCGCCAGACCGACAAAGCAAACGATTTCACAGATGCTGAAAAACCTTGCAGCCTTCATTCCCTCTCCCCTTTCACCGCGTGTTAATTTTCATCAATTTATTTTCACGATAAGCAAATCCTGTTCTTCCCCGAGTTCACCGAGCGCGGTGCCGTCCGGCTGAAACGCCACGCTGTGCCCGACAAATTTTCCGGGCGCATACTGGTCTGCGCCGAGCACGGTCAGGCCGTTCTCGATGGCTCGCGCGCACAGCAGGGTGCGCCAGTGCAGCAGCTTGTTCTCGCCCTGCACCCAGCCCGCCGGAACGAACAGCGTCTCGGCACCGCGTGCCTTCTGCTCGGCGGCAAGCGTCGGAAACCGAAGCTCGAAACAGGTAATGATGCCCAGTTTTCCGACAGGTGTCTCGATGGGCGAAAACGGCTTGTCCCCTGCCCGGCACTCATCGGATTCCCGATAGCCGAAGGCATCGTACAAACGCCTCTTGCGGTGCGTTCCGCGCAGGCGGCCGCGGTCATCAAGAACCGCAATCGTGTTGTACGGCAGACCGTCCGTGCGCTCGTACATGCCTGCGGCAATCCACAGGCTGTATCTCCGGCAAAGCTCACCGAGCGCAATAATGAACGCGCCGTCACACGGCTCTGCGGCCTCGATATTTTTCGACCGTGCGTTCACTTTTGCGTAATACATGCTGTATTCCGGCAAAAACAGCATTTTCGCTCCATTTTCTACTGCCGTTTGTGCAAGGTGTTCTATTTCCCTGAGATTGGAAGTTTTGTCCTCCCCGGCGCTGAACTGCCCGATGGCAACCGTGCTCACGCCTCTCTCCAGCCCTTGCAGATGTCCACCCATGCCTTGAAACCGGAGAATTTCTCCAGTTCCGGGATGGTGACCTCGATGGCTGAGTTGGACGAGCCGCACGCCGGGAATACCGTCTCGAACCGTCGGAGCGATTCATCGAGGTAGACCGTTACGCCGTCGTTCACGCCGAACGGGCACACGCCGCCGACCGCATGACCGATCTCCGGCTCGACCTCCTCAAACGCGAGCATCCGCGCCTTGCAGCCGAACCGCGCCTTGTACTTCGGGTTGTCGATCTTGGTGTCGCCTGCCGCAACGATGAGGATCACGCCGTTATTCGTGCGGAACGACAGCGTTTTTGCGATGCGTGCCGGTTCGCAGTGGGCGGCTTCGGCGGCCAGCTCTACGGTCGCGCTGGACACCGGGAATTCGATCACGCGATCCTCTGCACCGAACTGACGCAGATACGCTTTTGCTTTTTCGATGGACATGGGTCTCAATCTCCTTCTGTCTGCTGCGGGATATCGTCGATCATGCTTTCGCACAGCCTACGTAAATAATTTGCAATTTCGCTGAGCGCAAGGCATGTGCACAGCCGCTCCTCCGGGTCATCCGGCGTCTCGGGCAGCTGGGCGGTCAGCAGCGGCGGAATGGCTTCGCGCATGCGCTTCTTGTCCGCGAGCAGATGCTCGTAGCACGCCGCAAAGTCCACATCGTCCCGACCGGTCAGCGCCTTCACATCGTTTAAGCGCAGCGTCTGCTTCAAATGGTACACGCAGAGCAGCTGCATGATCTGCTGGCGCGTGTATTTTTTGCCCTTCACCGGCGTCATAAGCCCTTCCTTGACGTAGTTGTTGACCATGGTTTTTGTCAGCAGCTTATCCTCCGGCGTGCGCTTGCTGCCCGATAAGCACTGATCGAACAGCGTCAGCACCTGATCCATATACAGGTCAAGCTGCGGCACCTCGTCGGGCATGATATCGCGGTCGGCAAAGACCGCTTCTATGGTTTTCTCCAGCCGCGGCATGGCGTTCACCTCATCTTTTACAAAATATCGAGGCAACACCGCACAATTAAAGCTACGGCGCTTTACGGAAATTTTGTGCCCTGACTTCGTTGTGAGTTCACGGTAATACATCAAGTATTACCGCAAACTCACGCCTCGTCAGAACGCAAAATTTACTCGTAAATCGCTCTTGTTCAATTATGCGGTGTTACCTTGCAACTACGGTACCGAACGGAAACACGCAATTTTTCGTCTGTCCGTGCGGCCTGCAATGCTATTATTATAAGCCTTTTGCGCGCTTCACGCAAGAGTTATACCGCTCGACAAACCCACTGTAATATGATATACTGAACGAACAATAAGCGGTAGGAGGCTTACATATGAAAAAATTCTGGCAACGCCTGGTCCTTTTCGGACTGACAGGTGCATTTTTTGTATCCTGCATCAGCTGCAGCGCGGCAAATACTGCCTCGAAGGTTCCGATTCTGATGTACCACAACCTGACGAACGACCCATCCGCCGTGACGAGCATGACCATCACCGGCGAGCGGTTTCAGGAGGACATGGAATATCTGGAATACAACGGCTACACGCCGCTGCTCTCGGCGGATTTGATCGACATCCGAGCCGGAAAGGAAGCCATGCCCGAGCGGCCGGTCATGATCACCTTTGACGACGGTTATCGCTCCAATTACGATATTGCGTACCCGATTCTGCAGAAAACCGGCATGAAGGCCGTCATTGCACTGATCGGCAAAAGCATCCGCGCAAACGACAACACGGAGGCGAACCGCTTTTTCCTCAAGTGGGATGAGGCAGCCGAAATGGCCGACAGCGGTCTGGTGGAGCTGGCCTCTCACACCTACAACCTGCACAACCCGCAGTACGGCGGACTGACCGCACCGGACGGCATCAACGGCATCCAGCGGCTGAAGGGCGAGTCGCAGGCGGCATATAACAAGCGCGTCGGCGAGGACCTCAAGCAGAGCATTGACCTCATCACGCAAAATACCAACCAGAAAAACGTGCTGTTTTTCGCATATCCGTTCGGCGCGCGCGACGGGTGGATGCAGCCGCTGCTGCAGAAAAACGGTATCCAGGTCAGCGTACTGACCAACACCGGAACGGCGTCTATCCGGCGCGGATTGACCGATCTGCCGCGTTACCGCATCACGATGGACACCAAACTGAGCGATATTCTTCCGGCGAACCCGAACGCCTCGCACGATATTACCGTGCGGGCGCACATGCCGACCATGATAAAAAATGAAAAAATCCGGCAGGAAGTCGCCCGGCACCTTCCCGCACAGGAGAGAACCATAAAAATTCCGAAATCGTATACCTGATTTTTCAAGCACTGTCTTTGATTAACAAAGACGGTGCTTTTTTCATGGTGACAATTTAGAGAAAGCACTTGCAATTTCCGAAAAATATGGTATCATAACAGACATGATATGGTTTTTAACTCTACATAGCAAAAAGGAGGAATTCGTATGCCTCGTGCATTTCTCAAGGCCCGCGAGCCGTTTTCCAGTTACTCTCATTTCATCGGTGCGGTGCTCAGCGGCGCCGGACTGTTCGTGCTGCTCGTGCGGCTGCTGTTCGATTCGTCCGTCACCGGCTCGCTTGCGGCGGCTGCCGTGGTGTTCTGCCTGTCGCTGATCGCGCTGTACTCCGCAAGCAGCGTGTACCATTTCTCCGGCCGCGGCGAAGCCGTCCTGCGGCGGCTGAAAAAGCTCGACCACAGCATGATCTATGTGCTGATCGCGGGCAGCTACACGCCGATTATTCTCAAATTCATGCCTGCGCCGCGCTGCTATGTCTTTCTCGGCGTGATCTGGCTGATTGCGCTGACCGGCATTGCCATCAAGCTGCTGTGGATTGACGCGCCGCGTCTTATCGGCACCGCGCTGTACCTCGCGCTCGGCTGGGCGATTGCATTTGATTTCGGGGTTGTGCTGTCCATGCCCGCGCCTGCCATTGCCCTGCTGACTGCCGGAGGTCTGTCGTATACGGTCGGCGGCGTGATCTATATCGCCAAAAAGCCGAATTTAGGTAAAATGATCGGATTTCATGAGCTGTTTCATCTGTTCGTAATCGTCGGCAGCGTTTGTCATTATCTAATGGTGTTTCTATATGTTCTCTAACAAACGAGCCGTGAATCTTCATGTGATTCACGGCTCGTTTTCGTTTCCATCCGCACCCGGCAAACCATTTTTTATTACTGCTATGGCGGAACACTCCATAATTCGAATGCTTTATCCACGGATGATCCGGCTCTGTACCATAATTATTCCGTATATATTTTTCTAACTCCGTTCGATCCATACTGCCATCTCCATCCCCCGGTTTATATTAAGGCAACACCGCACAATTAAAGCGGCGGTGCTTTGCGGAAATTTTGTGCTCTGACTTTGTTGCAGTTTCACGGTAATACATCAAGTATTACCGCAAAACTGTGCCTCGTCAGTACGCAAAATTTACTCGCAAATCACTCTTGTTCAATTATGCGGTATTGCCTTAAACAAATGGACTGTCGAAAACTTCGTTTTCCTGACAGACTGAAAAAGAGAGGCTACAAAGCCTCTCTTTTTTCCATTTATTCTGCAGTTTTCTTTGCCGTCTTTTTTTCCAGCTTGCCAATCCTCTGATTGATATACGCCGGAACTTCCTTGAGCGGAATACCGAGTGCAACCGAAAGCTCGCTGTTAAGCAGTTCCTCGGCACGTTTGCGGTAGCGCTGATCGACCTGACTGACACGGCGTCCGTGCCGGCGCGACTTGGCGTAAACCGTCTTGATCAGCTGCACAAGCTCCTCGCAGTCGTGGCTCTGCAGCGCCGCCTGATAATGCTCATTCGCCATGCGGACGCTGTGACAAACAAAGTGGTCCTCTTCGATGTCAGGAATAGAGTTGATGAGTTCCTCTGCTTTTTCGCGGGAGATCACCGGACGGGTAAACACCGGCGAATCCGTCGGAATATAGATGGTCTCCGTGCCCGTTACCGGTACCAGCGTATAGTACAGCTTATCCTCCTCGGTCTCGAACGGCGGCTTGCCGATTGACTCTACCCGGCACACACTGTTGGTTCCGTACACAATGAACTCTCCTGCCTGATACATCAAGATGCCTCCTCACACATCGCGTTTCATTCTGTTTCCGTCATCCACTTTTTCTGATATAATTATAGCACATTTCTCTGCAAATTGTAAGTTTTATTTGCTCTTTTCCTCATTTTTCGGCAATTTGACGTATATTTTCGCTGTAAAACCGCACGTCCGTGCGCAAAATTTCTCCTGCAGATGAAAAAGCACCGTACATAAAGTACGGTGCTTTGGGTTTCAGCTTTTAGCCTTCGATTGCCGTGTAATCATCCGGAACGGTGATGCCCAGCTTCTCGCAGTTAGTCTTGTTGTACATCTTCGTGAAGTTCGGTGCAGGCTGTACTTCCATATCACCCGGGTTTGCGCCGTTGGCGAGGATCTCGTAAGCCATCTCACCGGTCTTCTCGCCCAGCTCGTAGTAATCAATGGACAGGGTAGCTACGCCGCAGCCGTTGCAGATGCCCTGCTCGCCTGCGATAACCGGAACCTTTGCCGGGATAACAACGTTTGCAATTGCCTCGGTGCAGGAAGCAGCGGTGTTATCGGTCGGGATATACATAACATCGCTTGCCGCAGCAGCCTTCTGCGTTACGGAAGCAACGTCGTTGGAGTCGGTGAACGCATACTCGGTGCAGGTGTAACCCAGCTTCTCAAGCAGCGGCTTGATGGTATCGATCTGGTACTTGGAGTTCGGCTCAGCGGAGCAGTACAGCAGACCTACGTTCTTGGCATCCGGGAACAGCTCCTTGAGCATATCGGCCTGACCGTCGAGCGGTGCAAGATCGGTAGTACCGGAGATGTTGGTGCCGGTCTTGCCGGTCCAGTCGGATACGCCGAGTGCGGTGCCGTAGTCGGTTACCGAAGTGCCGAGGATCGGAATATCAGAGGTGCCGGCCTGTGCTGCCTGCAGTGCTGCGGTAGCATTGGCCATGATCAGGTCAACGCCTTCGGAAACAAAGCCGTTTACAATCGTGGTGCAGTTTGCGGACTCGCCGGATGCATTCTGCGAATCAAATTCAACCGAACCGCCGTCAGCCTCGACCAGCTCCTTCAGCTTATCCTGGAAACCCTGCGTAGCCGCATCCAGTGCCTCATGCTGAACCAGCTGAACGATGCCTACCTTGTAGCTGCCAGCCGAACCGGAATCGCTGCCGGAGGCTGCATTGCTGTCATCGCTGCCGGAGCTGCTGCCGCCGCAGGCAGTCATCGTGAGTGCCATGGCGCCAGCCATCAGCGCTGCGAGTAATCTCTTCTTCATGGGAAACCCTTCTTTGTTCAAATTTTACTTTTCACAGAACTTTTGCACTTCTGTTACTTCATCATTTTAGCAGTTAAAAGAGTTCAAGTCAAGTATACCGTTTAAATTTCTTACGATAAGAATTATCTGTCCGTCATTTTTTACAATATCAACTTTGTAATTTGTTAACAATCTGTAAGGAATGTCAAATTCCAGTTGACCGCCGCTCCTGTCTATCGTACAATAGAGGTAACAAAAGCAGCACCGGTGAATCAGCTTCACGGTGCTGCTCTGCTACGATTTATATTACAATTTTTAAGGAGCGATACTATGAATATTTCGTTCTTCCTGAAACCCAAGGTAGAGGTTTCCTACTTAACCGAAAGCTGCCCGGTGCAGAAGGCCATTGACAACATGCTCCACAGCGGCTTCACAGCGATTCCTGTGGTAGATGCCAAGGGAAAATACGCCGGAACGATCACCGAAGGTGATTTTCTGCGGCTGGTGCTGCATTACCCGAAGGAAACCCTCGAACAGCTGACCGTCGGTCAGGTTGAGCTGCGGGTACACCACCGCTCGGTAAGCATTGATGCACGCATGGAGGATATGGTCGATCTGGTCACAGCGCAGAATTTTGTACCTGTAGTGGACGGACGCGGTATCTTCTGCGGTATTGTCACCCGTCGGGATGTGATCACCTACCTCTGCAAGCAAGTGCAGAGCTGATTCAACGAAGCAGTTCGCGGTATGTATCCTCGCTGTCCGGCTGTCCGACAACGGCCAGAGAAGCCTTCGAGCGGTCGAACACACGGCGGGCAAGGTTCAGGATATCATCTGCGGTCACGCGGTCGTAGGAATCGAGCACTTCCTCGATCTTGGATACCTCGCCGCGCAGCAGCTCACTGCGGCCGATGGTCATCATGCGGTTTCCTGTATTCTCCAGCCCCATCAGCAGCGTGGTCTTGGCCTGCTCACGGCAGCGCGACAGTTCGTCCGGCGCCGGTCCGTTCTGACAGAATTCATCGAGTTCATGCAGAATGAGATCGAGCGCCTTGCGCTCGGTTTCCTGTCCCAGACCGGTGTAGATGGACAGCAGACCGGTATCCAGATGCGGTGTGGTAAACGTGTACACCGAGTAGCACAAGCCGTTCTGCTCGCGCACGCTCTGGAACAGGCGGGACGACATGCCGCCGCCGAGGATGGAACTGAGCAGGTTCATTGCAAAGCGATCCTCGCTGACAAGCGATACGCCCGGGAAGGACAGGCACAGATGGTTCTGCTCGATCTCCTTATCCTTCAGGAACAGGCTCGGCTGGTAGGCTGCCGGTGTGATAACGTTTTTGCCCTCGCCCTGCATCTCGGAGAACAGATCCTCGATAAAGTCGAGATCCTCATCGGTAAAATGGCCGGAAACCGCAACAACTGTATCCTGCGGACGGTAATATTCGCGCATATACTTGTGCAGTGTTTCCGAGGTCATCGGCTCGAGCGTTTCCGCCGTGCCGAGAATCGGGCGGCCAAGTGCCGAGCCGCTGTAGCAGCTCTCGAACAGCTTGTCGATGGCAACATCCTCCGGAGAGTCCTCGTACATGTCGATCTCCTCGAGAACGACACCGCGCTCCAGCTCCAGATCCTCCTGTGCAAAACGGGAATGCAGGAACATATCCGCCAGCAGAGCCACCGCGTTTTTCAGCCGGCTGTCCAGAACCTTCATATAGTAGCATGTGCATTCCTTATCTGTGAATGCATTCGCCTGCCCGCCTAATGCATCGATTGCGATTGCAATATGGCGGGCAGAGCGTTTTTCCGTGCCCTTGAAGATCATGTGCTCGATGAAATGCGATACGCCGCCGAGCTCTGCGGGTTCGTATCGGCTGCCGTTGCCGACCCAGATGCCGACCGACACCGTGCGCATGTTGTCGATCCGTTCGGTAATCAGACGCACACCGTTCGGGAGAATTCGTTTTACATACATCGGTTTTTACCTACTTTCTGTTTGTACTCTTTCTCTCTTTTTCTTATAGCACTTATTCCCATATAAGAACAGGGGACATGATCGTCGTCATGTCCCCTGCTTCGTTCTCTAACGATCACAAGTTTAATAATACACCTTATTCCCGTTTTCGTCCAGACTGTATCGGTCACCATCGCAATCATAATAGTCACCGGTGTCGGAATCGTACCAGCCGCCTTCCTCCACAAGGGATTCCGGGTCCACCGCAGTGGTATTCGACTTGGTATCCGTGCCCTTGGACGAATCGGTCGTATCCGTCCCGGTATCCGTATCGGACTTGCTGTCCGTGCCGGTATCATCATCGGTCGTGCCGCTGCCGATATCCGCGTCATCATAGATGTATGCGTGAATATGGTCGGCTGCCACATCCAGATCATAGGTGATAAACTCACTGGAATTACCGGAATAGCTCCACTCGCCATCCACCGGAACACGGGTGTGCTCAAGTGTCGGAATGCCGTTCTTGACCGCGCCGACGATCAGCGACGCCATATCAGTCGGCGAAAGCGAGGTCGTAACATACGGAACCAGCTTGCGCATGCTGCCGATCAGCTCGGTGGCGCTTGCGCTCTGCAGCTTGGTGAAGATGGCGTTCAGCACAACGCTCTGACGCTCCACGCGCGCCCAGTCATCGCCGGTGTCGCCCTTGCGGATACGGCCGTAGCACAGCGCCTGCACGCCGTCCAGCGTCTGCAGACCGGTCTTCTCCACGCCGGAGAACTCCTTGCCCCGCTCTGCGCCGTAGTCTTTGATGACACGGTTGAGCTCCTTCAGCTCGTTATCGTTCTGCACGTTGATGTCCACGCCGCCGATCGCGTCTACGATCTGCACCAGCTGCTCGAAGTCTACGGCAACGTAATCCTTGATATCCGTGCCGAAATTCTCGTTGATGGTGCGGATAGCCAGACTGGGACCGCCGCGGAAATACGCCGCATTCAGCTTGTCCTCACTGTAGCCGTCGATATCTACCAGAGAATCGCGCATCAGGCTGATGAGCTTGATCTTGCCGCGCGTGTTGTCCACGGTGACGATCATCATGCAGTCCGAATGGCTCTGCTTGTCGCCCTCGCGGGTATCCAGACCGAACAATGCAATATTCGTAATATTTTCGTCCGCTGTGACGCTCGCCGCCAGATCTTCATCGGACAGCGAGGAGTCATAGGTATAGCCGAACATCGTGCGGTAGCCGTACAGTCCGATACAGAACAGGATTGCCAGCGCCACAACAGCGGCCATCGTGCGGAACAATGCACGCTGCAAGCGTTTGAAAGACATAGTGTTAGTCCTCGAAAGACTTCTCGGTCAGTTCGTGTACACGCAGGGTATTGGTGTAGTAAACCTCGCCTACCGGCATACCTGCGGTGATGGTGATAACGTCGCCAACGCGCAGATCGAGCGCAGTTACCGCTGCCTTCTCGGACAGATGGTACAGCTCAGTGCCGGACTGCGGGCGCTTTTCAACCAGAATCGGCTTTACGCCCCAGGACATGGTCAGGCGGTTAAAGGTCTTTTCGCTCGGGGTAGCGGCGATGATCGGCGCGCCCGGACGGTAGGTGGATACAGCGCGAGCGGTAGAACCGGACTCGGTGAACGCTACAATGCCCTTAACGCCCAGATCAGCGGAGGTAGAGCAGGTCGCGTGCGAGATTGCCAGTGTCTTCATGTCGCCGTCTACATTCATGTTCTGGAACTCAAGACGGGTTACACGGCGGCGGTCGTAGTGGATGGTCTTCTCTGCGTTCTCTGCGATGCGGCTCATGGTGCGAACGGTCTCTACCGGATACTTGCCGACAGAGGTCTCACCGGACAGCATGATAGCGGAGGTGCCGTCGTAAACAGCGTTTGCAACGTCGGAAACCTCTGCACGGGTCGGGCGCGGATTCTTAGCCATGGACTCGAGCATCTGGGTAGCGGTTACAACGCGCTTGCCGCGGGAAATGCAGGTCTTGATGATGGACTTCTGGATCTCCGGCAGCTCCTCAAACGGAACCTCAACGCCAAGGTCGCCGCGGGCTACCATGATGCCGTTTGCCTCGTCGAGAATCTCCTGTACGTTGTTTACGCCTTCCATGTTCTCGATCTTGCAGATGATCTCAACATCTTCCTTGCCGTGTGCCTTGAGGATCTCCTTGATGTCGCGGACGTCCTGTGCGGAACGGGTGAAGGAAGCAGCGATAAAGTCGATGTCCTGAGACAGACCGAACTCAATATCCTCACGGTCCTTATCGGAAACGAACTTCATGTTCAGCTTGATGCCCGGTACATTGATGGACTTGCGGTTGGAGAGCGGGCCGCCGTTGAGCGCCTTGCACACAATGTCGGTGCCGTTCTTGATCTCCTCGACCTCGAATGCAACCAGACCGTCGTCGATCAGGATGCGGGTGCCCGGCTGAACGTCGTTCGGCAGGCCTTCGTAGGTGATGGAAACGATGGTGTTGTCACCCTCGATATCGCGGGTGGTCAGCGTAAACTCCTGACCCTCAACAATCTCGATCTTGCCGTCCTTATAGGTCTTGGTACGGATCTCCGGACCCTTGGTATCCAGCATAATGCCGACCGGCATGCCAAGCTCCTTGCGGGCTGCCTTAACGGCGTCCATGCGAGCCTTGTGCTCTTCATGAGAGCCGTGGCTGAAGTTCATACGGGCAACATTCATGCCTGCCTTGATCATCTCGGGCAGTACAGCATCAGTTGCGGGACCAAGCGTGCAGATAATCTTCGTTTTGCGCATCGAAACATATTCCTCTCTATAACAATATGGTTTTAATAATAAAATTCTCTATACGTATACGTTTTTATTTTAGCAGTTTTCCCGACACTTTGCAATCATCACCCGAACCCCATTTGGATTTTCATGCTTTTCGACAAAAAAGCAGACCCGCACCGCAAACATCTTGTGTTTTATGATACGCTCTTGTATAATAAAGGAGTATTCCCGTTTGAAACATGAATGAAATGCTTTATTTGTATAAATAGATAAGGTTCTTTAGGAGGATATAGACTATGGCAAATCCGGTTTTGGTGATCATGGCGGCAGGTATGGGCTCGCGCTACGGCGGACTCAAGCAGATCGACCCGATCGGTCCGAACGGACAGATTCTGCTCGATTATTCCATCTACGATGCACACCGTGCAGGCTTTGACCGCGTGGTATTCATCATCCGTCCCGAGCTGCACGAGGCGTTCGAGGACGCCATCGGCAAAAAGGCGCGCCGCTTCATGCAGGTGGACTATGCTTATCAAACGCTCGACAATCTGCCGGACGGCCTGACCGCACCGGAGGGTCGTGAGAAGCCGCTCGGCACCGCGCATGCCGTGTGGTGTGCAAAGGAGCTGACTGCCGGCTGCCCGATCGCCGTTATCAACGCGGATGACTTCTACGGCGCAGATGCATTCCGCAAAATGTATGATTACCTCGCTTCCGCGCAGGATGACGACAAATTCCGCTACTGCATGGTTGGCTATCAGGTCGAGAACACGCTCACCGAAAACGGCACGGTCTCCCGCGGCGTATGCACCGCAGACGAAAACGGTCTGCTCGCACATATCATCGAGCGCACCGCCATTCACCGCGATGCGGACGGCGTCATCCGCTACGATGCGGACGGCGATGCACCCGCCGGTGAGATTGCGCCCGGCACGCCGGTGTCGCTCAATCTCTGGGGATTCACCCCTTCCTTCCTGCCCTCGCTTGATGACGGCCTTCGTGAGTTTTTCGCAGGCAAGCTGCCGGACAATCCGATGAAGGCGGAGTATTATCTGCCGTTCGCGGTGGACGCGCTCATCAAGGACGGAAAGGCGACCGCAAAGGTACTCACCACGGATTCCCGCTGGTACGGCGTCACCTACCGCGAGGACAAGCCGACTATCTGCGCTGCCGTTGCAGCTATGACGGAAAACGGTGATTATCCCGCCGATCTGTAAAAAAGCGAGGCTGTTTATGGACTTTTCTACTGAATTTGTTGCCTTGCGCGACAAGCTGCTGAACGGGCAGGATCCGCATTTCCGTTCCCAGCAGAACGTGCAGGTTTCCGGCCGAATGGCGGCGCTGCTGAGCGTTTTCAACTCCCGCACGCCCCGCAAAATCCTCGGTCTGATGCCGACCGGCGGCACGAGCCACGCACACGAATACCGTCTGCTGTTCGCCGTGCCCTCGCTCGATGAGCAGACGCTTGACGACTGGTGGAAGTACGCGCAGCAGGTCAGCGCCGAGCTGGTAAAGCCGGACGAAAACCACGATTTTTCGCTGCTTTCGGTCATTCTTGCCGCCGGCGAGACTGACAAATCCGTGCTCAAAAAGCTGAAAAAGCTGTCCGACGAGCGCAAATACCAGAGCGGCAAGCACGGCTGGTCGTCCATCCGTCTGGCGGTCGTGGATCTTGATACGCACAAGGTGCACACCAACCGCATGGGCGATTCGCTGAAAAACATTCTCCAGCCGCTTGTCTGAGACAAATTCCCGGACGAAAATACGGAAAACCTCTTGAAAAAGTGCATTTAATATGATATAGTATCATGTACGCATATTGCGCGCATAGTCTTGTTATGCGCGATAAGAAAAATGAAAAGCAGTGGAGGAAATTACCTATGACTACCGCACAAATCGCTCTCTCGGTCATCATGATCGTTGCAAGCCTGTTCCTGATCGTTGTTGTTCTGCTCCAGCATGGTGCACAGCAGGGTCTGGGCGCTGTATCCGGCTCCGCAGACACCTTCTACGGCTCCGGCAAGGCAAGCGCATCCGACCGTATCTTTGCTCGTCTGACCTCGATTGTCGGCGTTGTTTTCGTCATCATTGCAATCGTCCTGAACCTCATCCACTAAGATGCAGACGGTTCAGCGACTGCTCCTGCTGCTGTTTGCCGCGTTCGCCGCGCTGACAGTCCTGCAGCAGATCCGCTACGGCATGATCTGCGGACGCAGTGAGCAGGAGGACAAGCAGGATGATCCCAAGGCAAAGGCGTGCCGTCAGCAAAGCACGATCTACGCGATCGCAGCCGCGGTCAGTCTGATCGTCAATATCATCATCGGCGCACTCAGCAAGTAAAGCAAAAGCTGTCCTTTCGGGCAGCTTTTTGTTTTGAAAAATGTCAAGTAAATGCAAAAATCCGCTGCTTTACAGCGGATTTCTGGTTCTATATTGATGAATGTCGATATTATAGGGCAGCCGCCTCCCCTTGTCAAGTGGAAGGCGGCTGTTCTTTTCAGTCAAAAAGTGCTTCGATACGCGGTTTCGCGCCCTGCCACTCCTCAGTGTGCAGACAGCAAAGGGATTCGTTCGGCATCTCCATCGTGCGTCCGTCCGGTGTCAGACCGGTGAGTGATGCGCCCTGCTCCTGTGCGGCGGCAAAGTCTGCCAGCGGCACGAACAGCATCTTCGCGACCTCCGGGCCGGGCCGGAACGGCGGAATGCCGTCGATACGCGCCAGAAATGTATACGCCAGCTCATCGTCAAAGCCGCCTTCGCCGCGCGAGTAGCGCTGACGATAACTGCCGCCGTCGATCAAGTCGGCTGCTGTCAGCTGCAGTCCGCTCTCCTCCCGTGCTTCGCGCAGCACGCCTGTCAGCGGCGTTTCACCCGGGTCAATATGTCCGGTCGAGGTCAGATCAAAGCCGCCCGGAAATAAAGGCCGGTCAAACTGCCGCTGCTGCAGCCACAGACCGCACACGCCATTCCGCTCGCCGACCACCCACAGGTGGCACACATGGTGAGACAGCCCCTGCGCATGCACGACGGCCCGCGGGCGTTCTCCGCAGGCGCGTCCGTCTGCATCGTAAACAGTGAGCAGTTCTCCGCCGTTCTGACTGTCAATCAGCGCCTGCTTCTGCGGCCGTGTGAGCTTTTTAATTGCCGCTTCGCGCTGCATGGCTTCACTCTGCGTGTCGAACATTTCGCTGTACACCAGCGTCACAGGGCCGCGTCCGCGCGTGTATTTCGCACCTTTTCCGCTGTTGTGCGCTGCCAGTCGAGCCGTCAGATCGTTCGTCCAGCCGCAGTACAGCGTATCATCCGCACAGCGGAGCACATAGGTATATCCTTTCATCGCATATCCTTTCCGCTCATCGGCTGGCCCGGATGTCACGCTGCGCCGTGAGCGTACAGCCGCGTTTTTTGATCTGCAGACGCACCTTCGCCCTGCTCTTTTCACTGTTTCCGCTGCCGGAAACCAGTATTACTTCGACCTCCGTACCGGGCGGCAGCAGCTCGACCGCGCTGTTGAACGGCGGCGCGGGATAACCCGCCCAGACCGGCGTCATCAGCACCACTCTGTCATAGCCGACAAACAGCGGCATGCCGTCCAGCGCGACCGCCTTCTGCTTGACAGCCTCCAAACAGCCGCGCACAAACGCGGTGAATCGGTTGTACGGCGTTTTCGGCGTAAGCTCGATCAAATCGGCGTTCCGCGCCTTGGCTTCCGCGCGGGCGTACGACCGCGTTGTGCCGCCGAGCGAGTAATATGCTACTGCGGTTTTCATCAAAACCAACTCCTTAGATGCGTTTTCCGTTGAATTTCTGTGCGGCGGCGGCACAGTCCTCCGCGATGATGCAGGCAGCCGCGTTCACCGCGTCCTCGCACGCCTTGTCGATAGCCTTCTGATCCTCCGCCGGGAACTTGCCAAGCACCCACGCCGCCAGATCATAATCCGGACGCGGCTTTTTGCCGACGCCGATCTTCACGCGCGGGAAGTCCTCGCTGTTCAGATGATAGATAATGTTTTTCAGGCCGTTCTGTCCGCCTGCCGAGCCTTTTGCGCGCACGCGCAGCGTTCCCACGTCGAGCGATACATCGTCCGACAGCACGATAACGTGCTCCGGCGGGATCTTGTAGAATGAGGCCGCGTCACGAACTGCCTCGCCGGACAGGTTCATAAAAGTCTGCGGCTTGAGGAACAACACGCGCTTGCCGCCGAGCATACCCTCACCCGCCAGTGCCTTGAACTTCATGCGGTCGATCTTCTGTCCGCTGCGGGCGCAGTAACCCTCAAGCGCACGGAAACCCGCATTGTGACGGGTGTTGTCGTACTTCGCGCCCGGATTGCCCAGTCCGACCACGATCCACTCGATCGGCTGGGATGTCTTTGCGGCTTTTTCTTCATCCAACTTCTTAAAAATATCGAATATTGACATATTTTCTCTCTCCGATGTCTGTTTAGTATGCCATGCTGCTGCCGAGCGTGTCGTCATTCTCCACCCAGTCATGCACGTTCACCGTGTCGTATGTATCCACATCACGGCGGATAACCACCTTCTCAATGCCCGCGTTGATGATGAGGCGCTTGCACATCGTGCAGGAGTTTGCGTCCGACATGATCTTTCCGGTGGACATATCGCGGCCGACCAGGTACAGCGTCGCGCCGATCATCTGGTCACGCGGAGCGGCAATAATGGCGTTCATCTCCGCATGCACCGAGCGGCAGAACTCGTATCTTTCGCCGCGCGGAATGCCCATCTTCTGACGAATGCAGGTGCCGATGTCGATACAGTTGGCACGACCTCTCGGCGCACCGTTGTAGCCGGTGGATACGATGACGTCGTTCTTGACGATGACCGCGCCAAAGTTGCGGCGCAGACAGGTGCCGCGCTCGAGTGCAACCTGCGCCATGTCGAGGTAGTAGTTTGTTTTGTCCCGACGGTCCATTTTTGTTTCCTCCTTCTATATAGGAAAACCTGTTAGGTTTGATTGCGTTATTTTCACACACCGGCTTTGCGGGGTACACGATCCGAGAAAGCGGTACGTTCTTTCCGGGCGAAGAGTTTGCCGTCTGCGGACGGCAGGAGATTCGCCGTACCCACGGCGGTGCGGCAAGAGGGTAGCAACCTACGGGTTTTACCCTCTTAACTCCCGTTTCCATTTGGGATAGCACGGCAAAATTTGCAGAACTGAGACTATAAGGGAGCGGCAGGAGTTCAAAGAGGAAGGGCACTCATTTAATCCGCGCACGGCGCGGGAACAATGTTTAGCAGCCTACGGGCAAACCGCAGGTTGTCCTTCCTTTTTGCCCCTGCGGCGGGTGCCGCACGTTCCTGCGCTCCGCAGAGCGCAACTCCCGCTGAATCGCAGGCGAAAATCCGTATTTAACAAAGATTTTACCTGAAAAAACACACTTTACTTAAACTTAACGAACTCTCGCTTTTGCATTTTACAAAACTTCCGTAAGATAATCTTGTAACAAAAAACGAAGACGAATGTAAAAGGAGAACTAATTATGAAAAAGAGCATTTCCATGCTTCTGGCAGCAATGATGCTGACTGGTGCACTGAGCGGCTGCGGCGGCAGTTCCTCTTCCGATTCTTCGGATTCTCAGGCAAGCGGCAATGACAGCGGCGTATCCGGCGCGATCACCGTTATCTCCCGTGAGGATGGTTCCGGTACGCGCGGCGCGTTCATCGAGCTGACCGGCGTTGAGGAGAAGAACGACGCAGGCGAGAAGATCGACAATACCACCGCGGATGCCGAGATCGCCAACAAGACCGATGTTGTACTGACCAGCGTAGCAGGCAACGAGAAGGCTATCGGCTACATTTCCCTCGGTGCGCTGAATGACACTGTTAAGGCTGTCAAGGTAGACGGCGCAGAAGCTACCGTAGATAACGTAAAGGCAGGCACCTACAAGCTGTCCCGTCCGTTCAACATTGCAACCAAGGGTGAGCCGACCGGCGTAGCCAAGGATTTCATCAACTTCATCCTCTCCAAGGAAGGTCAGGCTGTTGTAACCGATAACAAGTACATCGCTGTTGACGACAATGCAGCAGCCTTTACTTCCGACGGTTCCTCCGGCCAGATCGCAGTTGGCGGTTCCTCCTCGGTATCCCCGGTTATGGAGAAGCTGATCGAGGCGTACAAGGCTGTAAACCCGAACGCAAGTATTGACCTGCAGACCTCTGACTCCACCTCCGGCATGACCGGCACGATGGACGGCACCTTTGCTATCGGCATGGCATCCCGCGAGCTGAAGGACGACGAGGCTGCACAGCTGACCGGCACCGCCATCGCACTTGACGGCATCGCAGTAGTCGTAAACCCGGCGAACACCATTGACGACCTGTCTATGGATCAGATCAAGGGTATCTATGTTGGCGACATCACCGACTGGGGCGACCTCGCGTAAGCGAATTCACAGACTGATGAAACAGGGCGAAGCGATTCGCCCTGTGCCTGTATAGGAGAAAGATTTATGAAAAACTTTCGGGAAAACCTGATGCACATGGTATTTTTCCTCTGTGCACTGACCTCCATCTTCGCGGTGGTGCTCATCTGTATTTTCCTGTTTGCGAACGGTGTGCCTGCCATGAGGGAGATTGGCCTGCTGGACTTCCTCACCGGCGCAAAGTGGAAGCCGGGCAACGACATTTACGGCATCCTGCCGATGATCCTCGGCAGCCTGTACATCACCGCCGGTGCGATCGTTATCGGCGTGCCAATCGGTCTGCTGACGGCGGTATTCATGGCATTCTACTGTCCGAAAAAGCTGTACGGTCTGCTCAAGCCGTGCACCGAGCTGCTGGCCGGTATTCCGTCCATCGTATACGGCTTCTTCGGCATGGTCATTATCGTACCGGCAGTTCGTGCGGTGGCAGGTGTGTTCGGAGCGGATATTTCCGGCTCGTCCATCCTGGCGGCGTCCATCCTGCTCGGCATTATGATCCTGCCGACCATTATCGGCGTGTCCGAAGCGGCGCTGCGTGCGGTTCCGATGAGCTACTACGAGGGCGCCGTCGCCATGGGCGCACGGCATGAGCGCGCGATATTCACGGTTATGGTACCGGCTGCCAAGTCCGGCGTGCTGGCCGGCATCGTGCTCGGCATCGGCCGCGCCATCGGCGAGACCATGGCGGTTATCATGGTAGCGGGCAACCAGCCGCGCCTGACCGGCAGCATGCTCAAGGGCATCCGCACCATGACGGCAAACATCGTGCTTGAGATGGGCTACGCCACCGGCCTGCACCGTGAGGCGCTTATTGCGACCGGCGTTGTACTGTTCGTATTCATTCTGCTCATCAATCTGGCATTCTCGGTTCTCAAAAGGAGGAAGAAAGCATGACAAGAGAAGCTGTCTCTGCTGCAAAACCGGCAGTGCGCGCACAGGCAAAGACCGAAAAGGTGCACGGCGCCGCGTCTGCGGCTGTGCTCAAGGGTCTGGTGTACGGCGCGGCTGTGCTGACCTTTGCGGTGCTGCTGTTCCTGATCGGCTATATCCTGGTGACGGGCATCCCGCATCTCAAGCCGTCGCTGTTCCAGTGGAATTATACCTCTGAGAACGTCTCGATGATGCCCGCCATCCTCACTACGGTTGAAACGACCGCGCTGGCGCTGCTGCTGGCCGTGCCGCTCGGCCTGTTCACTGCCGTGTACCTGAATGAGTATGCCAAGCGCGGAAACAAGCTGGTAAACGTCATCCGCATCACGACCGAGACGCTTTCCGGCATTCCGTCCATCGTATACGGCCTGTTCGGCATGCTGTTTTTCGTCACCAGGCTGCACTGGGGATACTCGCTGCTGGCCGGTGCGATGACGCTGGCAATCATGATCCTGCCGCTCATCATGCGTACCGCTGAAGAAGCGCTGATGGCGGTTCCAGATTCCTACCGCGAAGGCTCGTTCGGTCTGGGCGCCGGACGTCTGCGCACAGTATTCCGCATTGTGCTGCCTGCTGCGGGTCCCGGCATCCTGTCCGGTGTTATCCTTGGTATCGGACGCATCGTCGGTGAGACCGCGGCGCTCATCTTTACCGCAGGCACCATGGCACAGATTCCCGGCCTGTTCCAGTCCGGCCGTACGCTGGCCATCCACATGTATGTGCTCTCGGGTGAGGCGCTGCACATGAACGAGGCAAATGCTACCGCAGTCGTTCTGCTGCTGGTGGTCCTGCTGATGAATACGCTTTCCGCTCTGGCAGCGAAAAAGCTGACCAAGAAGTAAATGGAGAATGAACATGGAAAATAAGATCGAAATTCACAATATGAATCTGCATTACGGCGATTTTCACGCCCTGCACGATATCAATCTGGATATCAAGGAGAATGAGATCACCGCATTCATCGGACCGTCCGGCTGCGGCAAGTCTACGCTGCTGCGTTCGCTCAACCGCATGAACGATCTGGTGGAAAACTGCCGTATCACGGGCGACATCATGCTCGATGGTCAGGATATCTACAAGAACTGTGACGTCAATCTGCTGCGCCGCCGTGTCGGCATGGTATTCCAGAAGCCGAATCCGTTCCCGATGTCGATTTATGATAACATCGCCTACGGTCCGCGCACGCACGGCATCAAGAGCCGTGTGCAGCTTGACGAGATTGTTGAAACCTCGCTCAAGCGTGCTGCTATCTGGGAGGAGACCAAGGATAACCTCAAAAAATCCGCGCTGTCCATGTCCGGCGGTCAGCAGCAGCGTATCTGCATCGCGCGTGCGCTTGCCGCAGACCCGGAGGTGCTGCTGATGGACGAGCCGACCTCTGCGCTTGATCCGATCTCCACCGCGAAGATCGAGGATCTTGTGCTCGAGCTCAAAAAGGATTATACTATCGTTATGGTAACGCATAATATGCAGCAGGCCACCCGTGTTTCGGATACGACTGCGTTCTTCCTGCTTGGCGACATGATCGAAGTGGATGACACCGAAAAGCTGTTCTCCATGCCGTCGGACAAGCGCACGGAAGACTACATTACGGGGAGGTTCGGCTAATGAGAAATCGTTTTGACAATCAGCTTGCGGAGATGAACAATGAGCTGATCTCGATGGGGGCACTGTGCGAAAACGCAATCGCCAGTGCGGTAAAGGCCCTGCTTGAGGGCGATATCAAGCTGGCGGCTGCCGCCATCCGCATTGATCAGGAGATCGACCGCAAGGAACGCGAAATTGAGTCCATGTGCCTCAAGCTGCTGCTGCAGCAGCAGCCGGTTGCAAGCGATCTGCGTCTGATCTCGTCCGTGCTGAAAATGATCACGGATATCGAGCGTATCGGTGACCAGGCAAGCGATATTGCGGAGATTGTAACGTATCTGTCCGGTGCGTGCGGTCACAACACGCATATCGACCAGATGGCGCAGGCAACCATTAAAATGGTGACCGACAGCCTGGACGCGTTTGTCCGCCGTGACCTGACCCTTGCATGGAGCGTTATTGAATATGATGACGTGGTAGACCGCCTGTTTGACGAGTGCAAGAGCGACCTCATCGCGGAGATCGCGCAGAACCCGGAGGACGGCGAGCGCGTACTCGATGTGCTGATGATCGCCAAGTATCTGGAGCGTATCGGCGACCACGCGACCAATATTGCCGAATGGGTGGAGTTTTCCATCACCGGCTCGCATAAAAGCGCAATGCACGGCGCGGAAGCGGCGGCGCGCTGACAGAAATCGGAGTGTAACATATGATATACTGTGTGGAAGATGATGCGGGTATCCGCGAACTGGTGGTGTACACGCTGCGCAACACCGGTTTTGAGGCTGACGGCTTCGAGGACGGTGCGGCGCTGACCACTGCTCTGAAAAAATGCAAGCCGCAGCTGATTCTGCTGGATATCATGCTGCCCGGCGAGGACGGCATCACCATTCTGCGTCGTCTGCGCGCAGCGCCGGATACGGCGAAGATTCCGGTCATTCTGCTGACTGCGAAAAACACGGAGTACGACAAGGTAGTTGGTCTGGACACCGGTGCGGATGATTACATTCCCAAGCCGTTCGGCATGATGGAGCTGATCGCGCGCATTCGTGCGGTCCTGCGCCGCACCGAGAATATGCAGGACAAGGATGAGCCGCGTCCGCTGGTAGCCGGCGGCATCTGTGTGGATGAGCGTGCTCACACCGTATTCGTTAACGAGCAGGAGGTGCAGCTGACGCTCAAGGAGTACCAGCTGCTGTGCCTGCTGATGAAAAACCGCGGTGCCGTGCTCACGCGCGATGTGCTGCTCGAGAATATCTGGGGCTATAATAATGAAAGCGAAACCCGCACGGTCGATGTACATATCCGCACGCTGCGGCAAAAGCTGGGCGCGGACGGTGCACTGATCGAGACTGTCCGCGGTGTCGGCTACCGCATGGGAGAGCACACATGAGAAAGCGCGTATTCGGCAGTATTTTTCTCACGTCGCTTGTCACGCTGCTGCTGACGACCGGGCTGCTGCTGCTGGCAGTCCATGCCGGCCTGACCAATGACATGCGGCAGCGGCTGGTGACGGAGAGCAGCTATCTGTCTGCGGTGGATAACATCCGGGAGGAGCTGGAGAAGTTCGGCTCGGTGTACGCCGACCGTTTGACACTGGTTGCGCAGGACGGCACTGTGCTGTACGACAACCGCACGAATGCCTCCGAGATGGAGAACCACGCCGTCCGTCCGGAGATTGCGGCGGCAGAGAAGAACGGCACGGGCGAGGACAACCGTCTGTCCGAAACCTTCTCCAAGCAGACGTTTTATTACGCGGTACGCCTGAAAAACGGCGATGTCCTGCGTATTTCCGCAACTGCGGACAGCGTGTTCGGCGCACTGTCGAATGCGTCGCCGTGGATTGTGCTGATCATCCTGCTGGCGCTGCTGGTCGCGGCGCTGCTGGCAGGCTGGCTGACCGGTCTGTTCCTCAAGCCGATCGAAGCACTCGACCTGCATGATCCGATGAAGGGCGAAGCCTATGACGAGTTGTCGCCGCTGCTGCACCGTATGGACAAGCAGAACCACAAAATTCAGGCGCAGATGGACGAGCTGCAGCGCCGTCAGGCCGAGTTTGATGACATTACGGCCCGCATGGACGAAGGTCTGGTGCTGTTTTCCGGCAAGGGCATGATTCTGTTCGCCAATCATGCTGCGCGGGCGCTGTTCCCGCATGACAGTGCGGAAGGCAGCTATCTGACGCTGTGCCGCGATGCGAATTACATTCAGGTGGTCGAGCAGGCGCTCGACGGCAAAGGCGCGCACGGAAAACTCGAGCGGAACGGCCGCATTTATGAACTTACGGCAAGCTCGGTGGAGGAGAACAGCGCATGGCATGCCGCTGTGCTGCTGATCGTGGATATTACCGAGCGCGAGCGTGCCGAGCAGCAGCGGCAGGAATTTACAGCCAATGTGTCGCACGAGCTGAAAACGCCGCTGACCAGCATCATGGGTTACGCGGAGATCATCGCGGGCGGCATTGCCAAGCCGGAGGACGTGGCGCCGTTTGCGGGCAAGATTCGCACGGAAGCGCAGCGGCTGCTGGCGCTCATCGAAGATATCATTCACCTGTCCCGACTGGATGAAGGCGGAGAAACAGTGGCTTTTGAGCCGGTGGAGCTATCTGCCCTCTGTGATACCGTGCGCGACCGCCTGCAGAGCAAGGCAGCAGGCAAGGGCATCGCGCTGCGCATCGAGGGAGAACCGGCTGCGGTTTCCGGTCAGCGCCGCACGCTTGAGCAGATGATCTTCAATCTGACGGATAACGCCATCAATTATAATAAGCCGCAGGGCAGCGTGACGCTTACGACCGGCACGGAGAGCGGGCGACCGTTCGTGCAGGTGGCGGATACCGGCATCGGTATCGCGCCGGCAGATCAGCAGCGCGTGTTTGAGCGGTTCTACCGCGTGGATAAAAGCCACAGCAAGATGACCGGCGGCACCGGACTGGGGCTTTCGATTGTCAAGCATGGTGCGGCGCTGCATCATGCGGAGGTTGAGCTGAAGAGTGCGCTCGGCGAGGGCACTTGCATTACTTTGCGGTTTCCTAAAGAATGATGATTGGTGCTAACCCTTAGCTGGGGTTCCAAAAGGATAGACACCAAGGTTTCTATCCTCTTGGGACTCCAGTTTCCTTTATTTCTTAACCCGGCGAAAATCGGAGAGCGGCGACCGCTGCGAAAATAGGAGTACGGCAGAGGATTTTTTCTTCCGTGTCTTTCTCAACCGATTCGCAGTGTCGGATACCGTACTGCTACACATACGGTTAAATCTACGCAGGCGCAACATGACCGTGTTGCGCAACCTTTTGGTGCGTTGTAACGCACGGCACCTACGGATTAGGCGTTTGGTACAAGTTATTTTCGCAGGCCCTGTCTGTAATAACGCGCTAACGAATCGTGCGGCACGGTTATGCCGCACCCAGCGTAGAGTAAACCTTATGTGTAGCAGTACGCCATCTGTGAACTGCGAAAAGGCGGAGAAAGACACGCTGTAGTAACCTGACTGCCGTTCCCTTATTTCGCAGCGGTCACATGTCGGCAATCTGCGCCAGACCCTCTAAGGGAAAAGGGGAGATTTACAAGAGGGTGGAAAACCGCAGGTTGTCTATCCTCTTGTGCGCCCGCGCGGCGTCAGCGCAGTTCCGTTCGCCTCGCAGGCGAAATCCCCTCAAAAAAGAAAATCTCAAAAAAATTAAGAAATTTTGAAAAAAACACTTGCATGATACACCCGGTGTAGTGTATATTAATTACAGTTGCGCAAATGCGTAACCGAATTGCCGCGCAAAGGAGTTTCTCCTGCGCACGCCCATCGGCCATCAACCGGATTTTCCCGGCGTGGTCCCTGGTGCGGTCCAAAAACGGCCGACCTGCCGTTATACCGGGTAATCAAGCAATTTGACTGCAAAACAGGCTAAAACTGCGTAAAAATCAGCACTTTTTCCGATTGCAGCCATTGATTTCTCGTGCTATAATTAACGCTGGTCTGGTTGAGTACTGGACCGGCGATTTTTTATCCCCGCCGCTGTCCGTGGAAGGGCCACGAACAGTGTAAAGAAAAGTGGAGGGCAAACAGACAAATCAGAACCGGATTAACCCACCGGCGCTCGATTGCTGCACTACCCCCAAACTTCTTATATTAAAGGAGAGCATTTTATGCAGATCACTGATCCTATCGCGGATATGCTGACTCGTATCCGCAACGCTGGCAATGCTCGTCATGCCAGTGTGGATGTACCCGCATCCAAGATGAAGAAGGCTATTGCCCAGATCCTGCTCGACGAAGGCTACATCAAGTCTTTCGAGGTTGTAGAGGGCAACACCCAGGGCATTATCCGCATCGCACTGAAGTACGTTGATAACCGCCAGAAGGCTATCACCGGCATCAAGCGTGTGTCCAAGCCGGGCCTGCGTGTATACGCTGGCGCACAGGAGCTGCCGAAGGTACTCCGCGGCCTTGGTATTGCCATCGTTTCCACTTCCAGAGGCGTCATGACCGACAAGAAGGCTCGCGAGCTGAACGTCGGCGGTGAAGTTCTCGCATTTGTATGGTAAGGGAGGTATAAACAATGTCTCGTATTGGTAGAATGCCGATTGCCATCCCGGCCGGCGTTGAAGTCAAGATTGACGGCAGCGTTGTTACCGTGAAGGGCGCTAAGGCAACCCTTACCCGCGAATTTCATCCGAACATGACCATCGCGGTAGAGGGCAACGAAATCCTCGTAACCCGTCCGAACGACGACAAGCACAACCGCGCACTGCACGGCCTCACCCGCAGCCTGGTTCACAACATGGTTGTTGGTGTTACCGAAGGCTTCAAGAAGGAGCTGAGCGTTCAGGGCGTTGGTTACCGTGTCGCTAAGCAGGGCAAGGATCTGGTTATGAACCTCGGCTACTCGCATCAGGTTACCATGAGCGAGGTAGAGGGCATCACGATCGACGTTCCGAACCCGAACACGATCATCATCTCCGGTCCTGACAAGCAGAAGGTTGGCCAGTTTGCAGCGGAAGTCCGCGAGAAGCGTCCGCCGGAACCCTATAAGGGCAAGGGCATTCGCTACGCTGATGAGTATGTCCGCCGCAAGGAAGGCAAGACCGGCGCTAAGAAGAAGTAAGGAAAGGAGAGGCGAAAATAAATGGTTTCGAAGAAGGATTCCAACAAGGCGCGCCTTCAGCGCCACAAGCGCGTACGCGCTAAGATCAGCGGCACCGCTGAGCGTCCCCGTCTGGACGTATTCCGTTCTGCAAAGAACATCTATGCACAGGTTATTGACGATGTAGCCGGTGTAACCCTCGTATCCGCCTCGACTGCAGAGAAGAGCTTTACCGAGTACGGCGGCAACAAGGAAGCAGCCAAGAAGATTGGTCAGATCGTTGCCGAGCGCTGCAAGGCTAAGGGCATTGAGACTGTCGTGTTTGACCGCGGCGGCTATGTGTTCCACGGCCGCGTGAAGGAGCTCGCAGATGGCGCCCGTGAGGGCGGCCTGCAGTTTTAATCGGGAGGAGGTAAAACATGGCTCAGTTTAACAGAAACGATAAGCGTGAGGACGAGTTCTCCGAGAACGTTGTAGCGCTCAACCGCGTTGCCAAGACCGTTAAGGGCGGCCGAATCTTCAAGTTCGCAGCTCTGGTCGTTGTAGGCGACGGCAAGGGTACTGTTGGTTTCGGCCTCGGTAAGGCTTCCGAGGTTCCGGACGCTATCCGCAAGGGCATCGAGGACGCCAAGAAGAACCTCGTTAAGATTTCTCTGAAGGGCACCACCATCCCGCACGAGGTTATCGGCGAGTTCGGTGCAGGCCGCGTTCTGCTCAAGCCTGCTGCTCCCGGTACCGGCGTTATCGCCGGCGGCGCTGTTCGTGCAGTAGTTGAGGCTGCCGGCATCAAGGACATCCGTACCAAGTGCCTGCGTTCCAACAACCCGCAGAACGTTGTTACCGCAACGATGGAAGGCCTGAAGAGCCTGCGCGACGCAGCTCAGGTAGCTGCTGTACGCGGCAAAGCCGTAGAAGAACTGTAAGAAAGGGGTAACTGACAATGGCTAACATGAAGATTACCCTGAAAAAGAGCCTGGCTGGTCGCTTGGAGAAGCACATCGCAACGGCTCATTCTTTGGGGCTTAAGAAGATCAATGACGTAACCGTTCAGCCGGACAACGCGCAGACGCGCGGCAAGGTAAAGCAGATCGGTTACCTGCTCGAAATCGTAGAGGAGGCGTAACCCATGAAGCTGCATGAATTGACGCCTGCCGCAGGCGCTACCAAGCCGGCATACCGTAAGGGCCGCGGCGCTGGTTCCGGCAATGGCAAGACCGCAGGTCGCGGTCACAAGGGCCAGTGGGCCCGTTCCGGCGGCGGTGTCCGTCCGGGCTTTGAAGGCGGCCAGATGCCTCTGGCACGTCGTCTGCCGAAGCGTGGTTTCCACAACATTTTCGGCACCACTTACGCACCGGTCAATGTTTCCGCACTGGAGAAGTTTGAAGACGGCGCTGAGGTAACTGCAGAGATCCTCTGCAATGCCGGCATCGTTAAGAATGCTCTCGACGGCATCAAGATCCTCGGCACCGGCACGCTGACCAAGAAGCTGACCGTTAAGGCAGCTGCTTTCTCGGCTTCCGCAAAGGAGAAGATCGAAGCCGCAGGCGGAAAGGCCGAGGTGGTTTAAGGTGTTTCAAACCCTTAAAAACGCCTGGTCTATGCCCGAACTGCGCAAGAAGATGCTGTACACTCTGTTCATCATCCTGATCTTCCGCTTTGGTTCGTGCATTCCGGTTCCGTTTATTGATACCACGCTCCTGTCTCAGTACTTTGAGCAGGCATCGGTAAACGGTTCGATGCTTGGTTATCTGGATATGTTCACCGGCGGTGGTCTGTCTCGTGCGACCATCTTCGCAATGTCCATCACCCCGTATATCAACGCATCCATCATCCTTCAGCTGCTGACTGTTGCCATCCCCGCTCTTGAGCGCATGGTAAAGGACGGCGGCGAGGAAGGCCGTGAGAAGATTGCAAGCTGGACCCGTTACCTCGGCGTTCTGCTCGGTCTGCTCCAGGGCCTGTCCTACTACGCACTGCTCCGCAACGGTTTCGGCGGCCAGACTATGCTGTCCAACACCGGCGCGCTTGCAGCCGTAACCATTATCGTAACTTTCACCGCAGGCACCGCGCTGATTATGTGGATGGGCGAGCATATCACCCAGAAGGGTATCGGCAACGGCATTTCGATCATCCTGTTCGCAGGTATCGTTTCCCGCGGTCCGTCGCTCATGCGTACGCTGGCGAACCTGTTCCAGACCGGCACGAGCGGCATCGTTTCCGGCATTGTAATGATTATCGTCGGTCTTGCGATCGTTGTATTCATCGTTTATATGTCGAACGCAGAGCGCCGCATCCCGGTTCAGTACGCAAAGCGCGTAGTTGGCCGCAAGATGTACGGCGGTCAGTCCACCCACCTGCCGATCAAGGTCAATGCGTCCGGCGTTATGCCGATCATCTTCGCATCGTCCATCCTGTCCCTGCCGCAGACCATTTCGATGTTCTGGCAGCCGGAGAGCGGCTCGGTTGGTGCGCACATTCTTAACCTGTTCTCTCAGACCAGCGTGTTCTACATTGTACTGTACGCACTGCTGATCCTCGCATTTGCATACTTCTATGCATCCATCCAGTTCAACCCGATCGAGATCGCCAACAACCTGAAGAAGAACGGCGGCTTCATCCCGGGCTTCCGTCCCGGCAAGCCGACCAGTGACTTCATCACCAAGGCACTCGGCAAGGTCACCTTCGTTGGTGCGCTGTTCCTCGCTGTTGTAGCACTGCTCCCGCTGATCGTAGGCGCAGTAAACTCCGGCCTGAGAAATGTAGCACTGGGCGGCACCTCGGTTATCATCGTAGTAGGCGTTGCGCTTGATACGGTGAAGCAGATGGAAGCACAGATGCTGATGCGTCATCATAAGGGATTCCTGGAATAATTCTGGAGGCTGTGTTCAAATGAATTTAATTCTGCTGGGCGCTCCGGGCGCCGGTAAGGGCACGCTTGCTTCTTACCTGATCGAGCAGATGGGTGTACCGAGCATTTCCACCGGTAACATCCTGCGCGAAGCGATTAAGAACAATACTCCGCTCGGCCAGTCCGCTAAGGAGTATATGGATGCCGGCAAGCTGGTACCCGATGAAGTGGTTATCGGCATGCTGAAGGAGCGTATCGCTAAGCGCGACTGCAAGAGCGGTTTCATCCTCGATGGTTTTCCGCGTACGATTCCGCAGGCGGAAGCACTCGACGAGATTGCTCACATCGACTGCGCTCTGTCCCTTGAAGTTGCAGACGACGTCATCGAAAAGCGCATGACCGGCCGCCGTGTCTGCCTGCGCTGCGGTGCAACCTATCACGTTGAGGCAAATCCGCCGCGCGTGAAGGACGTTTGCGACATCTGCGGCGATAAGCTGGTCATCCGCAGCGATGATCAGGCTGAGGTCGTTCGTCATCGTCTTGAAACCTACCATGAGCAGACTGAGCCGCTCAAGGGCTACTATGAAGCCCAGGGCAAGCTCAAGAGCATCGATGGTGCGCAGGGCATCACCGCTACCGAAAAGTTTGCAGTAGAGGCGCTGGGTCTGTAATATGATTCATATCAAGACGGAAAAAGAGCTTGAAAAAATGCGTGTTGCCGGCCGCCTTACCGCTATTGCGCGTAAGGCGGCGGCAGACGCCGTAAAGCCGGGTGTTACCACCTGGGAGATCGACCGCATCGTCCGCAAGACGATTGAGGATGCCGGCGCCAAGCCGTCCTTCCTCGGCTACGGCGGCTTCCCGGGCAGCGCCTGCGTATCGCTGAATGACCAGGTCATCCACGGTATTCCTTCCAAGCATGCAGTTGTCAAGGAAGGCGATATCGTTAAGGTTGATGTTGGTGCATACATCGGCGGTTTCCACGGCGACTGCGCCTGCACGGTTCCGTGCGGTGAGGTAAGCGAAGAGGCAAAAAAGCTGATCGCTGTAACACGTCAGAGCTTCTTTGAAGGCATTAAATTTGCCCGTGAGGGCTACCGCGTATCGGATATCGGCGCAGCCGTTCAGGCATACGTCGAGGCCAACGGCTTTTCTGTCGTGCGCGACTACGTCGGTCACGGCGTAGGCTCTGCGCTGCACGAGAGCCCGGAGGTTCCGAACTACGGCAAACCGGGCCACGGCATTCGCCTGCAGCGCGGTATGGTCATCGCGGTAGAGCCGATGGTCAATGTGGGTGTTTACACGGTCAAGGTCCTGCCGGATGGCTGGACGGTTAAGACCAGGGACGGCAAGCTGTCCGCTCACTACGAAAACACCATCGCTATTACGGATGGAGAGCCGGAGATTCTTACGAATATCGACGGCGAAGTGCTGTAATGGCAGAGATTCGTACCGCCGACATTGTGCTGTCGCTGACCGGAAGGGACAGAGGACAGCTGATGCTGGTCGTCGCAGAGGAGGGGGATTTTCTTCTGCTGGCGAACGGACGTGCGCGCCGGGCCGAAAACCCGAAGCGCAAGCGCCGCAAGCATGTGAGCCTGCAGGGCCCATGCGACGAGCGCACACGGCTTAAGCTGCAAAGCGAAAGCCGGCTGACAAACAGCGAGATCCGCAAGGCGCTCGCCCTCTGGACAGGGGACGAGAACGCAAATTGACCGAGGAGGATAAACCACAATGGCAAAAGATGATGTGATTGAGCTCGAGGGTACCGTCGTAGAGGCGCTGCCCAATGCAATGTTTCAGGTAGAGCTTCCCAACGGCCATAAGATTCTGGCGCATATCTCGGGCAAGCTCCGCATGAACTTTATCCGCATTCTTCCCGGCGACAAGGTCACCGTTCAGATGTCGCCTTACGACCTGACCCGCGGTCGTATCACTTGGCGTTCCAAGTAAGATAAAAAGCGGGCGGAGGTACGCATGTGACCTGCGCGCCAGTGGTCGCCGGACAGGTTTCCGGTGTCCCATCCCACCAAAAATTTGATGGAGGTAAAATAACATGAAGGTAAGACCGTCTGTAAAGCCGATCTGCGAGAAGTGCAAGATCATTCGCCGTAAGGGCAAGGTTATGGTTATCTGCCAGAACCCGAAGCACAAGCAGAAGCAGGGCTAATCTGCGCCTGATCGCCTGATACTTCGTTACAGGCTCGGTTGCGTACCTTTGTACGCGGCCCTCACCTGTGCCTCGTCTCAGACGATCATGCTTGATTATCCTCGTGCCTTTGCACGAGATACCGAAATGACGCCGCCCAAGGCGGCTGAGTCAAGGTATAAAAACCCACGCACATGTCGCGGGTTTTTATGATGACTGTTCAGCAGTCATCGAATAAATGCGCACCCAGGGGTGCGGATCATGGTTTACGCGAGCACGACAAGCACGCACGGCGAGTGCGGCGCTGCAGGAGCGGAGGCGGCTCCTATACTGTGTTTGCAAACACGCCTCAGTGTGTAACTATGGAGGTTATAATAGTATGGCACGTATTGCCGGTGTTGACCTTCCCCGCGAGAAGCGCGTGGAGATCGGCCTGACCTACGTTTTCGGCATTGGCCGCAAAACGTCCAACGAGATCCTTGCTAAGACCGGTATCAATCCGGATACCCGCGTTAAGGACCTGACCGAAGAAGAGGCTGCTAAGCTGCGTGAAGTCATCGAGCGCGACTACAACGTCGAGGGTGACCTGCGCCGTGAGATCGGCCTGAATATCAAGCGTCTGGTTGAGATTGGCTGCTACCGCGGCCTGCGCCATCGCCGCGGCCTGCCGGTTCGCGGTCAGCGCACCAAGACCAATGCTCGTACCCGCAAGGGCCCGAAGAAGACCATTGCGAACAAGAAGAAGTAAGGAGGGGAACGTATAAATGGCTAAGGTACAGAAGAAGGGCGCTGCGACCCGTACTCGTCGTCGTGAGCGCAAGAACATTGAAAAGGGCGCGGCACATATCCGTTCCTCTTTCAACAACACGATCGTTACCATTACCGACCTGAACGGTAACGCTATTTCCTGGGCTTCCTCCGGCGAAATGGGCTTCCGCGGTTCGCGTAAGTCCACTCCGTTCGCTGCTCAGACTGCGGCTGAAACCGCTGCTGCTGCTGCAATGGAGCACGGTCTGAAGACTGTTGAAGTATACGTTAAGGGCCCGGGTTCCGGCCGTGAGGCTGCAATCCGTGCACTGCAGGCCGCTGGCCTCGAGGTTACCATGATCAAGGACGTAACCCCGATCCCGCACAACGGCTGCCGTCCGCCCAAGCGTCGTCGAGTTTAATAGAGGAGGAACCAATAAATGGCTAAGAATACCCAGCCCGTTCTCAAGCGCTGCAAGACGCTTGGTCTTTCCCCTGCGGTACTTGGTTACTCCAAGTCCACGAAGCGTCAGCCCAAGCAGAGCCGCCGCAAGCAGTCCGAGTACGGCATGCAGCTGAACGAAAAGCAGAAGGTAAAATTCATCTACGGCGTACTCGAGAAGCAGTTCCATGCTTACTACGAGAAGGCTGAGCGCAAGCAGGGCATCACCGGTGAGATCCTGCTGCAGGAGCTCGAGCGCCGTCTGGACAACGTAGTTTTCCGCATGGGCTTTGCTAACACCCGCCGCGAGGCTCGTCAGCTGGTTAACCATGCACACTTCACCGTAAACGGCAAGCGCGTTAACATTCCGTCTTACCAGGTTAAGCCGGGCGACGTAGTTGCAGTTTCCGAGAAGTCCCGTTCTACCACCAAGTTCAAGTCTCTGCTGGAAGAGAACGGCAAGAAGGCTTGCCCGAAGTGGATCGAGAAGGCTAACGATTCCTTCGAGGGCAAGATCGTTGCGATGCCTGCACGCGACGACATCGACTATGATGTTGCCGAGCACCTCATCGTCGAGCTGTACTCGAAATAATAGACCCTCGCTTTTGGAACAGGCGCGGCGTCTGCTTCGCCTGTTCTATCTTAAGTTTCCAACCAACGTGAAGGAGGGTACCACATGATCGAAATCGAAAAACCGCGTATTGACTGTGAACAGCTCGCGGAGGACGGTTCCTACGGCAAGTTCGTCGTAGAACCTCTTGAGCGCGGCTACGGCACCACGCTGGGCAACTCTCTGCGCCGCATCCTGCTGTCGTCTCTGCCTGGCACGGCAGCGTCCAGCATCAAGATCGCTGGTGTGCAGCACGAGTTTTCTACGATTCCGGGCGTTAAGGAAGACGTTACCGAAATCGTGCTGAATGTTAAGGGCATTATTGCCAAGCTGCATTGTGATGGTCCCAAGACGGTCTACATCGAGGCCGCCGGCGAGGGCGAGGTCAAGGCTGGCGATATCCATGCAGACGGCGAGGTTGAGATCCTCAACCCGGATCTGCACATCGCTACCCTGATGAGCGACGCGCGTCTGTCCATGGAGATCACGATGACTTCCGGCCGCGGCTATGTTCCGGCTGAGAAGAACAAGCAGCATCAGACCTCCATCGGCGTCATTCCGGTGGATTCGATCTACACGCCGGTTTACAAGGTAAACTACACGGTTGAAAACACCCGTGTACGCGACCTGACCGACTATGACAAGCTGACGCTCGAGGTATGGACCGATGCAACCATCAACGCACGCGACGCGGTTTCGCTCGGTGCAAAGGTTCTGCGCGACCACCTCGATCTGTTCGTAGACCTGTCCGAGGAAATCGGCTCCAAGTCCACCGTTGTTGAAAAGGCTGAAGCGCAGCACGATAAGGTGCTTGAAATGACCATTGAGGAGCTTGACTTCTCCGTGCGTTCGTTCAACTGCCTCAAGCGCGCAGGCATCAACACGGTTGAGGACCTCATCAACACCTCCGAGGAGGACATGATGAAGGTTCGTAACCTGGGCCGCAAGTCCCTGGAAGAGGTTATCGGCAAGCTGGAGGCAATGGGTCTCCACTTGGCGAAGTCGGAAGAGTAATCTTCGGACACTGTAACTTGAACTGCTGCGGCGGTACGATTACCGCGCCGCCGCTTTACTTTAATTTGGAGGTAAACTCACATGGCTAACAATCGCAAGCTCGGCCGTGCTACGGATCACCGTATGGCTATGCTGCGTGCGCTGGTAACCTACCTGCTGGAGAACGGCAAGGTTGAGACCACGCTCGCTCGTGCCAAGGAAGTAGGCCCGCTGACTGAGAAGATGATCACCCTGGGCAAGAAGAACACCCTGGCATCCCGCCGTCAGGCTATGGCTTTCGTAACCAAGGAAGCTGTTGTTGCTAAGCTGTTCTCTGAGATCGCTCCGGAGTACGCTAACCGCAACGGTGGCTACACCCGCATCATCAAGACCGGCCCGCGTCGTGGCGACGCAGCTGAAATGGCGATCATCGAGCTGGTTAAGTAAGTTAAATTTTAACTTCTGACGACTCGATCTGTTCCAAAACAGAAAAATGATCCTAAAAAGGTTATCCAGTAGCGTGCTTATTGGATAACCTTTTTCTTTTTGCCTTTTTGGGATACCTATGATACTATGTAGGTAGAACGTAAATTGTCTGATTGAAAATTGGAACGTTGAAGGAGGGCTGAAAGATGTTTGCAATGTTTGATATATTGAGTTTCATCGTCCCCATCATGTTTATTGTCGTATTTGGCATCATCATTTTTTCTATCATACAGGGGATAAGCACATGGCATAAGAACAATAATTCGCCCAGATTGACCGTACCGGCGGTGATCGTTGCAAAGCGGACAGATGTCTCGCATCACCAGCATGCCAATGCAGGCGACATGAGCGGAGCGCACGGCTTCCACACAACGTCGAGCACGACCTATTATGTCACGTTTCAGGTAGAAAGCGGAGACCGGATGGAATTCCATGTTTCCGGCTTGGAATACGGCATGCTCGCAGAGGGCGACACCGGTAGACTGACCTTCCAGGGGACGCGGTATCTGTCGTTTGAGCGATAGCTTTTATTCGGAAGGGGCTTGCGTACGCCGGAAAATATTCAAATGATCTGTCTGGTGCGGCTGATCGTTGCGGAGCGGCAGACACGCATGAAAGGCGCCGGTTCGCGTACACATGATGGTTTCGCTCGGTGCGGCACTGATGACGCTGGTCTCCTCGTATGGTTTTCTGCCTATCGTGGGAGCAGCCGGTATTACGGCAACTGCCCTCATGCTGAGCTGCTGCGCGGTGTCGAGCGGCGCGAGAAAATGCAGGTTACCGAGCTCGTGGTCGGTCTGACAGACGGCAAAGGCGACCTTGTGCGCCTGTATGACTGGCTGGAGCAGCGGAAAATCACCGTGCGCGAGATCGATCTCAAGCGGCAGGAAGGCAGTTCGGTAAAAATCGTGCTGTACATTGCCATGCCGCGGCATTTCGATAAAGCGGATTTCCTGCGGCTGCAGGAGGATATCCCGGGTGTGCAGTCGGTTGAGATATAAACGGAATAGAAAAGCCGTTCGGCAGAAATGCTGGACGGCTTTTGTGCTGGATGAATAATATGATGTTGAAAAAATAGGATTTGTTTGGTATACTGTAACAAACTAATAAAGGGAGGTCCCGCTATGAAAAAGAGAATCCCCGCAATCATCCTGATGTTTGCCCTGTTCCTGACCACATCCTATGCGGCAAACACCTATCGCAAGACGATCACCGTCACGTCCGGCGTCAATGTGGAATTCAACAACGAAGCAATCGACATGACAGACGCCAACGGTAAAGCGGTCGAGGCGTTTATCTACAACGGCACGACCTATGTGCCGATTCGTGCGGTGTCGAATGCGTTTGGCGCGGATATCGGCTATGACCGCAATACGCAGACGATTTCGATTTATGATGATTTTTCTGAGGTGGCCGCCGTTGCACATGACATGAGCAATGTTCTGTCGGACTGCTCCAACGTGCTGATGCAGGGCTATGCAAATGTGGGAGCGGACAGCACAGACAGCCTGAAAGAGTCTTTCGACAATATGAAAACGATTAACAGCAATCTGCAGAGCACACTGCAGTATCTCAATTCGGACGATGGCTATAACAACTGTATTGGCCTGCTCGATACTGCAGTAAAGCAGTACAATATTGCGCTTGCGGCATTTAATACAGCAGGACAGTCGTATGAAAGCTATGCCAAGTCTGGAAGCACTTACGCGGCAACCACCTATCTGAACGATGCAGATACTGCGTATGACGAGTACATCAATGCGCAGAACGCAATCACGGACTTCTTTTACGATTACGCCATGTGGCGTGATGTTTAAGGACAATAAATAAAAGGAGATAGAGATTATGTATTTAAAAGCAACCATACTCACCATATTAGGCTGGTTTATTGGAATGGTGTTAGATGCAAACATCGATTTCGGTGACTCGATGGGCTTCCTCAGTCTGCGCATCCTGCTGCCCATCCTTGCCATGGGACTGTGCATCCTGCATGAGCTGAGACGCGGCAGCAGCCGCTAACCCGCAAAATTTGCGGCTCACACGCCTAAATTTGTGCATTTTCACGGTAAAAACGGATATTTTTATTGCAAAAACGCTTGCAATGTACGGCAATGCGTGATATACTATCAATGTAAGATGATAAGTAACCGTAAGGAGTGGCCAAGTGCCACTCCTTACGCTTTGCTCGGAGAAAATTTTTCAGTAAGGAGGGACGGCTTTGCAGGCAAAGCAGATCGTAGCCCGCGTAGAGGAACTGGTAAAGCCTTTGTGTGAACAGGCTGGTGTTTCCCTGTGGGATGTGGAGTTTGAAAAAGAGGGCGGACAGTACATGCTGACCGTCACCGTGGATCGACCGGAGGGCGTCAACATTGACCAGTGCGAGCAGGTTTCGCGCGCACTTGATCCTATGCTGGATGAAAAGGAATTTGACGATATGCCGTCCTATACGCTGTGCGTTTCCTCGGCAGGTATGTCGCGCCGCCTCAAGCGTCCGGAGCATTTCCAGGCGTTTATGGGTCAGACCGTCGAAGTAGGCTTTTACAAGCCGATGAACGGCATGAAGCAGATCGAGGGCACACTCGCCGGCTATGACAACGGCGCCGTAACACTGGAAGTGAACGGCGAGCAGACCGTATACGAACCCAAAGACATTGCCGCAGTTCGACTGGCGGTAGAGATATAAGAAGGAGCTGAATAGGAAAAAATGGTTAACGCAGAATTTTTTGACGCGCTGGAACAGCTGGAAAAGGAAAAAGGCATTCCGGTAGACTATATGCTCGACCGTGTAGGTCAGGCGCTGATCACCGCCTACAAGCGCGATAACGACGGCATGACCGACAATGTTTACGTTGAGCCGGACCGCGACAAGAAGACCATTCACATGTTTGTCCGCAAGACGGTTGTCAAGGCGGAGGATCTGTACGAGCCGTACGAGGAGATCACTCTCGAGGAGGCTGCCGAGTACAAGAATAACCCGATGGTAGGCGATATCATTGATATCGACATCCCGACCAAGTCCTTCGGCCGCATTGCTGCCCAGACTGCAAAGCAGGTTATCATCCAGGGCATCCGCGAGGCAGAGCGCGGCATGGTTATCTCCGAGTTCGAGAGCAAGGAGCACGAGATCCTGAACGGCGTGGTTGCCCGCATCGATCCGCGCTCCGGCACCGCTTATCTGGATGTTGTTTCCGGCGGCGAGAAGAGCGAGGCCGTTCTGGCCGCTTCCGAGCAGGTGCGCGGTGAGGTTCTGACTGAGGGTCAGCGCCTGAAGGTTTACCTCATCGAGGTTCGCCGCGGCACCCGCGGCCCGCAGGTCGTTGTTTCCCGCACCCACCCGGGTCTGGTTAAGCGCCTGTTTGAGCTGGAGGTACCGGAAATTCACTCCGGTATCGTCGAGGTCAAGTCCATCGCGCGTGAGGCAGGCAACCGCACCAAGATCGCTGTTGTTTCTCACGATGAGAACGTCGATCCGATCGGCGCATGCGTTGGTACCCGCGGTGCGCGTGTTGCCAACATCACCGGCGAGCTGAACGGCGAGAAGATCGATATCATCAAGTGGAACGAGGATATGGCGCAGTTCGTTTCTGCGGCACTCGCTCCGGCTGATGTTATCAATGCCACCATGCAGGCGGACAACAAGTCCTGCCGCGTTATCGTTCCGGACGATCAGCTGTCGCTTGCTATCGGCAAGGAAGGCCAGAACGCGCGTCTGGCTGCCAAGCTGACCGGCTGCAAGATCGATATCGCTCCTGAGTCTCAGGGCGAATAAGCAAGCGGAGGTGCGGCAGAATATGGTACAGAAGAAGATTCCCATGCGGCAGTGCCTCGGCTGCCGTGAAATGTTCCCGAAACGGGAGCTGATCCGCGTGGTGCGTTCGCCGGAGGGTGAGCTTTCGCTGGATTTCAAGGGCAAGGCACCCGGCCGCGGCGCATATCTGTGCGGCAAGCCGGAATGTCTGAAAAAGGCCCGCAAGAGCCGTGCGATCGAGCGCGCGCTTAGTGTAGAGGTGCCCGAGTCGGTTTACGACCAGCTCGAGCAGCAGATGGAACAGGAGGGTGCAAATGGCAACTGATCCGGTTCTGAGAATGCTCGGTCTGGCACGTCGTGCCGGCAAGCTGGCCTACGGCGACGAGCTGGTGCGCGAGGCGTGCTTCGACCACAAGACCCGCTGTGTGTTCATTGCGGGTGACGCAGGCGCAAATGCAGCGAAAAAAGCTGCATTTTACGCCGATAAGGCCAATGTGCCGTGCGTAACGCTGCCGCACGGCAAGCTGGAACTCGGCAGCGCGATTGGCAAGGCAGGCTGTGCGATGTGCGCGGTAGCGGACATCGGCATGGCGGCGGCAGCCGTAAACAAGCTGGCGGAGCAGGATCCTGCATACGCCGAAGTGGCGCAGCAGCTTAGCGAAAAGAACGTAAAGATCCAGTCCCGCAGGGGCGTCAAAAAGCATAAGGATAAGGCGGAAAAGACAGAGGAAGCGCCGGTCAAGACCGAAAAATCGGCAGAGGAGAAGCCGAAGCGCACCTACCGTAAGCCGTCCGGCGAGAAACGCCCGTTCCGCAAGGACAGCGAATCCCGTTCGTATCGCAAGAACGACGGAGAGAAGCGCCCGTTCCGCAAGGACGGCGAATACCGTCCGTATCGCAAGAACGACGGCGATAAGCGTCCGTTCCGCAAGGACGGCGAATATCGTTCGTATCGCAAGAACGACGGAGAGAAGCGTCCGTTCCGCAAGGAAGGCGACCGTCCGTATCGCAAGAACGACGGAGAGAAGCGCCCGTTCCGCAAGGACGGCGAACGCCGCCCGTACCGTAAAAGCGGTGCCGGCAAGCCGAGCTTCAACAGCGGCAAGCGCAGCTTCCGCAATAAAACGTAATTTCCCGCGCCGCAGCGCGCATTCCAATAGCAAAGCATAGCTTTGCATCAAATGTGCGAGCTTTGCCCGTGCATTTGATACCAGAGCGGAGAAAAGTTTCGATACAGGAGGAACTTTTCGCAGCTTTGGACGTATCCGAACATTGTTCGGTACGTCCTCTCTCGTTCAAAATCGTGGTTTTGAACGAAGTGTGTAAGGAGGTTATTGCCCATGGCATTAGACAATAAATATCGGGTACACGAGGTCGCAAAGGACTTCGGCGTATCCACCAAGGAGATCACTGAAATTCTGACGAAGTATCGCTCTGCACCGAAGAATCACATGCAGGTGCTTGACGATACCGACCTGTCGGTCATTTTCGAGTATCTCACCCAGCATAATCAAGTAAGTGACATGGAAGGTACGCTGAACGCACAGGGTGCATCCCGCAAGAAGCCGGAGCAGTCCAAGGCGGAAACCAAACAGCAGACCGAGTCCAAGAGAGAGGAGCCTATCGTGCAGCAGCAGCCGACACAGAGCAAGGTAAAGCAGGTTCACCGCATTGATACCCGCGGCACCGGCGACGTAAACCTTGCAAAATATGATGATCATGTAGATAAGCTGGTTGACGCAAAGGCCGAGCGAATGGAGTCCAAGGGCAGCAAGAAGCAGAAGCTGACCAAGAAGTCCGACCAGCGCTCCAAGCCGTTCGGCAACAAGCGCCGTCAGGAGGAGCAGGAGAAGATGCGCCGCCTGCAGCGTCAGCAGCAGATGGCAGCACTTAAGAAGATTCCGGTAAAGGTAATGATTCCGGAGGAGATTTCCGTCGGTGAGCTGGCTTCCCGTATGAAGCGCACCGCAGCGGATGTTATCAAGGGTCTCATCAAGCTGGGCGTTATGGCGTCCATCTCCGAGGTGATCGACTACGATACCGCAGCCATCGTTGCAGAGGAAATGGGCTGCAAGGTTGAGAAGGAAGTACACGTTACCATCGAGGAGCAGCTGTTCGATGAGCACGAGGACAAGGAAGAGGAGCTGCAGCCGCGCGATCCGGTCGTTGTTGTTATGGGCCACGTTGACCACGGCAAGACCTCTCTGCTCGACGCGATCCGCAAGACCAAGGTCATCGAGGGCGAGGCCGGCGGCATTACCCAGCACATCGGCGCATACCGCGTTAAGATTGGCGGCAAGCCGATCACCTTCCTCGATACCCCGGGTCACGCTGCGTTTACCTCCATGCGTGCACGCGGTGCGCAGGTAACCGATATCGCCATTCTGGTCGTAGCAGCCGATGACGGCGTTATGCCGCAGACCATCGAGGCGATCAACCACGCCAAGGCAGCAAACGTGCCGATCATCGTTGCTGTAAATAAGATCGACAAGCAGGGTGCAAACCCGGATCGTGTGCTCCAGCAGCTCACCGAGTACGAGCTGGTACCGGAGGAGTGGGGCGGTCAGACCATCGTCTGCAACATCTCCGCAAAGTTCGGTCAGGGCATTGACAACCTGCTCGAAATGGTACTGCTGACCGCTGAAATGGCTGACCTCAAGGCAAACCCGAACCGCAAGGCGCACGGTACCGTCATCGAGGCAAAGCTGGATAAGGGCCGCGGTCCGGTTGCAACCCTTCTGGTACAGAACGGCACCCTGCATACAGGCGATACCGTTATCGCGGGCACCTCTGTCGGCCGCGTTCGCGCAATGACCAACGACGACGGCAAGAAGATTGAGTCCGCAGGCCCGTCCGTTCCGGTCGAGATCATCGGTCTGGCTGAGGTTCCGGGTGCAGGCGACATCTTTGACGCCGTAGACGACGAGAAGATGGCTCGTGAGCTGGTTGAGCAGCGCAAGGACAAGGAGAAGGAAGAGCGCAACAAGCTGTTCCACAAGGTAACGCTCGATAACCTGTTCGATTCCATCCAGCAGGGCGAGATGAAGGAGCTGAATATCATTGTCAAGGCGGACGTTCAGGGCTCTGTCGAGGCCGTTCGTTCCTCTCTCGAGAAGCTGACCAACGACGAGGTTCGCGTGCGCGTTATCCACGGTGCTGTTGGCGCCATCAACGAGTCCGACGTTATGCTGGCTGCCGCTTCCGGCGCGATCATTGTTGGCTTTAACGTTCGTCCGGACCGCACCGCTACCGACTCCGCTGCACAGCAGGGCGTTGATATGCGTATGTACCGCGTTATTTATGATGCCATCGAGGAGATGGAGCAGGCCATGAAGGGCATGCTCGAGCCGAAGTTCAAGGAAGTTGTTCTCGGCCACGCAGAGGTTCGTCAGGTGTTCAAGATCACCGGCGCAGGCGCGGTTGCAGGCTGCTATGTACAGGACGGCAAGATTCAGCGTAACGCTGAGGTTCGCGTAGTCCGTGACGGCATCGTATTCCACGAGGGTCACCTGAATACCCTCAAGCGCTTCAAGGACGATGTGAAGGAAGTTGCAACCTCTTATGAGTGCGGCATGAGCATCGAGAACTACAATGATATCAAGGAAGGCGATATCATTGAGTGCTTTGTTATGGAAGAAGTAAAGCAGTAAAGCGCTTCTTCTAAGGGGGACGCTGTCCCCCTTAGATACCGAAAAAGTTCCAAAGAAACTTTTTCGGATAACCCCCTCTCGTCCGCACGGCGGACGAGGCCGCGCCGCCGCGGCGCGGGCAGGGGTATAAACATCGGGCAAAGCTCGATGTTTATAGGGAATTGAATCACGCACTGCGGTGCGTGTGAAAATGCGCGATAGCGCATTTTCCTATACGACCGGAGGGAATGTGCAGAGTGGAAATAGAGAATCATTCTCCATTTTCCATTCTCAATTCTCCATTATTTAACCAATCCTCACGAAGGAGGTTTGATTTGTAAAATGTCTACTCGAATTGATCGTATTTCCGAAGAAGTGATGAAGGCTCTGGCGGAGGCGATGCGCTCTGTCAAGGACCCGCGTGTACAGGAGGCTATGGTTTCCGTGGTACACTGTGATGTTACCAACGATCTGCGTTATGCGAAGTGCTATATTTCCGTACTTGGCAGCGAGCAGCAGACCAAGGACGTGATGAAGGGCCTGAAGTCTGCGGCAGGCTGGCTGCGCCGCGAGGTTGGCCACAAGGTACAGCTGCGCTACGCGCCGGAGCTGGTATTTGAGCTGGATCAGTCCATCACCCACGGTGCACATATCTCCGAGGTGCTGCACGAGCTGAAAAATGAAGGCAAGCTGGGAGAGGAGGACGCAGAATGATCGTTGACGTTGCTGGCGCTGCTGCTGCGCTGCAGGCAGCGGACGACATTCTCATCCTGACTCACCGCAGACCGGACGGCGACACGGCAGGCTGTGCCGGTGCGCTCTGCCGCGGTCTGCAGCAGATTGGCAAGCGCGCATATATTCTGGAAAATCCGGAGATCACCAGGCGTTATGCGCCGCTGATCGTGCCGTATTATCCGCCGGAGGATTTCGTTCCGGCGTATGTGGTTTCGACTGATATCGCTGAGGAGAAGCTGTTTCCGGACACGGCCGAGCCGTACAAGGGCAAGGTCGATTTGGTCATTGACCATCACGGCTCGAACGACGGCTTCGGCAAAAAAAACCTCATCCGGCCGGATGCAGGCGGCTGTGCCGAGGTGCTGTACGATGTGCTGACGGCGCTCGGTGTTAAGTTCACGGCCGACATTGCAGAGTGCATTTATATCGGTGTTTCGACCGATACGGGCTGCTTTAAGTTCTCGAATACGACCGCGCATTCGCATGCGGTAGCGGCGGCCTGCCTGACTGCCGGTATCGACGGCGGTGAGATCAACCGCGTGCTGTTTGAGACCAAATCGCGTCCGCGTTTTGAGATGGAGCGCATTGTATTTGATACGATGGAGTTCCACGAGAACGGCGCGATCGCGGTTGCCGTGCTCTGGCGCAGGGATATCGACCATGCAGGCGCGGATATGGACGATCTGGACTCGATTGCATCGCTCACGCGCCAGATTGAGGGCGTACAGATCGGTATTACGCTGACCGAGAAGCCGGACGGCACGGTTCGCGTTTCCGTCCGCACCACCAAGGAGATGGACGCGGCCGCTATCTGCAAGAAGGTCGGCGGCGGCGGTCATGTCCGTGCGGCAGGTGCGAGCTTCACCTGCGGCATGGCGGAGGCCAAGGCTGCTATGCTGAAGGCGGCAGAGGAGCAGTTTCATGCAGCAAAGTGACCTGAACGGCATTCTGCTGATGAACAAGCCGCAGGGCTTTACCTCGCACGATGTGGTTGCCAAGCTGCGCGGTATTCTGCACACGCGCAGGATCGGTCACGGCGGCACACTCGACCCGATGGCGACCGGTGTTCTGCCGGTATTCGTCGGCGGTGCGACCAAGGCGGCAGATTTTGCTGCAGCGCAGGATAAGGAATACGTTGCCGGGTTCACGCTCGGCTACTGCACGGATACGCAGGATGTCACCGGCGAAATGCTCCAGACCAGCGAACGCTATGCCGCGGAATACGCGGTAAAGCAGATGGTGCGGCGCTTTATCGGTCCGCAGCAGCAGGTGCCGCCCATGTACTCGGCGGTCAAGGTGAACGGCCAGAAGCTATACGACCTCGCCCGCAAGGGCAGGGAAGTGGAGCGTCCGGCGCGCGATATCATTGTGCACGAAATGGACCTGCTGGACTTCGACGAGAATGCCCAGAAGGGCACGCTGCGGTGCAAGGTCAGCAAGGGCACCTATGTCCGCACACTGGTCAATGACCTTGGCGAAAAGCTGGGCACGCTGGCCGTGCTGCACAGTCTGGAGCGCACCCGTTCGGGCACGTATGAGCTGGCGCAGTGCCATACCTTTGCCGAGTGTGAGCAGGCAATGGCAGAGGGCACCATGCAGCAGCTTCTGTTGCCGACCGACAGCCTGTTTACCGATAGACCCGCCGTTTCGCTCACCGACGAGGGCGCGGAGCGCATTGCGAGAGGCGCAGTCGTATTTCCGCGCCAGACCGACAGCCTGTCGGAAACAGCAGATACCATCTGCCGTGTGTATCATCAGGATAAATTCCTCATGCTCGGTCAGGTGAGAGAGCTGGATAAGGGCGGTTTGGGTCTGTTTGTATACAAAAACTTCCGATAAGTTTTTGCATACAAACAGAAATGGAGAATTGAAAATGGAAAATGGATAATGAAGGTATCGCGCCTTGCGCGATGATTTAATAAGCGCGAAGCGCCGCATTCATTCTCAATTCTCAATTTTCAATTATCAATTTTTTCAGGGGGATTCCCTTATGATAGAAGTTACAAAGCCGCGTGCCATCGCGCTCGGCTACTTTGACGGCGTGCATCTGGGCCATCGGGCGCTCATGCAGCGTGCGGTCGAGCGTGCCAAGCAAATCGGCGGCACGAGTGCGGTTTTCACGTTTGATGTGCATCCGGATTCGGTTGTCATGGGCCGTCAGGTGCCGCTGCTGACCGCAAATGCATATCGCACCGAGGAGATCAAAAAGCTCGGCGGTGTGGACGAGGTTATTTTCGGCCACTTTGACCATGAAATGCAGCACATGGACTGGCGCGATTTTATCCACAAGCTGCTCATCGGTCGCTTCAATGCGGGCTGGATTATCTCGGGACGCAATAACCGTTTCGGCTATAAGGGGCAGGGCAACGCAGAAGGCATGGCTATCGAGTGCGAAAAGGCCGGCATCGGCTATGACTGCATCGAGGATGTCAAGATTGACGGCATTGTGGTGTCCTCCACCTATATTCGTCAGCTGATTTCGCAGGGCGATATGGAAGGTGCGGCTAAGTTTCTCGGTCATCCGTATACGGTTTCTGGTATTGTGGAGCACGGACGGCGTGTCGGCACAAGCGTGCTGCAGGTGCCGACGGTCAATCTGCGTCTGCCGACCGAAATGGCGATGCCGCCGTACGGCGTGTACGCAACCCGCGTTCTGGTGGACGGACAGAGTTATATCGCAGCGACCAATATCGGTGTAAAGCCGACATTTTTGGACGGCGGTGCACCGACCATTGAGCCGCATCTGCTCGACTTTGCGGGCGATCTGTACGGCAAGATGATCCATGTGGAGCTGCATAAGTTCCTGCGTCCGGAAATGCAGTTTGAATCGGTGGAGGCGCTCAAGACCGCCATCGAGGAAAATGTGCAGCAGACCAGAGATTTTTTCAAAGAGAAATAAGAAAAGGCGGTATCGCTGCATAGCGGTACCGCCTTTCTGTATCTCAGGGAACAATTTGGTTGACAATCAAGGGATCGTTCGGTATCATCAAGGTACAAGAATAAGGATAGAGAATCGGGAGGAAGACAATATGAAGAAATCGGTCAAATGTGCAGTGACAGCGGCGCTGCTCCTTCTGCTTTGTGCGGTTGGGATCTATGGCATATTCTTTGCACCACGAAAGATCGGCTGTGCAGTCGATGATTCGTTTTCGTGGAAGGCGTACAGCTATACGCCGGTGACGAGCAAAACGATTTATAACTATGCGTTCCCGTCCGAAGAAATTACACTTTCTGCGGAAAATCGGGAGACGATCGTGCAGTTGCTTGCAGACAGCAAGGGCAAGCGGCGCTTTCCGGGCAGATGGACACCGTACGGCGCGAATACCAGGATTCCGTGTGTCGTTGCAGTGCAAATAGACAGCGCGGAAGCAGATTATATGCTCTTTCTGTGCAGGAATGATTCGGAAGAGTTGCTGCTGCTGAAAACAGAACTACATGGCAAGGACAGATGGTATACGCTGGAGAGCCCGGCGCTTGCGGCGGCTCTGAATACCCTGTATCCGTATGATACCACAGGCAGCACTGTAACGCATACTGTCGGAACAAACTAAAAAAGCTGCGGTTAAACCGCAGCTTTGAGGCTGTCGAAAAACTCCGTTTTTCGAGCAGCCTCTCGATTGAAACCAC
>OIXV01000331.1_pt1 | contig 46171 bp, 46 predicted proteins | sample 1587771 | NCBI WGS metagenome assembly OIXV01 (sample SAMEA3888893, study PRJEB22519) | human gut metagenome | biome: human gut; feature: human-associated habitat; material: faeces | place: Denmark | collected 2010
GCACGCCGCCAGCGTTCGTCCTGAGCCAGGATCAAACTCTCAATAAAATGGTATCAACACAGACCTAAGTCTGAGCTAATCTTTATCGAGCTATTTGTCATAGCTTAAAACTTTTTATCCTTACCCGTTCACCGTAATTGACTTAACCGGCTCACGAGCAAGCTCTGTACATATTGCACAGTTTTATATCTGGTGCTTGTCAAAGTTTCGTTGTTTAATTTACAAGGTGCACGCTCCATTCGCGGAACAGGTGTTATTTTAACACCTCATTCCTCGTTTGTCAACAGTTTTTTCCAAACTTTTTGATTTTTCTTCAAACTCTTTTTGAGGTCGTCGGATATAGACAACAGGAGAGGGCGGTATCCCACCCTCTCCTGTCTCTTTTTCACAGCCTCTTAGCCGGCGCAGGTGCCAAAGAGCTGGCAAAGCATCGCAAAGAGCCTGCTGCAATCAAACGTGGTGCAGTTGAACATGGCGTCTGACCTCCTTGAAGTTTGGGATATGTCTTGATCAAGGACACGACTATCCTACCTTTTTTCGCGTCCGATTGCAAATGCAATGATTTCCACCGAAAGCAAAGAAGGTCTTCGATTTTCCCTTGTCAGCCCTTTTTCGCGGTGCTATACTATAATAGTCGTTTCTCAGCCGTGATAGATCATGCTGCGGTCGATCTCCGCAAGGGAGTGCGCGCCGCACATACGCATCGTATCGGCAAGCTCAGCCTTGAGCTTCTGCACGTAGCACTGCACGCCCTCTTCCCCGCCGCCATACACAGCGGTGACAAAGGGACGGCCGATGAGCACCGCGTCCGCGCCGAGCGCGAGCGCCTTGAAGATGTCCATGCCGCTGCGGATGCCGCCGTCGACAAAGATCGTCATCCTGCCGCTGACCGCATCGACGATCTCCGGCAGGACCTCCGCCGTTGCGGGGCAGTGGTCGAGCACACGGCCGCCGTGGTTTGAAACAACGATGCCGCTCGCGCCCGCTTCCAGAGCCTTTTCTGCGCCGCGCGTTGTCATAACGCCCTTGATGATGAAGGGGCGCTTCGTCCAGGAGACGATCGTTTTGAGCTCTTCCACGTTCTTGCTGCCCGCAGGAGGCATCAGCCCCTGCAAAAACGGCAGACCCGCCGCGTCGATATCCATCGCGATGGCGAAGGGCTCCGACGCCTGCACGAGTGCGAACTTTTCACGGATGGTGTCCATGTCCCACGGCTTGATGGTCGGAACACCGCAGCCGCCGTTCGCTTTGAGCGCCTCAGCCGCACCCTTGACCACCTGCGGGTCGGTACCGTCGCCGGTAAAGGCGAGGATGCCCGCGTTTGCGCATGCGCGCACAAGGACATTATTATAAGTAAGATCGTCGTACTTGTCCCCGTAGTGAAGACGCATCGCGCCCACCGGCGCGGCGAACGCCGGAATCTCAAACGTCCGGCCAAAGAGCGTGAATGAGGTGTCCACCGGTGAATTTCCGCAGATCGTATCCATGTTGACACAGATCTCGCGCCACTTTTCCGCGTTGCGGATAAAGCCCGTCCCCTCACCCTTGGCGCCGGGTCCCGGCATTGTGTTGCGGCAGACCTTGCCGTTGCAGTCGTTGCACGCCTTGCAGTAAGGGCCGATGCAGGTCCTCGCATTCTCTACTACTTCCTGATAAGTCATTTGAATCTGAATCCCCTTTCGGATCAATTTGCTTGCCCGTATCGCGCGGGAAAAGTCTCTGCGCGATGCCGCCTATATTTTATCCCGTCCTGACGAAAAATCAAGACCCAAAGGAGCCGCTTATGAACACCGTCCACACCTTACAAGAATACGTCGACGCCCTGCGCGCTGCCGGTATCCTGACCGGCTGCACCGCCCCCGAGGCGCTGCTGGCGCGCGGGGTCGAATGTCTGACCTACGACACGCGCACGCTGCGTGAAAATGCGCTCTTCATCTGCAAGGGCGCGCATTTTAAGGAGGAATACCTGCGCGATGCGCTCTCGCGCGGCGCGTTTGCCTATGTCGCCGAGCAGCAGCACGATGTTGACGCGCCCTGCATCCTTGTCAGCGACATCCGCTATTCCCTCGTCGCGCTCGGCCAGCTCTTTTTTGACCATGTGACGGACAAGCTCACAAGCGTTGGCATCACCGGCACCAAGGGCAAGAGCACCACCGCCTATTATGTGCGCTACATCTTAAATGACTGGCTGCGCGCGGAAAATAAGCCTGAGTGCGCCATTCTCTCCTCCATCGACAACTACGACGGCAAGGTAAGTGAGGAGTCCCACATCACGACGCCCGAGGTGCTCGAGCTCTACCAGCACTTCGAAAATGCTTACGAGTCCGGCATTTCGCACCTTGTGATGGAGGCTTCGTCCCAGGCGCTCAAATACGGCCGCGTGCGCGGCATCACATTCGATGTCGGCGCGTTTTTGAACATCGGCAGCGACCACATCAGCCCCATCGAGCACCCGGACTTTGAGGACTATTTCTCTTCCAAGCTTAAAATTTTTGATTCCTGCCGCGTCGGCTGCGTCAACACCGACGCAAAATATGCAGAGCACGTCATCGAATACGCCAAGGGCCGCTGCGAGCTCATCACCTTCGGCTCGCATGAGAGCGACACCGTCTCCTGCCGGCATGTGGAAAAACACGAGGACGGGCTTCACTTTACGGTCTCCTCCCCGAAGTACAACGGCGAATTTTCCATCACCATGCCGGGCCTTTTCAACATCTCCAACGCCCTTGCCGCCATGGCGATCTGCATGGCACTCGACGTGCCGGAGGAATATGTGCGTTCGGGTCTTCGCAAGGCGCGCGCCGCCGGGCGGATGCAGATCTACGAGAGCCGCGATAAAAAGGTCACCGTCATCGTCGACTACGCGCACAACCGCATGAGCTTTGATGCGCTCTACCGCTCGACCAAGATCGAATACCCCGGCCGCCAGATGATCTCCGTCTTCGGCTGCCCCGGCTCCCATGCGCTCCAGCGCAGAAAGGACCTCGGCGAGCTGAGCGGACAGAACTGCGACTTCGTCTTCATCACCGAGGAGGACTCCGGCGAAGAACCGTTCGCGCAGATCGCCGCCGACATTGAAAAGCACGTCGCCTGCCCGCACCTTGTGCTCGAGGACCGCGCCGAGTGCATCCGCCGCGCAATTCTGGACGGCAAAGACGCGCGCGTCATTCTGCTGACCGGCAAGGGAGAAGAGACAACGATGAAGCGCGGCAGCGTCTTCGTCCCCTACCCGAGCGACGTCGAGCTCACACTCAAATACCTCGCCGAATACGACAAGGCCCATCTCGCCGCGCCGGCGAGCAGCGCCAAAAAGGCAAAAAAGGACTTTTTGCCCATCATCCTCGGCAGCGACGAAAACGCCTACGGCACGGCGCGTCTCTTCCAGGAGGCCTATCACGTCACACCGTTGCTGCTGTGCACGCAGCAGCTCGTGCCCACGCGCAGCTCACACCTGTTCCTCTGCCGCATCATCCCGAATTTCGAGCGTGAGGAGGTCTTCCCCGACGCGCTGCTCGCTGTTTTGAAGCAGTGCGCGCAGGACTACGAAAAGCTGCTTGTCATCCCCTGCTCGGACTACTACACCGGTCTTCTCTGCCGCCACTACGACCACTTCGAGGGGCTCATCGCCAATCGCTTCATCTCCGATGAACTGCTCGAGACCTTTGATACGAAAGACAAGTTCTACGCCCTCTGCGAGCAGTACGGCATGGACTATCCCAAGACCGTTGTCGCTTCTCCCGAGGAGCGCGAAAGCGTCGTCGAGCGGCTGCCGTTCGACTTTCCCATCGTCGTCAAGCCCGAAAACTCCAATGCGCTCGATTATCTCCGCTGCCACTTTGAGGGGCAGAAGAAGGTCTTCTTCTTCGATACGCGCGAGCAGTACCTGACGATGATACACAGCATGAACCAGTCGGACTACCGCGGCAAGCTCATTCTGCAGGAGTTCATCCCAGGCGGCGATGATGCGATGCGTGTGCTCAACAGCTACTCGGACCTCGACGGCCATGTGCGCGCGATGTGCCTCGGCCAGCCGGTGCTTGAATACTACGACCCAAAGTCCGTCGGCAACTATGCCGCCATCATTTCCCGCGGCGATCAGGCGCTGTACGACAGGATGCAGGAATTCCTCGAAAAGCTCGGCTACGTCGGTTTTTCGAACATCGACATGAAGTACGATTCCCGCACGGGCCGCTACGTGCTCTTCGAGATCAACCCGCGCCTTGGCCGCAGCAGCTATTTCTGCCGTGCCGCGGGGCTGAACATGATGAAGCTCCTGACTAACGATGTCGTCTACGGCAAGCGCGAGGACTGCGTCTACAACCACACCGTCGCCCTCTGGCAGAACGTGCCGACCGGCATTCTGCGCCGCTATGTCAAGGATCAGGAGCTCTCCGACGAGCTCAAGCAGTTCAAGGGCACGCACACGCTCTTCTGCAAGGGCGATCTGCCGCTCTCTCGACTCTATCGCCTGCTGCGCTACTACGCCGCGCAATACCACAACTTCCGCGACTACTACTTCGATAAAAAGTGACTCCTGTCAAAAGAAAAAGGAACGGCTCGTGCCGTTCCTTTTTCTTACCAGAATTTTTTCTTTTTGCACACCCACAGGCTCAGCACCACCACGGCGACGCTCACAAGAATGATCGCGGGGTAGCCGTACTTCCAGTGCAGCTCCGGCATACCCGCAAAATTCATCCCGTACCAACCGACCAGCAGCGTCAGCGGCAGGAAGATCGTCGTCACGATGGTCAATATCTGCATGATGCGGTTTTGGCGGATGTCGATCTCCGACTGGAAGAGCGACTGGAGCTGCGCGCAGTATTCGCGCAATAGCTGTGATTCCTCGCGCAGGCGGATGACGCGCTCTTCGAAAAGGCGGAAGAGCCTGCATTCCTCATCGGAGAAAAAGCCGTTCTCATTTTCCCGCAGCTCGCACGCCACATCATCGAGCTGGGAGTAGTAGCGATACCACGCCATCGTCTCCTTGCGCAGCTCGCTCATCGGCGCGCTGAAATCGTCCAGCTCGCCCGCGAGCACGCGGTCTTCGAGCCCCCCCGCGCGGTCCTCGATCTCCTCCAGATGGTGCAGGTCCTTCGCGATGAGCAGCTCAAAGAGGTCGTAGAGGAAGCGGCCCACGCTCTTTTCCGTCAGGCGTTTCTCCTTTACGATGCGTTTCAAATAAGACGCTATCATTTCCCCATCATCCACCAGCACCACGCGCATTTTCGTCACGAGATAGCCACAGCCAAGACGCGCGCCGTCCTTGCCGCTGCGCGGCAGCGCCAGTGTTCCGCTCAGACAGTCCGAGCGCACCTCCGCTTTGCAGACACGCGCGTCCCGCGCGAGCGGCGTATGATGCAGCACGCGCACAAGCCCCGGCAGCTCCGATGTATGCGCCAACTCGTCCGAATCAAGCAGCACGACCGCCGCTTCATCTTCCCCCGGCGCGCGTTCCAGCGGCATTAGCGTCTCGCCGATCAAATACCATTTCATGTATATTCCCCCGTGCTATTATTTTTTATATTGTAGCGCAGAATGGCGAAAAAGTGCAATGTTTTTCTTCTCCGCCGCCGTGATCTATGATATGATCACAGCAGGCGGAACTTTTTCTTGCCTTTTGCGTCTAAAGAATTGGAAGATGGAAAAAAATTTCAACAAAAGGAGAAATCGGATGAAAAGAAACTCTCTTTGCGCGCTTATATGCGCGCTCCTGGCATCTCTCGCACTCACGACCTTCGCCTTTGCCGACTTCGGGCCAAAGCCCCAGCTCACCGTGCGCGTCGAAAACGCGCCGCAGGAACCCTACTACCTCGACCTGCTCGCCGAGGGCGATTGGGACGCAGAAGACGAGGACAGCAACGACGGCATCGACTGGAGCTATCACGGCAAGGAGAATACGCTGGACCCTGCACTTCTTACGTCCCTGCGCGACAATGTTCCCACCGGCTGGCACGCCTGCGTGGCGCAGGGTACGACCGGCGCGCCGATCTGGGGCGAGTTGTACGCAGAAAGCAAGGACGCCTTCGACAACGATCTGCACGTTTTCGGCTACCATGGCGTGCCGAGCACCTACCGCATCATCCTTGTCACGCAGTCCGGCAAGGTCTGGCTCTCCGACGAGCTTGAACGCAGGGTGTTGCAATCGAGCGTGACCGTTCACTGGGCGGATGATCCAGAAAGCACCACCGTCACCGTCCCCTCGACCGTCACCGGCTATCTGCTGCAATTCCTTGCGACACTCGTGCCGACGCTCCTCATCGAGGGCATTCTGCTGCTTCTGTTCCGGTATTCCTGGAAAGAGAATTGGAAAGCATTTTTGCTTGTCAACCTCGTCACACAGGGGGTTCTGGCGGCTGCAAGCAGCGTTCTGAACCTGCAAAACGGCGCAGCCCTCTGGAACTATTTCCTTTTCCTTCTCCCAATGGAGGCGGTCGTCCTGCTCATTGAGCTCTACCTCTACGCCGGCCGCGGCCTGCTCACCGGTCACAGCAAGGGCCGTGCCGCGCTCTATGCTGTGACGGCGAATTTCGCCTCGGCGTTCCTCGGCTACTTCCTCGCCGAGCCCGTCTGGAGCTTCGTCGTGTCCATCTCATAAATACCATCTGCGCTGCGGCGTTCTCCGGTCGGAGAACGCCGCTCTTTTCGTCAAGTCTCACTTGACAAGCCCTCTGACGCTCCTTATAATAATTCACATCGCACAAAAAGCTCCGCACAGGGGCCTTTTTTTATGTTTGGAGAAAGAGAGAGTTGCCCCATGTCAAAAAAAGCCAATCCCGCAGCGCTGCTGCCGATCTTCGTTTTCCTGTTCCTGTACTTGGGCCTCGGCCTTATTTTTGAGTATAGGCTCAAGATCCCGATGGGATTTTATTCCATCCCCATCGTCGTCGTTTTCCTCATTGCGCTGCTCGTGGCCTGCTGCCAGAACCGCGCGCTGTCGTTCGACGAAAAGCTCACGCTGATGGGCCACGGAGTCGGCGATAGGAACATCATCACGATGCTGCTCATCTTCTTAGCCGCCGGTATGTTTGTCGGCGTCGTGGGCCGCTCGAGTGCGGAGAGCGTCGCGTACTTCATGCTCTCGATCATTCCGTCGAAATTTGCTGTCGCGGTGCTGTTCGTCGTGAGCTGCTTTGTCTCCACCGCGATGGGCACAAGCGTCGGCACCATCACGCTCATCGTCCCCATCGCCATCCCCATTGCCGCGGCGAGCGGCTACTCCCTGCCGCTGTGCGTCGCGTCCGTCATGGGCGGAGCGATGTTCGGCGACAATCTGAGCTTCATCTCCGATACGACCATCGCCGCCTGCAACGGTCAGGGCTGCGCGATGAAGGATAAATTCCGCGAGAATTTCCACATTGCCTTCCCCGCCGCGCTCGCGTCGCTCGCGCTCATCCTCGTGCTGACGCTGAACGCCGACGTGACGCCCGCGGAAATTCCGCCCTATGACCTCATCCAGATCATCCCCTATGTACTCGTGCTCATCGGCGGCATCATCGGCATCAATGTCTTTGTGGTGCTGCTCATCGGCATCGTCTCCGGCGCGGTCATCGCGCTCGCGACCGGCGCAACGGGGCAGACCGGTATCCTCGCCGTCAAGGCGCTGCTTGAGAATATGGGCAGCGGCGCGGCCGGCATGTTCGAAACGTCGATGGTCGCGATCTTAGTTTCCGCCATCTGCGCGCTGATCCGTGAGTACGGCGGCTTCGAGGCGCTGCTCGGCTGGATCCGCAAAGCCTTCCGCGGCAAGCGCGGCGGCCAGATCGGCATGGGCCTTCTCGTCGGCGCGATGGACATTGCCACCGCGAACAACACCGTCGCCATCGTTATGGCGAACCCCATCGCCAAGGAGATGAGCGAGGAGTACGGCATCACACCGCGCAAGGCAGCCTCCATTCTCGACACGTTCTCCTGTATCTTCCAGGGTATCATCCCCTACGGCGCGCAGATGCTCGTCGCCATCTCCGCGGCGCACGAGCTGGGCTACGCCATTTCTGCGTTCGACATCATCCCGAACCTCTTCTACCCCTTCCTGCTGGCGGTGAGCTCGCTGTTCTTCATCGCCGTGGACGGCAAGAAGAAGGCGTAAGGCCATGGCTGACTACAGCGCCCTGCGGCGCAAAAAGCTCTTTCTTTTCGACCTTGACGGCACGCTGTATCTGGGCGATACGCTCTTCCCCGGCGCGAAAGAACTGCTCGCGTGCATCCGCGCGCGGGGCGGGCAGTACCGTTTTCTCACAAACAACTCCTCGCGCAGCGTAGCGGCCTACGTCAAAAAGCTCACGCGCCTCGGCGTCGCGACGGAGGCGGCCGATTTTCTCACCTCGGTCGACGCGCTGATTCACTATCTCCGCGAGCACGGCGGAGAAGACCGACGCCATTACGTCTGCGGTACGGAGTCGATGAAGTCGCAGCTGCGCGCGGCGGGCTTTACCGTCGCAGAACGGCGTGAGGACGCGAACGCGCTCCTGATGGGCTTCGACACCGAGCTGACCTTTCAAAAGCTGGAGGACGCCTGCATCCTGCTCGGTCAGGGCGTTCCCTACGTTGCGACAAATCCCGATTGGGTCTGCCCCACGGCCTACGGCTTCGTGCCCGACTGCGGGAGCGTGTGCGAAATGCTCTGGCGCGCGACTTCCCGCCGCCCCGTCGTCATCGGCAAGCCCGAGCCGCTGATGCCGCAGCTCGCAATGCTCGAGGCGGGCATCTCCGCATCGGAAACACTGCTCATCGGCGACCGCGTCTACACGGACATCGCCAGCGGCGCGAACGCGGGCATCGACACGCTGCTCGTCCTCTCGGGCGAGACAAAGGAGGAAGACCTCCCCACCGCTGACCCGCAGCCGACGTTCGTTCTGCCAGACGTCGCCGCACTGCTGAACATCTTGGAATCTTAAAAAGGACAAGCTATGGCAAACATCATCGAAATCCACGATTTTTCCGATCCCGCGCTCGACGTCTACGCGCGCCTGACCGAAAACCAACTGCTCAATCGCGCGGACCCCGACAACGCGCTCTTCGTCGCGGAAAGTCCGCTCGTCATCGGCCGTGCGCTTGATGCGGGCTGTGAGCCGGTGTCGTTTCTGATGGAGCGGCAGCATACGCAGGGCAAGGGGCGCGAAATTCTCGCCCGCTGCTGTCAAGATATTCCGGTTTACACCGCTGATGAATCCGTGCTGACACAGCTCACCGGCTTTCACCTGACGCGCGGCATGCTCTGCGCCATGCGGCGGCCGAAGCTCCCAAGCGTCGAGGACGTCTGCCGCGATGCGCGGCGCCTCGTCGTGCTCGAAAACGTGATGAATCCGACGAACATCGGCGCGATCTTCCGCTCCGCCGCCGCGCTCGGCATGGACGCAGTGCTGCTCACGACCGCGGGCAGCGATCCGCTCTATCGCCGCGCCTCGCGCGTCAGCATGGGAAATGTGTTCCTCATCCCGTGGACCTACCTGCCCGAAAGCGGCGACTGGACGCAGCTGCTGCGCGATCTCGGCTTCCGCACCGTCGCGATGGCACTGCGCAACGACTCCGTACGGCTCGACGATCCGCGCCTTGCCGCCGAAGAAAAGCTTGCCATCGTCATGGGCACGGAGGGTGACGGACTCGCGTCCTCGACCATCGCAAGCTGCGACTACACGGTGAAGATCCCGATGTACCACGGCGTCGACTCGCTCAACGTCGCCGCAGCGAGCGCCGTGGCGTTCTATGAGCTGGGACTTCCCCCGCTGAACGAAAAGGAGGACTGACATGCTGAACAATACCGGCTTCGACCTCTGGGCCGACGGCTATGACAAGAGCGTCGGCCTCTCCGACGAGAACGACCGCTACCCCTTTGCGGGCTACCGCGCCATGATGAACGCGCTCTATCAGCGCGTCCTTGCGCAGAGCGGGCATAACGTGCTGGATATCGGCTTCGGCACGGGCATACTGACCTCGCGGCTCTACGAGCAGGGCTGCCGCATCTATGGGCAGGACTTTTCCGCGCGCATGATCGAACTGGCGCAGGCAAAAATGCCGGACGCGCGGCTCTATCAGGGCGATTTTTCCAAAGGCCTTGTGCCCGAGCTTTGCGCACAGCAGTACGACGCCATCGTCGCGACCTACTCGCTCCACCACCTGACGGACACACAGAAAATCGGCTTTCTGCGCACACTCCTGCCGCTTTTGAAGCAAGACGGCTGTCTTTTCATCGGCGACGTCGCCTTCCGCACGCGCGAAGAGCTCGAAGCGTGTCGAACTGCGGCAGGCGAGGATTGGGACTCAGATGAAATTTACTTCGTCTACGACGAGCTCCGCCCCCACTTCCCCGCGCTGACGTTTGAATCCTTCTCCCACTGCACCGCACTCCTGACGCTGCGAAAATAATTTCCCTGGAAATATGATAAAAAGCCTCTGTATGGTCAACCCATACAGAGGCTTTTCTGTGAAGCATTATTCCTTTTCAGTCGTTCAAATGGTCGAGGATCGCCGCGATCAGCTGCTCCTTGCCCGTGCCCTTTTCGGCAGAGAACGGAATGACGAGCTCATCGTCGCGCAAACTCAGCGTCTCGCGAATTTGGGCAAGATTCGGCTCGATCTCGCGCGCTTTGAGCTTGTCGAGCTTGTTCGCCACGATCACGACGGGACAGCCCGTCTGCACGAAGTAGTCGTGCATCGTCACGTCGTCCGCCGTCGGCTTGTGCCGCGCGTCGACAATCTGTACGCCGAGGTGAATGAGCCCCGCAGACTGGAAATAGTTTTCCATCAGCTTGCCCCAGCGGTCGCGCTCGGTCTTGGAGACCTTGGCGTAGCCGTAGCCCGGCAGGTCGACGAGGTAGAGCTTGCCGTCGATCTTAAAGTAGTTGATCTGCGAGGTCTTGCCCGGGGACGCGCCCACGCGGGCAAAGTTCTTGCGGTTGACGAGCCGGTTGATGACGGACGATTTGCCGACGTTCGACCGCCCCGCAAACGCGAGCTGCGGCATCCCGTCGCGCACGAACTGCTTTTCCGACGCCGCCGAGAGGATGAATTCGACCTTGTTGAAGTTGATCGCCATGGTTTTCGTTTCCTTTCAGCTCATTTCGCCCGCACGCAGCGCGCCATGCGCGCTCTCCTGCACGGGAAGATAGCCCTCATGTGCGGCGGCGGTGCATTTTTCCGGCAGCACGAGCGCCTCGGCAAAGACGGCGTCCACCGTCTCGACCGGCACAAAACGCAGCTTTTCGCGCACGTTCGGGTCGATCTCTGCAAGGTCTTTTTCATTCTCCTTCGGCAGGATGACGGTATGTACGCCCGCGCGGAGCGCGCCCATCGTCTTTTCGCGCAAGCCCCCGATGGCGAGCACACGGCCGCGCAGCGTGATCTCGCCCGTCATGGCGACATCGCGGTGCACCGCCTGACTCGTCAGCGCGGAGAGCACCGCTGTCGCGATGGCAATACCGGCGCTGGGTCCGTCCTTGGGGATGGCCCCCTCAGGGAAGTGGATATGGATGTCCCTCGTCTTGTAGAAGTCCGGCGCGATGCCGAGCTCCTGCGCCCGCTGGCGCAGGCACGAGAGTGCCGCGCGGCAGCTCTCCTGCATCACGTCGCCCAGGTTGCCCGTGAGCTCGACCTTGCCGCTGCCATCCATCACGCCGACCTCGACGGGCAGAATTTCTCCGCCCACTTCAGTCCATGCAAGGCCGTTCACCACGCCGACAAGGTCCTTTTCGGGAATCTTCTCCTGTGCAGCACGCGGCGCACCGAGGAAGTCCTTGATGTTCTTCTCTGTCACGGTGACTCGCTTTACATCGCTTGTGGCAAGCTGCATTGCCGCCTTGCGGCAGATCTTTCCAAGCTGACGCTCAAGTGAGCGCACGCCGCTCTCGCGCGTGTAGCGCGCGATAACCGCGCGCAGGGCATTCTCGTCCACGCGCAGGTTCGAGGCCGTGAGCCCGTGCGCCTGCCGCTCCTTGGGCAGCAGGTGCCGCTGCGCGATCTGCACCTTCTCCTCGTCCGTGTAGCTCGGGATCTCGATGATCTCCATGCGGTCGAGCAGCGGGCGGGGGATGGTGTCGAGCGTGTTGGCCGTCATGATGAACATCACGCGGCTCAAATCGACGGGAATTTCAAGGTAGTGGTCGCGGAAGGCGTAGTTCTGCTCGCTGTCGAGCACCTCGAGCAGTGCGCTCGCGGGGTCGCCGCGCCCGTCGCTGCCCATTTTGTCGACCTCGTCGAGCACGAGCAGCGGATTCATCGAGCCGCTGCGGGTGATGGCCTCAATGATGCGGCCGGGCATCGCGCCGATGTAGGTCTTGCGGTGGCCGCGGATATCCGCCTCGTCGCGCACGCCGCCAAGCGACAGCCGCGCGACCTTGCGGTTCATCGCCCGTGCGACCGACAGCGCGATCGACGTCTTGCCGACGCCCGGAGGGCCGACAAGGCAGAGGATCTGTCCCTTCGCCTCGGGGTTGAGCTGGCGCACGGCGATGAATTCGAGGATGCGCTCCTTGACCTTCTGCAAGCCGTAGTGGTCGTGGTCGAGGATCTTGCGCGCGGCGTCTACGCTCGCGCGCTCCTTCGTCTCCTCGCCCCAGGGCATTTCAAGGCAGGTGTCGAGATAATTGCGCAGCACGCTCGCCTCAGCGCTGCCGAACGGCTGCTTGGCGAGCTTATCCACATCCTTCAGGAGCTTTTCGCGCACCTCGTCGCTGAGCTTTGCCTGCGTGATCTTCGTGCGGTATTCGTCGAGCTCCTCGTCCTCCCCGCCCTCGCCGATCTCATTCTGTAAAACCTTGATCTGCTCACGCAGGACAAAGTTCTTCTGAATTTTGCCCACACGGGAGCGGACCTTGCTCTCGATATCCTGCTCCATCGCGGTCACGTCGATCTCACGGCGCAGGATCTCATTCATGCGCTGAAGACGCGGCAGCGGGCGCAGCTCATCCAGAATGTCCTGCTTGTCCTGATAACGCAGGTTGAGCTGCTGGGCGATAAAATCGGCAAGATAGCCCGGGTCGTTCGTACCGAGAATGGCGGCATAGACCTCGTCGGGGAGTTTTTGTGTGATCTCGGTGTATTCGGTGAGATTGGCATAGGTCTGGCGAAGCATCGCTTCGGTACGCTTGCCGTAGCGCGAGAGCGCTGGCGGCTCGTTGATGAGCTCCGCCTGCGCCTGCAAAAACGGCTCGCGCTGCCAAAGGCGCTTCAAACGGGCACGGCACGCCCCCTCCATCATCACACGCAGCACGCGGTCAGATACGCGCAATATCTGCGTCACGCGCGCGACTGTGCCGATCTCGTAAAGGTCCTTTTCCTCCGGCAGTTCCACGCCCAGTTCGCGCTGCGTGACGAGGAAGACCTCTTCCCCGTTCTCCATGGCGCGCTCCAGCGCGCGCACGGAAATTTCACGCTCAAGGTCAAAGCTGGTGTTCATGCGTGGGAAGATATTGAGCCCCCGCAGCGCGATGACCGGAAGATTTTTTGTCACAGGTTCCATGGGTCTCTCCTTACGAGGCAGAGTCCGCCGGCTGCGGCGCCGGCTCCGCCCCTTCCTTGCTGCGGTGAGAAATTTGCGGCTGCTCCGTTCCTTCCACGCAGCCCTCGGTGATGGTCACGCGGTCGATCGTGCGGTCGGACGGGATGTCGTACATCACGTTCATCAACAGCCCCTCCATGACCGCGCGCAGACCGCGCGCGCCGATCTTGCGCGCGATGGCCTTGTCGGCGATCGCCTCGAGCGCCTTCGGCTCGAAGACGAGCTCGGCATCGTCGTAAGAAAACAGCTTTTGATACTGCTTGACGAGCGCGTTTTTCGGCTGGGTCAGGATCTTGACAAGATCTTCGCGCGTGAGCGCGTTGAGCGCGGTGATGACCGGAAGACGGCCAACCAGCTCGGGGATGATGCCAAACTTGAGGATATCGTGTGGCTGCACCTCGCTGAGGATCTTGCTGTCGTCGATCTCCGCCTTGCTCTTGACATCCGCGCCGAAGCCCATCGACTTGCGGTCAAGACGGCTCTCGATGATCTTCTCAAGCCCCTCGAACGCACCGCCGCAGATGAAGAGGATGTTGTGCGTGTCGATCTGGATGAACTCCTGATGCGGATGCTTGCGCCCGCCCTGCGGCGGCACGTTCGCGACCGTACCTTCGACGATCTTCAAGAGCGCCTGCTGCACGCCCTCACCGGAGACATCGCGCGTGATGGAGGTATTCTCGCTCTTACGGGCGATCTTGTCGATCTCGTCGACATAGATGATGCCGCGCTCGGCAAGCTCCACATCGTAATCCGCCGCCTGTAAAAGGCGGAGCAGGATGTTTTCCACATCGTCGCCGACGTAGCCCGCTTCGGTGAGGGTCGTCGCATCGGCGATGGCAAAGGGCACCTTTAAGATGCGGGCAAGCGTCTGGGCAAAGAGCGTCTTGCCGCTGCCGGTGGGGCCAAGGAGGAGGATATTGCTCTTTTGCAGCTCCACCTCATCGTCGCCGCCGAAGAAGATGCGCTTATAGTGGTTGTAAACGGACACGGACAGCGCGACCTTCGCGGCTTCCTGCCCGATGATATACTGGTCCAGCACGTCGTGTATCTCGCGCGGCGTGGGGATGGACTCGGGCGCTTCGAGCCCCTCGTGGGACTCGTAGCCATCCTCGAGCACTTCCATGCACAGCCGCACGCACTCGTCGCAGATGCGCACGCCAGAGCCCTGGATCATGCGGTGCACTTCGTGCTCGCTCTTGCCGCAGAACGAGCAGCGAAGCTCTTTTTTCCTATCTTCACTCATATGCTAAAAATCCTTATCTCTTGTAAATGACCTTGTCCACAAGGCCGTAAGCCTGCGCCTCATCGGCGCTCATCCAATGGTCGCGCTCGGAGTCGAGCTTGACCTGCTCAGGCGTCTTGCCGGTGTTTTCCGCCAGGATCTTGTTCAAGCGCTGCTTGATCTTCAGGAAGTGCTCCACATCGCTCTCCATATCCGTGACCTTGCCCTGCGTACCGGCGGAGGGCTGGTGGATCATGATCTCCGCATTCGGCAGCGCGATGCGCTTGCCCTTGGCGCCGGAGGAGAGCAGGAACGCGCCCATGCTGGCGGCGAGGCCGACGCAGATGGTGGACACATCGCACTTGATATACTGCATCGTGTCGTAGATCGCCATACCAGCCGTCACGCTGCCGCCAGGGGAGTTGATATAGAGCTGGATGTCCTTGTCGGGGTCCTTGGCCTCGAGGAACAAAAGCTGCGAAACGATCAGGCTCGCGGTCGCGTCGTTGACCTCCTCGCCGAGGAAGATGATACGGTCTTCCAGCAGGCGGGAGAAAATGTCGTAGGAACGCTCGCCGCGGTTGGTCTGTTCAATGACGTAAGGGACTAAACTCATCTTGGTAACCTCCTTGTTCATACCCTGTTCAAAAAGTTGGTATGTACGCGATCAACCACAAATGGCTGGCATTTGTGGTTGATCGTCGTTTCTATCTATTATGGCCGCTTTGCCGATTATTCAGCCTTCTCTTCTTCCTTCTTGGCCGTCTTCTTGGCAGCGGTCTTCTTAGCGGGTTTCTCCTCGCCCTCGGCAGCCTCACCCTCGGCTTCCTTCTTGGGAGCCTTCTTCTTCTCGATCTTGGCGCTGTCGACCACGAGGTTGACGGCCTTGTCGCGGATGATCTGTGCACGGATGGTCATCTCGTCAAGATACTTCTTGAGCTCGTTCACATCCATGCTGTACTTCTCAGCGAGGTCGGCATACTGCTTCTCGACCTCCTCGTCGGTCGCCTCAAGGTTCTCCTCCTTGATGATGGCGTTCACGGCGAGGTCCATGCGGACCTGACGCAGAGCGGGCTCCTTGCCGTCCTCCATGAACTTCTGCTCGTCCATGCCGGTCATCTTGCAGTACTGGTCATAGGGGATGCCCTGTGCCTGCAGGCGCTGCTTAAAGTCCTCGAGGAAGCGGGCGCACTGCTCCTCGACCATCGCGTCGGGGATGTCGCACTCGATGTTCTCAGCGACCTTCTCCATCAGGCTGCTCTCGACTGCGAACTTGGCGGCCTGCTCACGCTGTTCGGTGATCTCGCGCTTGATGCTCTCCTTGAGCTCCTTGAGCGTATCGTACTCGGACACGTCCTTGGCGAAATCGTCATCGAGCTTGGGCAGCTCCTTGCACTTGATCTCCTTGGCCTTGACGTGGAAGATGACCTTCTTACCGGCGAGGTCCTTGTGATAGTCCTCGGGGAAGGTGATATCGAGGTCCTTCTCGTCGCCGGCCTTCATGCCGATGACCTGATCCTCAAAGCCGGGAACGAAGCTGCCGGAACCGAGCTCGAGCTCGTAGTTCTCGCCCTTGCCGCCCTCGAACGCCTCGCCATTGTCGAAGCCCTCGAAGTCGATGACAGCGATGTCGCCCTTCTTGGCCTTGCGGTCCACGGAAACGAGGCGGGAGTTGCGCTCAGCCATCTCGTTCAGGCGCTCCTTCACATCGTCAGCGCTGACCTTGACCTCTTCCTTCTCGGCGGTCAGGCCCTTGTACTCACCGAGCTTGACCTCGGGATACACAGCGACGGTCGCCTTGAAGGTGAAGCCGTTCTCGTCGATCTTGTCGTCCACGATCTCAACTTCGGGATAACCGACAACATTGAGGCCGCTCTGGCCGATGGCCTGCGTATATGCCTCGGGCAGAGCGATATCAACAGCATCGCTGTAGAACACGCCCGCGCCGTAGAGCTTTTCGATCATCTTGCGGGGGGCCTTGCCCGGGCGGAAGCCGGGAATGCTGAGCTTGTTGCGAGCCTTGGTGTAGGCCTTGGCAACGGCGGCTTCGAATTCCTCCGCGCCGACCTCAACGGTCACCGCGACTCTGCTCTTTTCCAGCTTTTCAACATTTTTGACAGTCATGATTTCTTTTTCCTCCGTATTGACATCATATATTATGATAATGATGCTTTTGCAAAGTGGTATTATAGCATACGTTTCTTTGGATTTCCACCCTTTTTTGCATCAATTTTTGACCTAATCGTAAATTTTCACCGGCTGAAAGCCGACATAATCCGCCGAGATAAGCGCATAGTCGGTTTTTTCGCGCCGCCCCTCGAAGGCGCGGCGGTGCGTATAGCCGTGCAAATGCCCGTAATAGCAGCGCTCGACCTCGTACTTATCGAGAAGAGCAAGCATCTCGGGGCACTGATAGCCCTGATAGATGGGCGGATAGTGCAGAAAACAGAAGATGGGCCTGCCCTCCGCCGCCTTGAGCGAAGCTTCCAGCCGCAGCGCCTCGCGCGCGAGCATCTTGCCTGTGTGCGTTCCCGCCGCATCCTCCTCGTAAAACCAGCCGCGCGTGCCGCAGATGGCGTGGTCGCCGTAGAAAAAGGCATTGTTGTAGAGGATATCGAAGGTCGTAAGCCCGTGCTCTGCAAAAAAGCGATTCATCTTCGACGCTGTCCCCCACCAGTAGTCGTGGTTGCCTTTCAAGAGGAGCTTTTTCCCCGGCAGCGCGTCGATAAATTGAAAATCGGGCAGCGACTGCTCGAGCGACATTCCCCAGGAGATATCGCCCGCCAGCACGATGACGTCATCCTCGTGCAGCGCCGAAAAATTTTCGCGGATGCGCTCGACATAGTTCGCCCATTTCGGGCCGAACACGTCCATGGGCTTGTCCGTGCCGAGCGATAAGTGCAGGTCGCCGATCGCGTATAATGCCATCGCGTGCCTCCCTTCCAAAGCCAAATCAAAATGCGTTTTCGATGTAAGCGATGCGAGTTCTGCTCGCATTGTGGTGCGCGTCGGTGTAGACCTCCGCCACGTCGAAGCGGGCGGGGACGTCAAGGCCGTGCATACTGAGATAAAGCAGCGCTGCGGCGCGCAGCTTTTCCTGCTTTTTCGCCGTGACATATTCGCGCGGCATCCCGTAGCGCAAATTGCTGCGCAGCTTGACCTCGACAAAGAGGATCATCCCGTCTTTTTCGGCGATGAGGTCGATCTCGCCGAGGCGGCAGCGCCACTCCTTTTCCACGATGCGGCAGCCGCGCGCTTCGAGGTATTCCGCGGCCAGCGCCTCGCCCCAGTCGCCGTCCTGCTTGGTGCTCATCGCCGCGCCTCCCACTTTTTGAGGAATGTCTTGCGGTGCACAGGGCTCGGGCCGTACTGGTCAAGCATCTGGTAGTGGAGCTTCGTGCCGTAGCCCTTGTGCTTGGCAAACTGATACTCGGGGTACTGAGGGTCCAGCACCTCGACCACGTAGTGGTCACGGCTGACCTTTGCCAGCACGCTCGCCGCGGCGATGGAAAGACTCGCGCCGTCCCCGCCGACGATCAGCTCGTGCGGCGTGGTGATGCGCGCCGACGCGCCGTGGTCGCGGTTGCCGTCGATGAGCGCGTAGTCCGCCGGTATCTCCAGCGCGTCAATGGCGAGCTGCATCGCCTTCATGCGCGCGCTCAAAATGTCCGTCGCATCGATCTCGCTTGCGTCAACAGACGCGACGGCGCAGGCGACAGCCTTCTCAAAAATAACGGGAAAAAGCGCTTCGCGCTTTTTCTCCGTCAGCTTTTTCGAGTCATTCAGCCCCTCGATCTCACAGTTTTCCGGCAGGATGACGGCAGCGGCGTACACAGGCCCCATCAGCGGCCCCGCGCCCGCCTCGTCCACACCGCAGACAAAAGCATGGCCCGCCGCGCGGGCCTGCGCCTCATAATGCAGGTCGACGCTCATGCGCTCTCCCCCTCGGGCGGCAGCTCGAGTGTAAAGCGTCCCAGCTTGCCGCCGCGGAATTCATCGAGCAGAATACGGCTCATGCGCTCGGTGTCCACCTCGCCGCCGGAGATCAAAAAACCGCGCTTGCGCCCCGCTTTTTCCAGTAGTGCATAGCCGTCGTCCTCCTCGGAGATGGTGAGCTTGTAGCGCTCCTCAATGGCCTTGGGATAGTTTTTGCCAAGGTAGTCCATCAGACGCATGGCAAGCTCCTCAATGTCGACGACCTCGTCGCGGATGGCGCCGGTGAAGGCAAGGCGGATGCCGACGGAGCTGTCTTCAAACTTCGGCCACAGGATGCCCGGCGTGTCGAGCAGCTCAAGCGTCTTGTCGACGGGCACCCACTGCTTCGTGCGCGTGACGCCCGGGCGGTCCTCCGCCTTGGCACTCTTGCGCCCGGAGACCTTGTTGATGAAGGTCGACTTGCCGACGTTCGGGATGCCGAGCACCATCACGCGCAGCACGCGGCCGACCTGCCCCTTGGCCTCGTAAGAGGCGATCTTCTCGCGCAGGAGCGTGCGCACGGCGGAGGAAAACTGCTTCACGCCCCCGCCCTGCTTGGCGTCCGTTTCGATGACGGCATAGCCGAGCGAGCGGAAGTAGGCCGCCCACTTTTTTGTCATTTCGGGGTCCGCCTGATCGACGCGGTTCAAGACGATCAAGCGGGGCTTGCCCGCCGTCAGCTCATCCACATCGGGGTTGCGGCTGCTCATGGGGATGCGCGCGTCCAATATTTCGCACACCGCGTCCACATTGCCGAGCTCCGCCGCGATCATGCGGCGGGTCTTGGTCATGTGGCCGGGAAACCAGCTTAAACTCTCGAGCTGCATGGCACACTCTCCTTTATTTCAGAAGACCGATGCGGCCAAATTCGCGCTGTTCGGTCAGGTAATCGCGCCCCGGGAAGACGAGGAACACCGCCTTGCCGATGAGAAGGCGTGTGTCCACCGTGCCGAGCGAGGAATCGCGGCTGTCGTTGGAGTGGTTGCGGTTGTCGCCAAGCAGGAAGACCTCTCCCTCCGGAACGGTGAGAGGGAAGAGCGTCCCCTCCTCGCGATAGGTGAGGTCGTTGATGTAATCCTCTTCGAGCATCACACCGTCCACATACACGCGGCCAAGGGCAAAGTCGATATCGACGGTCTGCCCCTCGGTCGCGATCACGCGTTTGACGATGGGCTGCGCGTCGAAGCTCTCCTTGCGCGCAATGACGATATCGCCGACTTCATACTCGCCGCAAAGCAGCGAATTCACCACGAGCAGGCGGTCGCCGTCCTGTAAGGTCGGGATCATCGACGGGCCGGAAACGCCCATCAGGCGCACAACAAAGGTGAACACCAGCGTGACGACAAGCAGCGCCGAGACAAGCGACGAGATCGTTTCATACACGTCGCGCCCGGGGATCTTTTCCACGATCTCCTCGCTGCTTTCCTCGTGAATATCCAATTTCTGATCAAATTCGTCCATGGTCTATCTCTCCCTGACACGGCGAAAAGCGCCTGATTCTCTAATTTATCTATTTTATCACGATTTTCACAAAAGGCAACAAAAAAAGCGTGGTTTACAAAACCACGCTTTTTTGTTCTCAAAGAATCTGTCTTACAGCTTCTCGCGGATCTTGGCAGCCTTACCGACGCGGCCGCGCAGGTAATAGAGCTTGGCGCGGCGGACATAACCGCTGCGCACGGTCTCGACCTTCTCAATGAGGGGGGAGTGGATGGGGAACACCTTCTCGACGCCGACGCCGTAAGCGAGACGACGAACGGTGAAGGTCTCCTCGAGACCGCCGTGCTTCTTCGCGATGACGATGCCCTCAAAGACCTGGATACGCTCGCGGGAGCCTTCCTTGATCTTGACATGAACGCGGACGGTATCGCCGACGTTGATGACGGGCATTTCCTTCTTCAGCTGCTGGGATTCGAGCTCTTTGATGAGATCCATGGGTAATTTCCTCCTATTTATAGGCGTTCTTGACCGCTTTTCTGTGGCGCTTTTGGGATTCTTTCACCCGCGCACGGCAGAGGACCGCCCTTTTTAAGCTATGGTAGCATATCATACGGCAGGATGAATTGCAAGCATTTTTTACAAAAAGAGAAAAAATCTGCTCACATCAGCGGAAAATGTTCATTTCCCTGTCGTAGACCTCTTTTCTGCGCACGCGGACAAAGTCCGGCGCGATCTCGGGAAGGTGCCGCGCGATGGCCGCGCCGATGAGCGCAGGGTTGAGTCCCGGGTCCTGCGCGGCGACGATGGCGTCGGCCACGATCATCCCCGCCTCCTCCGTCAGCGTAAGCGAATGGATGAGCGGCGCAATGTTGAGCTCGGTCATGCCCTTGTGCTTCGTGCGCTTTTCGACAAAGATCTCCTCCTGCGTGAAAAGCGCGCGGATACGCTCGCAGGTGTCCTCGCTCACGCCGTTGTCGTACTCCATCTCAAGGCACGCGCGCAGCAGCGCCATCTCGCGCACGGGGCGCGAGGCAGCGTAGCAGTCGAGCACGCGAAGGCCCGCAGGCATACCGGTGTTCAGCGCCTCGGCCACGCCCTCGCCCGTGCTGTCCTCCACGCTTTCAAAGTCGAGGATCTCGCAATCGCTCGACTGCCCCACAGGCAGCGGCAGCACGATGGATAAGATCGGATGCGGATGGAAGCCGTTAGAGTGCTTGATGGAAAGTCCCGCGCGCGGGAATACGCGCTGGAACGTGCGCATCACGTCGAGATGCGAAATGTAGGAAGCCTGATGCTCCTTGACAAAAACAAGCCGTAACTTAGACATCGCATTTCCCTCCCACCAGGCAATTCGCGCCGCAGGCATTGCAGTGCGTGCGGCAGTCAGGCGTCGTCACGCCCTCAAACGTCAGCGCGTGCTCGCGCTTGAAGTAGGCGGGCGATACGCCGGTGGAGATCATGCTCCACGGCAGGATCTCATCCTCGCTGCGGCGACGGTTTGCGTAAAAATGCGGGTCGAGGCCACATTCTTCAAAGGCCTCCATCCATCGCTCAAGCTGGAAGTAATCCTCCCACGCGCTGAGCGTTTCACCCTTGCGCCACGCCGTCTCGATGACGCGGCCCAGCCGGCGGTCGCCGCAGGAGATGACCGCTTCCATAAAACTCGTGGGCGAGGGATGCCAGTTATAGTGGATGGCCTTAGAGCGGATGGCTCCGCGCAGAAGCTTGACGCGGCGCTCGTACTCCTCGATGGAGATCTGCGGCTCCCACTGGAAAGCTGTGTGCGGCTTCGGCACGAACCATGAAGTCGAGACCGTGATGCGCACGCCGCGCGAACGGTTGGGCGTGCTGTCGCGCCAGACCTGCCAGACGTCGTCTGCGATCTTGGCGATGCCGAGCACGTCCTCGTCCGTCTCCGTCGGCAGGCCGAGCATAAAGTAGAGCTTGACCGCGCTGTAGCCGCCCGCAAACGCACGGCGGCAGGATTCGAGCAGGTCCTCTTCGGTCAGATTTTTGTTGATGGCGTCGCGCAGGCGCTGCGTGCCGGCCTCTGGCGCGAAGGTAAGGCCCGTCTTCCTGCCCTTTTGCAGCCGCTCCATCAGCGCCATGGAGAAATTGTCCGCGCGCAGCGACGGCAGCGCGAGCGTCAGGTGGCGCTGGGCGCAGAAATCCTCCAGATCGTCGCACAGCTCGACAAGATGCGGATAGTCTGACGTCGAGAGCGAGGAAAGCGTCATATCCTGATATCCGGAATCCTCGACCGCTTCGATGGCATAGTCGCGCAGGAGCTTTTCCGAGCGGTTGCGCACCGGGCGGTAGACATAACCCGCCTGACAGAAGCGGCAGCCGCGGATGCAGCCGCGGAACAGCTCGAGCGAAACGCGGTCCTGCACGATCTCCGTCGAGGGAACGATGGTCTTTGTGGGATAGTACGCCTCGTCCATATTCTCAACGATGCGCTTGAGCACCGTTTTGGGTGCGTCCTCCTTGGCGGTGATGGACTTCACCGTGCCGTCGTCGTTGTAGTCGACGTCGTAAAGGCTCGGCACATAGATGCCGCGCATCTGCGCCGCCTGCACGAGAAACCCGTGCTTGCTCCACCCCTCGCGCCGCGCCTTGCGGTGCAGCTCGATGAGCTCGACGTTCATCTCCTCGCCCTCGCCGATGACGGCGAGGTCCAAAAAGTCTGCGATGGGCTCGCAGTTGTACATCGCTGTACCGCCCGCGATGACGAGCGGGGTGAGCTCCGTGCGCTCGGACGAATGCAGCGGGACGCCCGCAAGGTCAAGCATATTCAGGATGGCGGGAAATGCCATCTCATAGCCGACGGAAAAGGCAATGATGTCAAACTCATTGAGCGGGTCGAAGGATTCGAGCGCGTAGAGCGGGATGTGCGCCTTGCGCATCTCCTCCTCCATATCGCCCCAGGGTGCGTAGCAGCGCTCGCACCATACGCCCTCCATATTGTTCATCACGCCGTAGAGGATGCGCATGCCGAGATTCGACATGCCGATCTCATAGGTATCGGGAAAGCAGAAGGCGATGCGTGTGTCGACCTTGCTCTTATCCTTCATGATGGCGTTGAATTCCCCGCCGACATAGCGTGCAGGCTTCTGCACGCGTGGCAGGATGCGTTCGAGTCGTTTATCCACAAAAAATCTCCCTTGGTGAAATCAAAATAAGACAGCCGAAAATGGGCACAAGAAACCATTTTCGGCTATTCTACACTTTTCTATTCCGTTTCGCAAGCCTCAGTTGCGGCAAGGCCCCGAAAAGCAGCGCAGCCGCGGCGAGCAGGAAGAACCAACCCCCGCCCGTTTCCGCCGCGATGTAAACGCCTGCGCCCACGAGCGCCAGCGCACAGACAAGGCCCGCTGCCGCCGCTGCCGCATCCCCGGCGGCAGGGCCGAAGAGAAAGGTCACAAAGAGGTACAGCGCACGTGAGCCGTCGAGCGGCGGGATGGGCAGCAGGTTGAACACCGCAAGCAGGATATGCGCGCCCGCAAAGACGAAGCCCTCCACCCACGAAATGCGCAGCGCGAAGGCCGCCGTCACAAAGCCGCAGACAAGGTTCATGCCGCAGCCCGCGAGCGTGACGATGAGCTCGCGCCCGTAGGAGAGCCTCCGCGCTCCGCGCGCGTAGAGCACTGCGCCGAGCGCCGAGAGCCTCAGTCCCTCGATCGGCACATGGAACGCACGCAGTGCCAGCAAATGCCCGCACTCGTGCAGCACCGCCGCAAGCAGCACCGATACGACGATCTCGACTGGGCTAATGACCGCCGCAAGCAACACCAGCAGGAAAAAGCTCCACGACGCGTGTACCCCTCGTTCAGGAAACAACATAATAGATGGGATTCAGATATTCCCCGCCGTCGTGCACTTCAAAATGGAGGTGCGGCCCCGTGGCGTTGCCGGTGGAGCCGACACGCGCGACCTCATCGCCCTTCCGGACGCTCTGCCCCGCGCTCACGGTGATGGCGCTGCAATGGGCGTAAAGCGTTGAAAAGCCGCCTTCGTGATTGACCGTCACATAGTTGCCGAGGATATTGCTCTCCCCCACTGTGCCGACGGTCCCGTCAGCAAAGCAGGAGACCGTCGCGCCCTCTTCGCCCGCGATGTCCACGCCGTAGTGGAAGCATTCCTCGCCGCTGTTCGGGTCCTCGCGCCAGCCGAAGGGCGATGTCATCGTACCAGAAAGAGGGCAGGCATAGGAAAAGCCTAAAATGCGCTGCTCGCCCACGGCGAGCGCGGGCAGCTCGCGCCCGCTCGCAAGATCGGACACGTCCTGCTCCGGCACGGTGACGCCGATGAGCTCGCCCGAGACCTCCTGCGCCTTGCTCTCGCCGCCGAAGACCGCCACATAGGCCTCCGACAGCGAATCGCCCCAGTCCTGCTCGCCGGATGCCGCACGCCCGACCGCGGAAAACGCCGAGATGAAGTCCGCGTCGCGCACCAGCCATTCCCCCAGCGTCCCGCGCAGCTCGCTCAAATGTCCCGGCATAACGAGCTTGAGCCCAACGAGCGCGACGAACAGTGCCCCGCAGACGATGAGCTGCACCCAAAGCCGCGGCACTCCCATCTCCTTGCCGCGAGACACGCGCGATGTGCGCGTTCGCGGCGCAACGCGCTTCCCGCTCCCGCTGTATGTTGTCCACTGCCGCCGCTTCTTCATGCCGCCCGCCTCCCGTCCATTTCTGCCATAGCCTATGTGGACGAGGAGGAAAAAATACCTCCGCCATGTAGCGGAGGTATTTGAGGCCATTTTATTCTTCCATTTTATATGCCGCGTAGACGTTTCTTCTTGTAAAGTCAGTTACCTTGTCGAACATGGCGTCCGGCAGCTTTGTGACGGCATCCTCGGCCTTGGCGCTTGCGGCGATGAGGCCGTTTTCGCGACAGTAGGACAGCGCGCCGTCGTAGGGTCCGGTCTTGCCGGTCTTTCGGAGCTGGTCAACGCGGCGGGAGATAGCCTCATCGCGCGGCGCGAGCAGCATCGCGAGCTCGCCGACGGTCATTTTGTCGTCAAGGCGCAGCTTGTTGTCGGTGAAGACGATGGCTCGCTTCTTTGAGAGCGTGACGAGCTTTTCAAACAGCGGATCGTCGCGCCCGACGTCCGTGAACGGGCTCTCCTCCATCAGCTCGCCCACGCTGACGACGCGGTAGCCGTACTCCTTGAGAAGCGCGAGCTGCTTGCCCAGTGCGAACGCGACCGGCGTGCGCTTGGCCATGTTGTAGCCGTCCTTCTGGAAGATGATCTGGCCGCAGAAGAAGTCCGGGTCCTTTTCGAGCGCCTTGCGCATCGGCTCGACCATCGCGTCGATCTCCGCCTGAAGCGCCGCCTCGGGGTCCTCGTGCGTCGAGGGCAGCCAGCCCGCACCGTCGAACGACGCGGCCATGTACTGATACCCCATGCGCTCATAGATGTCGTAGCTCGTAAATCCGCCCGCCATCTTGTCGACATAGTGCGGCGGGCGCGCGAGCGTGAGCGTATAGCCGTAGTGCTCACGCATCAGCGTGTCGAGGCGCGTCAGGTCCGCGACCGCGGCGTCAAAGCCAGGCAGGTACTCGCGCGCGCCGTAGACAAACGGCTTTTTGCCGAAGATGATGTGGCGGTAGCCGTGGTTTGTGATCTGATGGCCCTCGTCGAGCATGCGGCGGATCAGGCGATTGTTATGCACAGCGCCGCCCTTGTCGTCGCAGTGGATATCGGGGTAGTGGTCGAATTTGACGCCGCCCCACGCCGCGCTGCCGAGCTTGCCCGCCTCGTCGGGGTAGTTCTCGCTCGTGTCGCCGATGACGTCGAAGCTGCCCTTTGCGCCGTACTGCGCGAGTGTGTCGAGCAGCACGTCCGTCAGCGTTTTTCCCTCAAAGCGGTCAGGCGACGCGGGCAGACCCATCGGGCCGTCGTCAAACGTCATCGCGCAGATGCGCTCACCCGTCTTCACGCGCTCGATGCGGCGCGTGTAGCCGACATAGTGCTTCTCCGCGGGCGTAATAAGCTTCTTAACGATCTTCTTTCCTTTTTTACCGATCTTGACCAGCAATGACATGCCATCTATCCTCCCTGGTGGTAAAGTCCTGCAAGGCGCATTTTACGGTAAAGAGCATTCCCTTTACTCGCTTTTTCGCACCTGCGTTTGTCTTCTCTCTCTTGGTCTTCTGGCTCCTCGCCACGCACATCGCGCGGCCGCGTCGGCCCTCGACCTGCTTTGCGCCCCGCAGGAGCGCCGCTTTGACGGCCGGGATCGACAGCTCTTCCGCCTCCAGCACCGTCACGCCGCCTCCGACCTCTTCCGGTACGTGGGCGTCGCTGCCGGCGGTGACTGGTTTGTCCCACTTCTTCGCAAGCGCGAGCGCCATGGCGTTCGCAGCCCTGTTTTTTCGGTCGGCGCGGCTGTTCCACATCTCAACACCGTCGAGCCAACTCATCACGTCGTCGAGCCGGTTCGCATCCGTGCTGTGCTCAAAGGGGTGCGCGATGACCGCGAGCCCGCCCTGCGTGTGGATGGCCGTGACCGCTTCGGAAAACTGCCTTGTTTCAATAGGCTTTGTCACAAAGAGCCCCAGCAGGTGCCCGCGCTCGGTCGAAACCTCGGTCGCGGGGATGACGAGAAAATCGTCGAATTCCGGAACCTCGTCCAGCACGCGGTCGTGGTCGCAGATGGCGACACCGTTCAGCCCGCGCTCGCGCGCAAGCGCAACGATCTCGCTCAGGCTCATGCAGCCGTCGAACGACCGCTCGGAATGAATGTGCAGATCGAGCCGCAACTCCATGATCCTCTCCCCCTTCTCAGCGCTCAAACAGGCTCTTTTTAAGGTATGCGCGCATGACCTTGCCATCGCCCTTGGCGCTCAAGGCCTCTTTCGCCGTGAAGAGATCGCCGAGACCGCGCAGGCCCTCCTTGACGCGGCCCACCTTCAGATAACTCAGCGCGGCGACCGTGTCGTTGAGGAAAAAGCGCATCTTCACGCCTACTTGGTAGTCCTTCGCCGCGTAGGCGACCTTCTCGCCCTGCGCAGCCTGCGCATAGTGTGCGACGATGGGGCTCTGCGCCGCCTCCGTCATCGGGAAGCTGCCCCACACACGGGGGTTGACCTCCAAAATGCAGTCGCCCTTAAACTCGACCATGGCTAAACCCACAAAATGAAATGACTTGAGCAGCGCATACGCCTGCGCGATCATCTTTTCATCATAGAAGCTCTCGCAGCAGGTCGATGGCCCGCCCGTGATGGGATACTCGCGCACGCGGCGGTGGCACAGCGCGCCAAGCAGCTCGCTCTTGCAGCCGAGCAGCAGGCTCACGCCCGCACCCGCGCCCCTGATCTTCTGCTGCACGATGGGGCTCGGGTCGTAGCGCTGCATCTTTTCCATGATGGCGTCGAATTCCGCCTCGTTGTTCGCCACGGCGTAGCGGTCTGCAGCCTTGAGGCCGAACTTTTCTCCGCAGTGCGGCTTGACGACGACAGGATAGCCCTCCGGCGCGCCGTTGTACTCGCGCGGTACGGGGATACCAAGCTCCAGTGCGCGCTCATGTACCGTCTCCTTATCATTGAGCGCGTCGAGCGTCTCTTTCGGCGCGATGAGGAAGTCCGCCAGCGCGGCGAATTCCTCCCGATGGGCGGCGACGGTGTTGAGCGTCACTGCGCCGACACAGAACAGCACCGGATGCTCATATTCTTTGAGCACACTCAGCAGCTTTTCAGCGTAGTCCGTGTCCGCGCAGGCCCCGTCGATCCAGCGGAAGGCATCGCAGGACTTCGACACTGATACCGCAGGCGCGCTCTTCACGTCATCTCGCGTCTGCGTCACGACCACGTGGTAGCCCGCGCGGTGCAGCGCGCGCACCGCCGCGATGGAGGAGCGGTACTTTCCGTCTGTCACAAGCGCTGTTTTCATTCTTCTCACCATCGTTTCTTCGTTTCAGTCTGCCTGCCATGATACCAGATAGGCCTGCAAAATGCAAGCTTTCCCCGCGTTTGAGTAATATCGGACATGAAATTTTTATTATCGAAAAAAACCATAATAACTCTTGCATTTCAAATCCGACTGTGTTATTGTTTTCACAAGAGTTTTTCTGCCTGTTTGGCATCCTTGGAAAGGCGGTCCCCCCCCATGAATGATATCAGTCTCAAGCAGCTTGAAGTCTTTGTCGCCGTTGTGGAATACGGCGGTTTTACCCGTGCCGCAGAAGAGCTTTTCTTCAACCAGTCGACCATCAGCGCGCACATCAGTCTGCTTGAACAGGCGCTGGGCAAGGAGCTGTTCGTGCGCAGCAACCGCCGCCATGTTCGCCTGACGGCGGACGGCGAGCAGGTATACCCCATCGCCAAGCGCATTTTGGGCGACTGTGACACGCTGCGCACGCTCTTTGCCTCGGAAAAGGCGGGACAGACGCTCTCGCTCGGCGCATCCACGGTACCGGGACAGTATCTGCTGCCGGATTACCTGTCGAATTTTCTCAAAAAGGAAAAGGATTTCCGCTATTCCCTGCGCCGCGGCGACAGCGCGCAGGTACATCAGATGCTCAAGGACGGCGAGATCTCGCTCGGCTTTGTCGGTGCGATCAGCGAGCCGAACACGGTCGACTACTACCCCCTCGCCGAGGACAAGCTCGTGCTCGTCACGCCGAACACGCCCTACTACCGCCAGCTACAGGAGAGCGGCACCTATGGCCGTGACCTGCTCTCCCGCCCGATGGTAACGCGCGAGGAGGGTTCCGGCACGGACCGCAGCGTGCAGAATTACCTCAGGAGCCTTTCTCTCCCGCCCGATTCGCTCGATATCGTGGCGCGTGTGGACGATCCCGAGGCCATCAAGCGCATGGTCGTCGGCGGGGTCGGCGTTTCCATCCTCTCGGCGCTCGCCGTGGAGCAGGAGGTCGCAAGCGGCACGCTGCTTGCCTTTGAGATGGACCGCAGCGCGCTCAAGCGCGATATCTACCTCATCACGCTGCGCGGTCGCAGCTTCACGCGCACGGAGCAGAAGTTCATCGACTTTTTGAAAAGCTGCAAGCGCAAACGGAAGCACGATATTACGCCGTGATCTTCCTGAAACTATGACAAAAGAGCCTGACTCGCAGGAGTCAGGCTCTTTTTTACGCGGTTTACTTCTTCAGGAAACCGAACAGGCCGTGCTTTTCGTAGGGCTTGCTCGTCATAGAGACGAAGTCGTAGCCGGTCTTACCGATGACCTCGCGCAGCTTCGCTTCGTCGATAGGCTCTTCGCTGATGATGTCCGCCTCGCCCTTTCCGTGGGAGGCAGAGACCTTCTTGACGGCAAAGGCATTACGGATGGCATCGTTGATGTGCGATTCACACATGCCGCACATCATACCGTCAATCTTGACTTTGGTTTCGTACATGATAAATTGCCCCTTTCAGACGGCACAGGAGACGCGGGTAGATAGGTCCCGCGTCTCCTGTCGCTCTTTATTGCTGCTTACTGTGGCAACTGCCGTGCATAGCACAGTGTGCACAGTTACAGCCACAGGAGTTTCTTCCCCTCTTCCTCTGCCGGATAAGATAGGTGGAGATAGCAATGATTATGGCAAGCAGGATAGCAGAGACGATGATCGTCGACAGGTTTGCGGTAACCCAGTTCAACATGGAAATCACTCCTTTCGCAGGGTATCGGTGTTAAGGGATCAGTGCTTATCGCTCAGCTTGGTAGCTTCCTTATAGGGCTTGAAGAGCATGTAGATGATCAGGGCGAGCGCCGCGATGGCAGCGATCAGGCCGATGACGTTCAGGCTGCCGGTGAAGGCGTTGCCGAACTGGTTGATCATCAGAGCGACGAGATAAGCAAAGCCGCACTGATAGCCGATGGCGAACCACGTCCACTTGGCGTTGTTCATCTCGCGCTTGATCGCGCCGATGGCCGCGAAGCACGGAGCGCACAGCAGGTTGAACACCAGGAAGGAATAACCGGTGATGCCGGTGAAGGCCGCCGCGATATTCTGGTAAACGGTCAGCTCACCGCCGCCGTAGAGAATACCGAGCGTACCAACGATGTTCTCCTTGGCGACAAGGCCAGTGATGGAGGCGACGGTCGCCTGCCAGTTGCCCCAGCCGAGCGGGATGAAGATCCAGGCGATCAGGTTGCCGATCTTAGCGAGGATAGAGTTGTCGATCTGATCCTCAGTGAGCATCTGGAACGTGCCGTCGACCCAGCCGAAGTAGGTGGTGAACCACACGAAGATGGTGGAAAGCAGGATGATGGTACCGGCCTTCTTGATGAAGGACCAGCCGCGCTCCCACATGGAGCGGAGCACGTTGCCGAGAGTCGGCCAGTGGTAAGCGGGCAGCTCCATAACGAAGGGAGCGGGATCACCGGAGAACATCTTGGTCTTCTTCAGCATGATGCCGGAGATGATGATGGCGGCCATACCGATGAAGTAAGCGGAGGTGGAGACCCATGCGCTGCCGCCGAAGAGCGCGCCCGCGATCATGCCGATGAACGGAACCTTCGCCCCGCAAGGGATGAACGTGGTGGTCATGATCGTCATACGGCGGTCACGCTCGTTTTCGATGGTACGGGAGGCCATGATGCCCGGAACGCCGCAGCCGACGCCGATGAGCATCGGGATGAAGGACTTACCGGAGAGGCCGAACTTGCGGAAGATACGGTCGAGCACGAAGGCGATACGGGCCATGTAGCCGCAGGCCTCGAGGAAGGCGAGCATCAGGAACAGCACGAGCATCTGGGGCACGAAGCCGAGCACCGCACCGACACCGGCAACGATACCGTCAAGAATCAGGCCGTTGAGCCAGTCAGCCGTGCCGGCGGACTCCAGTGCATTGCCGATCAGGACAGGAACGCCGGGGACCCACACGCCGTAGTCGGCCGGGTCGGGCTCGTCAAAGCCGTTTGCTTCAAAGTAGCTGACGGCGTCCACATAGGTCATCTGGACAACATCGTCCATCTTGTCCGCGCCCTCGGGCAGCGCGTCGTAGTAGGCGGTCTTCTCATTGATGGCGAGGGTCTCTTCGTCCTCAACGTCAACGGTGGCCGTGTCTTCGGTGGGCTGGAAGGCCTTGAGCTCTTCGAGCGCCGCGTCAGCGTCGAAGCTCTCATCCGCCGTATCGAGGCCGATGAACGCGTCAGCCGCTTCGGTCGCGGCGGTGTACTCGTCGCTCGCCTCGCCGTAAGCGGCGGAGCCAATGCCGAGCAGATGCCAGCCGTCGCCGAACAGTCCGTCGTTTGCCCAGTCGGTCGCGGGAGCGCCGACGGCGACCATGGCGATGTAGTAAACAAGGAACATCACGACCGCGAAGATGGGCAGGCCCAGCCAGCGGTTGGTGACGATCTTATCGATCTTATCGGAGGTGGAGAGCTTTTCCGCGCTCTTTTTCTTGTAGCAGCCCTTGATGATCTGCGCGATGTAGATGTAACGCTCGTTGGTGATGATGCTCTCAGCATCGTCGTCGAGCTCGGTCTCCGCCGCCTTGATGTCCTCTTCGATGTGATTCATCGTCTCGGTGGGGATGCTGAGCTTTTCAAGCACCTTGTCGTCGCGCTCAAAGATCTTGATCGCGTACCAGCGCTGCTGCTCCTCGGGCATATTGTGCACGGCAGCCTCTTCAATGTGGGCGATGGCGTGCTCGACAGGGCCGGAGAAGGTGTGCATCGGGACGGTCTTGGTGCCCTTGGCGGCGCGGATGGCAGCCTCGGCAGCGTCCATGACGCCGTCGCCCTTGAGCGCGGAGATCTCAATGATCTCGCAACCAAGCTCGCGGGAGAGCTCCTTGACGTTGATCTCATCACCGTTCTTGCGGACAATATCCATCATGTTGATGGCAATGACCACGGGAATGCCGAGCTCGGTGAGCTGCGTGGTGAGATACAGGTTGCGCTCGAGGTTCGTACCGTCGATGATGTTCAGGATCGCGTCCGGACGCTCACCGATGAGGTAGTTACGGGCGACGACCTCCTCCAGCGTGTAGGGGGACAGCGAATAAATACCGGGAAGGTCCATGATGACCACGTCATCATGCTTTTTGAGCTTGCCTTCCTTCTTTTCCACGGTGACGCCGGGCCAGTTACCAACGAACTGATTGGAACCGGTCAGTGCATTAAAAAGCGTTGTCTTACCGCAGTTTGGGTTGCCCGCGAGGGCAATTTTGATCTGCTTTTCCATCTTTTACTGCTCCTTCTGGTTTAATTCCCTTAACCTATGTAGAAATTTAATTCCTTTAACCGATACAGAAATCAATTATTCAACTTCGATCATTTCGGTATCCGCCTTGCGCAGCGAAAGCTCGTAGCCGCGCACGGTGACCTCCATCGGGTCGCCCAGGGGAGCTACCTTGCGGACATAGACCTCAACGCCCTTGGTGATGCCCATATCCATGATGCGGCGCTTGACAGGGCCCTCGCCATGGAGCTTGACGACCTTGACGGTCTCGCCGATCTTGACTTCACGCAATGTTTTCATAATCTCTCTCCTTTTATTTGACAAAATGTTCAGATCATGATCCTTCTTGCCATCTCTTCGCTGATGGCGACGCGGGCCTCCTTGACCTTGACGATGACGTTGCCGCCGAGCGACGACACGATGCTCACCGTTCCCCCGGCGACAAAGCCGAGATCCTCGAGGTGCTTTTTTACTTCAGGGCTGCCCCCGACCTTGCGGATCAGGTTCTCTTCGCCCGGATTTGCCAATGTAAGCGGCATCATTCCATATCCCTCCGCTTTCCGTTAGTATGGTCTAACGCGCAGACGCCAAAACAGCATTTCCGCCGCTGTTTTGATTTCACGCAGTTAGCATTATTTAACTTTCGCCCGTTAGTTTAATCTCCCTAACCCATTTTGTCAAGGGGTTTTGTGAACATTTTTTTAATGCTTGCAATTTTAGTTAGAGTATGTTAACCTATAAACATACTTAATTGCGAAGTTGGTGAAACCGCACATGAAAATTCAAAAAGCCTCCGAGGACTATCTTGAGTCCATGCTGATGATGAAAGAGCAGCACGGCTACATCCGCTCGGTCGACGTGGCCGACCATCTGGGCGTGACCAAGCCCAGCGTCACCTATGCCACCAAGCGCCTGCGTGAGAACGGTTACATTGAAATGGACCGCGACGGTCTTATCACGCTGACCGACCGCGGTATGGCCATCGCCGCCAAGATGCTCGACCGCCACCACACGCTCACAAAGTTTCTCGTTGCCCTCGGCGTGGACCAGAAGACCGCCGAGGAAGACGCCTGCAAGATCGAGCACGACATCAGCCAGCAGACCTACGAGGCCATCTGCGAGCACGCGATGAAAAATCTCTGAGCGTCTCCCCATCCCTTCTGAACACTGCATCAAAAAAAAGCGCCATGCACCGCAATGAAGGTGCATGGCGCTTTTCGTATTCGATCTCACGCGTTCAGGAGCTTTTCCCGCTCGCTCTGCGGGACGAGCGCGCCGCCCGTCGCCCAGACGAGATGCGTGACGTTCCCGCGCGGCGTACCGCCAAGGACGGCGTCCGCCGCCTCGTGAAAGCGCGCGGGGCCGATGAAGGCTGCGCAGGCCGACGGCTCGGCAAATATGCCTTCACTCTCATGCAGGGCGCGGAGATAGGGCACAAGGCGCTCATCCGCGACGGTAAATCCACCCGCGGCAAGGTGCCCGGCCATCTCCACCGCAAGCGCCGAGGGACGGCTGACGGCAAGGCCGTCCGCCGCCGTGCGTCCGGTCAGGCCGATATCCTGCACGCAGATACCGCTGCCCACGCCGCTCGAAAGGCCGAGCAGCATACAGGGCGCTTCCGTCGGCTCGACGAAAAAGACGTGGACCTGATCGCCGAATTCCTGCTTGAGTCCAAAGCAGATACCGCCCGGCGCGCCGCCGACGCCGCAGGGTATATAAACGCACAGCGGGTGCTCTTTGTCGACCGCGATCTGCTGCTCAGTGAGCTGCGCTTTGAGCCGGCGCGCCGCCGCGGCATAGCCGAGGAAGAGGTCGCGGGAATTTTCATCGTCAACGAAGTGGCTCATCGGGTCCTCCGATGCGCGTTCTCTTCCCTTTGCGACCGCATAGGAGTAGTCCGCACCGTATTCGAGCACTGTTACGCCCTTTTCGCGCAGAAGGTCCTTCTTCCACTGCTTCGCGTCCGCGCTCATGTGGACCGTGACCTGATAGCCGAGCGCCGCGCCGAGGATGCCGATGCTCAGCCCCAGATTGCCTGTGGAGCCGACATGCAGGCTGTAGCGCGAGAAGAACGCGCGGAACGCCTGTGTCGCAAAGACGCTGTAGTCGTCGCGCCGCTCAACGAGCCTGTGCGCAAGCGCGATATCCTCAGTGTGCTTCAGGACCTCGTAGCAGCCGCCGCGCGCCTTGACGCTGCCGGCGACCGGCAGGTCACAGTCGCGCTTGAGAAAAAGCCGTCCCGCAAGGTCCGCTCCCTCGCTGTCGTTCAGCCATGCGCGCATGGCAGGGATCTCCGTCAGCGGGGACTCGATGAGTCCGCGGTCCTTCGCGGTCTCGGGAAACGCTTTTTTGATAAAGGGTGCAAAGCGCTCCATGCGCGCTTCGGCGTCATCCACGTCCGCGCGCGTGAGCGGCAGGGCGGCAAGAACGCTCTCGGCGCTCTCTGTCTGCTTTTCGACCCAGACGCTCTCGGTGCGCTGCTGCATCGCGAGCACAAATTCCTTATCGTTCAGCATGATGGTTCGTCTCCTGTTCCTCTGTAATGTACTGTTGGGTGCCGCGATAGATGCGCACAGTGCGCTCGCGGTAAAGCTCCATGATCGCCCGCGCGAGCAGCGCGGGGTCGTGGCGGGCGTAGCCGCCCGCCGCTGAAAGGAGCGGATATTCAGCAAGCGCGATCCCCATTTGGGCGATGCGCTCACGATCGATGCGCAGAAGCTCCGCATCCTCAGCGCTGTAGCGTGCGGCAAGCTCCCGCGGGATGGGCGCGCTGTTGGCAAGGCAAAGGTCAATGAGCCCCTCGTGTCCGTGGCGCAGCAGCGCCTCCAAATGGTCGGCGGCGGTGTAGCCCTCGGTCTCGCCGTCCTGCGTCATGATGTTGCAGATATAAAACGTCTGCGCGCGGGACGAGCGGATGGCGTCCGCTACACCGCCGACGAGCAGGTTCGGGATCACGCTCGTGTAGAGGCTGCCTGGTCCGAGCAGAATGAGGTCCGCCTCCTCAATGGCGCGCAGCGCGTCGGGCAGCGCCTTCGGGTGCTCCGGCAGAAGTGAGACGTGATGGATACGGCAGTCCTGCTGCTTTTTCGCGCTGAAGATACTCGATTCGCCCACGACGCGCGCGCCGTTTTCAAACACAGCCTCGAGCTGCACGTCGGTATTAGTCACCGGCAGCACACGGCCGGAGATGGCCAGCACCTGTCCCATCATGGCGACCGCCTCTTCAAAGCTGCCTGCCATGCCGTTGAGCGCAGCGAGCAGAAGGTTGCCGAACGACTGGCCGCGCAGTTGTCCTTCCGGGAAGCGGTAATCGAGCAGCTTTTCCATCACAGGCTCGGTATTTGCGAGCGCCTGCATACACTGCCGCACATCTCCCGGCGGCAGGATGCCCATGTCGCGGCGCAGCACGCCGCTGCCGCCATCGTCTGCGACAGTGACGATGGCCGTCAGCCGGTCTGTATATTTTTTCAATCCGCGCAGCATCGTGGAAAGGCCCGTTCCGCCGCCGACGGCGACGATCTTCGGCCCTGTCGGTGCGCGTGACGAAGGTGGAATATCGTATATCATAGGGAAATATCCCCTTAAACTTGATTTTTATCGAACAAAATGCCCGTTCGGAAATAGTCCTTGTAGTATAACAGGCTTTCGTGTAAAATGGAAGAGGCAAGCAGGACAAGTTTTTCCATTTTAGCGGAGAAAAATGACAATGTTATACAAAAAGTTTCAGGATATCGAGCTTTCCGCGCTGGGACTCGGCTGTATGCGCTTCCCCGTCCTGAACGGCGATGACGGCCAGATCGACGAATCGCAGGCAGAGACCATCGTGCGCTATGCGATGGAGCACGGTGTGAACTATTATGACACCGCGTGGCCCTATCACAAGGGGCAGTCCGAGCCGGTGATAGGCCGCATTTTGAGTAAATACCCGCGCGAGGCGTACTATCTTGCCACAAAGTTCCCCGGCTATCTGACAGAGAACTTTCCCAAGGCGGAGGAAATTTTCGCGTCTCAGCTTGAGCGCTGCCAGGTGGACTATTTCGATTTCTACCTCTTCCACAGCGTGAGCGACGGCAACATCGACGGCTATCTTGACCCTAAATACGGCATCATCGACTTTTTCCGCGCGCAGAAGAAGGCCGGCCGCATCCGTCACCTCGGTTTTTCCACACATGGCAGTCTTGAGACCGTCAAGCGCTTTTTGGATGCCTTCCCCGAGGCGGAATTCTGCCAGATCCAGCTCAACTATATGGATTGGACGTTCCAGCGCGCACAGGATAAGGTGCAGCTCCTGCGTGAGCGCGGCATCCCCATTTGGGTCATGGAGCCCGTGCGCGGTGGCCGGCTCGCCTCGCTCGACGAGGCTTCGGAGACGACGCTCCACACACTGCAAAGCGAGGAGAGCATCCCCGCGTGGGCCTTCCGCTTTTTGCAGAGCATTGACGGCATCGGCATGGTGCTCTCAGGCATGTCGAATTTTGAACAATTGCAGGATAACATCAAGACCATGTCCGAGTCAAAGCCTCTCTCCCCCACCGAAATGGAAATGCTGCTCTGCATTGCGCAGGAGCTGACACGCCGCACGGCAGTCCCCTGCACGCGCTGCCGCTACTGCGTGGAAAAATGCCCGAAAAAGCTCGACATTCCCTCCCTTCTCGCACTCTACAACCGAAAAGTCGCAAAAGAGGATATCCGCAGCGAGCTCGCCGGCATCCCTGCTGAAAAGCAGCCGATGTCCTGCGTTGCCTGTCATAGCTGTGAAAAGGTCTGCCCGCAGGGCATCAAGATCGCGACGGTCATGGACCGTTTTACGCACCTGCTGCACGGCTGAGCGTTGCGTTTTTTGTCCGTTTATGATAAGATGAGCCGGAAAATCATCAGAAGGAGTCATTTTCCCATGGAGCAGACTGAGATCGTCAATCAGGCGGAGGCGCTGGACGAAAAGAACGCCTTCGCCGTCTACAACCATATCGAATCAGAATTTGTTGAGCCGGACCACGCTATTTTTCGCCTGAACATCCGCCCCGAAAGCAAGAATCCCTATGGCGTAGTGCACGGCAGCGCCATCTACACGATGGCCGACAACGCGACAGGCTATGCCGCCCACTCAGACGGCCGATCCTACGTGACGCAGACCAGCTCGATGCACTTTCTTCGCAACCAGACGCACGGCATCGTGCGCGCGGACGCGAGGGTGCGTCACCGCGGACACGCGACCTGTCTTGTAGACGTGGATATCCTCGGTGAGGGCGGGAAGCTCCTTGCCACGGGTGAGTTTACATATTTCTGCGTTGATCCCGCGCTCATGGCGAAAAAGGCCGAAGAACAGCACTGAACGGAAAGGAGCCAGATCATGGCGACGGCATTGCTTTTTAACTTCACCGACGCACAGAAGCTGCAAAAGGTCCGCTTCGTGCTCTTCAAGCTCGGCATCGCCGGGTGCGTCGTGGACGCAGCGGACTTTGGTCAGCCGGTCGGGTATCTCTGTGGGCTCGAGGGCTTCTCCCTCGCCGAGCAGGAAGACGAGGGCAGCTTTTCTGACGAGATGCTGGTGCTGTGCGGTCTTTCCGGTGCGCAACTCGACGGTCTTCTGACCGCGCTTCGCCGCAGCCGCGCCGTTGTGGCGCTCAAGGCGGTCGTAACGGAGAAAAATGCGTCGTGGAGCGCTAAAAAGCTACACGATGAGATACGTCAGGAGCACGAGGCCATGAAGGGCATTCGCGCCAAAGATGCGGAAAAACGGTCCGCACACCACAAATAATCCTTGCAACCGCGCCGAGCAGGCGGTATAATAGCAGGGCTTCGTGAATGAAGCCCTGCGTTTGCGGGACTTATCCCGATTGCTGAAAATGGCACAAAAGCGGCTTTGACCACATAAATGACCACAGACAGAAAAATCTTTGATTTTCTCCCCTGCCGTGGTATAATGGCAAAAATTGAATATCCAGGTATAGCGAAGTTGGTAGCGCGCCTGGTTTGGGAGCGGGTCGCTCCCCCTTCAAGCTGGAAAATACCGTGTCCGCAATCCCTTGATACGCCTGCGATACAGGCATTTCCCCCGCAAGTCGAGGTGGTCAAAAAAACCGCCTGACCACATGTTTGACCACATCTGGTGCAAAACTGAATTACCAAAAATCCGGGATTAGCGCAGTTGGTAGCGCGCTTGCTTTGGGAGCAAGATGCCGGGAGTTCGAGTCTCCCATCTCGGACCACAGCCCCTGAAATCGTTCGATTTCAGGGGCTGTTTTCTTATTTGAACATATAATTCTTTGAACAGTTAAAATATTAGCGCACTTTTGAATTCTTGTTCGCAGGTTTTCATTCTCGCGGAAAATTCAGCGTAATTTAGCTCATCCACAGGAATTTTCAAACCATGCTTGGTAACGCTGATGTCATCTCGCGCCATAACATTTTTCTCATAGGTCGAACCACGATTCAACCACAATTTCAAATCGTCAGAGCCTTCCGCTTCTGGATAGAGATAGTAGCCAGCCTTTGCATCAAAACGGAACATATAGGCAAGTACTTGTAAATAATCTCGGTTGCCAATGTTATCAATCGGCTTATACTTGGCATCGGCAATAATTCTCATCTCGCTGTTCCGGCTGATGAAATCAGGATAGATCAATCCCACATTTCCATCAAACAATCTCTGCGCGCCTTTACCGCCTTTATTCATTGGGTGATAAAACACATCTTCTATCAGCGAATTGACGTATTCCTCCCATAACCATGCTCCATCGAACAGGATGCCATATATCTGTCTCGCCCCTGCCCCGATTTGGTGTTTCTGATGTTGGAGAATCAAAAGGCACAACCGCTGCAATGCAAGATACTCTCTGAAATAAGCGTGTCGGACAGTATTCTTTTTGTTTTGCTCAATAATTTTCTGTCTGTCACACGGCTCATATTCTGAAGTCGCATCTATAACGAGTTTTACCTCGTCTTTCACTTTGATAAGAAGTTTATTTCCGTAAGGCTTTCTTTTGATAAACTCTACGGTATGCCGTACCAGTTCCATCAGGCTGTTATCGTAGGAAAATTCTCTCTGGCTGTATGCAACATTTCCTACAAATGGGGTGTTCTTCTCTATATGTCTTGCGACATCAATCGTGCCTTTTACATTTCCATCATTGTACCTGTGGCGGATATACTTTTTGAACAAGCCCTTCCGCATCGCTGCTTTGAGGTAATACGGAAACAGAAACAGCAGAAAATTGAACAGCCGATTGTCTTGATTGGCATCTGCATCCAAATCTACGATGTTTGGAAAGTCCAGAACTTTGTCTAAAAGATACTGGAAAAAGTAATCCTCACCCTCTCCGCAAAAACGGGATGCGATCACAAGCCGCTCATCACCGTAGCCAAGAAAGCCCATCACATTGCCGGAGCGATAGGTGTCATTGACGCTTTGGAGGATCATTTGATCTTGCGTAATATCCTCTGCATCTTTTACGGTTTCAGGAAATACGAACACACCTTCGCGCTCAAGCTGTTCCAATGTCTTATCTGCAATTTTGCCTGTCAGCCTCGCTACTTGAGAAAAGGCATCTTTTTTCTGCTGGGAGTTATCCTTGATCCTGAGCAGCTTCATTCGCATCACCTCTGGCAGGTTTCTGATAGCCGTATGCCCTTGCGAACCGATTCATAATTCCTTCCTCATCGTACATTCCCTGAATGTATTCCTGTAGGAGCGGTTGCAGATAATCAGTCCAAAGCTGGTCAAAATCAAGTGTTTTCAACTTCAGGAAGTAAGACGCTCCGATCTGATAATTTTCATTCAGATCCTCGACCTCTGCGATTGCCTTATTGAGCGCAGCCATCCTTCTGATTGCCTCAGCCTCCAACTCCTCGTTTTCCAGCGACGCAAGCATCTCAAGGCGCTCATCCGCTCTGAGTTCTACGAAACGGAAGCGACGACGCATGGCAAAATCAAAGCTGTCCACAGAGCGGTCGATATCGTTCATGGTGCCGATGATATAGACATTTTCAGGAATATAGAACTTTTCGTCAGGGTCAGAGTGCAGGTTAGAATATTGCGTGGAGATTTCTCCGGCTTTGCCGCGATATCCGGGGTCTATCGCAAAGAACAGTTCACCGAAAATCTTTGAAATCTCGCCGCGGTTGATTTCATCTATGATGAATATGTATTTTTTCAGTTCCTCCTGTTTTGCCTTTGTTTTTGTAACTGTGCTTTTCTTTGCTCTAATGGCTTTATAGATGGCAAAGTCATAGGAGTACCCCTGCGTAGCAAATGTTTTGCCGAAAAAGGTTGTAATGTCCTTTATTCTTTCAAACTTCTGCCCGGATTCCAGCATCTTTCTAACTTCATCCAGATTCAAAGTAATCCTGTTGACAGATGCGTTTCCGGGAATGGAAATATTGATATGTCCGTCATCCACACCGGTAATGGTAAATTCATTTCCATTGATCGTCTTAAATGTGTCAACGCCAAACTCAATACCAGAGAAAAACTCCGTCATGGATTCTTGAACCGTGACTTCCTGTTCTACCGTTTCCCTGGATTTTTGGGAGTCCTCATAGTTCTTTCTGGCGCGGTCAACAAATCTCTTGAAAATGCCATCCTGCAATTCAAAGCCCATCGTCCCGTCGCTATTAACCTTTGGTCTCAGTCCTTCCACAAAATCTGAGTAATCATAGCTTGGGTGAAACTGGACAAATTCTACCTGCTTCTTCTGCTCCTCAGTAAGATGGCTATATTCCTTCTCATAGCCATTGCTAACAATATCCGCAGCAATTTCTTTGGCAAGATAGGACTTTCCCGTACCTGGTGCGCCTCTGAAAATCAGGTTCTTTGATTTGATCAGCATGGACGAAAACGAATTCTGATACTCTTTGGATTGCTGATCAAGCTCCACCTGAACAGCAGCTTCTTTTTCTTTCTCCTTAACCTCTTTTTCATCTTTCTCACGGTATATCAGAACGAATTGATCCCCCGATTCACCGAACCGCTTCAAACATTCTTGAACAAAGATAATCGTAGAGAATATATTCCAGCTATAAATAACAAACTGGCGGCCGTTATCATAGCTGTAGGTCAAGTACTCTAACGAGTTGCGGTGCTTCTTGTACTCATCGACACTCGTATAAATACCTCTAATCATGTCACTATTAGGGCTGTATTTGCAAATGGGAAAGCTCTCCTTGTCCTCAACGGACAATGCGGCAAGCTGCTTCTCGAATATCTGGCAGGCAATACGCGGCATGGTCTGATTGGAATTTCTTTTTTCACCTTTGTTGTAGGCACGCTTGATGATATCCCCGTTTGCCCTCTCGAAATAAGCATTCAGCGGCTTATAGTTATCCCCAAGGTTCAGATCTTCCATGGTAAAGCGTTCATCTGTTGACTCTACACTCTCAGCAGTAATAGACAACTCGAACTTTTCCTGTGGTTTTATTTCAATAGTGAAGCCCTGGCTTTCCAGATAGTTCTTTGCGTCGGCACTGGTAAAGGATTCTGTTGAAATATCTGTGCCGTTTGCCAAATGGTCAGCAACGGCCATCACATACTTCGGCGGGTATTTTTTACCATCCTCAGACACAAGAACATATTTTACGCTCGTATTATGTTCGGGAACCCCGTTCTCGTCGATGAATTTCAGGGCGTCGATAATATTCTGCTTTTTCAGCTTCGGTATAGCCATGCTGCACCTCCGATATTTCAAGCTCACTTATGGTTCACGATAGAAGCGTTCGGCAAATGCTTGTTGGATGATGTGGTCGTTTTCTGCCGTGAGACCGCACGTAATTATCAATATCATAGTACCATCGATTTTAGCAAAAGACAAGAATCTGCATTATGCATACGCAATACTGTTGTAGAATTATCGTAGCTTTTTACATATTTCATCCATACCAAAACAAAAAACAGAGGCAAGGATTCATATCAATCCTTGCCTCTGTTTTTTCACTTCCGTGATTTCTATCTTCTCCCCAGCATTGTCGCTATCATCCCATAATGCTTCTTCACCGTATTTCTCGCTAATCCGGTTTGTTTGGCAAGGGTTGAGAACTCCGTGACCTCCGGGTGGAGGCGCATATAGTCCCACAGCTTGCGCTGTTTCTTTGTCAGCTTTTCTGGCGGGGCGATGCCCGCAAGCTGCTCTTTAAGCTTTTTGCGTTCCTCGTTCATCTCCGCGATCAGCGTCTTGAGCTTTTCCTCGCACTCCTCGCGGGTGCGGGCGTAGACGTTGCGGGAATGCTGTGTCCCGTCCGGCCACACGGGAGAATAGCGTCCCTCAAACAGGTGGTCATTGAGTTCGCTGACGCAGCCGGTGCCCGGTTTCCTTTTCTTCCCCACATAGGGCTGGAAGTCCACGATGCCTTTCTGCTCCGGCTCCGCTTCTTCCTGCGGTTCTGCCTTGCCGATACTTCGGTCAATACTGGCGGCAGCAGCGCGCTGCATATCGCCGGTGATGTGGGTATAGATGTCCAGCGTTGTCACCGCCGACACATGACCCAGCATGGCGGAGAGGGTTTTCACATCCATGCCATTTTCCAGCGCCAGCGTCGCGAAGGTGTGCCGCAGATCATGAAATCTGACACGCTTGCAGTCTGCCCGTTCCAGTATCGTCTGAAGCCGTCTGCGCACCACGCCGGGCGTGATCGGTCGGTCCGCCTTCACCGGGGACGGGAACACCCAGCGGGAGTCCACCTTCTTGTGGTATTCCCGCAGCACGGCCAGCACCGCAGGCGGCAGCACCAGTTTTCGCATGGACGCCTTGGTTTTGGGCGGGATGATCTGCAATTCGCCGTTTACCGAGTACGCCTGCTTGTTGACGGTCAGCGCACCGGTTTCAAAGTTCAGATCCTCCCATTGAAGTGCTATCAATTCACCCCGCCGCAGGCCGGTGCAGAGATCCAGCAGGAACAGTTCGTAGTACCCGTCCACCTGTGCCTGAATGAGAAATTTCTGCAATTCCTCCCGATCCAGCACCTGCATCTCCTTTGCCTTTTTCGGCGGCAGTTTGCAGCCGATGGCGGGGTTTGTACGGAGCAGGTCATCCCGCGCGGCCCGTTCCAAGGCGGAGCGGCAGACCGCGTGGCACATCCGCACCATGCGGTCGGAAAGGCCCGCGCCGTATTGCTCCGTCAGACGCTTGCGGCCGTTCTTTTTCAGCCGCCCGTAAAATTGCTGCAAATCATTCTGCGACAATTTGTTCAGCGGGATCTTCCCGATCTCCGGCAGGACATGGTTGTGGATGACATTTTCGTAGTTGTTCCGCGTGGAGGCGCGAAGCGTCGGCTTGCTGTGGGTTTCATACCAGTAGCACAGCCAGTCCCCGAACAGCATATCCGACTTAACTTTTCGGTCATTTCGCCCCACCATGCTTTCGGTAAGTGTTTTTAGTTTCTCCTGACACTCCCGTTTTGTTTTGGCGAGAACATTCTTCGTCTTGGGAAGGCCATTGTCATCGTAACCGATGACAACGCGGCCCTCCCACCGGCCGTCGCCGCGCTGTCTTACGGTGCCGGTTCCGCTTTTCCGTTTCTTTGCCAAGGTCTCAGCCCCTTTCCGAGCAGATCTTCCATGAAGCCGCCAACGATACCGCTGGCGGCCTTCTGCATATCCGGTGTGACGTGGGTATAAGTATCCAGCGTAAAGGACGCATTGGTGTGACCCAGAATCCCCGACAGGGTTTTGGCGTCCACGCCGCTGGCGATGGCGTGGGTGGCGAAGGTATGGCGCAGATCGTGAAAGCGGATGTCCGGCAATCCCGCCTTGTGTAAGATCGCTTTCATGTGCGTGTAGGCGCAGTTCGGAGACAGCGGCAGCTCCGGTCGGACAGGGTCTGGGAATATCCATTGCGTGATTGCATTCTCTTTTCGGCGGCGCAGAATTTCCGCCGTGCTGCGGGGCAGGACGATGGTGCGTTCACCGCTGCGGGTCTTGGTCTTGCCCAGCATATCGACACCCAGCTTTCGGTTATGAAGGGTGCGGCGCACTTGCAGGACACCGTTCCGCGCGTCAAAGTCCTGCCACATGAGTCCGCAAATTTCGCCCCGCCGCAGGCCCGTGGTCAGCTCCACATAGAAGAAGTCACCCCATATTCTGTCTTCCCGCACGGCGTCCAGAAAGGTGTCCAGTTCTTTGTCGGTCAGGACACGTTTCGGCGCATGGCTTGCCTTCGGCACTGTTGCGCCCACGGTGGGGTTCTTGGCGATGATATGTGCGTGGAGGGCGTCCTCCATCGCCTGATGGAAGATGGCGTGGAGGCGGTTGATGGTGGTGTCTGACAGCGCATAGCCAAACCGTGGATGCTCCTTGACCCGACCGTTCTCTTTCAGCTTCCGGTAGAGCTTCTGCACATCCTGCGATGTCACCAGAGACACCTGTTTGCTGCCCAGCTGCGGCTTGATGTAGTTTTCGATACAGCTTCGATACCCCGCAAGGGTGCCGGGGCGGACGGTATTCTCCTTATAGTCCGTCAGCCAGCGATCCAGCCACTGACCCAGCGTCATGCGGCTGTCCTCGGTCAGCTCCACATCCTGATAGCGTTCGATATTTTGATGGAGCTTTTCCGTCAGCTCCTTTTGCGTATGCGCATAGGCGTGCTGGAAGATGGGCGTACCGTTTTTCTTGTGGCCCACCACGATGCGGCCTTCCCAGCGCCCATCCTCCCGCTTACGCACCATGCCGTCACCGGCAGGTCTTCGTTTTGCCATTCAGTCCTCCTGTTCCGCCGGATGGCAGATGCGTTCTTCTTCCTCCCGCTCGAAGGAATAGAGCCCGTCTGCCTCCAGCTCTTTCGCCATGCCCCACGCCAGCTTGAAACCCGCCGTGAAACTCATCAGCGTGGCTTCAACCAGCAACGCATTCTGCGCGTCCAACAGCCGCAGTAGCTTTCTGCGCCCCACGGCGTCCATGTCCCGCCGCAGTTCCTCATGGGCGCTTTTGATCTGGGTGTCCAGTTCTGGATGCGACTGATGGTCAAAGCGCTTTTGCAGGGCTTTCATGTAGTCATACATTGCGGCACCTCCTTTTTGGCAACCACAACACATACCACAACTCCGCTCACAAAGCTACTGTTTTCCAAAATGTTTCTTTGACTATTGCGGCGCAAAAAATACGTTTTCAAACCTGTTCACGTGTGCATCCGCATCGAGTAGCCTTTTCTGTGGCAGGAAGTGTACTGCGCTCATCCGCCAACAGCTCCACGCTGGGACGGGTGGCGACGTAGCGAGTACGCTGCGCCAGCTTCGCAGCATTCTTTCCGCCCTTGAGGTAGGGGGAGATCAGTACGATCTGGGCCACGTGTCATCCGGCTCTATGCGCCGCTGACTCCGCACCGCGCTTTCAAAACTCACCTGACCGTTGGTGCGCTTCACCTCGTCCACGGCGTAGGCCCGCAGCTCCCGCGTGTGAATCGGGTCGGCGCGGAAGTGCGCGGCGATGGTGTGGCACAGCATATTCAGTTCCACCGCGCACTTGAAAAGAATGCGGCAGAGCCGATTGTTGTTGTCGTCCAGCGTACCCTGAATGGCTGTCAGGATGGCCCGAGAGATGTAGGTCGTGTTGTCCTCGGTGCCGAGATAACCCATGTAAAAGCGCAGGGCCTTATCTACGAATTCGCTGCGGCTTTGACAGTTATCTGCTTCCAACCAGCCGTCCATGCGGCTGATCACGCTGGGGCGCAGCCAGATCGTGGTGCTTTTCTTGTTATCATCCATAGTTTTTCTTTCCTTTCTGTGTCGTCGGTCAAAATCGCCGCAAAGCCCTGCAAACACGGGACTTTGCCGGATGACCGACTGCGATTGTTCTGTAAAACCGCCAAACCGACTGCGGTTTGCTTTTCCCTGAAAAGCCCCGCACTGCGGGGCTTTGTGGGCGGGCTGCGGGCGCTTGCGACTGCGGCCCTTTATCTTGTTATATTTTCGAACGGGGATATC
>OIXV01000336.1_pt1 | contig 45969 bp, 54 predicted proteins | sample 1587771 | NCBI WGS metagenome assembly OIXV01 (sample SAMEA3888893, study PRJEB22519) | human gut metagenome | biome: human gut; feature: human-associated habitat; material: faeces | place: Denmark | collected 2010
GTTGACAAATTCAACATTTTTTTTAAAATTTATTAAAATATATGTTATAATGTATTAAAAACATATATAAGGACAGCTTAACAAAATGGAAATTAAACCGATTGCGATAATAAAAAATGACTATGACAGCAAGTTTGCTGTGCCGCGCCAAAGCGGAATAGCCGACAAAATAATGTCACAAATAGTATTTGAAAATGAATTTGCCGACGAAAACGCAATAAGAGGAATTGACGGATTCAGCCACCTGTGGCTGATTTGGGGATTCAGCAAAAACATTAAGGACAAACAAAATTTAACAGTGCGCCCTCCCCGACTCGGCGGAAACGAACGCGTCGGAGTTTTTGCAAGCCGTTCGCCTTTCAGACCGAACAATTTGGGATTGTCAAGTGTAAGGCTTGAAAAAATCGAGTATAACGGCGGCAAGCCGATACTGATTGTTTCCGGCGCGGATTTGATAAACGAAACGCCGATATATGACATCATATTGCGTGTCCAAATTGATACAATCAACATCTTGTGGCTATCGTTTTTGGTTTTGCAAAAACACCACAAGATATGTACTTTTTCATCCTTTGCCGCGCACCCACATGGTATTAGGTATCGTTTTTTGACTTGCAATTCCAGACTGAACGGCTGCCTTCTTTCCTATTAGAGAAAGGCTACCGTTTTTCGATTTGCTATCGTTTTCATTTTACATCAGATCTGCCTAAGAATCCATCCCAGAGAAAGGCCCGGAACCCAACGCTCAAAACCTGGTTCCGGGCTTATTTTTACATCCCCGCTGTGATTTCCGTCCCGTTCCTGAAAGTAAATACCACCCTGCCATCTGAATAAACCGTAGCAAAATCGACTAACTGGTAGAACAGCCGGTCATCAAAGGCAAGCGGCAGTTCATGGATTTCCCCAAGCTCGAACAGGAATCCGCTGAAAATATCATATTTGAATTCCCTCTCTTTCCGTTCTTTCTCCAGGCTGTCCATCCTGCTTTCCAATGCGGCATACCGGCTGACGTATCCGTCATACCGTTTCCGGTAATCATTCTGGTCCATTTTCCTCGTGGCGTTTTCGTCTATCAGTTTCTGGATCAGCCCCGTGGTCACCTCCATCTCATTTCTGACCTCGTCCATCTCCCGGTCGATTGCCTTGCAGTCACCTAAAACGTGCATGACCGCCCGGCAGTCATCAATCAGGCTGTCCCTGTTCTCCATCAGGCTGCTCAACGCTTCCAGGAACAATTCCTGTATCCTCTGCTCATACAGATGGGGCGTCGTGCATTTATGTTCTCCTTTAAACTTGGCGTTGCACTGCCAGACTGTGCGCTTATATTTGCTGTTGGAATGCCACACCTTAGAGCCGAAGTATGTACCGCAGTCCCCACATTTCAACTTGGCGGAAAACGGGCTGCAGCAATTGCTCCGGCCGGCCGCCCTCCGGCGCTCCATCTCCAATTGTACCAACTGCCACTCGGAAGGGGAAATGATGGCGTCATGACTGCCTTCCACATAATACTGCGGCACTTCACCTTCGTTCGTTTTACGTTTCTTAGAAAGGAAATCCACTGTGTAGCCCTTTTGTAGACGGGCATCGCCCTTGTACTTTTCATTGGTCAGGATATTTTCCACTGTCCTATGCCGCCACTCACTTTTCCCGGTCGGCGTGGGAATTTCCTGCTCCGTCAAATACTTTGCAATGGCATAAGGCGTTTTCCCTTGCATGAACATCCGGTAAATCAGCCTCACAGTTTCCGCTTCTTCCGGTACAATCTCCATCTGCCCGTCCTCACCTTTCTTATATCCGAGGAAGGTGCTGTATGCAAGGCTGACCTTACCGTCCGCAAAACGCTTTCTCTGTCCCCAAGTAACATTTTCCGAGATGGAGCGGGATTCTTCCTGCGCAAGGCTGCTCATGATGGTAATCAGCAGTTCGCCTTTGGAGTCAAAAGTAAAAATGTTCTCTTTCTGGAAATAAACCTCCACGCCTTTCTCTTTCAGCTTCCGAACCGTGGAAAGGCTGTCCACGGTATTCCTTGCAAACCGGGATACCGATTTCGTCACAATCAGGTCTATTTTCCCGTCCAGGGCATCCTTTATCATTTCATTAAAGCCGTCCCTGTGCCGGGTATCGGTTGCGCTGATTCCTTCATCTGTATATACTTTGACAAATTCCCATTCCGGCCGGGATTGGATGTAGTGGGTGTAATAATCAACCTGCGCTTCGTAGCTGGTCAACTGCTCCTCGCTGTCTGTGCTGACACGGGCATAGCCCGCTGTTTTCCGCTTGGTTACCGCGTCCTTCCGGATTCCGGTATGGATATTCCTTGTAGCAGGAATGACTGTCACATTAGCCATTATCTTCCTCCTTCCCGGAGGTTTCCTTCGCTCTCCTTGCTTTCGTCAAACGGCTTACCGTTTTTCTGTGTTCTCCCGATGCCTCCGGGTCATTCCAATACGCTTTCATCGACTCGCTCTGCTTTTTACGCCGTTCCTCCGTAAACTCATGTGTCTTCCAGTATTCTTTCATCCATCGGCTGTGTTCCCTGCGCTGCTCTTCCGATAGTTTACGACCGGAATTCTTCAAACTGATCTTCCGCTTCTGTTCTTCTGTACAGATATACTTGATTTCATGCTCCCGCCACTGTTTAACGATTTCTTTTCCGTCCTTTAAGCAGAATACCAAAGTGCGTTCTTTTTCTGCTCTGATAACCGTTATTTTATCCCTGACGGCATCCACCGTGACTTCTCCGCCCACAACCTCCGCTGTCAACCGAAAAAGTTCTTCCTCCGGAATAATCTCTGCGCCGCAATGTTTCGCGCCTTCTTCTCTCCGTGTCCGGCAGGTCCATGTACGATATTTTGCAGATCCTGAGCGCACATAGCTTTTCCCGCACCGGCTGCATTTTACCATACTGGTAAATGGATGGGTTATAGTGGATTTGTTTCCATCCGGGCTTGCGAAATGCTCTGCTCTGCGCTGGATTTCCTCCTGCACCCGGTTAAATGTATCCATATCAATGATAGCCTCGTGGGTACCCTGTGCATGGTACATCGGTTTTTCCCCATTGTTTTTGATGGTTCTTTTTGTGATGTGGTCTTCCCGGTAGGTTGTCTGCAAAATCAGGTTTCCGGTGTAAGCATAATTACGCAGCAGCTTTAAAACCGGGCTTCTACTCCATGAGTATCCGAGACGGGTTTTGATGCCCATTGCGTTCAGCCGGTTCCGTATGGTCGTTGCGCCGGCACCTTCCAGATACCATGCAAAAATCATCCTCACCGTTTCCGCTTCCTCCGGCACAATCTCATACCGGCCGTTCACGTTGCGATATCCGAGCAGGGTGCTGCTCCACGGCTTACCCTCCTCAAAATTCTTCTTGATGCGCCACTTCTGGTTCTCGCTGGCTGAGCGGCTTTCTTCCTGTGCATAGGATGCCAGGATCGTCAGCATCAATTCCCCGTCCGCGCTTAAGGAATGGATGTTCTGTTCTTCAAAGTAAACGTCCACACCCAGCGTTTTCAATTCCCGCACGGTTTCCAGGAGCGTGACCGTATTCCTGGCAAAGCGTGAGATGGATTTTGTGATGACCATATCAATCTTTCCCGCCCTGCACTCTGAAAGCATCCTTTTGAAATTCTTCCTGGAATCCTTGGTCCCGGTCACAGCTTCATCCGCATAGACACCGGCGTATTCCCAGCCGGCGTGGTTCTGGATCAGTTCGCTGTAATAGCTCACCTGCGCCGCCAGGGAATGACGCATGGCATCCTTGCCGGACGACACCCTGCAGTACGCCGCCACATTTTTATCCCGCGGCAACTGTGGGGAGCCAAATGTGACCTGGGTAATTCTTCCCGCCATGCTTATCCCTCCTTGTATTAATTTCCGCCGTTTTGGCGTATGCTATTCATCACTCTGAACGGCTATAATATCAAGTCTTTTCTGTGAAAATGCTGTCCAAAGATAAGCCGTGCCTTTTGGCGATAATTGTGTAGGATTTCCGGCGGTCAGCGGCGGTAATCACCCCTTCGGAAAAGAGCCCGTCAATCAATGAGAGGGAAACCCGGTAGGCCATCAGGTTCTCCGGCTCATACGCAGTTTCCGTTTTCTTTCCGGTGTTTCCAGTAGCATTCCCGGCAGCAATATTTCCTTCTGCTGTTCCCATAAACCTCAAACTCCTTTCCGCATTGATGGCATACCAGCCTATAATAAGCCTTTTTATTGATTTCTGATGGATGGCTGTTCCACCAGCGGCTGCGGCACTGGTCAGAGCAAAACTTCTTTTCCTTGCGCCCCTCGGCCTGCATGACCGGTTTCCCGCACTGCGGGCAGAAATGGGTGCATCCCATATCCGGATGCCTGCGCAGATAAGACTTCACAGTATTGACGGACAGACCCAGCGCAACGGCTATCGCTCCCGCGCTTTTGCCTTGTAATCTCATATTGCCGATGGCAATCATATCTTCTTTCTTCACACTGACACCTCCTCAACATACGGAGATTTGAGCGCTGTTTTGAGGGGGTATCACAGGCAAAAAAAAATAGGCCCGCAGACCATGCATCTATCGCACAGCCCACGGGCAATCCTGTTCTTCCTCGTTGTTACTTAAAGACGCTTACAGTAATCCAGCGAAATCCATCCGGCGCCGCTCTTGAGTTTACCCCAGCCTGCGGTGGAACCCGTGCCAGATTTCACCTCCGTAATCGTAAACACGCCTTTCCCTGTATACTTCCCGGTCTTGGCGTAATTCGTACCGGGACCTTTGCGGATATTCAGGTCAGTTGCAGTGACCTGTACCAGGAAGGAACCACCAGAGCCTCCGGAACCGCTCTGCTTTCCGGTATAAACCACCTTGCCGCTCTCATCGAATACAGAACAGCCAGCATTGGAGTCAGCACATTTCTTGGCATTATCCAGATTGTTGAAGGCACCCTTCTGGCTCTTGACATCCGACCAGCTTTTGCGGACACGGTATAAAACCGATCCTGTGGAGCCAGAGGAGGAACCTCCCAGTGCTGCCGTTACCTTGGAGGCCAGATCCCCAAGGCGGGAATACAGCCAGTCTCCCGGACAGGATTTATTGGCAAACCAGCGATGGACAGTCAGCACCATCTCATCAGACTTCGGCGAGTAATTCAGCGTCTTATTCTTATCCCCCAACCAGAGAAGTTTCTTCTTCCCATTCCGTTTGCAGATGTCCGTACACAGTTTCACGAGAGAATTGTATACAGCGGTGGTCATTGCGTAGGGATGATTCAAATCGCTGGCGCACTCAATGGTGACCGCCCTCTGGTCGTTGGCGCTGCTGGAAGAACACCAAGAGCGGTTCTTCTCCTCTACGCAAAGGGCGATCTTTCCATCCTTTCCGATGCCATAGTTACAGCTGGCCTCTCTGGACGGGCTGGTAAAGCATCCGCAGATGCTCTCCGCCGTCAGCTGGCCGACCACACAGTGGGGAGTAATCCGATCAATGGAATGCGTCCTCTGCCCGGAATGGTTCGGGCTAAGTTTTGTGTAAGATACAAGGGAACTGTTTGTGTAAGCCATTATTCATTACCTTCCTTTCCGTTTTCTGCTCTGTCATGGAGCTGCTCTAATACCGTTTTGATCTTTTCCGGGATAGGGAGTCCCAGATGTCCCGCATTCTCCAGCAGGCTCACGCCTTCATTGGAGATGTAGAAAAAGATCACCGCTGTCCGTAAGACCGCCCCGGTTCCGATCACCTGCACATCGATGATGTTCGCAATCCCGACCAGCAGGAAGATCAGTACCTTGCGGAAGATTCCCTTAAAGCCGACTTCGCTGGATAACTGTTTATTGATGATGGCGCACATCACACCTGTGATGTAGTCGATCACCACGAAGGCAATGAGGGCATAAAGCAAACCGTCACAGCCTCCAAGAAAATATCCCAGCCAGCCGCCCACAGCGGAAAAGATGAGTTGGATGGTGTTCCAGAATTCTTTCATGGTGCGTTCCTCCTTTGAAATGTTGATATGAAAAAAGCGGCTGCTCCGAAGAGTAGTCGCTGATTCCCAGAAAATATAAAGTTATGCTGTCCGCTTCCACATATAGCAGACGATATAGGGCTGCAGGTTATTATGGGCGCTGCCGGAACCTGCAGCCGCAGTGTAGCCGGAAATGGTGTGCGTATGCGCCCCTCCGGAGGTCGTGGTCTTATTGGTGACTGCCGTATACCCGGACGTGGCATCAATAAGAACCCTGTTCCCGCTGTTCGTACCCCATGCGGCTTTCTGGTTCTGTATATTGTGCGTGTGCGCCCCGGCACTCGCTGTAGCCAGTGAACCTTTGGCATGGGAGTGGCTTGGCATCTGCGCTGTAGTCAATGCCACCGTAGAGGCGCCTCCGGTTTTCTCCACCGTATTAAAGTTGCTGTCCGATGTGTTAATTCCCACCGGCACCCGGCCGCTGCCCCAAGCCACCCATGTACCTCCAAAGTAGGTGGAGGGGTTGGTAGATTTGGTACTCATATAGATACTACCTACCGGATACATCGTTTTTGCAAATTGCTGGATGTATTCCTTCAGCAGCATCCCATAGACTTTCACATCCCAGTTCTCGGCCACCTCAAAGGTATTATCCCTTTCCGACACCTTCCCGATGGCTACCCCTTTGCCGCCGCTCTTAAAGTCCATGACCACGGCAGCTGTGGAGACGATCTCCTGCACGGAGATGGTGGAAAACGCATCCTCCAAGGTGTAGCGCACATCATAGGAGGTCTCCGTAGAGATCTGTCCTTTGCCGTAAGTGAAAGCTGTATTTGAGGCAAAGGTCACCCCGGCGTCCGTCCACTGCTCTGCTGAAACCTGCTTGTACTGGACGGAAGTCTTGAGAGTATTCTTCCCGCTGCAGGTGGAATAGCCAAAGGATACCATCGCATGGATGTATGTCCCGTCATCATCCAGCGTCCCATTGCTTAAGCACCGCTGGGACAGGGAGGAATTGAAGTACGGCGGGGAATAGGCGGTCACCGTGATCGAAACGGACGCCTCCGCCGATACCCGTCCTCTGGAATCCGTCACCGTAGCCTTAAAGGTGATCGTCCCGGAATTATTGAGAAAACCTGTGGTCAGCGTGGAAGCGGAACCACTGTACCCACCGCCGGTAATGGAGTAGGACTTGATGGTGGAGCCATAACTTCCAGCCGCCCCGTTGATGGTCAGCTTGACCTTCGATTTCGTCTGCACATAAATGCCCCACGCACTGGGTACCTCCCCGTCAATCCGGGAGGCGGTCAGGCTGGAAATGGTGGGTTTCACACTGGCCGGGACACTGACCGTCAATGTGCAGGTCTTGGAACCGATATTCGTATTCCCGTTATAAGTCGTGCAAGTGATTGTGCAGGTACCGCTGGTCGCATTCGGGATCTGGCTGGCCAGAGAAAGCGGCGGCGTCCACTTGACCGAAGTGGCTGTCGTTTTGGTAATAATCGTCCCGCTGGTGTTTCCAAAGGAATAGGTCAGCGTATGGGTAAACGAAGAAGATGCCCTGCTGATCGTAATCGTACCGGCAGACCCCATCGTCATATTGGCAGCGGATACACTGGAGGCACGGGGGATACTGTCCAGCGTGATGTTGGCACTGGCAGAGATGGTTCCATAGTACGTTCCGCTCAGAGTAGCCCGGATCTGGAACACAGCAGAAATCGTTAAGGACTTGCTGCCATCGCTGGCATGATTGACCGTCTTCGATACCGTTCCCAGCAAGTGCGTCCCGGTAGAGCCTATGGCCGGGGACGAGAAGGTCAGGGCCGTTCCGTCAATGGTACAGGTATTATCCGTCCGCCCGCTAATGCTTAAGCTCCAGTCATTCACCAGATAGAGCTTACAGGTAATGGTAGACGTATTGGCAGAGACATTCTTGCTCTGCGACCAGTCCACCCGCAGCTTATAATGCCCGTCCCGGATGGAGCCGGAAAAACTGCCGCTGGATGCCATGGTTCTCACCCCTTTCTTCCATCAGCGTCTTAGACCGGGCCTCTCCATTTGATCGAGAGGTTCCCGTTAGTTCTTGGTATAAAATCAAACCACCCCCGGCTTTCATTACCGAGGGACAGCTTGTTGCGGATCTCCGCATTGGTAATCACAAGGCTCTGGTTAGAGATATAGGCGATTTTCTGCCCATTCTCTTTAAAGGCCAGCTCCTCGTTGGATAGTTCTGCCGTGAAGGCGTTCCCGACTTTTCCCAGTTCAATGAGCGCTCCCTTAAACCGGATATACTCTTCCAAAAGCAGCTGATTCGTGGAGACATTTTCCTTGATCTCATCTGTGATCGCTGTAAAATCCATCCGGATTTCTGTGCTGTTCTGGGTAATGCTGGTCTCGAAATCCTTCTGGATCGTCTCCAGTTCCGAGCGGGAAATGAATTCCTCCCGGACGGACATATTGATCTGTTCCGAGGTTTTCGTGATCTCGGAGTAGCATTCCCGGATGTTTTCCTCCAAGGAGGCAAGGTCATCCTCATAGCCGGAAAAGTTTTGGAAGGTTGCCTGACAGCTGGTGATAAGCGCCATGCGATCACCTCCGGTCAGTTGGATACATCACACTGCAGCGTCAGGATACTGTCAATATCCGCTGCGGAAAGGTAAATCACCTTCCCGGCCTTATCAAACTCTGTCGCATGACCATCCTTGTCCTGCGCATACCATGTGTAGGTCAACGACTGTTTCTCTGTCGCAGCCGCCCAAGCCGAGCCGGAATACTTCATCAGCGTAACCGTCTGTGCAGAATGATCCACCTGATACCAGAAGTCACCTTCCTCTGGATTGGACGGAACCGTCTCCGAGATACTGCCGAGCAGCGGATCGACTTCCTTCTGGTTGGTACGGACGATCACATAAGGCACCACACCGCCGAGATTGTTCTTGACCGTAAAACCTCCGATGGAAAGCATCTCCGATACATAAGGGTCGGATTTATCTTCTACCGTGATCACATCCTCATAGGTATTACCCTTATAGGTCATCGTGCAGCGGTAGGACTGGATATTCACGATATCTGCCCCCGATACAGACAGGGTAGAAGAAGTTTCATCACTGATATCCTCCCATTCACCGCCCGTGTATTTCGCCCACTGATAGGTAGCTCCTGTCGTAATCTCAGAAGCGCCGTCATAACCAACCGCTGCCAACGCAAGGCTGCCGGACTGGTTAATGACAACAGTACCTTCCGGTGCATACACGGAGAACACAATCGCATTGGCACCGCTGGCCCCGTTGCTGCCCTTGTTGGATTTCGTCCATGCGAACTTCTTCACCACAGAGGCCCCGGAGATTGTAAAGGTCAGGTCAATCGTGCCATTCAGGACGGTTGCACCGCCGAGGGTCGCATTGGCGGCAAAAGTCAGCACCACCGATCCGGCCTTGGAAGCGGTCGCTGCGGTATTGCTTTTGACCGTCACACCGGAGGGCAGCGTCCCCACCGTGCAGGTACAGGCGGTCTGATTGATGCCCAAATAGCCCATAAAGGGAATGGTGATATCCGTAGCTGCTGCTACCAGCCCTCCGGAAGTACAAGCGATATTCTGGGCCTCATTTCCAAGGATGACGGAAAGCCCGCCGGTACCGGCTGCACCCGGTTCGCCCTGAGATCCATCATAGATCTTCGTAAGGGAAGTCGTATCATACACATCCGGGTCATCGGTCGCCAGCTTGATCTGGGCTACTCCGTTAAAGAACACCACATGTTCTGGTTTGACCACCAAAGTGCCGCCGGAAATGCTGGCGTTGTCTGATGTGGTGGGATAATCCTTCCATGCCCCGGTGCTGTCCTTATACTGCCATGCCGTAATCGTGACTCCCTGCACCTGCGCCGTCAGGGTAGCCTGCTTGGCCCCAGCCAGAGAGGAATTGGAATCATACTTAAACACGTAGGTGTCCGCAGACAGATAGGCCAGCTTGGCGTTCTGTGCGTTGCGGATCAGCGTATAGGTGATATCAGCGGAGATATTGACCGTGTTCTTCGTCTCCGAGTCGTAATAGCTGATATAGCAAAGGTAGGTGAGCATCCCGGAAGTGGCTGCCGCCAGCTTATTGGCATTGACCGTCAGGACGCCTTTGGAAACGCTTTCCCCGGAGGTCAGAGCCGCTTCCGCTCCATTTCCTTCCTTTCGTTTCCACGAGATCGTTAGCCCCGATGCGTCCAGCGCCAGATTGGTCTGGTCAAGGAACACCACCGGGGTAAGGGTCAAAGGTGTGCTGGCCCAGTCCGGCGCATAGGTATGGGGCAGCACGTTAGGGTCTTCAATCTGCGACTTCGGCAGATTGGATGTGATATAGGCCGACAGTTTCCTCTGGTCTGTGATATCCACAAAGGTCTGCTGGCTGGAAGTCAAAATTGCCATGTTCGTCTCCTCCTGTTTAAATCGTGATTTCACAATAAAACGATGCGTTGTCCGTCACATCTTCCGTAGTAACCGTGATGGATTTCATGCCCGTATGGGAACTGTCCCAGTCGGCATCAAGGTCTTCCCGGCCGGAATTCCGGTGCCAGACAAAACTGCTGGCCGGAAGGGTGTCTGTGATTTCTTTGTCCCACGAATACACCCGGCAGCGAAGGATGCTTTTCTGTCCCTTATCCCGGAAGATGTTCACCCCATCCACCACCAGTTCTGTCCGGTACATCTTCTGGGCATTGATCTGATCCACTTTCCCCGTAATCACCTCGATCTTGGAAGTCTGCCCCAGCAGGTTATCCTCAATGGAAGTGATGTTCTGGTCTTGCTTCGCAGACTGGGAAGTCAGCCGGACGCCTGCCGCCCCGATGGTGATGGTATTGCCGGAAGGGTCAAGATAATCCCGTGTCCGGCTGAGACACAGGTATGTCCCGTCAATCCCGTGTGGCTTGGAAATACACCGGACATACATCCTTGCCCGAATGTCCCCGATATCCGCACCCGTATCGGACTCATCCACGATGGTCAGTTCCATGCTGGTGACGCCTTTGGCCAGTTCTGCGATCCGGGCCTTGGCTTTGCGCAGCAGGTTTCCCGCCAGTGTCACATCCTCCCAGACTTCGGTCGTCCAGATCCATCCGATCTCTTTCACTGCTTCTTCATCGTACACGTAGTTTTTTCCATCGTTCACCGCTGTAATATCCAGCCGGGTGTCCGTCTCGGTTTCGTTGCCCTCCTCATCCGTCTCCGTCAGCTTCGCCCCCAGCGGGATCAGCGCCGTTACCCGCTCCGTGTGGTCACGGGTGATCTTCACATCCGTCAGGTTCTTGCCAAACTCCACGGTCTGTAGCGACCGGTCGGGAAAATCCTCCAGATAATCCAGCACCTTTCCACTCTCGGTATAACGCACCTGCAGGTAGCCGCCGTGTGTCTTAATCAGCTTATCCTGTATGGCATCCATCGTTACGGAGTAATCGGAATTGCTGTAGCTGATATAATCGTTGTTATCCGTCACCGTTACATTTCCAAGAGTGAACTGCTTCTTTTCCTCCACCACAGCGTTATGCACAGAGAGGAACTGCTCCAGCAGGCCACGGAGCGGCCCCTGATAGGAAAAAGGCGGCTGCATGGTGTCCTTCAGATACGCAAGGCAGGACTCACATGTCCATGTGTGGGTATTATAAAAATCCGTCCCGTCATCCAAGGCCCGCCCCTCAAAGACGGTCAGATCATCTTTCTTGCAGACAATGGTCGAAGCCATCGGCTGAATCGCAGAAAGATAGGGATGGTTGAACGGGGCAGAGAGGGTCAGGCTGTCGATATTCTCCGCATCCTCCTGCACCTTTGCCTCCGTAATGGAAAGCTGGGACAGATGGGGATGATAGAACAACTGCCCATCCACAAACACTCGAAATAAACTCATAGGCGTCCCTCCCGGTACCGGAAGGTGGTCGTGCCTTCTCCCGTAATGCTGACCGAGTTCTGCCCTTCCTGCAGTTCCAGTTCCGGGAACGTCCACGTCCCGGCACTGACGGATTTTCGGAATACATCTTCACCGATACTCCAGCTCAGTGCTGTTTCTGCTGTCGTGACTACCGTAGGTACGACCGGCATGTAGTCATTGTTCAGGATCGCAGTGCCGCCTCCCGTAATAGAAACTTCTGTTTCTTCCGTGTGATACCGGTAGGCATCCCCGTCTGAACAGGACAGCACCATCTGCCCCTTCCCAGTAAGGGGATCATAGGCTGGTTCCAATTCCAAGGTACCAACGGCATATAGCTCCGGCTCCTCACTAAGAATCACGTGGCACAGCTGCCCGGCATAGAGATTGGCAAGAACATCCTTCATCTGATTAAACTTTTCCCGGCTCCCTAACATGGACAAGGTAATCGAAAAGCTCCGGGGCTGGTAGGATACCCGCCCAAGAGCCTCAGTAAAACGGATCGGAGCATTGCGCCCCGGTACCACAACCGTATTGGTCTGTGACTGCGGCGTTGGAAAGTCAATCTCCTCCCGGAGCCAGCCTATCGCAAACATCCACAAATCATTGACTTTCACATCTGCCCTCATAGACTCAGCCTCCTTTGCAGTTTCTGTGTTTTTCCAAGGCCGCTGTCAATGGCGGGGAGCAGATGCCCCACCAGCGTCCCGTCATCCAGATACAGTCCCTTGCAGCTGTTTTCCGCAATGATTGCCAGATATTTCTCCAAAGCACTGGTATTCAGATAGCTGGAGATCATCTGATCCAGCTGCTGATAAAAGCCTTTGAGCGGAAGAACCGCTTCCCGGCCAGCCTCGCCGCCTGCCATCAGGCTGCTGCCGTTCATACCAAAGATGGTCGGTTTCGTCATGATACCGCCTTCCTTATACCAGTCAATCGACAGGTGGGGAACGCTCGGCGGAGCAAGGGATAGCTTGCCCGTAATCTTGAAATGGGGCAGCTTGATCTTCGGCAGTTCCAGCTTCATGCCGGAGAAGAAACCGCTGATCTTATCCACGATCCCTTTGATCGTATTTTTGGCTGCTTCAATCGGCTTCGTGATGGCGGTCTTGATTCCATTCCACACCGTGGTGGCGGTACTCTTGATCCCGTTGAATACACTGGAGACTGTACTCTTTACGGCGTTGAATACGGAAGAAACCTTGCTCTTGATCCCGTCCACCACCGTGGAGATCACAGATTTAATCCCGTTCCACACTGAAGAAGCTACAGACTTGATGGCATTAAAGACAGAAGTCACTGTATTTTTGATGGTATTCACCACTGCGGACACTTTACTGCTGATGGCGTTCCAGATGGAACCGATCACGTTCTGGATCGCCCCCATGATGCTGGAGATCACACCGGAAATGGCTGACAGCACGGAACTGACGGTATCCTTGATCCCATTCCAGACGGAAATGACGATATCTTTGCAGTTCTCCCAGATAAACCGGAACGGCAGCGTGATGATGTCCACGGCTCCCTGAATGATAGAGCCGAGCAGCATCACGGCAGTCTGCACCACGTTGCAGATGCCGTTCCAGACATTCTGCAGGTGTGTCCAGAGGTTGGAGAACCACGTTTTCACACTCTCGATCATGGTGCCGATCCCGGTACAGATGGTATTCCACAGGTTCCCAAACCACTCGGTAATGGCTCCCCAGTTCTGGATGATGGCGATAATCCCGGCAATGGCCGCCGCTACCGCCGCAATCACGGCGATGATTGGAAGGAGAGAGATATTCAGCGCCCCAACCGACACCGCCAAGGCCGCAATTACCGGAGTCAGTGCCGTAAAAGCCGCCAGCAGAGCGCCAAGAATGACGATAAAGTTCTGCACCGGCCCCGGCAGCTGCGCAAACCAGCTGCTCACCGTCTGGATCACACTGACCAACGGCGGCAGGATCGTATTGGCAATCTCCGCCAGCTTCTCTCCCAGAGGCACCAGCGACTGCTGCAGTTTCCGGGTATTGGACTCCATCTCCTGCATGGGCGTGGTCGTTGCATCAAACAGCCCCTGTGCGGAACCTTTCACACTGTCATAGGTGCTTCCCACCGAAGTCAGGGAAGTGATGAATTTCAGGTTCCCGTCCTCGGCCATCGTGCCAAAGGCCAATGCTGCAAGGTTTAAGGCTTCCTGCTGGTTCGTACACCCGGCAATATCCGCCACAATGGAGTCAATGACCTGTTTCTGCGTAGCGCCGCCGTTCTGCCAAGAGGTAAACAGCTCCTGTGTTTTCGTGGAGAACATGCCGATGGACTCCCCAATGGTGCCGTCCACCAAACGGGTGGTGACCTCATTGATGGCATCGTTGACCTTGTCAAGGTTGTAAGCGCCGTTCTTCAGACCATTGTCCAGCAGCTGGAAATACTCCGAGGCAGAATACCCGGCCTGTGCGAATTTACCCGCATACTCGGAAAGGTTATCCCCCAGTTCATTGGTCTTATCCAGACCGTTCTGGGTACCCACCACGATGTAGTCCATCGCCTGCTGAGCGGTCAGACCGTACTGCTGCATGAGGGAATTGACGCCCCGGAGGGTCTCATTCATGTCAATGCCGTACAGTTCCTCTAAAGTGATCGCCTGCTGGGTCAGGTTGGTCAGATCCGTTTCGCTCAAGTCGCCAAGGTTCTTTTTGACCATCAGAACCGCATTGGCCACGGCATCCATACTTTCGCCCACACCGGCAGAGTACACGTTTTTAATGACATTTGCGGACTGCTCCGCTGCCTGTCCCGTCTCTCCAAAGTAAGCATTCACCTTGGTCACGGCGTTCTCGGTATCGGTATAGGCATCCAGTGCCTTATCCCCGATCTCCTGTATCTTATCGCCCACAGCAGACAGCTGATCCGCTGCCTGCATCAGCGCAGCGCCTTTCGTGTTTTCAGCAATCTGGCCCACATCGTCCGCTGTATTTTCCGCAGCGTCTCCGGCCTCTCTTAACTGCTGGATCAGGTTTTGGATCGCCTGCCCGTCATCCACCGTGTCCAGAGCGTCCGTCAGCTGGCGGATATCGGCTTTCCCTCCTGTGGCAGACTTTCCGATCTTCTCAAGGGCCGTCCGCAGCTGGTCAGAATTCGCCGTACCATTTTTAATCGCAGAGGTCAGCCGACTGCCAAGGACATCCGCATAGTCATCGACTTCCGTTCCCGTAGCAGCAAACAGTTTTTCCAGCCGTGCAGTATTCTGGGAAAGGGCATCCTGCTCTGTCTGCAAATCGGAAAGGTCAGCCTTATATTTATTCAGCTTTCCACGGGTTTCCTCAATCTCCCGCTGGAACGCCTGATACTTATCCGCCCCAATATCCCCACGGGCAAAGGCTGCGGCCACCTGCTCCTGTGCGGCTTCCAGAGCCGACAGTTTTTCTTCCGTCTGGCTTATCGCCTGAGCCAGCAGTTCCTGCTTCTGCGCCACCAGCACCGTATTGGAAGGATCGAGTTTTAGCAGACGGTTTACATCATTTAAGGCAGACTGTGTTTTCGTGATAGAAGAATTGACGCTCTTCAGCGCCTTATCAAGCCCTGTGGTATCGCCACCGATCTCAACTGTGATACCCTTAATCCGGTTCGCCACAACCCTCACCTCCTTAAAAATGGGCATGAAAAAAGCCCGGATTGCTCCGAGCATGAAAAAAGCACCGATTATTTCTAACCGATGCTGCCTCAGAACTTATCGAAGTCCTCCTGAGTGGCAAGCCGCTTATATTTCACGCCGTCATTGGATTTTTCCGTCCACATATCCAGAACCAGCCCAATCGTAAGCAAATCCAGATCCCGGATGGAAATCCCCAGTTCCACGCTTCGCAGAAGGAACAGCGGCGTGGTCATTTCCCGCTCACTTCTGCCAATCTTTTTTTTGACGTCACATCCGTCACAAGATTCTCACCCCACAGTTCCAAAATCTGTGGCAGCACCTCATAAATGGAGAACATATCAAACTGATCCAGCCAGTCCTCAATCTTTGCCGGAATGCTGTTATCGGCATGATAGGCCATCACATAGGCCACGTTCTCAAAAATCTCCAGATCCTCAATCTGCAATTCCTCACCATTTTCCGTCTTACCCTTATAGGATTTTTCCAGCTTGGACAGATCCTTGAAAATATCCCGTTTGAACTTTGCCCGGTACAGACGGGGGATCGTGGCAGAGGAACGGAAGGGCACCTTTTTCCCGCTGATTTCTATCTCACGCTTAATCATACGCTTTCATCCTCTCCACTTATTTCTTCTGGTTCTTCTTCAGTTGGTGTGTACACTGCTTTATACCAATTTGTATAAGTACCGGAGTCTGTCGTGTCACCAGTACGCGCCTTGACCAGCCCATCGGAACGTGGATCAGCCGTAATCGACAAAGTCTCCGTTCCCGGTTCAATCGTATCTTCCTTTGTCTCCGACTCAATAGACGGTCGAGATGCCGAACAGTTATACAGCACATGACGGATAGCATTAACATCCCCGTCAAATTCAAAGAGCAGTGCAAATTTTACACTTTCACCAACACCGCTATTCTCTACCAGCACCCCTTTCGCATCCAGCTTCTCCTGCAGGATCTCCGTGCGGAACCACTCCGGGATTAGGGCAATCTCCAGATCGCCGCTGTAACCATTGTTGGTCACGCTACGGAAATACACGATACCATCCGCATAGAACGGGCTGGTTTCTCCCTCCGCATCCAAACTGATACTTACTGCGCCGGGGATTGCCTTCGGCTCCGCATACGAAAAAGTAGTCGTTCCATCGGAATCCGTCTCGGTCAGTTTTGCAGCATGGACATTTTTCAAGTTATACTTCACCTTGTTTCCCATGAAAATCATACCTCCATTTCAAATGAGTAGAGGACTTCATAGAGTTTTTCGCTCTCGATCCAGACCTCTGTTTTGTCATAAAAAATACCGTGCGTATCCAGCACGGCTTCCAGCTTCTGCTCGACAGACAAATCTTTGCTGTCTGTGTACAGTTCGATATTCACACTGCTGACCTTCAGATAAACCTTCCCATCTGCGGAAAAGTTATCGCTCTGGGGCAGAAGGTAGCAAATGAACGGAGGATCAGGGGATTCCCCTTCCGCAAAATGGTCATAAGCAAAAGGGATGCCCGTTTCCTCTAAAAGTCTTACCAAATCATCCATTTGTCAGGCTCCTCTCGATTTCACGCTCCAGCTGTTCAATTCCGGCCTCTTCCGCAGCAGCGATATGTGGCCTTGCTGCAACCCGGCCTCCGCCGCGCTTCGCATGGCCATACTCCAGCAGATGAGCAAGCTGATACCGGTTCCGTGAATGCACGGTTACCTGCAGGGCATTGGAACTTTCCTTTGTAGTCTTCACAGCCCAGCTTTTGGCATAATCCCCGGTATTCCTTGGAGCGCTGGTTTCAATATCCTTCCGGACAGTTGTCGCCGCTTTCTTTACCGCCGATTTCATATCTTCTGCGGCCAGATCTGCATATTCTTCCAATTCCTCCATCACCGCCGCAGAAAGCTGGCTGATAGAAATTTCCTTTCCCATCCTACCGCCTCACTTTCTCACAGGACAGCTTGATGCTTTTGCGCCTGTAATTCATGTGATCCACAGCGGCGATATTATAAAGTTCCCCATTGAACTCTACACGGAAATGGGTGCTGTCAATTTCAGCCGCCTTTTTACACCAACGGATCGTAAAATCAATATTGGAGTCATCTACCACCATCCCTGCATCCGTCTGTTCTTTCCCAGCCTCGCCGCTGACGGTCGCATAACAGGTATAGAAAGGCTTCCATTCATTCCGGCGGTTTCCGATGGCATCGGTGACCACCGTACTCTTTGATATGAAAATCCTGACATTCAACAGTTCAATTTTCATCAGAAAGCCTCCTTCCTTGAGCCAAACAGAAGGGAGCGGATTGTCAGAGCCAAATCATGATGGTCCGCTTCCTCCCGGTGTTCATAGAAATATGCGGCTGCATACATGACAGCAACTTTTACGGTCTCATCCTTTTCCAAATCCGCTGTTTCATCAGCCCGGAGGACATCCCGGCAAAGCTGCTCCGCCGATGCTATAAAGCTCGTAATCAGCTGGTCATCATCTTCATAATCAACCCGGAGGTACTGTTTCATCTCTTCCAGCGTTACCACCATCATCCTCACCTCCAACAGGGTGGAAGGGCATGGCCGCTATCCTCACGCCCTTCCATAGTTATCTGTATCCTTAACCCGCAGATCCGGCTTTCTGTACCAACACCTTAACAGCCTCTGGAAGGATCATCTTGCCGTCCACTCTCTGGGAGCCAAGGAAACCTACCTGACCGTTTGCCGCATACAGCTCGTTCAGGCGTTTAAAAGAACGGCCCTGGCGGTCTGCGATCCAGTAATAAGAGAAATCACCAAAAGCGATGGTCTTCGCCCCGGCCGCAATGGCAGGCATATAAGCAGAGGTTTTCACCGGCCGGCCAAGGATCGTGTCCGGCGTACCGGCTACCAGGGACGGCTGCCACAGGTACTGGCCATTGTTATCCTTCAGCTTGCGGATAGCCTTGATGGTGGAGTCGTTCAAAATCCACACCGCATTTTTACGGTACGGGGATTTCAGAGAATAGAACAGATCCATCAGTTCATCTGCTGTTACCGCAGTGGCGGATGCCGCCGTCACACCGGTTTCCGCACCACCAGAGGCAGCAAGGATTCCCAGCGGCTTTCCGGTACCATCCCCGGTAAAGAAGGCTTCCTCCTCTTTGGTCCCAATCCTTCTCGCAAACTCCCTGGCAATATAGGACTCCAGGTCAAAAACACTATCATTTAACAGTTCCTCGGAGACCTTGATCATCGTCCCCAGCTTGTACGCCCCGATGGATACCTGGCCGAAGGAATCGTCGCTCTCGGTATAAGCGCCTTCCTCATCGATCCAGGAGGCAGTTCCCTTGGATGCCACCACCGGGATCTTCCGGTCGCCGCTGGAGGTCTGGATCACCTTTGCAAGCTGGCGGAAGATATTCTCTTCTTCCAGTGCCTCTACCAGAGTACGCTCATATTCATCCGGCACCAGATACCCGCCCTCGGAATCCGTGCCGATCTGCAGCGCGTTTACCACAGAAGGCATCGGTGCTTTGGAGCGCATCATATTCCAGAAATTCTGGCGGTACTCATCCGCCGCACGGCCAGTTTTAGCCTCCTCCTTGCCGTTCATAGGCTTACCCGTCAAGGGCTTGTTCACCGGGCGGTTCAGTTCTGCATCCAGTGCCTCCTGGCGTTCCAGGCGGGCAATCTCCTTGCCCAGGTCGGTGATCTCCTGCTCAATGCGGGTGTAGGCGGCATCATCCTCGGCAGACAGGATGCCTTTATCGTTTCTATGGGAATCCAAAAATGCCTTTGCGGCTTCCCAGGCTTTGGCGCGCTTCTCGCGCAGTTCAAGAATCGTCATTGTGGTATCCTCCTTTAATTTTTCAAAAGATTGAGCCGCTCGTAGAGACTGTCTACGGAGCGGCCCGTGGGTTTGGAATCTTCAATTTTCTTAGGTTTGGTCCTGCACTTGGCTGCAATCTTATCCATGAGAGAATTGACCACAGCGGCTTTGGAATACAGCATGGACACCGCAGGCGGCTCCATGTCCTCCGGTACATCGGAGCGTTTGAGAATATCATCAGCAAAGCCAAGCTCCACCGCTTTGTTTGCGTCCATCCAGGTCTCAGCGTCCATCAGATGGGACAGCTTGGCGCGGGACAGCCCGGTCTTGATTTCATATGCGTTGATGATGGAATCCTTCACGCTACCAAGCATCTCGATGGCTTTCTGCATCTCTGCGGTATCACCCATGGCCACGGTCATGGGATTGTGGATCATCATCATGGATACCGGCGATACCAGCACCTTCGTGCCAGCCATCGCAATAACCGAGGCGGCGCTGGCTGCGATACCATCGATTTTCACAGTTACGTTGTGCGGATAATCCATCAGCATGTTATAGATCTGGGCAGCCGCTACGCAGTCGCCACCGGGGCTGTTGATCCAGACCGTGATGTCTCCGCTTCCGCCCATCAGTTCCTCTTTAAAAAGCTGCGGCGTGACATCATCGTCAAACCAGCTTTCCTCGGCGATGGTGCCGTTCAGGAACAGCGTCCGTTCCGCCGGAGCTTTTTCCGCCTGGTTCTTCCACTTCCAGAACTTCTTCATCGGAATCTTCCTCCTTTCCGTCATCGCTAACTTCGGTATTTGCAAAAGCCCCGGCGTTTCCAAGCGGGAGCATATTGCCATTGATAAGGTACAGGTCTCCGCCTTCCTCGGCAGGGATGCGGTCCATGTTCTCCAGTTCCCGGATGTCGTTGGCGCTCATCCAGCCGTTCTGCCTTGCCGTAGCGTAGCCGGTCATCCTGCTGGCATAATCGCCCCGGAGCAGCCCTTCCACATTGAACTTGGCAAAGTACTGCTTCTTTTCCTCCGGGGAAAGCAACGTCCTCTGGATGGACTGCTCCCATCGCACCAGCCAGGGCTCCAGCGTGTATTTCACGAACTCCAGAGACTGCTGCTCAATATTAGAAAAGCTCGACTTCTCCAGGTCGCCCACCATGTGGGGCGGCACCCGGAAAATCCGGGCGATCTCATTGATCTGAAATTTTCTGGTTTCCAAAAACTGCGCCTGTTCCGGCGAGATGCCAATCGGTGTGTATTTCATTCCCTCCTCTAAGACAGCGATCTTATTGGCATTACCGCTGCCGCCGAAGGTGGACTGCCAGCTTTCCCGGACACGCTGCGGGTCTTTGATGGTACCCGGATGCTCCAGGACACCGCCAGGGGCCGCACCGTTGGCAAAGAACTTCGCCCCGTATTCCTCACAGGCAATCGCCATGCCGATGGCGTTCTTTGCCATAGCGATAGGGGAATACCCCACCAGCCCGTCAAAGCCAAGCCCTGGGATATGCAGCACATCGGAAGGATGCAGCCGGACAAGACTGCCTTTGACCGTAGGCGCATCATCCATGCTGACGGTGTATTCGTAATAAAGCTGTCCATTGCTGTCACGGTTCACCGTCATCCGGTCCGGCATCAGCGGATAGAGGGCAATCACTTCACCTTTTCCGTTGCGGATAATCTGTGCATAAGCATTGCCCCACAGCAAAAGGTGGGTCATAAGCGTCTCCCGGAACACGAAGGAACTCATCTCCGGGTTTGGCTCGTCATGCAGTAAAAGATACAGCGGATGGTCGATGGCTTTCTCCTTGCCGCCGTCCTCCTTATAGCGGTAAAGGTGCAGCGGCAGGCCTGCCACAGCTTCCGATAAGATACGGACGCAGGCATACACCGCCGTCATCTGCATAGCAGAGCGTTCATTAACGCGCTTGCCAGCCGAACTGCCGCCAAAGAAAAAGCTGTAGGCACTGCCTGTAGTGCGGTTCTGGGGCTTATCCCTGGAACGGAAAAGCCCGGAAAAGATACCCATATCAAATCACCGTCCTTTCAGATAAACAAAAGGCCCCGGCTGTCATAAACCGAAGCTCCCGTATCATTCCCACATCGGATCGCACGGTCAAGTCCCATGATGGTAGCGATTGCGCCGTCAATCTTCTCCGTGGATTTTTCCTTGTCCGCCTTGATGTTCCCCGCCGGGTCGGTGCGGATGAAGATGTTATCCATCATCCACCGCAGCACTGGGTGTCCGCCGTGGGCAATTTTCTCCTCCAGCACCAGCTTCATCAGTTCCTTGGTCGGCGGGGACATATCCTTAAAGCCCTGCCCGAAGGGGACTACTGTAAATCCCATGCCCTCCAGGTTCTGTACCATCTGCACAGCACCCCAGCGGTCAAAAGCGATCTCCCGGATATTGAACCGCTCGCCCAACTGTTCGATGAATTTCTCAATGTAACCGTAATGCACCACGTTTCCTTCTGTAGTCATCAGTGTCCCCTGGCGTTCCCACAGGTCGTAGGGAACATGATCCCTGCGGACACGAAGGTCAAGTGTTTCCTCCGGTATCCAGAAGTATGGCAAGATGTAGTATTTATCCTCCTCATCCAGTGGCGGGAACACCAGCACGAAAGCCGTGATGTCCGTGGTGGAGGACAAGTCCAGCCCGCCGTAGCAGATGCGCCCTTCCAGATCGTCCTCGGAAACCGGGAATGCACAGGCGTCCCACTTGTCCATCGGCATCCAGCGGACAGACTGTTTCACCCACTGGTTCAGCCTAAGCTGCCGGAAAGCGTTCTCCTCACCGGGGTTCTGCTGGGCGGATTCACAGGCCGCTTTGACCTTATCAATACCCACCGTGATACCGAGGGAGGGGTTTGCCTTCTTCCAGACCTTGGGGTCTGTCCAGTCCTCATCCTCGGCAGCGCCGTAAATGACAGAGTAGAAAGTAGGATCGACCTTCCGGCCTTCCGCGATGTCGATGGCTTTCTGGTGTACCTCGTAACAGATGGAGTTGGTGTCGTTGCCTGCTGTGGTGATCAGAAAATACAGCGGCTGCATCCGGGCATCACCAGAGCCCTGGAGCATGACATCAAAGAGTTTCCGATTGGGCTGGGTGTGCAGTTCATCAAAAATCACGCCGTGGGTATTGAAGCCATGCTTATTCGCCACATCCGCTGAAAGCACCTGGTAGGAGCTGTTGGTGGGCAGATAGGTGATCTTTTTCTGGGATTCCAAGATTTTCACCCGCTTAGAAAGAGCCGGGCAGAACCGCACCATATCCACCGCCACATCAAATACGATCTTTGCCTGGTTACGGTCGGCGGCGCATCCATACACCTCGGCCCGTTCCTCGCCGTCCCCGCACAGGAGCAGGAGCGCCACAGCAGCGGCAAGTTCTGACTTTCCCTGTTTCTTGGGAATCTCGATGTACGCCGTATTGAACTGCCGGTAGCCGTTGGGCTTTAACACGCCAAACAGGTCACGGATGATCTGCTCTTGCCAGTCGATCAGTTCAAAGGGCTTTCCCGCCCAGGTACCCTTGGTATGGCAGAGAGACTCGATGAACATCACCGCATAATCGGCAGCGTCCTTATCGTAGTGCGAGGTCTTCGCCATGAACCTGGTAGGCTTGTATTTCTTCAGTTTTCGCATAGACACCACCTCCAAAATGGCATAAAAATAAGCCGCATCGCTGCGACTTCCAAAATGGTTCTGTACGAGAGAAAGAGCCATGCGGCTCGTTCTCTGTTGGTTTTCTTTACTGCTGCATCGCCCAGGCGATGGCGTGGCCGTCATCCTCGAACTCAACCCCGCTGGCTGCTCTCAGCCCGATCATCCCTTCGCAGGTGTGATCATCGGTAAGGAACTCGTATGCTGCGCCGAAGTAGCAGGGCTTGTTTCTCCCGTTGTAGTAGTATCCGGCAAGAAGAACCTTGTCTCCAAAATTCAGCGTTTTGCCGTCCATGCCTGAGAACCGCATCTCCAAATCCTCGGTTGTTGTGGGGTTCGGCAGTCTGTACTTTTTCATCGCTTCGTTGATCGTCATGATTTTACCCTCCGTGTCCTGCGCCGTTTTTTAAATGCCCTTGCCCCAAGAAAAGCCTTTTTCGGCTCTCTTGGAAATCATCATCTTCCGGAGCTCCATGAACTGCTCGCAGCTGATGCGGTAGGCGCTGTATGCGCGGCAAATGCTAATGTGAGCATCTTTGAGGTCCTTCTCAGTCTTGATGTTCTCAACCTGTGTTCTAAAGGCGTTGTAGGCTTTCATGTTGGCGTCCTCCGTTTTCTTTGTTTTCCCTTTCGGTGTGTACATATTCGCTCTAAAAGCACATATTATCAAGTCAATTCTGAGCATAATCTGTACAAAGATTGGAGGAACAAATTGTGTATATCACTCCTGTGTATGACGGTGGATCGTCTCGATGATCTGTTCCTGTTCAGATGGCTCCACACCGATGGACTGGAGCGCCTGCCGGGTGCCGCAGTCTGGGCAGATGAACGTTTTGTTGTCCTCCCGTGAAAGCGCCGGAACGCCATGGTAGGTTCTGCCACACAGTGGGCAAACCGCTATCCGGATCACATTATCCTTCATATCCGCATACCTCCCTGCATTTGTCGTAAGCGTCAACCAGAATGTTTTTGTCGAAGCAGAAGGTATCATACCCTTCCAAGCAAGTCCTCATGTAGAAATTACTCGGAATGCCAATCGGCCTGTCCTCATGCATGATGTAGGCAAAGGCCGTCACCGTCCTGCGCTTCCCCGTGCGGATGCCTTTGTACTGAAGTTTAATGTCCCGCTTGTAATAGAAATTGGGGAATCCCTCGTAGCGGTCGAGGGCGGCTTCATCGGTCGCCGTCACCTCCCAGATCACCACAGGGACCGTACCGCCTTCGCTTTTCTCGATGGTCAGGTAGGAGCCGGTCTTACTCCCCTTAAAAAGCAGTTCCCAGCCCTTAAGATTTGCCGTACCGAGGATTGTGGCGTGCGGGCAGCGCATCCGCATCTGACCAACATTGAGGTTACTTCCATAAGCAATGTAATATCTCTTCATCTTTCAAGCACCCCTTTCTGCCCAAGCCACCAGCCTTGAACCCTCTTCTTCCGCATTTGCGGTAAATCTGTCCATTTCTGCCTTGTCCATGAAATACTTTAGGAACGGGATGCCTTTCGCCGTTTCGTACATCGCCTTAACGGTATATCCCATTCTCCTCATTTTCGCAGTATCCTTAATTGTCAAATGCATATCCGCATCTCCTTTCCGAAGGGATCACCCTTCTACCACCTTAAGACCGCCGAGGCGGTCAAGGGTAAGGTGGCAGGAGGCTAACTCCTGCGTGTCCTTCAAGCGGCTGCTCTACCGTGCCGGAAGGCTGTGTCCCCAGAAAGATTGCGGGTCAGAAAATCTCTGGCCGTTGCGAACTCCTCGCCGATGAAGCCCAGGCGGAGGAGCCAGGTGCGCATGGCGTATTTGGGGTTCTCGTTCTGCTGGGGCTTAGGGCTTGCCGTCCGCACATCCTTTGCCATTTGGCTTAAGGCCAGGCAAAGCTGGATGTAGCTCTTAAGCTGCCCCGCGTGGATGCCGCCCCTGCGCTCGGCTGTCGGCTCATCAAACTGGAAGAGCCGGAACTCGACCGTGCCTTTGGTAAAGGTGGCGTGGAGGTTGAGCATATGGTAGCGGCTGTCGTTGTAATGGTGGTTTCTTCCGTAGCTTGCGCCGTTGCTGTTGTACCAGATGTCTGCAAGCTGTGACATTGTGCGGGGCTTCCTGCGGTTGACCTGCTCCAAAAACCGTGGGTCTACCGTGCGGCAGTAACGGTTCATGCGGCCCCGGTCAAGTTTCAGTGCCTCGGCGATCAGGCTTTCATGGCTCGCCATAATATTGGCAAGGTTCCGAAGGCTCTGCGGCGTGTGCCCCTGCGCTCCGATGTGGATGTGAACTCCACAGCCACGGCTGGCGTCGCTTTTCGCTCCGGCATGTCTGAGCTGCCTGCAAAGCTCCTGCAGGGTTTCGATGTCGCCGTAGGTCAGGATCGGGGTAACCAGTTCGCATTCCTGTTCTTCCGGTCCTGCGATGGAAACGTCCTTCTGGAATTTCCACTCGCGCCCTTGACTGTCCCATGCGCTCCAAGTGCTGTATCCGTTGCGGCTGGCAGTGTTCTCATATCTGCCTGTGCCAAAGTAGGTAGCGGCAACCTTCGCGGCCTTCTGCCGGGTGATATTGTTCATTTCCACCTCAACCCCGATAGTCTGCGTTTTCATCTCTGCAATCTGCCTTGCTGTTTTCTCATTCATTCTGAAATCCTCCGTTTTTTCTGCCCTGCGGCTGTGTGTTTTCCCTTTCGGTGTACACATATTCGCTCTAAAAGAGGATAATAGCAAGTTAATTCCGCACTATATATTACACAATGATTCCGGGCAGAATTTGTGTGTTTTACAGCTTATTTTTATTTCCAAAACCTGCTGCCGTAAGCTGAACCCCCAGCCGGAACCCATCCTTAAAGCCCTCCAGGATCTGATGGCTTTCCAGTTCAGAACGGTTATCCATGAGCCGCTCAAGGATCTTTTTCCCGTCCTCATCCAGTAGCTGTGTCAAATGCTCTGTATCCCGATAAACCTGCTCACTGCATTGTTCTATCTCCGGCGTCTTATCATTCCGGTTCTCCCATGGCACAATCCTGCCAAAATAGAGCTGCTCCAAAATATCCTGTTCCATTGCTCATTCCTCCTCATCCGTACAGAATGCTTTCCCCAATTTCAATTCCGTATATATTTTCATGTACCGATTTTGCTCACTGCCTTCGGAGTTCATCATTGCGTGAAAGAAAAACTGCTCTGCCTCCGCACGGCTGTACCATTCTTTGGTTCTGCCATAACAAACTGTTTTGACCACAGGAATTTTCCGGACAATATCCTCCCCATAGACCACGTTCAGGCCACTGCCATTATCCCAGCGCATAAGGAGGGAACCGGTGTCATCCACACCTTTGACGGTGCCTTTTGTACCGGCAGGCGGAGCCTGCACATCATCCATCTGCACCAGTTCCACACGGGTGCCGGCGGGATATTCCCGGCGGATGCTTTCCACAATCTCTCTACTCGGAAACTTCATGGTTCACACCCCCATCCTTGAAAGCCGAGGACCCGGTCAGATTCTTCAGCAGGATCTTGCGCTCCGCTTTATATTCGCTGCCGATGAATCCCAGCCGCAGCAGAAAACAGCGGAATGCGTATTTCTCATTCTCCACCGGTTTCTCAGTCGCTGTTACCCGCTTGGCATTCCTGCTCATCTCGCAGAGTGCGGAAATGAAGTGGGTGTAGGCTTTAGCAGCATCGGAATCGGGCAGTTCCTCGAACCAAGGAAACGCCACCCGGTCCTCCATGATTTCAAAGGAAAGCTCGCTGATCCCCAAAGCTTTCCGTATCAGTTTGCCCTTGGCTTCCAGCAGCTTAGTAAGATTGCCCAACGATACCTTATCAAGCGGGATTTCCACCGTAAGCCCCACGTTCGCCTCCTGTGGCTCGTTTTCACTTGCCTTGGATAATTCCTCTGCCCTTGCGTTAAGCCATGCCTGTGCCATTTCTGCGGGTGCTGCAACGATCCCCCGGTCAGCAAGCTGCTCCAGCAGGTTTTCCACCTCCCCGCTGTCGGCCCGGTCATCAAATTCCAGCGTACCTTCTTTCGTTACTGTAAAGTAGCCGATTTCGTAAGCGGCGCTCGGCATTCCTTTGTACTGCGGCCTGACCTCCAGGATTTCCCCGATGGCTGTTACCAGCGCCTTCCTTTCCGCGCCTGTTCTGTGAAATTCAATTCGCATTCCCTGTACCTCCTTGTTTTTCGGTACTACATTAATCACTCTAAGCAGCGGAAATAGCAAGCGAATCCGGCACAAAATATGTCACAACAAAAATTCCGGGAATTGTGAGTAGTACACAATGCCGGAAAGCACGAAATAGACGTTGGGGAGCGCCACGCCGTTGCCCCACATTTTATATTCTGCGCTGTCGGAGTGGGGATTTTTCAGCCACTTGATGATCTGGTTCCGGCTCTTGGGTCTGGAGGACTTCCCCATGACGGAGCGGTGTATCTCAAACACCTCTGTCCAGAACTCGATCTCCTCCTCAGACGGCTCATCGGTTTCAAGCCCGGTGCACCACCAGTCCGGGAACCCCTGCAGCCTTGCGCACTCGGTGGGCGTCAGCCTGCGTACAATGTATTCCGGCTCTGTCTCGTTCACTACAGGCGGGTCTTTATAGTCCCTTGCCATCAAGGTCGGGGACTGTTCCTTAAGCATCTGGGTGTAAGTGCCGGTGGTCATGCAGTAGGCTACGGCGTGACGATCAGCAGCATCCAGCGTAAAGGATACATCCTCATTCACGCCGCTGCCCTGGGGACCGTTCTTTTCCGCCCTGCCAATCATGGAACCCTGCAGGGCCACCACGGCCATGCCTCCCTGATTGCAGGTAGGATTTCCGCCGTTCGCATCCAGGCATCTGGAAGTTTCCGCTTCGTAGAAGCCGCTCTTGGGATTCTCGGATTTCATGGCGTTGCTGTCTTTAGAGCAGATGCCATATACTTTGACCGCCAGTTCATTACACCGGGTCTCGCCCACATCGCAGGTATTCAGTGTGTTCGCCACATCGGAGGCTTTCCACTGCTGTCCTTCATCGGAAGTGTGGGGACGGGTACCTTTCACGAACGGCACGAATACCGTCTGGTCGTTGTTGCAGCCAAGAGTAGCGGATTTGTTATCCTGGATCAGCGCACCTTTGCCGCCGCCCTCACAGCCAGAGCGGATCTTCAGCGTCTTGGGTGTCTCCACCACAAAGGGCTGGTTGTTTCCGCCTGTGCCATAGGTAGACATGACCGTGGGGGCTGTCTCCAGCGGGCCGGTGTATCTGGTGTCCTGGCTATGGTTTTCATAAACCGCCGCCGGCACCGTACCGGTACGGAGAGTAGGCGAGGTCTCCTCCTCATACCCGATGCCCCTTGCCTGTGCGGAATGCTCGGTACAAAAGCCTGCCGCCCCCATCACGCAGGGAGGATGCCCGTGGTTTTCCGCCCGGAGCGTTGCCGCAACGTCCTCCGTCACATCCATGCGGCTGCCGCCCTGGTCGTTTAAACAGACGCAGCCTGACGCTCCAGCGCTTTCCGCAAAAGCTCCGGCAGCTCCTTGCCACGGGCGGAAGCCCTGCGGAGTATACCCAGACACGCCTTCGGACTCAAATAGTATTTTTCCGGCACTCCCGCCTGCAAAATCTGCGACAAGGTAGATACGTTTTCTGCGCTGGGGGACTCCCCAGTACTGCGCATCAAATACCCGCCATGCGAGACTGAAATCGTCTGCCACGATCTCCCCGGCGTTTGCCCATCTCTCAGGTCGAGCAGGATCAATCTTGTATCCTTTGACCGAGCAGATCTCTTCGAGGACGGACTGGAAGTCCGCGCCCTTGTTGGAACTGAACGCGCCGGGGACATTCTCCCAGACGATGTACCTTGGATATTTTCCATCGGTTGCACACCTCATTTCTTTTACAATCCGCATTGCCTCATAAAAGAGGTTACTCCGTGAGCCGTCAAGCCCGGCTCTTTTCCCGGCAATGCTCATGTCCTGGCAGGGCGAGCCGAAGGTGATGACATCCACCGGCTCAATTTTCCCACCGTCCATCCGGGAGACATCGCCGTAATGCTTCATAAAAGGCAGCCGCTTTGTGGTCACCCGGATGGGGAACGGCTCAATCTCCGATGCCCAAACGTGGGTAATGCCGGAGAGCAAGCCGCCCAGGGGGAAGCCGCCGGAGCCGTCAAAGAGGCTGCCGAGGGTCAGTTTGTCATGGAGCATTGACAACACCCCCATCCCAGAAATCAAAAAATGCGCTGTTCTGCGAGAGTTCCGCATAACGCGCACATTTTCCAGCGACTTTTCTTTCAATCCAATCCGGTGCTTTTCCAGTATCGTTATATCTCCCATACTGTCCAAACATACAAAGCATTCCAATATTCCGCGCTTTTACTGCATCTTCAAAGGTATCAAAATAGCCAAGGTGTATCTCTTGCTGGCAGATTTTTATTCTTGCCCGGAATTTGCGCCTTGGCGGATAATAACTCACGCCACTGACACCGGAAGTATTATTTTTCTGCAGCGGCTGGTTCATCTGGTTCTGCTGATGTGTACAATAACGGATATTGCACCTGCGATTGTCAAATGTGTCCAGATTTATATGGTCTATTTCATAGCCCGGCCTGTGTTCAAACAGATAATCATGGAGGGTTCGTCCCTTACAGTCAATCACATAATATTGGCTGCCATTTCCTTTGCTGCCCAGATAAAATTTAACTGTACGAATCTTTTCGACCATATCGGCATCTATCACAAAAATCTGACCGCTTGCCAGTTCCCCATAGGCTACAAGGCCGTCTTCAGAAAACCGATATTTTACATTACTCATCTGCAATTACCTCCGCCATATCAAGTGCCTGTTCGTAGGTATGTTCCTTTCCATCCCGGATCAACAGCACACCATCCGCACTGTTGCCATGCTGGTTCATGTAACGCATAACTGCCACATCTACAAACTTTGGTTCCAGTTCCACCCCATAACAGATCCGCCCGATCTGGTCACAGGCAATCAGCGTGGATGCTGAACCCAGAAACCCATCCAGTACGATTCCATTTACCTGTGTGCTTTGCTGTATCAGATACGCAATGAGAGGAACAGGTTTACTGGAAGGATGACCATGTCCGTCCTCTTTTGAATTCTTGATTCCATCAAATTCAAAGACGGCTTTCTGTTTCTGGTCTCCATACCACTTGTGCTTTCCATCCTTTCTCCAGCCAAAGATGATCGGTTCCATGTTGAACTTCCAGTCTGTCCGCATCAGCGGAGCCCTGGGCTTTTTCCAGATGAGTCCGGCGCCGACCTTGAACCCGGCATCCTCAAAGGCGTCATAAAACACACGCGCTTTCATAGTGGCGTAAAATTCATAGATAGAAGCGTCAATGGCCATAGCCTCCTTAAAGTTTGTAAATGCTTTCATGAGGAACTCATATGCCTGGGCATCTTCCAGATCATCGTTTGCAATCCGCCCAGACTGACTTTCCAGCCTGACAAAATACGGAGCGTCCGTACAGACCAGGTTGACCTTTGTATCTCCAAGAAGTGCCTGGAACGTATCCGGATCTGTGGAGTCCCCGCAGATGACGGTATGCCTTCCAAGCCGCCAGATGTCACCTATTCTGGAAAAGCACGGCTTCTCCAGTTCCGCCTCCACGTCGAATCCATCCTCCCGTGCTTCATCATCCGCGCCAAACAGGTCTGCCAGTTCTTTTTCGTCAAAGCCCGTGAGCAGAGGATCAAAGTCCATGCCCTGCAAAGACTCAATCTCCACCCGCAGAAGTTCCTCATCCCATCCGGCGTCCATCGCCATGCGGTTGTCCGCAATGATATAGGCTTTCTTCTGAGCTTCACTGAGGTGGTCAGCAAACACACAGGGAACCTCAGTGATGCCTTCCTCCTTTGCCGCCAGGATTCTGCCGTGGCCGGCGATCACATTAAAATCCCGGTCAATGATGACGGGATTGATAAAGCCGAATTCCCGCAGAGACGAGCGCAGTTTTGTGATCTGCTCCGGGGAATGGGTACGGGCGTTGTTCACATAGGGTACCAGTTTGGCAATCGGGACAAGCTGCATTTCCGTTGTTGTCTTCATCGCACCAGCCCCCATTCCGCAAATTTCTCAAATCCCCCAAGGCTCTGGATGTATCTCCGGGCAGTCTCCACGATCTCAGCGTAGGGAACACCGTCCACTGTATCATCCCCGATGGCGCAGACAAGCTGCACTGGCTTTCCCGTTTCCTGCGCCTTCAGCCATGCGTAAATATTGACAGACACATCCGCTTTGGAGAGATCCTTCCCATGCAGACCGCCGCCCGTCACCGAATCGGCCATATCTGAGCCGAGCTTACGATTGGTCACGCCGGAGTCCACATCCGTGCCGCCCGACCAGTCACCCAGAGGATTGACCTCGGCGGTGGGATACATCTTTTGCAGTTCCTCTGTGGGCGCATTACTCTGGCAGAGGATCAGCTTTGCTTCGTCAATAATGTACTTCCCATCCGAGGGATAAGTGTGATACACACTTTTTGCGATTTCGCAGAGAATTTTCTGCTCCTCCGTGACTGGCATCCCTTTGAAGATGCCATTGTCACCGCAACGGATTCCTTCTGCCTGGTTATTGGCAAGGCGTCCGTCCTGCGGCACTTCCACATAATCCAGGTGCAGATTCCCGCCGATACGCTTCACAATGGCATCCACCTCATCCAGCGGGATGTGTACGGAACTCTCCGCGATGATGTGGCAGACACCGTGGCCGATGAGAACCTCCACAGCAATCCTGGGATTTTCTTCTTTTCTGTACGCCGCATCCACCAGAGCGCCGGCGATGCGATCCGCCACCTTATCCGGGTGGCACGGATTTACTTTCTCGAACATGGCTTCACCCCTTTCTTGCACGGAGCAGACGCTCCATCAAATCGTCCTGGGGAGATACCTCCCCGTAATCCGTGCTGCAGTTTTCCTTTACGATCTGGAAGATCTCATTCCAGAGCCGCACCGCCTGGTTCATGTAGTTGATGCCGATGTTGATGAACGGGGACGGGATCGGCTTCTGGGTAGTCGGGTGCTTGGAGAGGAAGCCCATGCGGTTGGTCATCTCCTCGCACTGAATCCAGCGGGCGCTGCACATGGCGTACCTCTCCAATAGCTGGGGAGACACCTTCGCCGCACAGCCCACCTTTTTCAGCCACTCCCAGGTTTCCGTGTATATTTCTTCCGCCTGGAGCGTGCTTCCGTCACGCTGCTCGGCAGAGAGGAACTCATGGGGCTTTGGCATATCGACACCCTCGACTTCGGGAATGTCCAGCACTTCCAGTCTGCGTCCGCCCGGATTGCCGTTCTCGGCTTTCTCCCTGACAGCGGATTTCTTCCTTCCCGCACCGGGTCTCGCACCGCCGCGCCCGCCTGTGTTATTGGATTTTGTCGGCATTTTCTCACCCCTTTCCTCGAAAAAATAAGCAGCCGTAGCCGGCCGCCCTTAATTCCCCTTTTGATTTCGCCTTTTTCGCACGCGAGACCCCGCGCCCGTTCCCACGGGACAGAGCCGTAGAGATTTTGACCGCCCCTGGGCCTTTAGTGATTGTGCCAGCGGTCCCCACGTTCTGCATGAATCTTCGCATGACAAGAAGAGCATAAGGACATTAAATTATTTTCGCTGTGATCACCGCCCTCTGCCAGAGGCTTGATGTGATGCACCTGCTCCGCTTTTACGAGCCTGCCTTCCCGTTGGCACCGCTCACAAAGTGGGTGCGCATTCATGTACCGGTCACGGATGCGTTTCCATGCCCGTCCGTACCTGCGCTTTGCTACCGGGTCCCGGCTGTATTTTTCGTACCGCTGGTTCTCCAGTCTCTGATGTTCCTCACAGAACCTGCCATCCGTCAGCTTGGGACAGCCGGGGTAGGAACACGGCCGCTTGGGTTTCCTTGGCATCGGCTCACCTCCTCCGGGCATAAAGAAAGCCCCACAGGATTTCTCCCATGAGGCTGGCTGTCTTTATGCAATTTTCGATATTACTATCGTACCATGTCCAATTGGGAACTTCATCTCACAAAGTGGACATCAGACTTTCCCAAACAGGAGGATGGTCAGGCGCTCCAGCGCCCGGTTCTTCCTGCGGTATGCGGAAGCCCGTTCAATCTGGAAATAGTCTGCCACATCGTCAGCGGCATTACTTCCGTACTGGTTGTCCTCACCATAGAACGCTTCCAGCACATACCGTTCATCCTCTGTCAGTTCTTTCCAGGCTGGGACGAACCACGCCATGTATTCCACCGCCTGCCGGTATCGTTCCTTCAAAACATCGATCTCCTCAATGCCCTTGACGATCCTCTCCTCTGAAGCCTGCGGATTATGGCTGCGGGGCATCCCGTCAAGCTGCGGGCTGCTGATGCCTTCCATTTTCTCATAGGCTCTTTTGATTTCGTCATCCGTGTGGCCGATAATAAATTTCATGCTGCCGTAATCCTTCAAGGCGTCCACAGCCGCCGACCGTTTATCAAGATACTTCCAGATAATGCTCATACCCGGTACCTCCAATCAAAGATTTTTTATTTCTCCCGGATTGTCACAGATTGTCTTTGATTGGCTCTTGTTTTCATGGCTTGGCTCAGATTTTCAGATCCGCTTTCACAGCTTCGATCAACGCTGCCTGTGTGGTGTCCTTTTCCGACAGGGCCTTCATGATCCGCTCGTCAATCGTACCTTTCGTGATGATATGCTGCACCACCACGGTATCGGACTGCTGGCCCTGCCGCCAGAGACGGGCGTTGGTCTGCTGGTAAAGTTCCAGGGACCAGGTCAGTCCAAACCATACAAGGGTGGAACCTCCGCTTTGAAGGTTCAGCCCGTGTCCCGCCGATGCCGGGTGGATCAGGGCCACCGGAAGTTCCCCGGCATTCCATCTGCGGATGCTTTCCGAAGAATCCAGCCTGGAAAATGGGATTTTCAGCTTATGGAGCCGCTTCGTGATCCGTTCCATGTCGTGCCGGAACCAGTAAGCCACCAGGAGCGGTTTCCCTCCCATACTCTCGATGATGTCCTCCAAGGCATCCAGTTTCCGGTCATGAATGGCGATAGTCTCTCCTTCATCCGTGTATACTGCACCGTTTGCCATCTGTGAGAGCTTCCCGGAAAGAGCCGCAGCATTGGCGGCGGTGATTTCCCCGTCCGGGAGCTGCAGCAACAGATCCCGCTTGAAGGAAACATACCGTTGCACTTCCTCCTCAGAGAGATACACCTCATAGCCGGAGGAAACGAACTGTGGCATCTGCAGGTAATCTGTGGATTTCATGGAAATCGTGATGTCAGAGATTAGCCGGTAGATCTGTTCCTCCGCCCCTGGAAGGGGCTTGTAGGAAAACACCACCTGCCCATTGCGCTTGTCCGGCAAGAAAAACTGGGTACGATACTGGCCGATGAACCTCCCCAGCCGCTGTCCCATATCCAGCAGCTTGAACTCAGCCCACAGATCCATCAGCCCGTTGCTGCTGGGCGTCCCGGTCAGTCCCACGATCCGTCCCACCTTCGGCCGCACCTTCATCATGGCACGGAACCGCTTGGACTGGTGATTCTTGAAAGAAGATAACTCATCGACCACCACCATATCGTAATCAAAGGGGATGCCGCTTGTCTCTACCAGCCACTGCACGTTCTCCCGGTTGATGATGTAAATATCTGCCTGCCGTCTCAGCGCCGCCAGCCGCTCCGCCTCTGTTCCCACAGCTACGGAATAGATCAGGCTGCCCAAGTGGTCCCATTTCTCAATCTCTGCCGGCCAGGTATCCCGTGCCACACGGAGAGGCGCAATCACGATGGCTTTGTGGATCTCAAAGCTATCAAACAGCAGGTCGTTCAAAGCGGTCAGGGTAATGCTCGTCTTGCCAAGCCCCATCGACAAAAGCACCGCCGCAACAGGGTGTGTCTCGATATACTCCGTGGCATATCTCTGATACTCATGAGGACTGTATTTCATCAATGATCCCTCCAATCTGTTTCTCATCATCCAGTACATACACCCGGAAACCTAACCGCCGAAGGAGCCTGTGCCTGGAAAGCTGCAGGGGCCTCGGTTTTTCTCCCGGTGCTTTTACCTCCACAAAGCCGATGTGTCCGCCCGGCATCAGCACTAAACGGTCGGGCATCCCGGCAAATCCGGGAGAGGTAAATTTCGGTGCGATGCCGCCTGCCTCTTTCACGGCTTTTGCCAGGTTCTGCTCAATCTGCCGCTCCCGCATATTCCCTCCATAACACCTCAAATGCCTCCACCGCTCCGCTGCAGGCGCCGATACGGCCAAGGTACCGCGCAATAACATCATGTTCTGCCAGAACCGGGAATTCAAAGTCGCGGAGCATATCCCGGACAAAATCCCCGCATGGCGTGGCGTCCGCCTCGAAGTTCCCCGCCCAGCGGAAGAACGGGCTGGGATTGTCATTGATCTCTCGTGTCAGCTCAATGCGGTACTTCCAGTTCAGGCTGTTCGGATTCACGGGCCGGTATCCGGCAAGCAGCATGGCGTCCTTGAACTCGTTGTTGGTAAGGTAAACGCCCGTATCATGTTCCAGCAGGTGCTTCATCCCGTAGCTCGTATGCCCCTGCAGGACCTTTTTCCCGGCGCGGATATTCTTTCTGATCCACCCGTCAACCGCGGTAACCACAGCATCCTCACGGCCGGTGATCAGCGCCCCATCGGTAAATCCGTTCTCATTCGTATAAGGCCTTCCATTTTTGATCATTTCCGATTTCTCCTTTCAGAAGTTGTCCCGTCCAGCCCTTGTCCACAGGGCCTGTCCACAGCAAAAACCCTTGAAATCACTGTGTTTTTGCCGCTTCTGCGGACAAGTGGACGGAAAATTCCCTTACGCGCGAAATACGCGTGTTCGCGCGTGTGCAGGACGGGATCTATATCCATATAAATTCATGTTTTTGTCTTATATAGGTTTTTCTGTCCAGTTGTCCAGTAAGATACCGGAAACCCTTGTGCTGACTGCGTTTTCCGGCCATGGACAACCCCAGGACAGGTGATGGACGGCTCAGGTTGTCCTCGTATATACGCGCTGCCGCCCATAGATGGGGAGCATCTGCCGCGCCCCGCTTTTCTCCCAGCCCTCGATCCGCACCATGATGGCGGATATGGCATAGGAGTCCGAGGGGCGCATCTCCTCCTTGCTTTTGCCGAAGCATTCGCACCAGATCTCGATGTTGCTCACGGTCTGGCGCTTCATAGTGCCCTCAGATCTGGTCGGATCATCAATATCACGGATATACTCCCTGCGCCGGTAATAATCCATGCTGTCCCAATCATCGGGGAGGAGCATATCCAGATAATTCCGCACGATGCCCTCACGGTCGTCCTGCTCCATCGCTTCCCGCTGTTCCTGCCTGGCGTAAGCCTCAAGGTCAGCATCAAGATACAGCTTTTCTCCCGACCTGGCGATCTCGGCGACCTCCGCCCATATCTGCTGAACCAACTCGGCGGTCATCTCCCAAGGCTTGCACTTTCCCTGACCGGTAACCTTGACGTTCCAGAACCTGCGGTTGCCGGTAATGTCGCGGAGATACCCGTTCTCGCTGTTGGTCGTGCCGAAGAACACGCATTGCCTTGGGTGCGGAGTCACCCTCCGCCCAAAACTGGCACGGTATTTGTCGTCCTGCCTGGAAATAAAGGCTTTGACCTTGTCGATGTCCGCCTTTTTCATACCCGCAAGCTCGCCGATCTCCAGAATCCAGTACCCCTGCAGTTTCTCAGCGGCTGTTTTGTCGTTCATGTCAGAAAGGGCAAGGCTGTCCGAGAACCACTCCCCACCAAGGGCGGAAATCAGGGTGCTTTTGCCAATACCCTGAGCCCCATTTAAGACAATCATGTTGTCAAACTTAATGCCGGGATAATATACCCTCATATACGCCGCACACAGCGACTTCCTGGTGACCGCCCTGACATAGCGGTTGTCCTCCGCACCGAGATAATCAATCAGCACGGTCTCCGCCCGCCTGACCTTATCCCAGGGCGGCAGGGACTCGAACATTTCCCGGATCGGATGATAAGAACGGTCATCCGTCACCTTGGTAACCGCGATACGGTAATTGCGTTCTGAAAACGAGCCATAATGGGAATCCACAAAACTGATGAGCTGCGCGTCATCCGCATCGCGCCAGAACCTTGCCGGATGTTTCCATGGCACCTCGCCCTTGATCTCCAAGCCGTCTGCCAGCTGGTTGAACACGATTCCCTTGAGGTTGGGGTCATTCTCCATGATCAGGGTAATGTTGTGGAGGTTGTTTTTTAGCACCATAGAACGAGGCTCATACTGCAAATGCTTCTGCCAGTCGATATCCTCGCCGCCGGAGAAATCTGTCTCCGCACCGGCTGTTCTCTCGCTTGCCGCCAGCATCTTCACCTCGTCCTGCTCCATGGCAAACTCGCACATGGCCTTATAGGAGGCTTTGTCGTCCAGATCCCCGAAGCGATGGATGCGGATGATGTCAAAGGCGTTGCACATCTTGAGGTACGCCGGGTCTTTGGCATGGTGGCTGTAAACAAACTTATCCTCCTTGATCTCTACGCCAGCCATACTGGAGGATGCAATCAGATGCCAGCGGCTCTCGTTATCGGTCGGCTCATACACATCAGAGAGAAATGCCTCCAACGCCTTGCTGATAGGATAATAGGTACGGTTGAACAGACCCACAACACCTTCCTTGGTCAGCGGGTTCTGCACCTTCTGCTGTGCAGTGGTATTCGCCTTGCTCTCTCTGGAGGAGGTTGGAAGCCTTGTGGGATCTGTCCATTCCGGATGTTCACCGAGTATTGTATCTGGGTCAAGCCACGGTCCGTCCGTCTCCTTATACACGAAGGAACCGTTGGCAGGCGTGGACGGCCAGTACATCAGTTGATTAGGCTGATAGGAGCATTCGTCAAAATAGTCAATACCCAGCATCTGAGCAAGATAGCGGGAGACCGCCACAAATTCCTCCGGGGTCACATCCCTGGTCAGCGGGAACACCAGCCGGACACGTGGATTTTCTTCCGTGCTGCTGTGGGTGGTGTACAGCACGGAGGTATAGGGGCAGAGTGCTTCATAGCTTTCCAGAAAATTAGCGTTGATACGGTCACCGTCAAGAGCTACCATTGAACGGCTCTCCACAGTATCGGCCTTTCGCCTGCCACCCTTTAGTACACCCGCCACAAAACCTCCGTGGTCTTTGGCTGTGTCCCGCTGCGCACGGCTCATCTTCGCATATTCCTCGGCGGACTCGGTGGTACGGATAGTCACTCTGAGCCGTTCTTTCAAATCATCAAACCCGATGGTCTTGTTAACCCATCTCTTCGCCTGCCGGTTATTGCCGTAGGCAATGTTTAATTCGCGCATGGCATCTCCTCCAATTCCTCTGTAAAATACCGCACCGGTATGTTCTTCTTTTCCGCTTTCGCAATCTCTGCCCGCATCCCCGATGATATGACGCTGCCGAACACCCACATCTGTTCGCACTTGGTAAGCAGCACCATCCCCATGAACAGAGCCAGTTCCCGTTCCGCCGGGCTGCCGTCATCCATGAACTGCGGATAAAGCAGGTGAGGGGTAATGGGAATACAGGTATTCCGCACCGCAAAGCGGCTGTATGTCCTTGCCATGTTCACATTCCGTTCCACATCACCAGCGTAGGGAGAGCATATATAGACCAGCGGCCGGTATACACGCCTTGCCGCTTTCTCCTCTTTCTCAATGTTGGAAAGGGCTTCATAAACCGTCGGGTCATAGTAGCCCTCGCTGTTATATTTGTTGATACCCATAGGCTGCACCTCCTTCTAATCCTTCTGATAAAACTCGCATTCGTATCCGTCCGCCCGCAGCTTCAGCCCTTTCGCCCAGGGCGGTGTCCTGCCCATCTGTTCGCACACTGCTGTAACCGACATCCGCCGGTCGGCTTCAATGATGACCTCGTCATGCACATGGGCGACAATGGAGCAGTTTTTTAAAGTCTGCATGGCATAGCAGAGAATATCGCGGGCAGTACCCTGGACGATATTCTCCACAAACTTGGGGCCATAACTCTCCAGCCGTTCCCACTTCTTTGTTCCGCCCACGCCCATGTAAGTCACCGACTCCCCACCGAACTGGTTCTCGCCAATCCTCGGTTTCACATAGGCGAGCCGCCGGCCGGAAGGAAGGGTGATAAAGAGCATGGCGCTCCGGTAATCAAAGCGGAGGCCGTGTGTCTCCGTGGGGATTCTCATTTTGACGCATTCTTTCACAGCCCGATCCACATCCCACCAGAAACGGACGATATTGGGATTTGCCGCTCTCCAGCTATCCACCAGCGGTTGAAGTTCCTCCTCCGTCATTCCGGCCTCCAACGCACCCATTGCCTTCAGCGCACCGACGCTGCCACCATACCCGCAGGACAGAGTCGCCTGTTTTCCTTTCTGGCGCAGCTCTGCGTTCTCCCCATGCTTTTCCACCCTGCAGTGGAACATACGGGCAGCAGTCTCACAGTAAATGTCTCCGCCTTTTTCAAAAACCTCCAATACCCATTTCTCTCCGGCCAGCCAAGCCAGCACTCTCGCTTCGATGGCGGAAAAATCTGCCACAATGAGTTTCCTGCCATCCTGCGGCACAAATGCTGTGCGGATCAACTGGGAGAGGGTATCCGGGATATCTTCATAGAGCATGGAAAGTGCTTCATAATTACCGCTCCGCACCAAAGCCCGCGCCTGTGCCAAATCTGGCATGGTATTCTTATACAGATTTTGCAACTGGATCAGCCGCCCGGAGAACCGGCCGGTGCGGTTCGCCCCGTAAAAAACGAACATTCCATGCGCCCGGCTGTCTGCGCAGACTGCATTCTCCATCGCCGTATATTTCTTCACGCTATTCTTGGCGAGCTGCTGCCTAAGCGAGAGAACCTCCCTCAGCGGCTCCGGCGCTGTCTTAACCAGCTCCGCCACCGCTGTCTTTCCCAGGGTGTCTGTTTCCAGTCCGTGGTCTGCCAGCCACTGTTTCATCTGCTGTACAGAATTCGGGTTTTCCAGTTCCGTCAGTTCCTGCATGGAGGCGGTCAGCCATTCACGGGAGCGGGCATCCATGGCAATGGCCTGCCGGACCAGTTCCATGTCCACGCCGATTCCCCGGTCATTGATCTCCTGATCGAGCTGGTATTCCTCCCAGATAAAATCCGGCACGGGAAATCTGGAGAGCCTCTCCTGGATCTGCATTTCCGTCTCCACATCCCGCAGGTTATATGCCTTGAACCGCTCCCATTTCTCCGGGTCGTGTTCCGGCAGGTTCCGTGTCCTGCCGCCATTGGCTTTCGTCGGTTTGCAGGGGACGCAGAAATAGCGGATCAGGTCTTTGCCTTCCGTCAGCTTCTGCTTTTCCAACCCCAGCACTGCGCCCACGCTTTCCAGGGAACGGGGAAGGCCCAGTGTGGAGGCCCACACCATAGAGCAGCGCCAGGATGCCGGAGCCAGATAGTTGCCAGCCGGGTAGCCGAGTAACCGTGAGAGACAAATCCGTTCAAACTGCGAGTTGTATGACCACTTCTCTACGGTTTCATCTTCCAACGCATCCAGAATCTCTTCCGGGAGTTTCTCCCCGCAGGCAAGATCGACCACCCGCACAGCCCCGCCATCGACAGAATATGCGGCAAGCAGGATTTCAAAATCTTCGCTCTCGCAGTATCGGTACACCCCGCATTTCGCAAGATCCACACTGCTGTACGTTTCCAAATCCCAAGCTATAGATTTCAAATTCATCATCTCCTTTCAACTGCCCAAAGGGCGGCAGGGGAATAACCCCCGCCACCCGGTATCGGCAGTTTCCCGCGTCAGGAGAGGAAATCCTCGTCCTCATCCGCAAAGTCATCCTCCGGGCGGGACTTGCCGCCTAAGGGCTCCCCGTCACGGATCTTCTGCAGGTTATTTAAACCACAGGCAATCCCCTTATTGCCATTGGAATTGAACGCATAAAAATTGATGCTCGCCCTGCCGTATACGCCGCTGTAAACCTCGGAAGTATCCAGGATCGGCTGGCGGTCCGCATCCACAATGCCCGGAGCCGTGGCGCTGTTGGCATTGACGAAATAGGCGTTTGCGTAGGCTTCATCGTCCGGGCGTTCCGCATCCCCGTCACGGAGCGGGGTCTTTAAGACGGAAAGCGCGGGGACGCTCCGGCCGTTGCCCTTCAGCTTAGCCTCGCCCTCCTTATAGGCAGCCTCGATAGCCGCTTTGATCTTGTTGATGGTCACTGTATCCGACTTGGGGATGATCAGGCTGACGCTGTACTTGGGCGTGCCGCCGTTGATAGACTTAGGCTGCCATACATTGCAGTAGCTCCATCTGGTATTGGGGCCGGTGATCACTTTCATCGGGTTCTTTACTTTATTTGACATTCTGGTTTCCTCCTCAATCTTTAAAATCATTCTGTGCCGTATTCATGGGCTGCCGCTTATCAGACAGCGGCACAAGGACGGGCTTGCCCTGGGGCTTTTCGATTAGACCGCCCAGCAGCTCGTCAAACTTCTTTTTACCCAGGAGCTTCTGCATCTCCGTAAGACCCAGCACCTTTTTGGCATAGGGATCATATCCTGCCTGGGAAACGGCGTCGGCCACCGCATCCTCGCTGATGTACCGGCGGTTGGAACGCCCCTCTACTACCTTGTATCCGGGATACTCCGTCCCGCTGAGCGCCTGCCGGAGCGCGTATTCCTTCACATCCGCAGCCCAGGCGGCCAGTTCATCCGCCTTGTCCAGAATGGCGGCGATCTCCGCGTCCTCCAGTGTGTCGGGCATCTCAAAATCGTATTTCGCCAGTTCCAGGTTGTACTCTGCCCGCTTCCGGCAGACCGCCTTTGCCTTGCAGAACCGACACCAGTCACCACAGGCAAACTCCCCACTGCCCTCATAGGCCAACTTCGCCTTATAGGTCAGGTCGTTGTGCGCCCACTGCAAAAGGTCATCTTTTGCCATGACGCAAACGCTGACATTTTCCCGGCGGGGCTGGAAGATGGTCATGCGGACGGTATCAATGTCATAGATACCGTCAAACAGTTCCAGAGCGCCCAGGGCATACAGCATCATCTGGGGATTCTCTATCGCGGATACCTCCACACCTTTCCCATGCTTGTAATCCACAATGTCAAGCGTTCCGTCCGCAATGATGACGCAGTCGCCGGTACCGAAGCCGTCTTTGACGAAGCGGGAAAAGTCCAGTCGCTGCTCGATCAGCACCACCGGGTCTTTGCAGGATTTCTTTGCGTCCTCCACCAGTTCCAGCACATAGGCGGCATAGTCCGAAGCGCACTGTTCCATCTCTTCGTTGTAAAAGGAAAGATTCTCCGTTGGGTCTGCGGCATCCATGCCAAGTGCCTGTTTTAGCTTGTATTCGCACAGGCTGTGGGCGTCCGTCCCTTCCTGGGCATATCCGCTGCCCGTATCCTCATACTTCTCGCAAAGCCTTGCGGATGGAGGACAGTTCAGCCACCGGTGGCTGGAGGAAGCGGAAAGCAATGCGTGGCCCAGGCCAGCCTCTCTTGTGCCTGCGGCACAATTCACCTTCTGTTTTCCCATCACAGCACCTCCGCTTCCGCAAGGAGCGCCGGATACTCCGCCGGGTCAATGTCCGACAGCTTATCCGCACCGTGCTTGATCAGGAGCGCCTTTACTTCCGATGTGTGTCCGGCACGGGACTTCTCCGCCAGAGCCGCCCGCACCTGTTCCAGCGTCAGCGGCTTTGGCTCTGCCTTCTCCACTTGCTTTGCAACATTTTTCTTTTCCGGTTTCTGAGCCGGCTTTTCCTCCGTGGTTTGGTCCGGCTGCTCCTGTCCGCCCTGTGCGACAGCGTCCGCCACCGCCTGCAAACTGTCTGCCAGGGAACGGAGATCGGATACCACGTCCAGAAGAAGTTTCATCTTACTCATGCGCCAGCCCTCCTTCCGCAACCTCCCGGATGGACAGTTCTTCCACCGTACTGCCCGGAACGATGACCGTCAGTCTGACCTTGTCGCCCAGCAGAAAACGCATAAACCGCTCCCGCACAGACACATTCCGCACACTGACCGCACCACTGTTCACAGGCTTTTTTGAAACACGGATCTGTAATGTGTGTTTCATCTCATCACCTCTGCTTTCTGAAGGACGGTGTCGGGATGTCCTTCAACATACGGAGATTTGGAGACCGTTTTGAGGGGGGGGTGTCTCAGAAAAATTTCAAAAACTTTTTTCTGGCCCCTTCAATGGATTCCCGTATAGTCTTAATGTCCTTGCCCTCCCGGCGGGCAATCTCCCGGAGGGATACCCCTTCGGCCAGCATCAGCAGCCTGCGCCGCTGCACCTCTGAGAGCTGCCCAAACGCCTCTTTGATCCGCTGGTTTTCAAGCTGCAGAAAAAGTTCTGTTTCCGGAGTACTGCCGTCCGCATAATCCTCGCCCTCATATTCTGCTGCATCCAGGGAATAGCAATGGTACCGCTCCTTCCGATCCTGATTGCTTTCCTCCCGTCTGGAATCCAGAATCAAGTTTCCGATTTCTTCTCTGACCTCTACGTCAGAGGTCTCACCATTTGCAAATGTGTAATTGATTTTCAATTTGCCGTTCTCCTTTCGGAGCCCGGCAGGCGGCACCTTTGCCGCTAAAACGAAAAAAAGAGCCTGACAAGCAGCACAAAAGTGCCGCTTGCCAGGCTCAATATCCCATCTGTCTTTCTTTCAAGACAGCGTGATGAAGGGGCAACCACAGATGATGGAATGAAATCACCCCTTCGTGCATCATGCTCAGACAAACGCCGCACCGTTTTCCCGGCTTCGCTGTCCGTTGCCCGCCCGTCATATACATTCCTTATGAGGGCTGTAGTATTGCCGCAGCTATCCGGTAAGTCCCGGAAACCTGCCCGGAACATTCGGTGGTAGCTATTCAGTTTTGATGATCCCAACCTCCGCGCCGCAGTGCCCGCACTTCATATATAAATCGGGATACCGACCCTTGTGGGGGATCTTGGTCTGTGTCTTTGTACCCTTTACTGCGTCCAGCAATTTCCACCCGCATTTCGGACAGTACACTGGACGCATTTTATCTCTTATGTCATTCTGTTCAACCTCCTTCTTGCCTTGGCGCAAACCGGTCACTCCTTTCCGCCAGAGCCAATCCGGCTGCCGGGGAGCAGGCCTGCGATCTGTGCGCAGCTATTCCTCCACTATATCCGTGAGCCAATGCGCCACCGGTCTGGAAAGAAGCCGCGCGTTGAGGTATGCCATCTCTAAGGTGAGGCAGGTGTTCCCCAAATAATACCCGTCCATGATCGTGAGGGTCATGGCAAGGTCTGGCTGCTCCATATCGGTCAGGCAGATCGGCAGCAAGTATTGTACCCGGCCCTGATACCCCTGCGGAACCACAATGCTCGGTTCCACCACAGCCTTCCGCCGCGCCAACTCAACTGCCGTTTCCAAAAGCAGGGGCAGGTTTTGCGCTTCGCGGATTTCTGCCGGGATACGGGAAAGGTTCTCCTCATCGCCGAGGATATGATCCACGTTGACGCGGATCGGCCATTCCGGGTTGTAATTGACGCCATATTGCGTCATATAGTAGCTGGGCTTCTCTGGCAATGGTGAAATGTGCCGGAGTAGCGGAGATAGTTCATCCGCAAAGCCCCTGAAATACCATTCCAACATAGAGTCCTTCTTTTTATTCCGGTCGAAACAGGCATAAATAGCCTTGTATCTCCTGGTGTAAAGACCCGTATGGAAACAACAAAACTCATTTTCGATATGAAAGAATTTTGCTGCATTGCTGGGTATCCGTTCTTCCTTGTAGTCAATCAGTTGTTTCTTAAAGATCGCATGGATGTATCGCTCCAAAATCGGAGTATCTGGATTTTTTGTTAAGTATATAGGGTTTTTGAATCGCCACGGTTCCGGCAGGGCCATCTCCGCCAGCATATCAAGCTGGGAGTACCAGTTCGGGACGTAGGCGAAAGAAAACAAATCTGGCATGAGTATCATATGAGTTTCCTCCATTTGTTCTGTAATGCGTCCACGATCTTCATCTGTACTTGTATCTTCATGTCCTCATCGATATAGGAATGGAGCTGGCCATCCGGGCCGACTTCGTCATACATCACCAGAGAATTGATATAAGCGTCATAATGCAGGAGATATGCCTCGATTGCCTCCTGGTCGCCGTGAACCGCTCGCTTGATTAGGTCATAGGTTAATTCATGGCTCTGAGCTTCCTTGCTCATAGTATTTTCGGATTGCTTTGAAAGCGCGCTGTCTCAGGTTGTAGACAGTGCGGGTCGTCACCTCCATTCTGACTGCAATTTCCCCATCCGGGAGGGCTCCCCAGAAGTCAAAGAGTAAGACCTTCCGCTGCTTCTCCGGCAGGGAGCAGAGTGCTTTATATAAAATTTCGCTGTGAACCACGCAGGGTAGCTCGTCCGCATAAAGCACAAAATGATCGGACGGGTACCTGTCATCGTGGCTTAAAAGTTCAAGAAGATAGTCTATTGGTTCATCGGAAAAATGCTTCTCCCGGTTTGCCTTTGCCCGTTTGAGATTTCTGCTGAAATTCCGGGCCACCGTCTTGGTGAAGGAATCCACCATGGCGACGATCCGTTTTTCATAATCAGAGGGAGCGTTCATAGCACATCCCTCCTTTTTGCAGATTTGAGCTGGTTCTTTTTCGCCTCCTCACATAACCAGAACACATCTCAAGGGTGCAAACCGGAAAGTTTTTGAAAAATATTTTGAGAAAAATTTTTGTATAGGTGAATCCATGTACAATAGCATTTAAGAATCGTCCATATCAAAACCTCCAGAACATAGAAAAGGTCAATCCACACGAGGCAGATTGACCTATCCCGGCAAGTAGCTGGCTGATGTTATCTTGCCTTGTTTTCATTATTTACAGATTCTTTGAGCTTTGAAAAGCTCTCATCGCTGATGATGTGTTCAATCCGGCAGGCGTCGGCCTCCGCAATCCTGGGGTCAACGCCTGCGGCGATAAGCTGCTCGGTAAAGAAACAATGGCGTTCATAGATTTTTTCGGCAACCTCGCGGCCCACATCGGTCAGATGGAGAAAGTGATCTTCGTCCATTGTGAGAAAGCCGCC
>OIXV01000344.1_pt1 | contig 45752 bp, 39 predicted proteins | sample 1587771 | NCBI WGS metagenome assembly OIXV01 (sample SAMEA3888893, study PRJEB22519) | human gut metagenome | biome: human gut; feature: human-associated habitat; material: faeces | place: Denmark | collected 2010
CAGTAGATTACACACTTTTTACATATAATTTACTTTTGACTGAATAAGGATATATCTATTTAAGAAAAAAAACAACGGTAAATCTCGATAAAAATTTATTAATATTTCATTAAAAAGAATCCAAAATGTATAATAGAAGGGAAAGAAGTTGGCAAATAAGCCATTTTGTGCTATCCTTTTTTTATAAAAACCAGGTTCGCAGAGAGGCAGATAGGTGAATCTGACAGTAAGGTGAGGAAAGAGAAATGCTGGAATTAAAAGACATTAGTTTTCAGGTAAATGATGAAACAGCAGACAAGGAAATATTAAAAAATATCAATCTGAAGATAGAAGACCGGTTTGTGGCAATTACCGGACCAAACGGTGGAGGTAAATCCACGCTGGCGAAGCTGATTGCCGGAATAGTAACACCAACTTCCGGACAGATTTTATTGGATGGAGAGGATATTACAGGATTATCCATTACCGAACGGGCAAGAAAGGGAATCAGCTTTGCGTTTCAGCAGCCGGTAAGATTTAAGGGATTGACCGTAAAGGATTTGATTACACTGGCATCGGGAAAAGATATTTCCATCAGCCAGGCATGTTCCTATCTTTCAGAAGTAGGACTTTGCGCAAAGGATTATATTGACAGGGAGGTAAATGACAGCCTTTCCGGTGGGGAGCTAAAGCGTATTGAGATTGCAATGATAATTGCAAGAGGAACCAAATTATCCATATTTGATGAGCCGGAGGCAGGAATTGACCTTTGGAGTTTTAACAATCTGATTCAGGTATTTGAGAATATGTATCAGAAAATCAATGGCTCGATTCTGATTATTTCACATCAGGAGAGAATCTTAAACATTGCAGACCGGATTATTGTAATTGCAGATGGAGAAGTAAGCACAGCCGGAAGCCGGGAAGAAGTGCTTCCAAAGCTGTTAGGCAGCAGTGAAGCCTGCTCTACTTTGATGGAAAAATTAGTCTAGGAAAAGGTGAGAAAATGGACAGTATAGAAAAGAATCTTTTAGCAGAGATATCGGATTTGCACAGCGTGCCGGAAGGTGCATATAACATCCGCAACAACGGAAAACTGGAGGCAAGAAATACAACTGCAAATATTGATATTGTAACTAAGAAGGACAAGCCGGGAATTGATATCTATGTAAAACCGGGAACAAAGAATGAGAGTATGCATATTCCGGTTATCTTAAGTGAAAGCGGCTTAAAGGACCTGGTGTATAATGATTTTTATATCGGGGAAGGTGCAGATGTGACAATCATTGCGGGATGCGGTATCCACAACTGCGGAGACCAGACATCACAGCATGATGGAATACACACCTTTTATATAGGAAAGAATGCAAAAGTAAAATATGTAGAAAAGCATTATGGTGAAGGGGATGGAAATGGAGCCAGAGTCTTAAATCCAACTACCGTGATCCACATGGAAGAAGGCGGATTCATGGATATGGACAGTGTTCAGATTAAAGGAGTAGACTCCACAATCCGTACAACAGAAGCAGACCTTAAAGAAGATGCGTCCCTTGTGATTCATGAACGTATTATGACTCATGGACAGCAGAAAGCAGAGACAGATTTTACGGTAGATTTAAATGGAGCACATTCCAGTGCAAATGTGGTATCGCGTTCGGTAGCAAAGGGAGATTCCCACCAGAAGTTTGTTTCTTATATTCGTGGTAATAATGCATGCAGCGGACATACAGAATGTGATGCCATCATCATGGACAATGGAAAGGTGGAGGCAATTCCGTCTCTTGCAGCAAATGATATCGATGCAGCATTGATTCATGAGGCAGCAATTGGAAAAATAGCAGGAGAACAGCTGATTAAGCTGATGACACTGGGACTGTCTGAAAAAGAGGCAGAGGAGCAGATTGTAAATGGATTTCTGAAATAGGATATGTATGGGGAATGAAGGGTGCAGGAAAGAACAAACAAGAGAAATACCGAAAGAGGCGGAAGAATGGAATAAGATAATATTTGAAACATTATGGCAGGTATGGATATTAAGTGCAGATTAAGACAGAATTTTCCCGGGATAATAGAAAAGAGGAATAAATATGTGGCTTGCATATGCATGTGGCTCTGCTTTTTTTGCAGGTATTACGGCAATATTGGCAAAAGTTGGAATTAAGAAAATAGACTCGAATCTTGCAACAGCAATCCGGACGATTGTAGTATTGATTTTTGCATGGATTATGGTACGGCTTACCGGATCTTATACTCCAATCGGAAGTATAGGAACGCGGACGTTAATTTATCTTACATTATCCGGAATAGCGACCGGGGCATCCTGGCTTTGCTATTTTCGGGCATTGCAGCTAGGAGATGTAAATAAAGTAACACCGATTGATAAATCCAGTACAATCCTGACGATGATTCTGGCAGTCATTTTCTTAAATGAAGGACTGAACGAGAAGAAAATCATTGCCATGGTATTGATTGGCGTTGGAACGATGCTCATGATTACCAGAAAGAAAGGCAGTGGTACAAAGAGCCGGGCATGGCTTATCTATGCACTGCTGTCGGCAGTATTTGCCAGTCTGACGTCCATCCTTGCCAAGGTGGGAATAGATGGTGTGAATTCCAATCTTGGAACGGCATATCGTACTGGAGTGGTACTTGTTATGGCATGGGTGGTAGTATTTGTGACAAAGAAACAGAAACAGGTCCGGAGTATGACCTTCCGGGATGGAATGTTTCTGATTTTATCCGGAATAGCGACCGGAGCATCCTGGCTTTGTTATTACCGGGCGCTGCAGCTGGGCGAAGCCAGCGTAGTGGTGCCGATTGATAAACTAAGCATTGTAGTTACAATTGTATTTTCATCTGTGTTTTTAAATGAAAGACTACAGCCAAAGGCATTCTTTGGATTACTTATGATAGTGGGAGGTACATTACTGCTAATATAAGCAAAAGCGGAGGAAAAAGTATGCTGGGAAAAAGAAAATCTTATTATGTGGAGAATGGAATCATTCATTTTGCATTTGAATATGGCAAGGGAAGTTTAGAGGTTCTGACAGATAACATTGTAAATGTGTTTGTTCCGTTCGAATGCGAGGAACATCGTTCAAAAGCCATCGAGGGAGAAAAGTCAAAGCATATACATTTTGATGTGCAGGAAGGAATTGACTATCTTGAGGTTCGGACTGCAAAATTAATTATACGCATATATGATAATTTTATGGTGGACTTTTATGATACAAGAGGGCAACTTCTCTGTGCGGACTATCGTGGTGGAAGGAAATTTGCAACACAGATTAGTGAGAAATTTATCGAATTCTTAAAAGCAGAGGGACATGAGGTGCCGCAGGCAACAGATAAGAATTACCATGTACAGGCGGTGAAACGCATGGAAGGAGACGAAGCCTTCTATGGCTTTGGTGATAAAGCAGGTGTATTAAATAAGAAGAATTATGATTATGAGATGTGGAATACGGATAATCCGGCGGCGCATACGGAAGCCTTTAAAGCATTGTATAAATCAATCCCGTTCTTTATAGCATTGCGTGAAAGCTGCGTATACGGAATCTTTTTTGATAATACCTGTAAGACTTATTTTGATCTGGCAAAAGAAAATAAGGAATACTATTTTTTTGGCTCAGACCGTGGCAATCTGGATTACTATTTTATTGCCGGGGATAATATGCCGGAGGTTGTAGCTGATTATACTTATCTGACCGGAAGAACACCGCTTCCGCAGCTTTATACATTAGGCTATCATCAGTCGCGCTGGGGATATGAGACTTCCGCAGAGATCCGCGCAATTGCGGATAAATACCGTGCATTAAAGATTCCGATTGATACGATTCATCTGGATATTGACTATATGGATGGCTACCGGGTCTTTACCTGGAATGAAAAGGACTTTGGCAGGCCTGGTGAAGTGATTGCAGATTTAAAGAAAAAAGGATTTAAAATTGTTACTATCATTGACCCGGGTGTCAAATTAGACCCAGGTTATGATATGTATGATGAAGGCATGGAGCAGGGATATTTTGCCAAGACACCGGAAGGGGATACCTATGTAAATGCAGTATGGCCTGGAGATGCGGTATACCCTGACTTTGGAAATCCGAAGGTAAGACAGTGGTGGGGAGAGAAACAGAAATATCTTGTGGACTTAGGAGTCCGCGGTGTATGGAATGATATGAATGAGCCGGCAAGCTTTCGTGGAGAACTGCCGGAAGATGTCGTATTTACAGACGAAGACAGACCATGTGACCATGGCCAGATGCACAATGTCTATGGACATCTGATGGCAAAGGCTACCTATGAAGGCTTGAAGAAGCAGGACGGCAGAAGACCATTTGTAATCACCCGTGCCTGTTACAGTGGTTCCCAAAAGTATACCACAGCATGGACAGGAGATAATCAGAGCCTGTGGGAGCACCTGCGGATGGCAATTCCACAGATGTGCAATCTGGGATTATCCGGTATGGTATTTATCGGAACAGATGTAGGTGGATTCGGTGCAGATGTGACGCCGGAGCTGTTGTCAAGATGGGTACAGGTTGGCTGTTTTTCACCGTTGTTCCGGAATCATTCTTCCAAGGGTTCTACCAGACAGGAGCCGTGGCTTTTCGGAGAAGAGACATTAAATATTAACCGGAAATATATTGAACTTCGTTATAAATTACTGCCATACCTTTATGATTTATTCCATGAGACGGAGCAGAATGGTATGCCGGTAATCCGTCCACTGGTATTGCATTATGAGAAAGATAAAGAAACCTGGAATCTCAATGGAGAATTCCTGTTTGGAGAGCATATGCTGGTAGCTCCTGTAGTAGAGCAGGGAATGACGAAGAAGCTTTTGTATCTGCCGGAGGGAACCTGGTATGACTATGATACAAGGGAAAAATATACCGGAAAGCAGTATATTGTAAAAGACGCACCTCTTGATGTATGCCCGGTTTTTGTAAAAGCAGGAAGCATTATCCCATGTTTTGAACCGATGCAGTATGTGGGAGAGATTGAACTGGATACCCTGATTCTTGATGTATATCCGGGAGAAGACCGTTATGTGCATTATCAGGATAACGGAGAAGATTTTACATATCAGGATGGTGTATATAATGAATATGAGATGACCATCACAAAGGATGAGACATTAACGGTCCGGATGCTGCATAAAGGTTATGAAAAAGTATATAAGAAATTTGTGGTATGTTACAAAGGACGTAAAAATGAGTTCGCATTCAATGGAGAGAAACTGACAGTCTGGCTTTCTTAAAAGAAAGGTAGAAGCCGGGAGATAACCGGAGGAGGACTTATATGAAACGTGGAATTGCATTAAGTGGAGGCGGTACGAAAGGCTCTTATGAACTGGGAGTCTGGAAAGCATTAAATGAACTTGGCATCGATTATCAGATTGTAACCGGAACATCCATAGGTTCCATTAACGGAGCCTTAATGGCAACTGGAGATTATGACAGGGCTTATGAACTATGGAGCACCATAACCATGGAAGATATGATGGAGGATGGAATCAATCTGACGGATACCATAGAGGGCATGTATGACCAGAGAGAGGCAATTGGTCCATTCCTGAAAAAATATGTAAAGAATAAAGGTGCAGATATTTCACCTTTTACTGCTTTTATTGAAACACTGATAGAAGAGGATAAGATTCGGAAATCAAAGACAGATTTTGGATTGGTTACGGTGGAATTTCCGTCTTTAAAACCCTGCGAACTGACAAAGCGTGACATTCCGGAAGGACTTATGAAAGATTATATTCTGGCATCTTCTGCAATTTTTCCATTATTCCCGATGCATAAAATCGGAGAGACAACGTATCTGGATGGATGCTATTATGATAATCTTCCAATTGACCTTGCCATCCGAATGGGAGCACAGCAGATTATTGCTGTTGATTTACATACATCACCGGCACACGATGCCTATGCCAAGCGGCCGTATGTAACTTATATCAAGCCAAGCCGCTCCCTTGGAACCATGATGAATTTTGACCATGCTCTTTTAATGGCAAATGCCAGAATGGGATACCAGGATACCATGAAGGTTTATGGAAAATATTATGGCTATGTATATACCTTTGAAAAGGAATCCATGGAGAAATACCGCAGGGCAATGGATCACTTTTTGTATCGGATGACAGAACTGGATTTACTGGTCAGGGATGAAATGCCGGTAAAACGTTTTGCTAAGAAAAGCGAATTTAATAAAGTACATACACTTCTGGCAGAACGAAGTGAAAAGGAGAAAATGTCACCGAGGGAATATTTCCTTGCAGCGGCAGAAATCTGTGGAGAGGTATTTGATGTAGATGCAGCAATTGAATATTCCATGGAACATTTTGTGGAAACACTTCATAAGAAGTTGGCAGATGCAGAGTTGAGACAGGTGACAGAATGGATCATTGCACATAAATTAAGGGAGCCGGCAGGACTGATTGCAGAAGTTAAAAACTTTGGAAAAGAAATGCTGGTGGCTGCGGCTGCATATTATGCGGCACAACAGGACACACTGACGTCAAAAGAAATTCTGAAACTGCATGCCATGTTCCCAAAGGAACTGACAGCGGTATTATTTCTGATGTCGTTGGAAACAAACAGATAACAGCATTTTTGCCGTCAACAAACAGTCTCTCCTGCATATATTATACTGATGAGAATCAGGAGAGAAGGAAACATTGGATTATAATCAGGATATTTTCTTTAAGATGCAACAGCAGCAGATGCCGGGCAAACAGCCCTTTTATATGACAAATCCAATCCAGAATCTTTACATGACGGAGCTAGAATATCAGAGGGATTTAGACCGCATGAAAGAGATGTATCCGATGGAGATAAGAAAAGTACAGGAACTGGTGGAAGAAGAATGCGATAAGATGGAATATGAGGGAAGTCTCATGTTTGACGAGTATCCGGATCGGCTGATGCTGCGGCAGATTTGTAAGAGAATCCGTGATAAGGCGGGACTTGGGGAAAACCGGGAAGACATGGATGCTCCGGAAATTCTTCTGTTTCATGAGATGTTTTACCGCAGATGCCGTTACAGACGCTGCCGCAGATGCTGGTAGCAGGTAATAAAATAGAGGTTGAGCTTTTGCAAAAAAGGAATTACAATATAGCTGTCGTTTTTTGATGGCTATATTGTTTGTTTACGTGAGTAGCGAGAAAAATCGCATGCCTGCATGCAGATTTGACGAGCACCGCGATAACTCGAGAAACTCGCAAAGCGTGTTTTTCGTAGTTTAGGAAGATGAGGAATACAGATGAATAAGGGAATGATTCGGGCACTGGTGTTAGCAGGTGTGTTTCTGGTATCAACCGTAGTGTTTAGTTTTTTGACAAATAAAACAAATCCTGATATGACAACAGAACTGGAGGAGGTAACGCTGCCGACTGTCCAGCTTTATTATAAAGAGCAGAAAATCAATGAACTCTACGGGTATGTAGATGAAATGAATGCAGTTTACATGAGGGACAGCATTACACCGATTGATACGGACAGGCTGCTTCCAATCCGCGTTCAGAATGGAAGCTACGCAGTGGATGAACTTTCCTATGAAATTCGGAGTATGGATACCAAGCGGCTTATTGCAGATACGAAGGTAGATAGTTATTCCCAGAAGAATGGAGTGATTACAGCAGACCTTCCGATTCAGAATCTTCTGGATTCCAATGCGGAATATCTGTTGATTATACATTTACTGCATGGGGATGATACCTTAAATTATTATACAAGGATTATTGAACCGCAGGATTGTTATGTGAAGGAAAGCATTGATTTTGCAAAAGATTTCCATGAAAAAACATTTCAAAAGGATGGAAGCGGTTCTCTGGCAACTTATATGGAACCGGATTCTTCTGCGGATAATACCACACTTGCCAATGTCAGTATTCATTCCACACTGCGACAGGTAACATGGGATAAATTCAATGGGACTGTTCTGACGGACCCATCGGTAAGCATCAAAGAAATCAACAATTCCTATAATGTAATTCTATTGGATTATGTAGTGACGGCAACCGGAGATAATGGGGAACTGGAATATTATAATGTAGAAGAATATTACCGTGTCCGTTATACCAATGACCGGATGTATCTATTGAATTTTGAGAGAACCATGGATGAAATTTTCCGGGCAGAGAATGATGATTTTTATGAGAATTATTTACAGCTTGGAATATGTTCGTCCGATGTGGAATATAAGAGTAATGAGACCGGAAGTATTCTCTGTTTTGTAAAAGAAGGAGAACTCTGGTGTTACAATGCGACAGAAAAAAAGCTTTCCCAGGTGTTCAGCTTCCGTGGTTATGAGGGGATTGATTCCAGGGAAAATCATAAGGAACATGATATCCGGATTATTAAGGTGGATGAAACAGGAAGTGCTGATTTTGTTGTATATGGTTATATGAACAGGGGAAACCACGAAGGTCAGGTGGGCGTAGGTGTTTATCATTATGACAGCGTGGCAAATACAGTAGAAGAGGAACTGTTTATACCATCCACCCACTCTTACGAAGTGCTGAAATCAGAACTGGGACAGCTGATGTATGAAAATGAAAGTGGAATGTTCTACATTATGATGGGTGGGACACTGTATGAGATTAATCTTGCTACTACCAAAGAAAAGGAAGTAGTCAGCGGATTTGAAACAGGAAATTATGCGGTATCAGAGAATAACCAGTTTGTTGCTTATATTGCAGATGGCAACAGTGACAGCGGTTCGAAAATTACTGTTCTGAATCTGGAGAATTCGAAAAGCTTTGAAGTGGCAGCGGCAGCAGGAACGTATATCCGGCCACTGGCATTTATGGAAGATGATTTTATCTATGGCGAGGCGGATGACAGTGATGTGTATACAGATTCTGCCGGAAATGTACAGTTCCCGATGAATCATATTTATATTGTAGATACGGATGATGAAGAACACGGAGTGTTAAAAGATTACCATAAGGATGGATATTATGTGGCATCTGTAGAAGTTGTGGATTATACTATTTATCTGAACCGGGAACAGTATAACGGTATGGCTTATGTCCCGGCGGAACAGGATACAATTATGAATCGTGAGGGAGATTCTGCAGAAGTAGTCAGCATTCACAGTACGGTAACGGAACGAAAACAGACGCAGCTGCAGCTGCAATTATTACAGGAAGAAGAGATAAGCTCGGATCGTCTGCTGACTCCGAAGCGGATTGTATTGGAGTCGCCGAGAAATGTGAATCTGAAAGAACCGGAAGAGACAGATTATTATTATGCTTATTCTGCCGGAAGAGTAGTGCTGGCAACGGATAATGCGGCAAAAGCCATTGCAGTGGCAAATGATAATGTGGGCGTTGTGGTAGGAAGCAGACAGCAGTATATCTGGAAGAGGGCAAGAAAATCTTCCCAGTCACCACTGACGATTACAATAGGTGATGCAGACGCATCCGGAACAACGATAGCAAAAGCAATCAATGGTATGCTTTCGATGCAGGGATTAAATGTTGGTGTAGGAGAATTGATGACATCCGGAAATACACCAAAACAAATTTTAAAGGATACCCTGCAGGACTCTGTAGTCATTGATTTGACTGGAAGTGATCTGGATGCAGTGTTATATTATGTCAATCTGGGAACACCGGTATTTGCCATGAGTAGTGGAAGTGAAGCTGTATTAATTACAGGCTATGATAATGCAGGAGTCTATGTTTATAATCCGGCAACCGGTGCAACAGAGAAGATGCCAATGACGGATGCACAGAATGTATTTGATGCAGCAGGTAATGTATATTTTGCTTATATGAAAATGGCAGAATAGGGATACGGGCAGAGACAGGCGTGAATAAGGCGTAAAAAACATATAAAATTGCCTAAAAAAAGCCGAAGTTTCTTGGCAGTTTCGGTATTAGTGCTGTATTTTCACAAAGTCTATTGCAAAATCTGTTCGTGTAGGATATATTAACTTTTGTACGAATTGTACTACTTAGAAGCGAGGAAGATAACATGAGTAGAAAAGAAGTTACAGTTTCAAACGTTTCAAAAAAACATGATAATCCAATTGCAGAGTTGGTTCAGGTTGCCTGCCGGTTTGACAGCAATATTACTCTGGAAAGTGATAACCGTAAAATTAATGCCAAGAGCATCATGGGAATTATGGCATTTAATCCGTCCAAAGGAATGACGGTTAACATTGTTGCAGAGGGGAATGATGAAGAAGAAGCTCTTTTAGCAATGGAGAAGTTTTTAGTGTGTGATTAATTTTCAGGGAGGGAATTATAATGCAGAAGAGACCAGTTGAGAAAGCAGCCGAAGTAAAGGCAGCAGTAAAAGCTACAGAGACAAAGGCAGTAGTTAAGGCAGAAGAGGTTAAGGCAGAAGCAAAAGAAGTTGTAGCGAAGAAAGCAGAAACCGTAGTAAAGAAAGCAGAAGAGACAGTTAAGAAGGCAGAAGAGACAGCAAAGAAAGCAGAGACAACTGTAAAAGCAGCAGCAAAGACTACCGCAAAGAAAGCAACCAAGAAAGCAGCAGCTAAGAAAACTGCCAAGGCAGAGAAGAAAGAACTTGTACCGGAAGTATTTGTTCAGTTTGATGGTAATGAAGATGTTGTTGCAAACGTGATTGAGAGAGCAAAAGAAGCTTTCACAGCAGACGGACACAGGGCATCCAGCATCAAGTCTTTAAAGGTTTATTTAAAACCGGAAGAATATGCAGCATACTATGTTATAAACGATACATATGCAGGCAAGGTTAACTTATTCTAGTTTTATTTTGCTCATGATATTAAAATGGCTTCGGAATTCCGAAGCCATTTTTGTTGCCGTTATTTATTTCTTTTTCTGATTAGCTTTATATTTCTTTATAAGCTTCTGGATACGCTCGTTTGGATCTAAGAGCTCACTGATAGAAGCATCATGATTCAATGTATCGATAATATAAGCAATATATTTGCTCATGTCACAGTTGATATAATATGGACGGCTTAAAAGCTCCGGAGTCTGATAAGTCAGGTTGGTGGTAACTACACGGTAGATAGTTCCATCTTCTACAGCTTTATCGAATTTTTCCAGACCATTGGTGAAAAGTCCGAAGGTTGCAACAACAAAGATTCTGTTTGCTTTTCTCTTTTTTAATTCGGTTGCAACGTCAATCATGCTTTCTCCGGAAGAAATCATATCATCGATAATCAGAACATCTTTTCCTTCTACGGAAGAACCTAAAAATTCATGTGCGACAATAGGGTTACGTCCGTCAACAATTCTGCTGTAATCACGGCGTTTGTAGAACATACCCATATCCAGACCAAGTACACTGGAAAGATAAATTGCACGTCCGGTACCACCCTCATCCGGGCTGATAATCATCATGTGGTCAGAATCAATCTGTAAGTCAGGAACGTTCTTGCAGATACCTTTGATAAACTGGTATGCAGGCTGAACAGTTTCAAAACCACCCTTTAAAGGAATTGCATTCTGGACACGAGGATCATGTGCATCAAATGTAATAATGTTGTCAACGCCCATGGCAACCAGTTCCTGTAAAGCCAGTGCACAGTCCAAAGATTCCCTGGTGCTTCTTCTATGCTGGCGGCTTTCATAAAGGAATGGGATGATAACAGTAATTCTTCTTGCCTTGCCGCCAATTGCAGCAATAATTCTCTTTAAATCCTGGTAATGATCATCTGGGGACATATGGTTTGTCTGACCACACAGAGAATAAGTAAGGCTGTAGTTAGTAACATCAACCATAAGATAAAGGTCATAACCACGAACAGTTTCTTTGATCATTCCCTTTGCCTCGCCTGAACCAAAACGAGGGGTAACAGCTTCGATGATATAAGAATCACGTTTGTAGCCCATAAAAGCTGCATCATTCTGGTGCTGATGCTGTCTTTCGTCTCTCCATTTGACAAGGTATTTGTCAACTTTTTCTCCTAATTCCTGGCAGCTCTGTAATGGAATAATTCCAAGAGAACCAGTAGGAAGGGTTTCTAAGTTTCTTTCACTGTTTGACATGAATAGGTTCCTCCATAGAAATAATTTATCTTATATAGTTCAATAGATATAGCATCTAATTGAATGCGTAATTAATGCAGTTTTTTCTTAAGACGGATATCGTCTCCAAAAAGCTTAATCATCGTATAGCTGCTGAAGATGCGGGAGCAGATACGTTCGGAATATACATCAGCAAGCTGGTCGATACTTAAATTCGTAGAAATCAATGTTGATTTCTGACGCAGCATACGTTCGTTCAGACACAGGAAAAGCCGGGATGCCGTAAAGGAGTTGGCAAGTTCGGTTCCAAGGTCATCAATGATTAAAAGATCACAGTCGAAGATATTCTGTCCGGCAGCAGAAGCTGCAGCGTCCTTCTGGAAAGTGTCCTTTTCAAATATATCAAATAATTGGAAGGCTGTAAAATAAATAACGGAATGTCCTTTATCTAAAAGCTCTTTGGCAACGCAGTTTGAAAGAAAAGTCTTACCGACACCGGTTGCTCCATAGAAAAAGAGATTTTCAAAAGAGGTATCAAAATGCTCGATAAAGGACTTGCAGTCTGCAACAGCTTTTTTTACAGTATCATAAGCAGATAATCCGGTTGTGGGATTTATCTGCTCTTTGGAATAGTATGCATAAGAGAAATTCGAAAAATTCTCTTTGGCTAAAATATCTTTTACATTAGACTGCGTATAGACTAAATCAATGGCAGCCTGTACAAAACAATGACAGCGTTCATTCCCAATATAACCGGTATCCTTACAGTCCTTACAGGTGTAAACCGGTTCCAGATAATCAGCCGGATAACCCAGAGAAGCAATCAGATTCTGTTTCTCCCTGCGAAGAGCAGCAAGCTGTTCTTTTAATGAAGAGAGAACAGAGGAATCTTCTGCTCCATCATCAGATAAAAGCTGTTTTGCACTTGCTACTGAGATGGAAGAAATCTCGTTGTCTATTTCTGTAAGGCGCGGACATTTTCCGTAGACTTCCTGAATGCGTTCATCCAGAAGATGCTGATTGTGAAACTGTCTGGCATTATATTGCCGGATTAAAGTATCGTATTGTGAATTATTAAGAGACATGAAATGCTCCTTTAGTATTCCTGAAAAAGTGTCTTAATTATTTAAGAGCTGTTTTTCAAGCTGTTCAAAATTATAGGTACGCTGTGAAAAATTGTTAAACCGGTTGGCGGCAGTCTTGTTTACGGTGACATTGCGGGAAGAAGATGCCTTGCTTTTTTTGTAAGCAGTGTCTAATATAGCAATATCCTCTAAATGGTGGATATTACATTTATGCCAGTTCTCTAAGATGGTATCGGCATACTGGAAGCTTGGCTGATTTGTCGCCTGCAGTGTCCGTTTGCATGCCTCGGAAATGATATCCAGTGTAAATCCAAACTGGCTGGTCCATTTATCTACCAGTTCAAGTTCGTATTCGGCCAGCTTTCTGCCGCTGATTCCAAATGCCTTCATGACACCATAATGTGTCTGCTTATAGGCACTGGAAGAACGTCTGGCATCTTCCGCGGTACGGATAGAAGAAGCAGACCAGGAAAGGGCAATCTTGTCCATATAGCGGATGCTCTTATGACCGTTGTCCACACAGGATTCTACCAGATATTCAATCAGGTCTGTGGAGAATTTCAATTCATCTGACCAGTAAAGAATGGTTTCATAATCCTTGATGGACAAAGGATGTCCGATATAGCGTTCAATAATGAATAATAAATCACTGGAAGCCTCATCATTCTGGAAAGACAGAATCTGGTCTTTTGTATAGGATGGACGGATATCTACAGAAGATGCTTCCGTAGGCTTTTCTGCATGTTCAGAATCCTGCGTAACCGCAGAAACAGGCTCACACAGGCAGATACCGGTAAGCTGTTCGCCGGAATTATATTCTAACTGGAGTAAGTGTTTTTTCTCCCAGTATTTTAAGGCACGTTTAATATCCTTTTCTGTATGGTCGAATTTATCAGCCATCTTAGAAATGGAAAAATTCTCAGCTGCGTTGATGCAGCGGAGTAAATATAAATAAATTTTTACAAATTCTCCATTGGCATCTGCCATATACTCATCAATAAAGGTATTGGATACGCAGGTAACCGTGGATTTGCTTTTCGTATGTAATGTTATGTCTGTCATAAGAACTCCCTCTTTCACCGACCACATTATAGCATATGAATCTAAAATTGAGAAGTCTTATTTTAACCAAAAATCCAGTAAAATCAAGGGTTTCCACATTTGCACAGAATTGTGAATAATGTGGATAACTTTTTTTTGAAAGTGCATTATGGTAACTGAAATGGGAGCAGTTTGGCGGTTAATACAGATAGAATGGCGATTTTCAAAAATACATTATGTAAACAAAAAAATCCACATCCATAATTCACAAAAATGTGAATTACGATGTGGATAATGTGGATAACTACTGTTGGAGAAGGTGTTCGCCTATAAGATACACGTCTCCGGCTCCCATAGTTATCAACAAATCATTGTTTATGCATTTTTCTGATAAAAATTTTTCAATCTCATCAAAAGACGGGAAATAATAACTTTCCTGACCGTTTTTCTGAAGCTCTGCCAAAAGGTCTTTGGAAGAAATCCCAATCGTATTTTTCTCTCTGGCGGCATAGATGTCTGCAAGGACTACAATATCTGCCATGGAAAGCACCCGGGCAAAATCACTTAAGAATGCCTTGGTTCTGGAATAGGTGTGTGGCTGGAAAACGCAGATAATCCGTCCGTGTGGATAATTCCGGGCTGCGGTTAATGTAGCAGCTACTTCGGTCGGATGATGTGCATAATCATCGATAACGGTGATACCGTTCTTTGTTCCTTTGTATTCAAAACGACGTTTGGTGCCGCCAAACTGAAGCAGTCCCTTTTTGATAACATCCAAAGGAAGACCGAGATTTAAGCAAAGTGCAATGGCAGCCAGTGAATTGGAGACATTATGCCTGCCTGGAACGCTTAAGGAAACGGTTCCTAAGTCTTCGGTTTTGTGCATCAGAGTATATGTGCCGCAGGCATGGTCATTATAAGTAATATTTTTAGCATAAAAGTCATCGTTTTCGCATAAACCATAAGTAGTGACGCTACAGGACAAATTGTTGGTAATCTGATCTAAAGCTGCAATCTGGCCGTTGATGATTAATACACCATCATGTGCAGTATTTCCGGCAAATTCATGGAAAGAACGGCGGATATCATCGATATCTTTGAAGAAGTCTAGATGCTCAGCTTCCACACTGGTGATGATACTGTATTTCGGATGAAAATGCAGGAAACTGTTGGTATATTCGCAGGCCTCGGTAATGAATACTTCTGAACCACCTACGCGGATATTTCCACCGATTGCTTCTAAGATACCACCAACACTGATTGTAGGGTCAGCCTTTGCAACAAGAAGAATCTGTGAAATCATGGATGTGGTAGTGGTTTTTCCATGGGTACCGGCAACTGCAATGGATTTCTCATAGTTATCCATAATCTGTCCAAGCAGTTCTGCACGGGAAAGCATTGGAATACCGGCATCTACGGCTGCTTTAAATTCCTCATTGTCCTCGCGGATGGCAGCAGTATAGACAACCAGTGCAGGACGGATGGATAAGTTAGATGCTTTCTGGCCAATGTAAATGGTTGCGCCTTTTTGGGCAAGGCTGTCGGTAAGTGCAGACTGCTTTGCATCAGAACCGGAAATGGTAAAACCTTCTTCCAGCAAGATTTCTGCAAGACCACTCATACTGATACCGCCAATACCGATAAAATGTACATGAATAGGTTCTTCAAAATTTAATGAATACATAATTCTTTACCTGCCTGACTTATAATTTCGTTTCTTGAGAAAAGATTTCTTCCTAATATTATAACCATATGCAGGGAATTTGCAAATCTATTTTGTCTGTCAGGAAAAAAGAATGCAAAATAATGGAGGTGATTTTGTAAAAATGACAAGAAATGTTCAAAAATTGTCTAAAATGACTAAAATATGCGAAAAAAGATAAAATAATTATACAGAATGCTGTACAACATATGGGCAGTGTGTTATACTTTTGTTATACCAAAATGACCTGATTTTATGACGAGAGGTGAATGACGTGATTAAGAAAGAAATGATAGCCATGCTTTTGGCGGGCGGACAAGGAAGCCGTCTTGGAGTATTAACTTCCGGTGTAGCAAAGCCTGCAGTCGCATTTGGAGGAAAGTATCGTATTATCGACTTTCCATTGAGCAACTGCATCAACTCAGGTATTGATACCGTCGGAGTGCTGACACAGTATCAGCCATTGAGATTAAACAGACATATTGGAATTGGAATTCCGTGGGACTTAGACCGTAATAACGGAGGAGTAACGGTTCTTCCTCCATATGAGAGAAGTGATAACAGTGAATGGTATACTGGTACGGCAAATGCGATTTACCAGAATCTGAAATATATGGAGACTTATAATCCGGATTATGTGCTGATTTTATCAGGCGACCATATTTATAAGATGGATTATGAAGTAATGCTTGATTTCCATAAGGAAAATAATGCAGACGTAACAATTGCAGCAATGCCTGTTCCAATAGAAGAAGCAAGCCGTTTTGGTGTGGTTATAACAGACGAAAATAAAAAAATTAAAGAGTTCGAGGAAAAACCGGAACATCCGAGAAGCAACCTCGCATCCATGGGAATATACATATTCAACTGGAAAGTATTGCGTGACAGTTTGATTGCTATGAAGGATCAGAGTAATTGTGACTTCGGAAAGCATATTATTCCATACTGCCATGAGAATGGAAAGCGTTTATTTGCTTATGAATTCAATGGTTACTGGAAGGATGTTGGAACACTTTCCTCCTATTGGGAAGCAAATATGGAATTGATTGATCTGATTCCGGAATTTAACCTTTATGAAGAATACTGGAAGATTTATACCAAGAGCGATAATGTAGCTCCGCAGTATCTTGCGGCAGAGTCCAAGGTTGATACCAGCATTATCGGAGAAGGTGCTGAAATTTATGGAGAAGTGCAGAATTCTGTAATTGGTGCAGGAGTCCGGATTGAAAAGGGTGCGGTGGTACACAATTCCATTATCATGAAAGAATGTGTGATTGGAGAGAATACTGTGGTGGAGAAATCCATTATTGCAGATAAGACCATTGTTGGAGCAAACTGCCACTTAGGCGTAGGCGAGTATGCACCAAGCACATTGAATGAAAAAGTATATGCATCTGATCTGGTTACTATCGGAGAAGATTCTGTAATACCAGACGGAGTTTCAATTGGAAAAAATACAGCGATTTCCGGAGTAACGGAACCGTCAGATTATCCAGATGGAATGTTAGCAGGCGGTGGAGCTATTATTAAGGAAGGTGACAGAATATGAAGGCATTAGGATTAATTTTAGCAGGTGGAAACAATCATCGTATGCAGGAACTTTCCAGCAAGCGTGCAATTGCAGCAATGCCAATCGGCGGAAGCTACCGATGCATTGATTTTGCATTGAGTAATATGAGCAACTCACATGTTCAGACCGTTGCAGTGCTGACTCAGTATAATGCACGTTCTTTAAATGAACATTTAAGTTCATCCAAATGGTGGGATTTTGGAAGAAAACAGGGAGGTCTTTATACCTTCACTCCTACCGTAACCGCTGACAACAGCTGGTGGTACAGAGGAACTGCAGATGCAATGTACCAGAACATTGATTTCTTGAAAAAACGTCATGAGCCATATGTAATTATTACAGGTGGTGATTGTGTATACAAGCTGGATTACAATAAGGTATTGGATTACCATATTGAGAAGAAAGCTGATATAACTGTTGTGTGCAAGGATATGCCGGAAGGCGCAGATATCAGCCGCTTTGGTGTAATCCGCATGAATGAAGAATCCAGAATCACAGAGTTTGAAGAGAAACCTATGGTATCCAGCTCTAATACAATTTCTACCGGTATTTATATCATCCGCAGAAGACAGCTGATTGAAATGTTAGAGCGGAGCGGTCAGGAAGACAGATGGGACTTCGTTACAGATATTCTGATTCGTTATAAGAATATGAAACGAATTTATGGATATAAAATGGAAGATTACTGGAGCAATATTGCAACAGTAGATTCATATTACAATACCAATATGGATTTCCTGAAACCGGAAGTGAGAAATTACTTCTTCCGTGAGACACCGCATATCTATTCGAAAGTAGATGATTATCCACCAGCAAAATACAATGCAGGTTCTGATGTGAAGAACAGCCTGATTTCCAGTGGATGTATCATCAACAGTAAAATAGAAAATTCTGTATTGTTTAAAAATGTGTTTGTAGGAAAGAATTGTGTAATCAAGAATTCCATTATTCTCAATGACGTATATATTGGAGATAATACGCATATTGAAAACTGTATCGTGGAAAGCCGTGGAACGCTGAAAGCCAACACGTATTATTGCGGTGACGACGGAGTAAAGGTTGTACTTGAACGCAATGACAGATATTCACTGTAGGCAGAAGACTTAAGAGAAAGGCGTGAAGGGGGTAACATAATGCAGATTACAGATGTAAGAATACGTAAAGTTGAAAAAGAAGGTAAAATGAAAGCTGTGGTATCCATTACCATAGATGAGGAATTTGTTGTACATGATATCAAGGTGATTGACGGAGAGAAGGGACTCTTCATTGCAATGCCAAGCCGCAAGGCTGCTGATGGGGAATACAGAGACATTGCACATCCAATTAACTCAGATACCAGAAATAAGATACAGCAGATTATCTTAGAAAAGTACGAAAGCGAAGTCGCAACGGAAGAAGCGTAGCTCGTACATAGAATAAAGAAAGAATTTGCAGGCTGTCACAGAAATGTGGCAGCCTGTTTTTCACACTTCTTTTTTTGGAACAATTGATAGAATGAAGTATAAATATGCCGTGGGGCAAATGAGAAAGCATGAAAAAGACTGTTAGGAGCACTTGGAATTTCGGGCGAAAACAGACAACGCCGGCACAGGGAAGTGCCGGCGAGGCGCAAGCAACATGGATGTTGATTTGCGCCGGTTGTCAGAACTGATAAAAATTTTTTTCAAAATTCTTAGTGCTCCTTATAGTCTTTTTCGCTTTTCCATTTGCCCCACGGCAGATTTACATTGTCATCTATTTCATATTGTGGAAAAAAGGATGACAAATTTCTAGGAAAGAAGTATACTAAAATATAACAGTATTTTCGGCAGAAAGCCGGAGAGGAATAAAGAGGATAAAAATATGGAAACATTAAAAGCGGTAATATTGGCAGCTGGAAAGGGAACCAGAATGCAGTCAGACCTTCCGAAAGTAGTGCATACAATAGACGGAAAGTGTCTGGTAGATTATGTAATTGAAGCGGCAGAAGGAGCAGGAGCGGAGGATATCTGTCTGGTGGTAGGCTATAAGCATGAAGAGGTAGAGAATACCATTTCACATAAAGATGATGTAACATTTGTACTGCAGGAGCAGCAGCTTGGAACTGGTCATGCGGTAAAATGTGCCAAGGATTTCCTGGGAAAAGATGGACATACACTGATTCTTTTTGGAGATGCGCCACTGATTACATCTGCAACCTTAAAGCAGCTTTTGGAGCATCATATCCAGCATAAAAATGCAGTAACCGTATTGTCAGCAACGATAGATGACCCGACCGGATACGGAAGAATTATCCGCAATGAATCCGGAGAATTTATAAAGAGCGTAGAACATAAGGATGCAAACGAGGAAGAGTTGAAATCCCATGAGATTAATTCCGGAATGTATGTGTTTAATACCTGGGAATTATCACAGGCATTGGATAAGATTCAGCCGAATAATGCACAGGGTGAATATTATCTGCCGGATACGCTTACGATATTAAAGGATAAAGGACTTCGTGTAGATGCATTTGCACTGGAAAGCCCGGAAGACATCAATGGAGTAAATGACCAGAAGCAGTTAGAATCAGCTGCAGAAATCATCAGAAGAAGGAAGAAAGAATGTACATTATAGCGGGACTTGGAAATCCTGGAAAGAAATATGAACATACCAGACATAATGTTGGCTTTGATGTCATGGATGTACTGGCAGAAAAATATAATATAAGGATGGACGAAAAAAAGTATAAAGCAATCTGCGGCAAAGGAATGATCGGAAGTGAAAAAGTTGTTCTGGTGAAGCCACAGACTTTTATGAACTTAAGCGGAGAAAGCATTGCTGAAGTAGTAAATTTCTATAAAGTGGATCCGGCCAGTGAACTGTTAGTGATTTTTGATGATATCAGCCTGGCACCGGGAAGAATACGGATTCGTAAAAAAGGCAGTGCCGGCGGACACAATGGAATTAAAAATATCATTGCGCAGGTGGGAACAGAGCAGTTTGCTAGGATCAAGGTAGGTGTCGGTGAGAAACCACAGGGCTGGGATTTGGCAGACCATGTCCTTGGCCATATGGATAAGGCAGACCGGAAACTGGCAGAGGAAGCATTTTTAGATGCGGTATCTGCGGTAGAACTGATTGTCGATGGAAAAATCGAACAGGCAATGAATGACTATAATTAAAGGAAGAACATTATGAATGTATTTTTGCAGCCCCTTTCGGAACTGGAAGAATTGCAAAATGCCTTAAAGCAGCTAAAGAGCAATCAAGGTATCGTTCAGATATCCGGATGCATGGATGCACAGAAGGCACATATGGTATTTGCGGCGAACGATGGTTTTAGAAATAAAATCATCGTTACTTTTAACGAACAAAAAGCAAGGGAAATCTTAGAAGATTATCGCTTTTTCGACAGGGAGACTCTCTATTTCCCGGCGAAGGATATTTTATTTTATCAGTCGGATATCAGAAGTAATCAGCTTACCGGAGAGCGGATTGCCCTGTTAAAACGTTTATCCGAAAAGAAGCCGGTTACAGTGGTATTGACTTTTGACGGACTGATGAACCGGATGGCAGGACTTGAAGCCTTTAAAGAAGCGGTGCGTACTTATAAGGTGGAAGACGAATTAGACTTTGAGGCAGAGACAAAGCGGCTTTTGCAGATGGGGTATGTGCGCAATTATCAGGTGGAAATGCCGGGAGAATTTGCGGTGCGTGGAGGAATTCTTGATATATATCCTCTGACGGAAGAAAATCCGCTGCGTATTGAAATGTGGGGAGATACCATTGATTCCCTGCGAAGCTTTGAGGCGGAGAGCCAGCGTTCCATAGAGAATTTGGAAGAAATTACGTTGTATCCTGCAACGGAACTGGTGCTGACGGAAGAACGGAAGCAGGCAGGCTTGAAGAAAATTCGACAGGAAGCGGTAAAAGCAGAAAAGAAGTTCCGCGACCAGATGAAAAATGAAGAAGGCCATCGCATCAAACAGACGGCGGCTGCTTTGGAAGAAGAGATAGAAGAATTAGGTGGTGCAGCTAATTTGGACAGCAGCCTTGCATATTTCTTCCCGGAGGCGGTAAGCCTTTTGGATTATTTTGGCAAAGACGAGACTCTTTTAGTCCTGGATGAACCTGCCCGGCTGATGGAAAAGGGCAGAGTGACAGAGCAGGAATTTGAAGAGAGCATGAAGCAGCGCTTGGAGAAGGGTTATATCCTGCCGGGACAGGCAGAAACGCTCTTTACCGGAAAGGAAATTACTGTGAAGATGCAGAGTTTCCACGGACTTGCACTGGCAGCACTGGATATGAAGGTGCGGGAGTTAGACATTATGAACCGTTACCATATTCAGGTGCAGGGTGTGAATTCCTATAATAACAGCTTTGCAACGCTGGTGAAGGATTTAAAGAATTATAAGAAAAACGGATACCGGGTCGTTGTATTATCCGCATCTAAGACAAGGGCAGAGCATCTGGCGAAGGATTTACAGGAAGAAGAGGTAAGCTGTTATTATGCCAAAGATTTTGAACGGGAATTGCAGCCGGGAGAAATCTTAACTGCCTATGGAAAAGTAAAACGTGGATACGAATACCCGCTGATTAAATTTGCGGTTATCACAGAAAGTGATATATTCGGGCAGGAAAAGAAGAAACGGAAGAAACACCGCCTCTATGAGGGAGAAAAGATACAGAGCTTTCGTGACCTTCATGTAGGTGATTATGTGGTACATGAAAATCACGGCCTTGGCATTTATCGTGGAATCGAGAAAATCGAAGTCGATAAAAAAGTCAAGGATTATATCAAGATTGAATATGCCAAGGGAGGCAATCTTTATATTCTTGCAACCCAGCTGGAACTGATTCAGAAATATGCCGGTTCCGATGCCAAGAAACCAAAACTAAACCGGCTGGGCAGCCCGGACTGGGATAAGACAAAAACCAGAGTGCGTGGTGCGGTAAAAGAAATTGCCCACGAACTGGTGGAACTCTATGCTATCCGGCAGAACAAAGAAGGCTATGTCTATGGTCCGGATACTGTATGGCAGAAGGAATTTGAAGAGATGTTTCCATTTGAGGAGACAGAAGATCAGGAACTTGCCATTGAAGCAACCAAGAAGGACATGGAAAGCACCAAGATTATGGATCGTCTGATTTGCGGAGACGTAGGATATGGCAAGACGGAGGTGGCAATCCGTGCTGCCTTTAAGGCGGTGCAGGAGGGAAAACAGGTAGTTTATTTAGTACCGACCACAATCCTGGCGCAGCAGCACTATAATACCTTTGCCCAGCGGATGAAAGATTTCCCGGTAAGAGTAGATTTGCTTTGCCGTTTCCGCAGCCCAAAAGAGCAGAAGAAAACCATCGAAGATTTGAAAAAAGGCATGGTGGATATTATTATCGGAACCCACAGAGTGCTTTCTGAGGATGTGAAATTTAAGGATTTGGGACTTCTCATTATCGATGAGGAGCAGCGTTTTGGTGTGGCTCATAAAGAGAAAATCAAGCAGATGAAAAAGGATGTGGATGTGCTGACTTTAACGGCAACACCAATTCCAAGGACATTACATATGAGCCTTATCGGAATCCGCGATATGAGTGTTTTAGAGGAGCCGCCGATGGATCGTGTGGCAATCCAGACTTATGTCATGGAATATAATGAAGAAATGGTGCGGGAGGCAATCTGCCGGGAATTAGCAAGAGACGGACAGGTTTATTATGTATTTAACCGGGTAAACCAGATTGCAGAAATGGCAGCGAAAATTTCAGAACTGGTGCCGGATGCCAATGTGGCATTTGCCCACGGACAGATGAAGGAACGGGAACTTGAGGATATTATGTATCAGTTTATCAACGGAGAGATTGATGTGCTGGTATCCACAACGATTATCGAGACGGGGCTTGATATTTCCAATGTAAATACCATGATTATTCATGATGCGGATAATATGGGACTGTCACAGCTCTATCAGCTTCGCGGAAGAGTAGGGCGTTCCAACCGGACGGCATATGCGTTCTTAATGTATCGCCGGGATAAAATGTTAAAAGAAATCGCAGAGAAACGTCTGGCTGCAATCAAGGAATACACAGACCTTGGAAGCGGCTTTAAGATTGCCATGCGGGATTTGGAAATCCGTGGAGCCGGAAACCTGCTGGGTGCCCAGCAGAGCGGACACATGGAGGCAGTCGGTTATGACCTTTACTGCAAGATGCTCAATGAGGCTGTCAAACAGGAGAAGGGAATCGGAGTGGAAGAAAGCTTCGATACAACAGTAGATGTGGAAATGGATGCATTTATCCCACCGTCCTATATTCCAAACGAGACACAGAAGCTGGATATTTATAAACGAATTGCAGCCATTGAAAATGATTCAGAAAGTGATGAGATGCTTGATGAGCTGACAGACCGTTTTGGAGACCCGCCAAAATCAGTAACAAACCTTCTTTCCATTGCATTGATAAAAGTGCTGGCGCATCAGGCGTATATGAAGGAAGTGGTAGAGCGTGGCAATACAGTGCGCTTTGTCATGTATGAAAAAGCTGCGGTGAATCCGGCAAAAATACCGGAACTTTTGTCAAAATATGATCATGCGTTGAAATTTATACCGGATCAGAAAGGACCGTATTTTGTGCTGAACCGGGGAACCAACAGCCGGACAGTATCAGGCAGCAGTATCGACTATATCCGCCAGTTTGTGTTGGATGTGCAGACGATTTTGGTAGAAAAAACCATAAAAAAGGATGCTTAACTGCATAAAAATCTTGCGGCATGTACGAAAAAGCACTATAATAGAACGATGATAAATATTTTGGAGGAACGTGATATGAGATTTAAGAAATTCACAGCACTTGCATTGGCGGTTGTTACTGCAGCTTCCGTAGCTATGACAGGATGTGGCAGCAGAATCGATGAAGATGCAGTTGTTGCTACATTAGGAGATAAAGAGATTTCACTTGGACTTGCCAACTTTATGGCACAGTATACAGCAGTATCCTATGACAGCTATATTACCATGGGATATGCTAAGGAAAATATGTGGTCACAGGATTTATCCGGAAACGGTAAGACTATGCAGGATAATGTAAAAGATGGAATCCTGACACAGATTCAGACCAATTATCTCTTGGAAGACCATATGAAAGACTATGGTGTGGAAATAACGGATGAGGAGCTTTCTGATATTGATACTGCAGCACAGCAGTTCATGGATGATAACAGTAAGGAAGCAATCAGGACCATGGGTGCCAAGAAAGAATATGTAGCAGAAATGCTTCGACTGAACCTGATTCAGAAGAAGATGCATAATGCAATCATTGCAACTGTAGATACCGAAGTTTCTGATGAAGAAGCGGCACAGAGAACATTCAGTTATATCAAGGTTTCTACCGAGGCACATTATGATGACAGCAAGAATTATGTGGAATATACCGATGATGAGAAGGCAGAATTAGAAAAAACTGCAGAGAAAATCGCAGAAGAAGCGAAAACCGATTTTGATGCAGCAGCAACAGACAACGGATATACTGTAAGCACTTATTCATACGGCAGTGATGAAATCGGTGAAGATGGAACAGCAACCGGAAGTATGGATGCATCCATTATTACAGCAGCAGATGCGTTAAAAGAGGGAGAAGTTTCTTCCATGATTTCCGTAGATGGAAAAGGATATTATGTTATCCGCTTAGACAGTGAATTTGACCGTGATGCAACAGACAAAGAGAAAGAAACAATTGTTTCCCAGCGTCAGTCCGATAAATATACTGAAGTATGCGACAGCTACAAGGAAGAAAAAGAATGGACGGTAAATGATGATGTATGGGCAGCTGTTAACTTTGATAAGCTCTATACCATCAAGAAAACAGATACAGAAACAGAATCTGTAAGTGAGACAGAGACAGCATCAGAGGCAGCAACAGAATAATTGCAGAAATTATAAAGTAACAAGAACATAGAGAAGCAGAAAATTTATTTTTCTGCTTCTTTTCTATCACATAGATACAGGAGTATGGAATGAAAGACAATATCGTATTAATCGGAATGCCGGGCGTAGGAAAAAGTACTGTAGGTGTCGTATTGGCGAAGGCATTAGGCTATAATTTTGTGGATGCAGATTTAGTCATCCAGCAGCAGACCGGAAAGCTTTTGTGTGAGCTGATTGCAGAGCATGGAACAGAAGGATTCCTTGAGATTGAGGATGAGGTAAACAGCAGCATAGAAGGACATAAAGCAGTTATTGCCACAGGAGGCAGTGCAGTATATTGTGCAAATGCCATGGAGCATTATAAAGAAATTGCAACCGTACTTTATCTGAGTGTATCTTATGAGACATTAGAAGAGCGTCTTGGTGATTTGAAAAACCGCGGTGTGGTATTGAATGATGGTCAGACGCTGAAAGATTTGTATGATGAGAGAACTGCATACTATGAAAAATATGCGGATGTAACAGTAAACGAAGAGGGATTGTCAATTCGTGAAACAATCGATGCAGTAAAAGAAAAACTCGGGATGGAATAAAAGATGCAGATACCAGGGAATGCACAGGAACCTGTGAAGATGCAGGAATCAGATAAAATGAAGAAGTCAGATAAGATGCAGGAGCAGAAAAAGAAATCAACAACTTTAAATAGAATTGGAAAAGTCGATAAAAAGATTCGTATCCGCATGTGGGCAGCAGGCATATTTTTCGTCTGTCTGGTACTGGTGGTACTTTTGCAGAAATTTTCACTGGGACAGAATTATTTTGTGGTAACCGTAAATAATAAAGTGGTAGGCTGTGTCAGTAGCAAGACAGATGTGGAAAAGGCAGTACACGAAAGCCGGCGGCAAATGGCAAAAGAGAGTGAAGGCTATCTGATGCAGGAGATTTCTTGTGAGACAACAGAAAGCCATAAGCCATTTCAGAAGCTGTTAAGTGAAACTGCATTAAAAGAAAAGATTACAAAGGAGCTTAAGAAAGAAAATTCCGGAGAAATCTTTGCATATACGGTAAGTGCCGGTGAAAACCAGCTTTCTTTTGCAACTTTAGATGAAGTAGAAACGTTTTTAGGACGTTTGAAGGAAGAACAGGATACGGACAATCGGTTTGAGATAGAGTTCAAAAAGGAAACAGATCATCAGGAGGGAATGCTTCTTGCAAACTTAAAAGAGGCAGGCGTTTCAGAAAAAACAGAAGATTCTGCGGATGCCGGTATTGCGCAGCAGCTTGGAATCTATCTTTCCGATGCACAGGAGAATCCCGGGGAAAATAATTATGAAACCGGAATTCTTTCGATGGAATTTGCACAGGATGTGGAAGTGTTCACCAATCTGGTAGCAGCGGACACTCTGACGGATATAGATGCCGCGGTGGAAGAAGTAACAAAAGAGAAAGAAACGAATAAAATATATGAGATACAGCCGGGAGACTGTCTGTCGGTTATTGCACAGGAGCATGATACATCGGTGGCAGCAATTATAGCACTCAATGGATTGTCCGGGGAAGATGCAGTAATCAGTGCCGGTGAAGAACTGATTCTGTCGGTGCCTCAGCCGGACATCAGCTTACGGATCAGCGAAGGCGTAGTATATGAAGAGGATTATACCGCAGAGCCGGAGATTGTACCGAATGATTCCTGGTATACGACCGACGAAGTGGTGCTTGCAGAGGGAACTACCGGACATCGCGAGGTTAATATGGTGGTGACAACAGAGAATGGAATTGAGACGGAGCGGAGTATGATCCACCAGACCATACTGACAGAGTCAACGCCGGCAGTTATTGAGCGTGGAACCAAGATACCGCCAACTTACATTAAACCGCTGATTGGCGGAAGAGTTTCTTCCGGTTTTGGAAGAAGATGGGGCAGAATGCATAAAGGAATTGACTGGGCATGTCCGACCGGAACCAAGGTATTTGCATCCAGCAATGGTGTAGTAGTCAGTGCCGGCTATGTTTCCGGATATGGCAACTGCGTCTTAATCAGCCATCCGGATGGAAGAATGACACGTTATGCACATAACAGTAAATTACTGGTAAAAGCAGGGCAGAGCGTATCACAGGGTGAAGTGATTGCATTAAGCGGAAGTACGGGACGTTCTACAGGTCCGCATGTGCATTTTGAGATATTAATTAATGGTTCCCAGGTAAATCCGGTGAACTATCTGAATTAATTTCGATTTACAAGTCAGTGAATATATAATATAATAATACTATTGTAGATAATTCTTTTGAGGTACGAGAAATACTTGACAAAAGAGGAAATAAGTTACTATAATATTTTGTTTGTAATTTTGTAGGGAATCTAAGCATAGAGGTGCGAGATGGAACAGTATGTGATTAAAGGTGGAAATCCTTTGGTTGGCGAAGTTGAGATTGGTGGAGCTAAGAATGCTGCACTGGGAATTCTTGCGGCAGCAATTATGACGGATGAGACCGTAATAATAGATAATTTACCAAACGTTCGTGATATTAATGTGTTATTAAGTGCCATGGAGGGAATTGGTGCTAAGATAGAGCGTCTTGGAGAACATAGGGTAAAGATTAATGGTTCACTGATTCATGATTTGAGCGTGGACTATGAATATATTAATAAAATCAGAGCTTCTTACTATCTGTTAGGAGCATTACTTGGCAAATATAAGAAAGCAGAAGTGGCTTTTCCGGGTGGCTGTGCAATCGGAACCCGTCCGATTGACCTTCATCTGAAAGGTTTTCGCGCGTTAGGAGCCGATGTTGATATTCAGCATGGGTTAATTTCTGCTACTGCAGAACATCTGGTGGGAAACCATATTTATTTAGATAAAGTTTCTGTAGGAGCAACCATTAACATTATGATGGCGGCATCCATGGCAGAGGGAAAGACGATTATTGAAAATGCAGCTAAGGAGCCACATGTCGTAGACGTAGCAAACTTCTTAAACAGCATGGGAGCAAATATCCGTGGTGCAGGAACAGATGTCATCCGTATTGTGGGTGTAGAGAAGCTTCATAAAACAGAATATTCTATTATTCCGGATCAGATTGAAGCAGGAACTTTTATGTTTGCAGCGGCTGCAACCAAAGGTGATGTAACTGTTAAAAATGTTATTCCCAAGCATTTAGAGGCAACCACAGCAAAATTAATTGAAATTGGTTGTGAAGTGGAAGAATTTGATGATGCAGTACGTGTGGTATCCAGCAAGCCATTGCATCATACCCAGGTAACTACTTTACCGTATCCTGGCTTTCCAACAGATATGCAGCCACAGATGTCGGTGCTTTTAGCATTAGCAGAAGGAACAAGTACCGTAACGGAGAGTATTTTTGAAAACCGTTTCAAATATGTAGATGAACTGACCCGTATGGGTGCACAGGTGAAAGTAGAGAGCAATATTGCAATTATTACCGGTGTTGAAAAATTCACAGGTGCAAGAGTCAGTGCTCCGGATTTAAGAGCAGGTGCAGCCCTTGTAATTGCAGGTCTTGCAGCAGAAGGCATCACCATTGTAGATGATATTTATTATATTGAACGTGGATATGAACATTTTGAAGAGAAATTAGCTTCCCTTGGTGCAATGATTGAAAAGGTAAGTTCCGAGAAAGAAATCCAGAAATTCACATTGAAAGTATCATAAGATAAGAGCATCACAATATAGAAAGTTTTGAATATAAATACTAATATGAATATTGCAATGAGACAGAAGTGTTAAAAAGCGTTATCATAACCAAAAAAAGATATCTGGTAAATATGCTACAAATGAGGCATAGTTATCAGATATCTTTTATACTTTACAGGAAATTGCTTTCCTGTAAAGTATAAAACGCTCCGCGAGGATGCGCACTGCGGCGTATAAGGCAGATGTCGCAAGCGACCGCCGCAGGCGCTAGAATGTGCCAAGGCACATTCTTTTTATATGATTGCTTTGATATATAAAGGACTTTTCTCAAGGTCAATACAGGCTCCATCATCTAACTGAACCAGTGGCTTGGAAAGACGACGATGATTCAATAAAACAATGCGGGCGGAAGTACCATCACTTAACATAACCCGGTTGTTCTGGTATGCATTGGCAATATTCTCTAAGAAGGTCAGAATATACTTTGGCTTATATTTCTGCAGACCGTCTTTTTCAAATTCGGCGATTACCTCAAACGGACAAAGGGGAGCACGATAGGAGCGTGCTGCTGTCATGGCATCGTAAACATCGGCAATCGCAATGATGAGTGCATAGTCATCGATTTCTTCCATGGTAAGCCCCATTGGATAACCGGAACCATCGCAACGTTCATGGTGCATGAGAGCTGCCTTTTTAATATGGGAATTTAATGGCTGGGATTTTAAAATATCGTAGCCATATTTCGGATGATTACGAATCATTTGGAATTCTTCATCTGTTAATTTTCCGTCTTTATTTAAGACCTCATCCGGAATTTTTGTCTTACCGATGTCATGAAGCAGACCGGCAAGGGTGAGAGTGTCTAATTCTTCATTGGAAAAATGCAGCCATTTTCCGATAATACGGGAGATGATGGCAACATTCAGACTGTGTGCATAGGTGCTGTCGTTGACCTGACGCATATTATGTAACATATCAAAGACATCCAGAGTGGTCTGCTTTGGACTTACTAAAGAAATGGTCTTTGATAAAAGCTCTTCTTTGTTTACGGTTCCTCCATCGGAAAGATAAGCATCAAAACAGTTCTTTAAATCCTGGGAACGCAGGGTGAAATCTACCTGAAAACGCTGGAATTCCGGAGAACTTTTGAGCTTCTGTGAGTAAGAAGCATCAGAAACCGGACTTGGTGCAGAAACAGGGCTTTTGGCAGGAAAATATGCCGGATCTTTTGGCGTTTCCATTGGAGTAGCGACCTGTTTATTTTCTGTAATCTGCACACTGGCGATGCCATAAAATTCCAGTCTGGAAATCAGGGTACGCGTAAGTTCTACATTCGGATTAATAATAAGCTGTCCACGCTTGGTGCGGACAGGAATTGCTGTAACCATACCTGGTAACAAATCTTTTGTCTGATATTCTTTCATGCATGTGGTCCTCATTCTGGATGGATTTTATAATTATGATAGAACAAATCACAATTATATTCCTATTTAAGTATATTCTTTTTGCTAAAAATGTCAATCTTAACAGTAAAAATCGGCAAAATTTGTCAAAAGGATACAAAAAGTAATAAGGAATGTTTTCTCTGTTGATGAAAAATATGGTGCTTGACATTTCGATATAATAGGTGTATTCTCTCCCATAGAGATTTGAAAATTTAATATTGTAATTTCTCTTATTCAGAGTGATGGAGATACATAGGATCAATGAAGTCACGGCAACCCCACAACATAAGGAAGGTGCCAACCTGAGCGAGTAAGTCGAACAATAAGAGGATTTGATTATCTTTACCGTTATCGGGTCCGCTTATAATGTAAGCGGTTTTTTTATTTTACGCGAGCAGCGAAAAAAGGTCTGGAAGAAAGAGGAGCCAAGCGCATCCACCAGATACTTAATAAGGGAATCAACAAAACGAGAGGAGAAAACGATGGAAAAAAGATTATTCACATCAGAGTCCGTAACAGAAGGACATCCAGACAAAATGTGTGATGCGATTTCAGATGCAATTCTTGACGCATGTATGGCAGAGGATCCAATGAGCCGTGTTGCCTGTGAGACAGCAAGCTGTACCGGATTTGTACTTGTAACAGGAGAGATTACTACAAAGGCAAAATTAGACATTCCTGCAATTGTAAGAAATACTGTAAATGAAATCGGTTATGACCATGCAGAAACCGGATTTGACGGACATACCTGTGCTGTTATGGTAGCATTAGACCAGCAGTCACCGGATATTGCAATGGGTGTTGACAAGGCTTTGGAAGCAAAAGAAAATAAAATGACCGATGAGGAGATTGAAGCAATCGGTGCCGGAGATCAGGGTATGATGTTTGGTTATGCAACCAACGAGACACCGGAATATATGCCATATCCGATTTCTTTAGCTCACAAACTGGCATTACAGTTAACCAAAGTTCGTAAAGATGGTACTTTAAAATACTTAAGACCAGACGGAAAATCACAGGTTTCTGTAGAGTATGATGAGGCTGGAAAACCAAAGAGATTAGAGGCAGTTGTACTTTCTACACAGCATGACGAGGATGTAACTCAGGAACAGATTCATGAGGATATTAAGAAATATGTTTTTGACCCAGTCCTTCCAAAGGAATTAGTTGATGAGAATACTAAATTTTTCATCAACCCAACCGGACGTTTCGTAATCGGTGGACCACACGGTGATGCAGGTCTTACCGGACGTAAAATTATCGTAGATACATACGGTGGATACGCCCGTCACGGCGGCGGAGCATTCTCCGGTAAGGATTGCACCAAGGTTGACCGTTCAGCAGCATATGCAGCACGTTACGTTGCTAAGAACTTAGTAGCAGCAGGTCTTGCAGAGCGTTGTGAGATTCAGTTATCTTATGCAATCGGTGTAGCACAGCCTACTTCTGTTATGGTTGATACTTTTGGTACCGGAAAAGTTTCTGATGAGAAATTAGTAGAAATTATCCGTGAGAACTTTGACCTTCGTCCGGCAGGAATTATCAAGATGCTTGATTTACGCAGACCGATTTATCGCCCGACAGCAGCATATGGTCACTTTGGAAGAACCGATGTTGCACTTCCATGGGAAGCGTTGGACAAAGTTGATGAATTAAAGAAACACTTATAATATTGGAATAGATTCCAGAATAGTATAAAGAAGAAAGACCTCTTTTCGGAAAAGATTTATTTCTTAAGGGAAATGATTGAAATGCCGGAAAGAGGTCTTTTGGCATTTTAATGAGAAAACCAGCAAAGAGTTTTGGTTGGTTGGAAAATAATTTATAAATTCTTTAGAATAATTCTCAGAATTTTCATGGGAAAAGAGACTGCATGTGGTATACTATGATTATGAAAAACTGGAGGCTTGAGAATGAAACTAAGGACAAAGCTGATTATATCATTTTGTATTATCATATTTGTGCCGGTGACATTGGCCGCGTTGGCAATGTGCGGATTCCGTTATTTTCAGTTAAGAGATATTGCCAACACCTATCAGGTGGAAGATGGAAATATTAGTTATCTGACCAATACGGTGCAGATGTGGAACCGGGTGACAAAGGACAGTTGTCAGAAGTTACTGGATACAGCGGAAAGCGACCCGGACAAATTCCTGGACATGAAATATTTAATGCAGGTTAATGAGACTCTGCAGGGGAAAAACTCCTACCTGATTGTCATGAGGGATAATGAAGAAGTCTATGTGGGAACGAATGATTTGAATACGGTTCCGGAAAATCTGCCGGATTACATGGATACAAAGACAGGGGGAGAGACCGGCTATTTCATTGACAGTGATAAACAGGAAATGATTAAGCGGATTGACTTTGATTTTTCGGATGGTTCGGAAGGAACGTTGTTTGTAATTACATCTATTAAATCACTTGTGCCGGAAATGAAGGAACTTCTGATAGATATTATTATTTCTGTGTTATTGATACTTTTGTTGACGGCAGGTATGCTTACCATATGGAATTACCGGAGCATCATTACTCCGATTAAGAAGTTAGAGATGGCAACCCAGAATATCAAAGAGGGAAACCTTGATTTTACTTTGGAAATAGACAGCAATGATGAAATTGGTGAGCTGTGCCAGAACTTCGAAGAGATGCGGCAGAGACTGAAAGATTCTGCAGAAGAGAAGCTGGCATCAGAGAAAGAAAACCGTGTTTTAATCAGTAATATTGCCCACGATTTAAAGACCCCGATTACTGCTGTGAAAGGTTATTCGGAAGGTCTGATGGATGGTGTGGCAGATACGCCGGAAAAAAGGGATAAATATATCAAGACCATTTATAATAAAGCCAATGAGATGGATTTACTATTAAATGAGCTGACACTTTATTCAAAGATTGATACTAATCGAATTCCATATAATTTTAGCAAGATAAATGTAATGGAATATTTCGATGACTGCGTAGAAGAAATCGGCCTGGATTTAGAGGCAAAAAATATTGGTTTATCGTATTTTAATTACGCTGGGGATGATGTGCAGATTATTGCAGACCCGGAGCAGTTAAAGCGTGTCATTCATAATATTATTAATAATTCCATCAAATATCTGGATAAGCCGAAGGGCTTTATCAATATTCGTGTAAAGGATGTGGGTGATTTTATCCAGGTAGAGATAGAAGATAATGGAAAAGGAATTGCAAAGAAAGACCTGCCATATATATTTGACCGGTTCTTCCGGGCAGATACTTCAAGAAATTCCGCAACCGGTGGAAGCGGTATTGGTTTATCCATTGTCCGCAAAATTATTGAAGACCATGGCGGAAAGATATGGGCAACCAGTAAAGAAGAAACAGGTACAATCATGTATTTTGTACTGAGAAAATATCAGGAGGTTCCAAATGAGTAAAGTATTGATTATTGAAGATGAAGTTTCAATTGCAGAACTGGAGAAGGATTATTTAGAGTTAAGCGGTTTCGATGTCGAAATCGAAAGTGATGGAGCAAGGGGCTTAGAGAAAGCACTGGCATCTGATTTTGACATGTATATCTTAGACCTGATGCTTCCGGGCATGGACGGCTTCGAAATCTGCAAACGTATTCGTGAAGTAAAGAATACACCGATTCTTATGGTATCTGCCAAGAAGGATGATATTGACAAGATTCGCGGACTGGGACTGGGTGCAGATGATTATATCACAAAACCATTCTCCCCAAGCGAGCTGGTAGCAAGAGTAAAGGCACACCTTGCCCGTTATGAAAGACTGATTGGCAGCAATGTGCAGGAAAATGATATTATCGAGATTCGTGGAATCAAGATTGATAAGACAGCCCGCCGCGTCTGGGTAAATGGCGAGGAAAAGGCATTTACCACAAAGGAATTTGATTTACTGGTATTCTTAGCACAGAATCCGAATCATGTATTTACCAAGGAAGAACTGTTTAAAGAAATCTGGGATATGGAATCCGTTGGTGATATCGCAACCGTAACGGTACATATCAAAAAGATTCGTGAGAAGATTGAAATGGATACCGCAAAGCCTCAGTATATCGAGACAATCTGGGGGGTAGGATACAGATTTAAATTATAGAATGTGTAGCCCCAGATTGTCTATAGATGCGCATGCGCGCGTCAGCCAGCAAAGCTGTCTGAGCTGGGGGTAGGTTACAGATTTAAATTATAAATGGTCTGGTAGCAGCTAATCCGGTGGCATTGTTATTTGCTTTACTTATTGCGTCAGCTATTATTGTTGACTTTATATGTATTAAAATTTATGTAAAAACAAATTCAGCTTTATTTTTACAATTAGAAAATGCACAGGAGATGCAGGAAAAAGTATATGTATAAGATTGCAGAACATATTTTATATGAGGATGACAAGCTGCTTGTCTGTGTAAAACCGGCAGGGATTGCAGTGCAGACGAAGCGTATGGGCGAGCAGGATATGGAGAGCCTGCTTCGGAATTATCTTGTTGCAAAAGGAGAGACTCCCTTTATTGGAATCATCCATCGCTTAGACCAGCCGGTGGAAGGCGTAATGGTCTTTGGAAAGACCAAAGAAGCCACAGCAGAGCTGAACCGGCAGATGCAGAAAAATGGTTTTGGAAAATATTATCTGACAGTGGTATATGGAAAAGCAGAACCGAAAGAAGGACAGCTTATTGACTTTCTTAAGAAGGATGGCAGAAGTAATACTTCTTCTGTCGTAAAACAGGGAACCGCAGATGCAAAGCGGGCGGCGTTAACCTATCGGGTGCTGGAATGTAGTACGCTTGATGATAGAGATGGCAGAGATGGTAAAGCTGCTTCAGGAGCGGGTACAGCGGATGGAACATCGCAAAAAACTGAAGCTGCGGAAGAAATCAGTCTTCTTGAAGTAAAATTAGAAACCGGGCGGCATCACCAGATCCGTGTGCAGATGTCGCATCATGGCTGGCCATTGGTGGGAGATAGAAAGTATGGAAGGAAGAATGAAAGTCTGCCGGGAATGAGGTCGATTCCACTGGCACTTTGTTCTTATCGGCTGGAATTTCTGCATCCCACAAGCAAAAAGAAGATGCAGTTTCAGATAACACCGGAAGGTCAGGCATTTCATTTATTTTCAGATTTATAATACATAAAAAAGTCCGGGATGCCACATACTGATGGTATGACTGAAAAAACAAGACAACTTATAAAAAAGATTATATATTTAGCAGGGATTACAGTTGCAGTATATTTGGGAATGCGTTTCGCACTGCCGATTGTAATTCCTTTTTTACTGGCAATCCTTATTGCAAGAATATTATGTAAACCAGTAGCTTTTCTGTCAGAGAAAACAAAGCTTCCCAAAGGAATTGTAAGTACGGCTGCAGTGCTGTTGCTGCTGGCAGTGATTTTTCTGCCGATAGGCTATCTTGTATACAAGGGAATCTGCGAACTTGCATCACTGATAACGAATTATCCGGCATTATTTGGAAAAGCAGATACACTCTGGTGCAGTTGTTGTGAGCGGGTTGCGGAAATCACCGGCATGAAAACAGAGACAATGGTGCAGTGGGGAAAAAACTGTGCGGCATATGTCAGCAGTCAGGCAGAAACGAAGCTGATTCCGGCAATGATGAATGGCTCGCTGGCATCTTTGCGGGGACTGGCAGCATTCTTTGGCATCTGCATTGTAACTGTTGTGGCGGCAGTACTGATACTCTGTGATTATGATAATCTGGTGCAGCGTTGGAGAAAAAGCAGCTTTTATTCCTGGGGCGGACGGATATTTCAAAATATGTGTCATGCCGGTGGAACATATCTTAAGGCACAGCTTATTATATTGGCATTAATCAGTGGCGTATGTATAGCAGGTCTGTTCCTTACCGGAAATTCGTATGCCATTCTGGCGGGAGTGCTGATTGGCATGAGTGATGCACTGCCTTTTATTGGCACGGGACTTGTCTTTATTCCATGGCTGATTATCGATTTATTTCGTGGAAAGTATTTTGCGGCAGTGATATATGGTATACTGTTTATATTGAGTACCTTTATCCGGGAATTTATGGAGCCAAGGCTTATGGGAAGAGGGCTGGGCGTGCATCCGCTGGCGGTTATCATCAGTATTTATGCAGGACTGAAAATATATGGAACAGCCGGTGTTATTTTAGGTCCGCTTTCCGGATTTTTAATCTGGGAAATTTATCGCAGTATCTGTGGAAGAGAGGAAAAAGAGATAACATGAAAATTGTGTGCATTTATGGACAGAATCATAAGGGTTCCACCTATCATATTGCAAAAATCCCATGGGATAATCCCATGGGATTTTTAAAAATTACGTAGTTATTTGTTGCTTCTTCTCCAGATATGCATTTTCTCTGCATCTGCGATTAATTCATCGCGGAAGTCCGGATGTGCGACAGAGATAATTGCTTCACATTTCTGCCAGGTAGAAAGTCCCTTTAAGTTGACTTTACCATATTCTGTTACCAGATAGTGGATGTTGGCACGGGTATCGGTTACGATAGATCCTGGATCTAAGGTAGGAAGGATACGGGATTTTAACTGACCATCCCTGGTTGTAAAGGTAGAAGAACAGCAGATGAAGCTCTTACCACCATTAGAAAGGTATGCACCCAGAACGAAGTCTAACTGTCCGCCGGCACCACTGATGTGTTTGATTCCAGCAGACTCTGCATTTACCTGACCGAAGAGGTCTACATTTACTGCATTGTTAATGGAAATAAAGTTATCCAGTGCGGAAATGGAACGGATATCATTGGTATAGCTTACCGGAGCACTCATAAGTTCCGGGTTTTCATCTAAGTAGTCATACATTTTCTGAGTTCCTGCACCGAAACCATAGGTCTGACGGAAACGGTCGATGTTTTTCTTGGAACCGTTGATTTTTCCTGCTCTTGCAATATCAACGAATGCATCAACGTACATTTCGGTATGTACACCTAAATCTTTCAAATCAGATTCTGCAATCATGGAACCAACAGCATTTGGCATTCCACCGATACCAAGCTGGAGACATGCACCATTTGGAATCTCATCTACGATTAATTTTGCAACTGCCTGATCGATTTCAGTGGCAGCTCCGCCGCCGCCTAATTCACCGATAGCCGGGTTCTCGCCTTCTACGATGAAATCAACATCGGAAATATGGATGCTGTTTTCAAATCCGCCTAAGCAGCGAGGCATATTTTTATTTACTTCAACGATAACTTTCTTGGAAGTCTCGCAAACTGCCATCATATGAGAAGCGTTTGGACCAAAGTTGAAATATCCATGTTTGTCCATTGGAGCAACCTGGAACATTGCTACATCATCCGGAGTAGCGGAGTCACGATAGTATCTTGGAAGCTCGGAATAACGGATTGGAGCGTAGTAAGAAAAACCACGGTTGATATATTTACGCTCGATTCCGGACATATGCCAGGAGTTCCAGGTAAAGTGTTCGCCGGCATCTTCACGTTCGAAGACAGCTAACGGTTTTAACAGAATACCACCTCTTAAGTTGACATCCTTTAATTCATCCGTACGTTTTGCAAGGGCTTTATCCAGTGCATCCGGAGTTCCGGTACACCATCCATAATCTACCCAGTCACCGGATTTGATGACTTTGACAGCCTCATCTGCGGAGACTAATTTTTGTTTATATTCCTGTGTGTAATCCATGAAAAACCTCCTGTATATTTTGTCTGTTAAATTATTATCATAGTACCACTTCGTACATGATTATTCAAGTCGAAGGGACTAAGAATTATCGTCTGGGAGCTGCCATTGTCTGGCTGCATTTCTATATTCTTCCGCCTGGGCTGCATTCCCGGATTTTTCATAGCAGTCAGCCAGTCCGTTCAGCGGAATATTTCCACTGGTATGGACATCAAGAATGCTGGCAGTTTCAAAGGCAGCGTTGTAGTACCACACGGCTGCTTCATCATAATCTTCTGCGTCAAAAAAATAATTTCCCAATTCGCAGCAGATTTCTGCACAAGGGGTAGTAATCATATCCTTCAGTGCCAGCTTGAAAAATTCATTGACATTTCCGGTAATCCGGTAGCAGCGGCTTAAGATACAGCCGGCTTCCTTGCGGGCATCCCCAGAAGCGGTTTCATCCTGCAGGGTAGCAAGAAATACTTTTGCGGCGGCAATGAAATCTTCTTTTTCGCCGGTCATGAGGAGCTCTTTGGCATACATCCGGTGCAATTTTTCGGAAAGGCGTCTGTCCCGGTCAAATGCCAGTAAGAAGCCTTTGAAATCACGGCTGCTGTGCAGGGACTGCGGAAGATGCGTAATAGCAATATCACTGTCAAAGACAACCGGGTCTAAGCGCACCGTTTCGTGAATCGGGTCAATCCAGGTAAAGGTACGGAGTCTCCGGTAGAGCTTCGGACGGTATTCTTCTTTAAAGTTAAGCACCGTATTAAATTCATTTTTGGTCACATATTTCATCTGTACAATTTCGACCTCCGGAACCATGGCTTCTTTTAAAAGCCGGAACTGTTCCCGGTTCTCATCATCTAAGACTTCATCTGCATCTGCGGTATAAATGTATTCCATGGAAGCTTTGGAAAAAGCAAAATTTCTGGCATCTGCAAAGTCATCCTTCCAGATATAGTCATAGATTTTATCGGTATAGCGGGCAGCAATTTCCCTGGTGCGGTCGCAAGAGCCGGTATCCACGATAATGATTTCATCCATCAGACCGGCGAGTGAATCCAGACAGCGGGAGAGAACCTGCTCCTCGTTTTTGACAATCATGCAAAGGCTTATTGTTATCATCAAATTATCTCCTTTCGCAAGCACCTATACAAACATATTTATTATCGCATATTTCAGGGAAAAAGTATATCAGTAGGGACAGAATTTATTTGACAGAGCCGGCACTGGTGTCTATGATGAAATGAGACAAGAATGAGAAGAAAAGCGAAAGCTTGAGAAAAGGATGAAAGCAATGGAAACAAAAGAAAAATTCATGCAGAAAACCATCGTAGTCTGGCTGGGAGCGCTGGTGTGCTGCCTGTTGTGGGGCAGTGCATTTCCGTGCATTAAAATCGGCTATCAGATGATGCACATTGCATCGGATGAGGTGGCGTCCCAGATTCTGTATGCTGGCTATCGGTTTACGCTGGCGGGAATTTTAACAATATTATTGGGAAGTATTGGAAGCAGACGGTTTCTGCGTCCGACAAAGGGCTCCATTGGAAAAGTTTTTAAATTAAGCAGTCTGCAGACTGTGGGACAGTACCTGCTTTTCTATATCGGACTGGCGCACACCTCCGGGGTAAAAGCATCCATCATCGAAGCGTTAAATGTATTCGTGGCAATTCTGGTAGCAAGTCTTTTATTCCATCAGGAAAAATTATCGGCGCGGAAAATAGCAGGCTGTATCATTGGATTTGCAGGCGTGGCACTGGTAAATATGGGAAGCAGCGGATTTGATTTTCATATGAGCGTGACCGGAGAAGGATTTATTTTCCTGTCAACGGTAGCGTATGCATTTTCTTCCGTGTTGTTAAAGCGGTATTCCAAATCCGAAAATCCTGTCATGCTGAGTGGATACCAGTTCCTGGTGGGTGGAATTATTATGGCATTGTGCGGCTTTGCAGCAGGTGGACGGGTGAGCGGATTTACGGCGTCATCCTTTGGACTGCTGTTTTACATGGCATGCATTTCTGCCGTCGCATACACGCTGTGGGGCATTTTATTAAAATATAATCCGATTTCCCGTGTAGCGGTATTTGGATTTATGAACCCGGTGTTTGGTGTGATTCTTTCCGCATGGCTTCTGGGAGAAAAAGAGCAGGCAGCAGGCATCAAAAGTGTGATTGCCCTGATACTGGTATGCATTGGTATATTTGTGGTAAATTATAAGAAAGAGGTTACGAAGGAGGACTAACATGAGTGCAGTTGTAACATTGAAAAAAGGCGAAGGAAGAATGGTAAAATCCGGTGGCATGTGGATTTTCGATAATGAAATAGAAAGTGTCATGGGAACATTTGAAAACGGAGATCTGGTGCTGGTACACGATTTTGACGGATATCCGATGGGCATTGGATTTATCAACCGCAATTCCAAAATCCGGGTGCGCCTTTTCAGCAGAAAAGAAGATACAGTTATTGATGAAGCATTTTTCCGGACACGATTGCAGCAGGCATGGGAATACCGGAAAAAGACGGTAGACACCTCATCCTGTCGCGTGGTATTTGGAGAGGCAGATTTCCTGCCGGGACTGGTTATTGATAAGTTTTCGGATGTGCTGGTAGTGCAGTCCTTAGCACTTGGCATCGACCGTTACAAAGAGCTTATTGTAAAGCTTTTAAAGGAAATTTTGGCAGAGGATGGCATTACAATCCGCGGCGTATATGAGCGGAGTGATGCAAAAGTCCGCAAACAGGAAGGAATGGAGCTTAAGAAGGGCTTTATCGGAGAAGCATTTGATACCAATGTGGAAATTGTAGAAAATGGTGTGCATTATATCGTAGATGTAAAGGATGGTCAGAAGACCGGATTTTTTTTAGACCAGAAATACAACCGTCTTGCCATTCAGAAATTATGTGAGGATGCAAGAGTGTTAGACTGCTTTACCCATACCGGCTCCTTTGCATTAAATGCTGGAATTGCCGGAGCAAAAGAAGTCACCGGAGTGGATGCTTCGGAACTTGCCGTACATCAGGCAGAAGAAAATGCAGCATTGAACGGTCTTTCCGGCACGGTAAAATTCCTGTGCAGGGATGTCTTTGAACTGCTGCCGGAATTAGAGGAAGCAGGCGAAAAGTATGATGTGGTAATCTTAGACCCACCGGCATTTACCAAGTCCAGAAATTCTGTTAAAAATGCCATCAAGGGCTATCGTGAGATTAACCTTCGTGCCATGAAGCTTGTGAAAAATGGCGGATTTCTTGCGACCTGCTCCTGCTCCCATTTTATGACGTATGAGTTGTTTACCAAGACAATCGGACAGGCAGCTCACAGCGTCCACAAGCGTCTGCGTCAGGTGGAATTCCGCACCCAGGCACCGGATCATCCGATTCTCTGGGCGGCGGACGAATCCTATTATCTGAAGTTCTATGTGTTCCAGGTTGTTGATGAGATGTGAAAATTTTTGAAAGTGGCAGGTCCTAAGTGAATTGCCACTTTTTTGTGTGCAAAAACACATTGATTCGTACGGAAAAAAGTAATATAATACATTAAAAGACACGATGATATTTTAAAGAAGGGAGAGAGCACACACATGAAGCGTAAAATAACTGCTAAATTATATGAATGGAAAAATATGAAAAAAGGCAGGATGCCGTTACTTATTTATGGTGCAAGACAAGTTGGAAAAACGTTTGAAATGCGTGAATTTGGAGCATTATATTATAAAAATACAGTCTATGTAAATTTTGAAACGGACGAAAGAATTGGGAAGTATTTTGATACAGATATTCATGCAGATTATATCATCGCCATATTAGAAAAATATTATCAGGTAAAGATTGTACCGGAAAATACGCTCATTATTTTTGACGAGATACAGATGTGTGAAAGAGCATTAACTTCTTTAAAATATTTTTCAGAAGAGACACCGGAATACCATGTAATAGCTGCCGGAAGTCTGCTGGGTGTAGCAGTCAACCGTGAAAAATATTCATTTCCGGTAGGAAAAGTTCAGATGGTTACCATGTACCCGATGGATTTGGAAGAGGTATTGTGGGCTAAGGGAAAGCAGATGCTTTCGGATACCATACGGGAACATTATGAAAATAATCAGCCGTTAGATGAGATATTGCACGAGGAAGCTTTGCAGGAATTTTATCATTATTGCATCGTGGGAGGAATGCCGGCAGCAGTAAAGGCAGACCTTGCAAAAGACAGTCCATTGGAGCAGACGGAAATTCGTCAGATGCTGTTAAATTCTTATATTGCAGACATGACAAAATATGCAAATCAGACGGACACCGTGCGTATTTTTGAAGCGTATGATTCCCTGCCGGCACAGTTGGCAAAAGATGCAAAAAAATTTCAATACAAGCTGATAAAATCAGGAGCACGGGCATCTCAATATGGAGATGCAATTGATTGGCTGATTCGAGCTGGAATTGTGAATAAATGCATGAAGTGCAGTCAGGGATTTTATCCGGTTGCGGCATATCAGGATGTAAGTGCATTCAAATTATATTACAGTGATATGGGTATTATGTCTGCAAGAATAGGAATGACGTTGGAAGCATTACAAAGCATGGAAACAGAGCATTTTCGTGGCATACTGACAGAAAACTATGTTGCAATTGCTTTGAAAACAAATGGTTATGATCTTCATTATTGGGAGTCTGATAATACGGCGGAAGTGGATTTCCTGATACAAAAAGAAAGTCACGTTATTCCGGTAGAGTGTAAGGCTGGTAACCATGTAAAAGCCAAAAGCATGATGGTTTATATGGAAAAATATAATCCTTCGTATGCAATCCGGATTTCAACAAGAAATTTTGGGATGGCAAAAGGAATAAAATCAGTTCCGCTATATAGTGTATTTTGCATCTAATGTTTTAGTTGCCTTATCGTATAGCAACAGTAAGTTGCTTTTCTGAAACTGAATTTACCGGTATGATATGGATAAAGGAGGTAGCAACGATGGAGACAAAAAATATTATTCTGGAACTTCGTACACAAAGAGGAATGTCCCAGAATGAGCCGACGGAACATATACCTATAACGATATGGATGAATTAATCGACATATGCGTTAAAAACATGGTAAGCGATGATTTTACAGAGGAGCAGGCGCGCGCATATATGAAAGAAATGCTCCCAAAGTTAGATTATTGGAAAAAATATGATGAACTCAGCGACAATGGAGAGTTTGAGGAGTTTAAGCAACAGCTAATAAAGGAAATAAGTGAACTTCACATAGACGGGCTTCCTAAGGTTGAAAAATTAAATGCACTGGTAGGGAAATATGTGAATTTAGAGTATACACTTCCGAATGGGAAAAAAGTAAAATTTCTGGATGACCAGAAAACATATCTTGGAAACCAGTTAGAATCCGAATTTGGTGGTGAAAGATGCTTTGGCATCCTTGCAAATATGGATTTTATTCTGGTATGCACCTATGAAGAAAATGGTGAAAATCCGGAATTGCTTCTTTACAAAAAGAGATGATTGCTGTTTTATTGTAAAAAATTGAATCGTGTGAGATGTTGAAGGAACGTCGGTACAGTTTGTATCGGCGTTTTTGTGTTGTCAAGCATTCGTAAGAAGTTACCAGTGGAAGGCTCAGTAAGTGTCACTAATTAACATTTTTATTTTGAACCATTTGTGAAAATATTTCTGCAATAACCATAGAAAAAGGCTGCTAAATGCGTTAAACTAAAAAATAGTATAGTATTTGAAAAAATAAGGAACGGTACAGGAAATGAGAAAGCCAGAAGAGAACAATAAATTTAGAAAAAAGGAAAATGCAAAAAAGCAGCATGGTTCAAAAGCAGAGCGTCCGGAAAAGCACATCTGCCCACCGGGAGAATGTGATTTTGCAAAAAAATGTGGTGGCTGCCAGTATCAGGGAATGGATTATGAAAAGCAGCTCAATAAGAAACATCGGGAAGTAAAAGAGCTTTTAGGCAGCTTTGGAAAAGTGGAGCCGGTTATCGGAATGCAGGAGCCATTTCATTATCGGAACAAGGTCAATGCTACATTTCAGCGGTTGAAAAACGGAACAGTGATTTCCGGGGCATATCAGCAGGGAACACATTCGGTGGTAAAGATTGATGAATGCCAGATTGAGGATAAAATTGCAGACAGCATCATTTATGATATTCGTGGAATGCTTCACTCCTTTAAAATAAAAGTATATGACGAGGATAGTGGATATGGATTACTGCGCCATGTTCTGGTAAGAAGAGGCTTCCGTACCGGCGAAGTTATGGTTGTTCTGGTGCTGGCATCACCAATTCTGCCGTCAAAAAATAATTTTGTAAAAGCACTTCGTGATAAGCATCCGGAGGTTACAACGGTGGTGGTAAATGTGAACGACCGGCGCACCAGCGTTGTCTTAGGTGAGCGGAATATTACTATTTATGGAAAAGGATTTATTGAGGACGAGTTGTGCGGACTTCGTTTCCGCATTTCTCCATCTTCATTCTATCAGGTGAATCCGGTGCAGACAGAAATCCTTTATGGCAAAGCCATTGAGTTTGCCGGACTGACCGGAAAAGAAAAGGTAATCGACGCATATTGCGGCATTGGTACCATTGGCATGGCAGCAGCAGGCAAAGCCGGCTCTGTCATTGGCGTGGAAGTGAATCGTGATGCGGTACGTGATGCCATTACCAATGCGAAGCGCAATAACATGAAAAATATCACATTTTACAATGAGGATGCCGGAGAATTCATGGTCAAAATGGCAGCACAGGGCGAGACTGCCGATGTGGTATTCATGGATCCGCCTCGTGCCGGAAGTGATGAGGCATTCTTATCCTCACTGCTGCAGCTTTCCCCAAAGCGTGTGGTCTATATTTCCTGCAATCCAGTCACCCAGGCACGGGATTTGAAGTATCTTACAAGCCATGGCTACCGGGTGGAGCGGTGCCAGCCGGTGGATATGTTCCCGTGGACGTATCATGTGGAGACGGTTGTCAAATTGTCCCTTAAAAAAGATACACCTAAGATTGTGGGCACAATGAAGCCTGATGAAAAGAGTAATTACACACTACAAGAAAAGGCTACTTATTCAAAGAGTGTTTAAAATAAGTAGTGTTTGTATTAGGATGTTCCAATTTGCTATCCATTTCCCCAAATGCCCTTAAATGCCGAGCAACTCGAAATAGCCAATAGTATTTTCTAAAATTGCATCTGAAATATTATAGTATATAACAAAAGCAACTGATAGTTGCAAATGTGTAAATAGATGGTTGGTAGACTTTGAAGATTATGAAGGTTATGATTTAAGCATAACCAAAGAAAGAGGGTATGATGTATGACATTTTCAGAACAAGTAAGCAAATATAGAAGAGCTGCTAAAATGACGCAGGAAGAATTAGCGGAAAAATGTGATGTTACAAGACAGGCAGTTGCAAAATGGGAGAGTGGTGTTTGAGTTATAATAGGACCAAGTTAGATGAAACCCAGTAAAATCAAGGGGTTATGCCTAATTTAGTCCTTATTTTTATACCAATTTAGCGGTAGATAAGGCAGCGCTGTTATATCAAAACCGAAAATCCAAGTCAGTATCACAGATGTCCGCAATCAGTCTGAGAGTGAATCTGTGTGCTTAGATTAGGTACAATTTTATATCAAAACATTTAGTGAGGACTAAATTAGCACTTGAGATGGAATATTCCATCAGCTGGTTTGGTCCTCTTTTTATTTGAGAGGAGTGGTCGAATGGGTAAAGTGTTAATTTGGTTCGTAATCATAATTAGTACAGTGGTTCTCTACTGTCTTATGAAAGTTAAGGCAGAGAGTGATGAACTGTAT
>OIXV01000358.1_pt1 | contig 44900 bp, 44 predicted proteins | sample 1587771 | NCBI WGS metagenome assembly OIXV01 (sample SAMEA3888893, study PRJEB22519) | human gut metagenome | biome: human gut; feature: human-associated habitat; material: faeces | place: Denmark | collected 2010
CCTGATATTCACCACGTCTTTCCTGACACAGATCCATGATCGCACCGATAAATTCGGATGTCACCATAATCTCTGCTTTTACCATCGGCTCTTCCATAAAATCAATTTCTGACGGATCCGGAAGATTAGACGGATTGGTCAGGTCGATCACTTCTCCGTTGGTCTTGTGCACCTTGTAGATAACGCCCGGCGCAGTTGTCACCAAATCCAGATTGTATTCTCTTTCCAGTCTCTCCTGAATGATCTCCAGATGCAAAAGTCCGAGGAAACCACAGCGGAAACCAAATCCCAGCGCAAGAGAGGTCTCCGGTTCAAACTGAAGTGCCGCATCGTTGAGTTGCAGTTTTTCCAGTGCATCTCTCAGATCCGGGTATTTGGAGCTGTCTGCCGGATACATTCCGCAGTACACCATCGGGTTGACCTTTTTATATCCCGGAAGAGGCTCAGAACATGGATTTTCCGCACCTGTTACGGTATCACCCACACGGGTGTCCTTTACATTTTTCAGGCTGGCTGTAAAATATCCAACCATTCCTGCTGAAAGCTCATCACAAGGGATAAACTGTCCGGCACCAAAATATCCAACCTCCACAACATCAGCAGTTGCACCTGTCGCCATCATATGAATCGGCATTCCTTTCGTGATACATCCTTCTTTGATACGGCAGAATACGATAACGCCTTTATACGGATCATAGAGGGAATCGAAAATCAGTGCCTGAAGCGGTGCATCCGGATCTCCTGTCGGAGAAGGGATCTTTGTCACGATCTGTTCCAGAACCTGATCTACATTAAGCCCTGTCTTTGCCGAGATCAGTGGTGCATCCTGCGCTTCAATTCCGATCACATCTTCAATCTCTTCGATCACACGCTGCGGCTCTGCGCTTGGAAGATCGATCTTGTTGATAACCGGCATGACATCCAGATCATGGTCCAGTGCCAGATATACATTTGCCAGTGTCTGCGCTTCTACGCCCTGTGCCGCATCAACGACCAGGATCGCTCCATCACAGGCTGCAAGACTCCGTGACACTTCATAGTTAAAGTCTACGTGTCCCGGAGTATCGATCAGGTTAAAGATATATTCCTCCCCATCCTTTGCCTTATAAACCGTGCGGACTGCCTGTGATTTGATTGTGATACCACGTTCTCTTTCCAGATCCATGTTATCCAGCACCTGTGCCTGCATCTCTCTGCTGGTCAGAAGACCTGTCTGTTCGATAATACGGTCCGCCAGTGTGGATTTTCCATGGTCAATATGTGCAATAATACAAAAATTTCGAATCTTTTTCTGATCCATATGCATATTTTCAGTCTCTCCTTTTTCTTCTTATCTATATCTGATTACTTTTCCCGTTTGCTACTGTACTGCACCAGAAAGAGTTCCACCGAGAGGATATCTCCCATCTTTCCGGTTTTTACATCTTCTTCCGTCTGTACACCGGCTTCTACGATCCCACGCAGCTCTTTCCTGGTAAATGCCTTCGCCTGTGTCCGGTACTTTCCTACCAGGAATGGCATGATTCCCACCTTGGCGGCAATCTCTTTTGGCGGAACCCCAGTACGGTCCATCTCTTTTACCTCCATCAGGATACGGAACTGTCTGGTCAGCAGGTAGAGGATCCGCATCGGCGGTTCCTTCAGTGTCAGAAGATCATAATAGTAATCCAGCGCTTTTTTCTGCTCTTTTGCTGCAACCGCATCTACCATATCAAAAATATGGTTTCCGATCTGCGTAGTACAGATTTCATCAATATCTGTTGCCGTAATCTCCGTGTGGTTCATGCAGTAACAGAATAATTTTTCCAGCTCCTGCCCGAGATTCTCCATGTCATTACCAGTCTTTGCAAGCAGATAGCGCACTGCCGCCTCCGACATCTGAAGCTTCTCCTTTTTCGCCATCCCAAGGATCCAGCGGATCAGTGTCTTTTCATCCTGCCGCTTCAGTTCTACAATATGACCTTTCTCCTTGATCGCTTTGTAGAGCTTTCCTCTCTTATCCAGCTCTGATTCCACAAAGATCATATAAGTGGTCTCCGGCATGTTCTTCAGATATTCTGCCAGCTCCGGTGTCGCATTTTTCAGAAAACCGGTATTTTCCAGAACGATCAGCCTGCGCTCTGCAAAAAAAGGTAAGGTCTCGGCAAGGTCGATAATCTCCTTCGGGTTCGTGTTCTTTCCCTCAAAATAACGATAATTCATCGTGTCACCTTCCGGAACCATCGCTTTGACGAAACGGTTTTTATATAATTTTTTCAGATAAGCTTCTTCTCCGTACAGAAGATAAATCTGCTTAAACTGTCCTGTCTTTAAATCTTCATTCAAACTTTTCATGGACTTTGGATACCATATTCCCTTCCATCTGTATACATACTGACAGCACCTCTGTCTTTCGTATTATATAGGCTTACGCCCCATTTTGCAAGTCTTTCCAGTGTTTCCGCATGCGGATGTCCATAACGGTTTTCTTTTCCGGATGAACAGAATGCTGCCCGTGGTCGGATCACTTCCAGAAGCTCTTCGCCGGTCGCATTTCTTGATCCGTGGTGTCCGACTTTCAGCAGATCATAACACGCCGGAAGTTCTCCTTTTTTCCGGAGATTCTTTATTCTCTCTGTCAACAGCTCTTCTCCGGTATTTTCCAGATCTCCAGTAAAAAGCATGGTAATTTTTCCATATTGCAGGTGAAGTACCAGAGAATTTTCATTTCCATTTTCAGATGGCTCACCTTCTCCAGGCCAGAGACAACGCATCTTCAATTTTCCAGACAGAAAAATAGTATCCATCTCCATTACCCGTACCTTCGTTCCTGCCTCTTCTGCCAGATTACATAATTTAATAAGCCTTTCATCCCAATATTTCTGTTCCGGAAAAATCAGATACTGGATTTCTACTCCATACTTTCTCCGTTCCAGAAGTTCTTCCACTGCATTTAAGTGATCCACATCCCCATGCGTCACCCACACATAATCCAGCCTCTTCACGCCCCGGAATTTTAAAAATGGTTCCAACCGGTATCTTCCTGCTGCATCTACCGAACTGCTTCCGCCGTCGATCAGGTAATTTTTTCCGTTTCCGTCCCGAAAGAAAAAACAGTCGCCCTGTCCCACATCCAGCATAGTCAGCTCCATCTGCCCTCGTTTCCACTTTGGGATCCCAAGCAGGATGAGCAGGATCCCAGCTGTCACAAGCTGTCTTACCACCTGTTTCCCGGTTTGTCTGCCCTCTTTCTTTTCCTTCCTTTTTCTCCACAAATAAAATAGAAGAACCCCATAATAACAGGCAATCTGCCAGAGTCGTGGTCTTCCCGGAATCCACCTTGCCCCCGGAAGTTCCAGGAGCAGACCGCTCCCTTTTTCATAAAAAAGCAAAATCCACTCTGTTATTTTCCAAAGTGCACTCTGCATTATATCTCCTGCCCCACACGGAATCAGCATGACTGCCATCCCTGCACTCCCGCAAAGCAGAAGCACGGATGCCATCGGAATTACCAGAAGATTCCAGGCTGGCGCATACAGGCAGGTTTCATAATAGTGCCACAATGTAACTGGCAGCAGAAAAAAACAGAGCCTCACCGACATCCGGACACTGTCTGAAAATCTGCCTTTTTTATTTTCCGAACCAATCAGATAGATACCGAGAACCGCAGCAAAAGAAAGCTGGAACCCTGCCGTAAAAAGCCGCAACGGATTTGCCAGAAGCAGACCACTTTCCGCAATCCCAAGTGCCGTCAATCCATCGTATTCCCTCCCTGTCAGCTCTGCGCCCATCCGGATCAGAAACATGGTAAACGCCCGCAGTGCCGAAACACTCATTCCGGTCATCACCACATAGCTTCCAAGAAGCAGACTTCCCACTACACCGGCCTGTAAAATAGAAAATCCGGTTTTCCTAAGCCCCCGGTAAAGTCCGTTGCCAAAAAAAGAAATATGCAGACCGGATATGGCAAGCAGATGCCCGATCCCTGCCACCCGGTAAAGTTCTTTCACTTTCTCTTCTGTATAAAAAGAATCTCCCAAAAGAACCGCACACAAAATACCCCCTCGACGCTTTCCCATCTCTCTGCAGATCTCATCTGCGGTCCGGTTTCTAAACTGCCACAGCTTTTCCCGGAAGGAAATCTTTTTCACCTGTTTTTCCAGAACCTTCCCTTTCCATAAGACTGCCTGGATATTCTGCTGCTTATAATAATTTTTCTGGTCAAAATTGCCCGGATTGGCCGCCGGATCAAAAAATCCCACATTGCCTTTAACCAGAATCCGCTGTCCGATTTCCGGACCATTTCCCTTTTCATCCAGATAGACAAGCAGCCTCTCGTCAGCGACTGCTTTTCCATTCCCCATCTCTCTGATCTGTATTTTTTTCAGATACAGGATCAGTTTTCCTTCTTTTCTGGTTTTCTGATAAACCTCTCCTTCCACCATCACTTCTTCCGACTCTTTCCAGAGCTTCTCACACCTTGACACACCGAGTCTTCCAAAAATCTTTCCTCCCCCTGTCAGATACAGTACCAGAATCAGTCCTGCCAGAAGTATTCCGGCAAAACCAAGTCTTCGCTTGATCAACCGATCAATCCTCCTTTATCATTTCCTGGTTTCTGCTCAGAGGTTCATCCAGCTTTATACTCTCCTGATATACAATACTGCTGTCTCCGTTGATTGAAATCTGTACTTCAGAGACATTTCCACCATCGATCACTGAATTTACGATGGAATAGATCACCGTCTCCGGACTGACTCCCGGAGCAATGTTCCGAAGTCCTTCATCAAAATTCAGATAGCAGATATGATCTTTGATCGACACACCCAGCAGCTTTGTCCCTTTTGGTATGGTAGCAAGCAGTCTGTTATTGGATGGTCCTCGCATCAGCTGTTCCACTACAACCCGTTCCTTCGACTCATTGCTGTTATACCGCACCGTATCCTCTTCCTTTTGCAGCTTTTCTCCAGATGAATCTGCATAACACAGCGTAAGCTTCATCTCCTGGAAAGAGTTAATAGAAGAGCCTGTGTTCTGTACAAAATCTTCTGCCTGCTGGTATCCATAAGTATTCCCTTTTTTATCCGTAAGTGGCGTTCCATCTACACAGATCATCACCAGATCCACTCCATCGATCTGCGTCAGTGAACGGACAAGCGCTGCCCTGCACAGAACCTCTCTTACCGTATCCATCTTTCCGTAAGCAGCATTATAGTACAGGATCAGCTTTTCATCCTCCAGAGTGTATCTCTCCAGTTTTACCTTTTTCGGCAATGCCGCCTGTGCCTTCACCTCGTCATCACACTTCTGCAGCGCAGACAGCATTCCTTTTACTTCTTCGTCCACCGACTTTCCTGTTCCATCGTAGTCCTTCGGAACCAACGCCGTTCCGCTCTGGTTAATCTGGTAAATCGTGTATTTTGCATCTGCTTTCTGTTCCTTTTTTCTGCATCCCACAATGCCTGTAAGAAGACACACCGCAAGAAGAATGCTTATGATCTGGTAAATTTTTTTCATTCTTCTCATCCTTCCCTCTTGATATAAGTAAGCGGGATCCGGACTGTAAATGTCGTTCCCTCTCCCGGTTCACTGTAGACCTTGATCGCACCGCGGTGCATAACAACCGCATTTCTTGCAATCGAAAGCCCAAGACCGGTTCCGCCGATCTCACGAGAATGGGATTTGTCCACACGGAAAAATCGCTCGAATATATGATCCGTATCTTCTTTCGGAATCCCGATTCCAGAATCCGCAACCTTCAGATAAAAATACTTATGATCCGCATTTAACGACACGTGTACCCATCCGTTCTCTTTATTGTACTTGATCGCATTTTCCACCAGATTCGTGATCACAAGTGCAATCTTTACTTCATCAATCTCCGCTGTCACCGGACGAAAACTCTCAAATACCAGCTCAATATTACTTTTTGCCGCAAGTGGCTGTAATCTTTTGAGAATCCGTTCTACCAGTTCATTAACATCCTGACTCTTAATATTTAAGTTTGCACCCTTCTTATCCAGTTTTACAAGATCCAGAAGGTCATTGATGATCTTATTCTCCCGCTCGATTTCTTCGGACAAATCACCCATGAATTCCCGGTAAATCTCCGTCGGTGCATCCGGCTGCATCAGCAGTGAATCCGCCAGCACCTTCATAGAGGTCAACGGTGTCTTCAACTCATGGGATACATTTGCCACGAACTCTTCTCTCGATGCATCCAGTACTTTATAGCGGTCCCACAGCTTATTAAATGCATTGGAAATCCGTTCCGTTTCATCGTAAGCATTTTCATGGAGATAATTATCTCCATAGCCTCCTGCCATCTCCTCGATCGATTGAGACATCCTTTTCAGCGGCCTTACAAGCAGCATACCGATGATTGCTGCTAAAAAGATCCCGATAATACTGATTGCAACCGTTGCAATTCTTGCCTTTGACTGCAATGCCTCTACATTGTCACGCAGACTGTCTGTAGAAACACTGACCAGAATCATTCCTTTTACCGGCTCTTCCCCTTTTTTGACCGGGACTGCCACTTCAATGTACCGGCTCTTTCTGTCATAACTTGCCGGCTTCTCGCCGCGGAAGCATTTGACTACATCCTCGGAAATGATCGTCTTTCCCTCCTCCAGATCATAGGTATCTTCCACAATCCGGAATTCATCATCAATAACAAGCACTCTTCCATTGTAAATATTGGATAACTGTGATAGTTCTGTATCGATCACATCAGAAACTCCCGTTTTCAGATAATCAGAATTGACCAGCTGATTACTCAGAATCGTACACTGGTTTTGAATCTCTGCTGTGCGCACAGATACGGTTCTCTGATCATAGCTTTGCAGAATCGCATTCATCAGGATCACACTGGATAATATGACAAATACGCTCAGGATCACCGTTACCCGCACTTGCAGACTTTTTATGAATTTTGGTACAAAAAATTTAACCCCTGAAATAATAGCCAACTCCCCACTTTGTGTAAACGTATTTCGGATCACTTGGATTTACTTCAATCTTCTCGCGCAGTCGTCTGATATGTACATCTACCGTTCTTGCATCTCCCGGATACTCATATCCCCAGACAATATTCAAAAGACTTTCCCTGCTGTAAACCTTATTCGGATTCATTGCAAGAAGCTCCAGAAGATCAAATTCTTTTGCGGTAAGATTCAGTTCCCTGTCCCCGGAAAAAACTCTCCGGCTTTCACAGTCGATCTTCAGATCTCCCTTTACCACAACTTTACCGCTCGCGCTCATCCCGTCTTTTTTAGCGACCCTGCGCATGATTGCCTTCATTCTGGCCTTAACCTCAAGAATGTTGAACGGCTTTGTGATGTAATCATCTGCGCCATATTCCAACCCGAGGATCTTGTCCATATCCTCGCCCTTCGCAGTGAGCATGATGACCGGTACATCTGAGAAATCACGGATCTGTCTGCATACTTCAAATCCATCGTATTTTGGAAGCATGACATCCAGAAGAATCATATCATACTCTTTTCTTTTTACCATCTCAAGTGCTTCCTCACCGTCGTATGCGCAGTCAACTTCCATATCATCCTGTTCCAGGCTGAATCTCAGTCCTTTCACGATCAGCTTTTCATCATCTACTACCAATACTTTTCTGCCCATCTTGCGCACTCCTCTACTCTACCGTTATCTGCTCCCGGATCTTCTGAAAGATTCCTTCCTTGATCCCGTCCACTTTCTTCAGATCCTCTATCTTCCTGAATCCACCGTTTGTCTCTCTATAAGCAATAATTGCTTCCGCGCGGGACTCGCCAATCCCGCTTAAGCTTAAAAGTTCAGCCTTTGTCGCGGTGTTCAGGTTTATTATTCCTGTGTCTTTTCCCATCCCGGCATCTGCCATATCCGATGGTGAACCTTCTTCTTTCAAAGTCTGTTCTTCTTCTCTGGATGGCACATAAATCCTTTGTCCATCTGTCAGATGTGCTGCCTGATTCAGATAAACCTGTCCTGCTGCCTCCGTCAGACCTCCCGCTGCTTCTATGGCATGCATGATGCGGTCTCCTTCCTGCAGTTCATATACACCGGGTGATGCCACCTCGCCACATACATACACCCAGATCGAACCTTCTTTGTCTTCACCACCCGGATCTGCTTTTGCCTTATCCGGCTTTTCTTCGGCAGCCTTTGATTCTGCCTCGTTTTTCTTATCCCCGGCATCCGCTTCTGCAGCAGCCACACTGGTAAAGGTCTCTTCTTTTTCATGGCATGCTGACAGCATACAGCTGATTCCAAGGAAAATTCCACATATTTGATATAAAATCCGTCTTCTTTTCCGCATACATACTCCTTTTCCGCAGAGCACGTCCCCTCGTACTTCCAAGACATGATTATTGTAACGAATTTTTTTCCAAAAGACAACCTATTTCCACTGAAAAATTGTCGTGCCGATCAGAGCGATCCCCATACCGATCACTTTTCTCCAGGAAAATGGCTCTTTTTCCACACCAAATAATCCCACCAGTTCAATCAGATACGCCACAATAAGCTGAGACATAACGATCAGAAGTGCCGCCTTTGCAGGTCCGAGCTGCGCCATACTTTTGATCACGGTCCAAGTGATCCCTGCTCCGATCACACCGCCAAGCAGCATATATTTAGGCTGCACCTCTCCTATCGTGGCAATACTGTCCCTTCCCATGATCAGCCACATTACCAGGCAGATGGCAAATGCACTAAGCTGCACCCAGGCATTACTCACCCACATTCCTGTCGTCCTTGTTACCTGTGTGTTAAATACCCCCTGCACACTCATCAGCGCTCCCGACAGCAGGGCAATAAAAAATCCGGTCATCTTTCATACCTCCTTTTCTTCTGAAAGTATATCCGATGACCGGCTCTTTTATTCTCTTATTTTTATCAGGCACCGACTTTATGCAAGTGCTTTTTTCAGGATCTCTACCATCTCATCTACCTGTTCTTTACCGATAACAAGCGGTGGGATCATTCGGATCACATCTGTTCCAGCTCCGATGATCAGAAGTCCTTCTTCCAACGCTTTGGCTGTCACTTCACCCAGCGGCTTGGTGATCTGAAGTCCCTGGATCAATCCTCTTCCCTTTACTTTAACGGCTGCATCGCAGGTATCCACGATTTCCTGTAGTTTCTGTGTCAGATATGGTGCGATTTCATTAACATGATCGAGCATATGCTCTTTTTCAAAGATCTCAATAGTCTTGCTGACCGCTGCACAGCAAAGTGGGTTTCCACCATATGTAGTTCCGTGATCTCCCGGTACCAGCGAATTATCTGCAACTTCTTTTGTCATCGCAAATGCGCCGACCGGAACACCGCTTCCGATTGCTTTCGCCATTGTCATGATATCCGGTGTGATTCCCATCTGCTGCCATGCAAACCATGCACCGCTTCGTCCCATACCACACTGTACTTCATCGCAGATCATCAGGATTCCGTTCTCATCACAGATCTTACGGATTCCCTGCATAAATTCTTTTGTCGCTGCGTTGATTCCGCCTTCGCCCTGGATTGTTTCCAGAATGATCGCGCAGGTCTTATCATTTACCAGTGCTTTTACACTGTCAAGATCATTGTAGATTGCAAAATGTACACCAGGCATAACCGGTTCAAATGGCTCTCTGTATTCTTTGTGTCCGGTAAGTGCTACTGCACCCATACTTCTGCCGTGGAATGAATTCTCCATTGCAATAAATTCATAACGTCCGGTTTTTTTTGTGTACGCATATTTTCTTGCAGTTTTGATCGCACCTTCGATTGCTTCTCCACCACTGTTTGTGAAGAATACCTTGTACATACCGGTGATCTTTTTCAGATCTTCTCCTGCTTTACCGCAGGTTGTATTATAATACAGGTTTGATGTATGGATCATCTTGTCAATCTGAGCCTTTAATGCATCATTAAATTCCTTGTTGTTATATCCCAGAGAAGATACTGCATATCCTGCTGAGAAATCCAGATATTTCTTTCCTTCCGGATCATAGAGGTATGCGCCGTCTCCATGGTCCAATACAACCGGATAACGGTTATAAGTTTTTAAAATCGCATCGTCCTCTTCCTGCATATACTGATTTGTCATAAGAATTACCTTCTTTCTTTGTCTTCCCTTTAATCTTCTTCACCGTTTCTTAAAATTGCAGTTCCGATACCCTTCTTCGTGAAAATCTCAAGAAGCAGGCAGTGCGGAATTCTTCCATCCAGAATATGGACTCTGGACACTCCGTTTTCAATCGCTCCTACACAGTTCTGCAGTTTCGGGATCATTCCTCCGGAAATTGCTCCGCTTTCGATCAGTTCATTCGCCTGATCTACAGTAAGAGCTGTGATCAGAGAAGATTTATCCTCGTAGTCTCTGTATACCCCTTCAATATCAGAGAGGAACGCAAGCTTCTCAGCATGAACCGCTTTTGCGATCGAATAAGCTGCATCATCCGCATTGATATTATAAGTGTTGTAATCATCATCGATTCCGACCGGGCATACGATCGGGAGAAAATCTTTATCCAGAAGATCCAGAAGAACCTCTGCATTGACCTTCTTGATATCTCCTACAAATCCAACGTCCTGTCCTGTCATGGAAAGCTTTTTATCAACTCTTAAAAGTCCGCCGTCTTTTCCACTGACACCGATAGCACGGACACCAAGTTCTTCGACCATACGAACCAGATTTTTATTAACCTTGTTCAGTACCATCTCTGCAATTTCCATGGTCTCTGCGTCCGTCACACGAAGTCCGTCGATGAATTTCGGCTCCATTCCGGCTTTACTTACCCATTTACTGATCTCTTTTCCACCGCCATGAACGATGATCGGTTTGAATCCAACCAATTTCAAGAATGTAACATCCTTGATGACATTTTTCTGGAGTTCTTCGTCCAGCATTGCACTTCCACCGTATTTTACAACGATGATCTTACGGTTGAAACGCTGAATATAAGTAAGCGCCTCAATCAGAACTTCTGCTTTGTCCAGATACTGCTGCATATCCTGATCCATTTTGCTTACCTCCTAGCTTCTGTAATCTGCATTGATGTCAATATATCCGTGAGTCAGGTCACATCCCCATGCGGTTGCGCTTTCGCTTCCCATCTTCACATCAGCAACTGCTTTTACTTCTTCCTGTGAGAGGATCTCCGTTGCTTTTTCTTCACTGTAATCTACCGCTGTACCATTTTCGATGATCTGGATCTTTCCTGCCTTGCTCTCGAAGAACAGATCCACCTTTTCCGGGTCAAACTGTGCTCCGGAATATCCCATTGCACAGAGGATTCTTCCCCAGTTTGCATCATGTCCTGCAATTGCTGTCTTGGTAAGATTTGAGCATACGATTGATTTTGCAAGTGTCTTTGCAGTCTCTTTTGTATCTGCGCCAACTACAGTTACTTCAAATAAAGCAGTTGCTCCTTCTCCGTCCCCTGCGATCTTCTTTGCAAGGTATTCGTTGATCTCATGCAATGCTTCCGCAAAGGTCTTATAGCTTTCACTGTCTACCGTGATCACTTCATTTTCAGCCATTCCGTTTGCAAGAAGAACTACAGAATCATTTGTAGAAGTATCTCCGTCTACGGAAATCATATTGTATGTATCATTGACATCATCACTGAGGGCTTTCTGAAGTGCCTCTTTTGTGATTGCTGCATCTGTTGTGATAAAGCTGAGCATGGTGCACATATTCGGATGGATCATACCAGATCCTTTTGCCATACCACCGATGGTGACGGTCTTTCCGGCAACCTCGATCTCTACTGCGATCTGTTTTTCACAGGTATCAGTCGTCATGATTGCTTTTGCTGCCTCAGTTCCGTTTGCCAGTGTATCATTTTTCTTTTCAGCAAGAGCCTTTACCCCTGCCACGATGCGATCAATTGGAAGCTGCTTTCCGATGACACCGGTCGATCCAATCAATACACCGTCTGCATTAATTCCAAGAGCTTCTGCTGCCGCGTCTGCTGTGTCCTTGCAGTAGCCAAATCCTTCCGCACCGGTACATGCATTGGCAATTCCGGAATTGACGATCACAGCCTGTGCTTTCGCACCACTCTTTACAACCTGCTGATCCCATTTTACGCATGCTGCCTTTACAACGTTTGTAGTAAATGTTCCTGCACATTCACATGGAACCTGGCTGTAGATCATTGCCATGTCGGTTCTGTCCTGATATTTGATCTTTGCTGCTGTTGATGCTGCCTCAAATCCTTTTGCTGCGGTCACACCGCCTTCGATAATCTTCATCGTATATAGCCTCCTTTAGCCCTCTTCGATAAATGCTGTAATATTTTCCTCATTTAAAACAAACTCATAGTAGTTGACATCCGGTCTCTTGGTCCATCCGATCGTATTCCAGAACGTATTGCCGATATCATTCTTTGTAAATGCGATCAGTGTGATCTTGTTGATATGTTCCTCTTTCAGAGCTGACATTGCATAGGCAACCATGCTCTTTCCGATCCCATGACAGCGGTACGCCGGATCTACACATACATGATAAAAACATCCGGTTCTTCCGTCGTGTCCGCAGAGGATTCCTCCTACTACTTTTCCGTCTATTTCGGCGATCACACTGGTTGTCGGATTCCTTTTCAGGAATCGTTCCACGCCTTCTTTTGAATCATCTATGCTCCGGATTCCAAATCCTTTGATCCGCATCCAAAGTGCATGAAGCTGGTCATAATCTTCTACTGTCATCGCACGAATAATTGTTGTCATATATTTTCCATTCCTTTTCTTTTTCTGCCGTGTTCTACGGGAACATCGGAACCAGATCAAGACCTTCACTTTCCGGAAGTCCAAAGATCAGGTTCATGTTCTGTACAGCCTGTCCTGCTGCACCTTTTACCAGGTTGTCGATCGCACCCATCATAATGATACGGTTTGTTCTCGGATCGATCTTAAACCCGATATCGACATAATTGCTTCCTTCTACCCATTTTGTTTCCGGGTAAACATCTTTCTCCAGAACGCGGACAAATTTTTCATTTGCATAATATTTATCGTAAACTGCTTTTACTTCTTCCCAGGTAACATCCTTTGTAAGCTTCGCGTACTCTGTTGCCAGGATTCCTCTGTTCATCGGAACCAGATGCGGTGTAAAGTTGATCACAACCTCTTTGCCGCTCGCATATCCAAGCTGTTCCTCGATCTCCGGTGTGTGTCTGTGTGTTGCCACACCGTATGCTTTCATATTCTCATTGACTTCACAGTATAGGTTCGGAACCTTTGCCCCTCTTCCTGCTCCGGATGTTCCGGACTTGGCATCAATGATCAGCGTATCCATATCGATCAGTCCTTCTTTTGCCAGTGGATAAGCAGTCAGGATGGAGCATGTTGTATAGCATCCAGGATTGGCGATCAGTCTTGCGCCTTTGATATCTTCTCTGTTCACTTCACACAGTCCGTAAACTGCTTCTTCGATAAACTGCGGGCTCTTGTGCTCAATACCGTACCATTTTTCGTAAGTCTTGACATCTTTGATACGGAAATCTGCGCTCAGGTCGATGATCTTAACCTTTGATAAGATTTCTTCATTAACTAATGATGCGCACAGTCCCTGTGGAGTTGCTGTGAAAATCACATCTACCTGATCTGCAAGTTGTTCCATATTATCATCTAAACATACCGCATCTACGATCTGAAACATATTGCGGTATACATCTGCATATTTCTTATCGATATAGCTTCTTGAGCCAAACCATTTAATTTCTACGTCTTTATGTCCTGTTAAAATGCGAACCAGTTCTCCTCCGGCGTAACCGGTAGAACCGATGATTCCTGCTTTAATCATGTAAACCATCCTTTCGTAAATGCCGTATTTGTGTATAGATAGGCATAATCATAAATACTATAAACCCATTAATCCCTATTGTAAAGGGGTTCGCGGGAATTGGGGAAATGTTTTTTTGATTGGTGCGGGGACGCTCCTGCGCGAAATATGTTTGCACGCAACCGCGCTTGCGCTCCGCTCAAACGCAGCGGTACTAGGCTCGGCTTTGCTTACGCTCGCCTTGCCAAGTGCCGGCGTTTTCGAGGGGTCGCTTAGCAAAGATATTTCGCGCAGGAGCTGTGCACTGACGAATGGGAACATTCTCCAATTGGGTGGGGCTGATGCTTGTCGACTCATTGTGGTGCAACGGGCGGGCGAGGCGGCGTCAAACTTCCTGCCTCATGCTTGACAGCATGAGGATTGGAAGTTTGACACCTGTCTCCCTTGGGAATGAAAGAATTCCATGTGATTTCAGCCGAGTTTTGGTTCAGCCTATCTTAAAAAACAATTATTATTCTATCTATTTTATTTTCCGATTGGTTTAGTATACATGGTTTTATTTGGGAAAGCAAGTGGTTTTTTGATTTTTATGCATGTTTCTGTGTATTTTTATGTATAATTTCTTGTTTTTATGCATTTATATTTATTTTTATGCATTGTTATGCATTTTTATTATTATAAGATGCATTAGGTCTGTATTCTTTTTATTGACTATTGTGGGAAAATTCAATTACTATTAAGGAAGTGATTGTAAAGGAGTTGTTATTTTATGGAACGGGATCTTACTTCGGGGAGTGTTTTTCGGAATGTGATTTATTTTTCGCTACCTTATTTTTTATCTTATTTTTTGCAGACGCTTTATGGGATGGCGGATCTTTTTATTGTTGGGCAGTTTGATGGGGTTGCCAGTACAACAGCTGTTTCGATTGGGAGCCAGGTGATGCATATGTTGACGGTGATGATCGTGGGGCTTGCGATGGGGGCTACGGTTTCAATCGGGCAGTCTATTGGAGCGGGCGATAAGAAAAGGGCTTCTGTATTTGTGGGAAATACGGTGATTTTGTTTATGGGGATTTCTCTGGTGCTGGCGGTTTTGCTTCTGTTTTTTGTGAAGCCGACTGTTGCCGTGATGTCTACACCTGCGGAGGCTGTGTCAGGAACGGCAGCTTATCTGACGATCTGTTTTCTCGGGATTCCTTTTATTACGGCGTATAATGTGATCAGTTCGATTTTCCGCGGACTGGGGGATTCTAAAAGTCCAATGTATTTCATCGCAGTTGCATGTGCGGTGAATATTATACTGGATTATCTGTTTATCGGATTTTTCCATCTGGGAGCTTCCGGTGCTGCGCTTGGCACAACACTTTCCCAAGCGTGCAGTGTTCTGTTTGCACTGATTGCCATTAAACGTAAGCAAACCGGACTTTCTCTTTCCGGAGACTGTTTCCGCCCACAGAAAAAAACGCTTGGCAAAATTCTGAATATTGGGATTCCGGTAGCGCTTCAGGACGGATTTATTCAGATTGCTTTCATTATTATTACGATCATTGCCAACCGGCGCGGACTGAACACAGCCGCTGCTGTCGGCATTGTGGAAAAAATCATCAGCTTTCTGTTCCTGATTCCGTCTTCCATGCTTTCGACTGTTTCTGCACTCGCAGCTCAGAATATCGGTGCCGGAAAGTATGACCGTGCAAAGCAGACACTTCGCTATGCCATGATGATCGCCATTGGATTTGGCCTGGTCGTCTCTATATTGATCCAGTTTATCGCAGCTCCGGTTGTCGGACTTTTCACTGCAGACGCAGCCGTTATTCTTCTCGGCGCACAGTACATTCGCGGATATATCTGGGATTGTATTTTTGCCGGCGTTCATTTCAGTTTCAGCGGATACTTCTGTGCATGCGGAAAATCTGGAATTTCATTTTTACATAACCTGATCGCTATTTTGTGCGTGCGTATTCCGGGTGTTTATCTGACTTCAAAAATTTTCCCGCATACACTGTTTCCGATGGGACTCGCAACCGCTACCGGCTCCTTATTGTCTGTGATCATCTGCATCATTGCTTACCGATGGTTATATGAAAAATCCGGAAAATAGAATACAGGATCGGACTCTTACGGATTTCTCCAAATCATCAAAAATGGTGACTCACTACGAGCCACCATTTTTAATGATCACTTATCTGATATGCGCTTCTTCATGTGCAAGCAGCCATTCTTTCTTTTCAAGTCCACCGGCATATCCGGTCAGGCTTCCGTCGCTTCCGATGACCCGGTGACAGGGAATAATCACAGAGATCGGATTATGTCCGACCGCACCTCCGACTGCCTGCGGCGAGATACTTTTCGCGCCCCGTTTTACTGCAAGGATCTTTGCGATCTTTCCATAAGTAATGGTACATCCATATGGGATTTTTGCGATAATCTTCCATACTTCTTTTCGGAAATCACTTCCTGCAGGTGCAAGAGGAAGTTCTTCCGGATCCGGATCCTGCCCTGCAAAATACCGATCCAGCCAGTACTCTGCCTGATCCAGTACCGGCAAGTCTTTCTTCTCCTCAAAATCTTCTATAATCTTGTCCATATAGTATTTCTGTCCTTCAAACCATGCACCGACAAGTACATTCTCCCGTGCTCCAAGCGTAATTTTCCCGATCGGCGAATCATAGTAGCTTACATACAGCATTTTTCATTCTTCCCCTTTTTCATCCGTCCTGATACCCATGTTTTTGAGGATTGCGAGAGTGCAAAGCACGTAGCAATCTGGTATCAAAGGGGTCAAAATACCTTTGGACCCCAACATCTTAAAAATAAAAACAAAATTCCTTAACTTTTGTACCATTCAAATTATAAAATGGAGATTTTTTCCTGTCAATCTTCTTATCCGCGAATTTGTCCATTTCCAAAGATCACATACTTTTTCGCGGTAAGGGCTTCCTGCCCCCAGTCGCTTTCCTATGCCCAAGCGATCCGCTCATCAATCTGCCTTGCTGCTTCGTCTCCCCGGATCTCTACCCCTTTTGCCGAAAGCCGGTCACAAATCACCGGAAACGCCTCCTCTGCAATTTTCCGGATTCTGTTTTCATTTAGAAGAAGCCGGTCGATCAGTGGCTCTGTCATCTTATTTTTTCTTGCAAGCATAATATCCTTTTGGTTTTCTTCTATTATATATGCCTGTTTGACAGAACCAGCCGGCTTCTCGCTGATTCCAAGGACATTTTTCCCGATACCGACTACACCGGAAGATACTACGATTATTTCTTTTCCTTTAGAGTGGCTCTTAATTCCATTTCGTTTTTCCTCTTTTCAATTCATATTCTTAGTAGGTATAAATAAAAGAAGCAGAAAAAGAGTATGCGGCGATACCTTTTTCTGCTTCTTTTTTCACTATCGAATCATAATACTTCAATGACTGAACAAAACCTATCACTTTTTCATTCCATCCGAAATGAACATTTTGAGCTGTATATATTGGATACACGCATTCCCTGATCTGCAATATTGAATTTTCTGTTCTGTGCCCTTGAAGGACACGGTCGATGCGGGAATGTAGGAATGAAAAATACACTGCCTTCTGCCGGCAATGTCAGAACGAAATCAATTATGTTATTCTTATTCATTTTATGCATATCACTCATCTCGCCGGTTCCTTTCTTCCTTTAGCGTGTTACCTTGTTACTTTTTGTTATATTTTACGGATTTTTGTGCAAATGTCAAGTATTTTTCTGATTTATCTTTATATTTTCTGTTTAATCTTCTTCTATCCTTCTTTTTTCTTATTACTCTCTTTCCTTTTTTATACATAATTATGCATATTTTATGTATATTTTTACTTTTATTTGCATAAAAATAACATTTTTAAAAGTTTTTTCATTTTATTATTGCATAAATATAAAAAATGGTGTATAGTGGGTTGTGAATTGAATACAAAAGAAAATTTTTAGGAGGTTTATATACAATGAAAGAAAAAGTAGTTCTTGCATATTCTGGTGGTCTTGATACTACCACACTGATCCCTTGGTTAAAGGAGACATTTGATTATGAAGTAATCTGCTGCTGTATCGACTGCGGACAGGGCGAAGAGCTGGATGGTCTTGATGAAAGAGCAAAACTCGCAGGTGCTTCTAAATTATACATCGAAGATATCACTGATGATTTCTGTGACAACTATATTATGCCATGTGTACAGGCAAATGCTGTTTACGAAAATGCATACCTTCTCGGAACTTCTATGGCTCGTCCAGCAATCTCCAAGAGACTTGTTGAAGTAGCAAGAAAAGAAGGTGCTACTGCTATCTGCCACGGTGCTACCGGAAAAGGAAATGACCAGATCCGTTTCGAGCTTTCTATCATGGCTCTTGCCCCGGATCTTAAGATCATCGCTCCTTGGAGAATGACAGATCTGTGGACACTTCAGTCACGTGACGATGAGATCGCTTACTGTAAAGCTCACGGAATCGATCTTCCGTTTGACGCAAGCCACAGCTACAGCCGTGACCGTAACTTATGGCACATCAGCCACGAAGGACTGGAACTTGAAGATCCATCCTGCGAACCAAATTATGCTGATCTTCTTGTTCTTGGAAATACACCGGAAAATGCACCGGATGAAGATGAATATGTAACTATGACATTTGAAGAAGGTGTTCCGAAGACAATCAACGGCGAAGCCATGAAGGTTTCTGATATCATCCGCAAACTCAACGAACTTGGCGGCAAACATGGTATCGGTATCGTTGATATCGTTGAAAACCGTGTTGTTGGTATGAAATCCCGTGGTGTTTATGAAACTCCTGGCGGAACAATCCTGATGGAAGCTCACAAACAACTTGAAGAACTGGTTATCGACCGTGCTACCATGGAAGTTAAGAAAGATCTTGGCAACAAACTCGCTCAGGTTGTATACGAAGGAAAATGGTTCACACCACTTTGTGAAGCTCTTCGTGCTTTCGTAAAATCTACCCAGAAATATGTTACAGGTGAAGTTAAATTCAGACTTTACAAAGGAAATATCATTAAAGCCGGAACTACTTCTCCATACTCACTTTACAATGAATCTCTGGCAAGCTTCACAACCGGTGATATGTACGATCATCATGATGCAAGCGGATTCATCACTCTGTTCGGACTTCCGCTGAAGGTTCGTGCGATGAAGAATCTTGAGGTAAACAACAAATAATTGTATATCCCAATACTGACAGATTTAAAGGACGTTGATATGAAATTATCAGCGTCCTTTTTCTGAACAAGCCAACGCTTAAAAGGTTCCGCTTTTGGCGAGGGTCTACATGAAATGTAAGTTTCACTCCAACAGGCTCGTCAGGCATAAAATGTCATTTTTATAATTATGCTATAGTAGTTATCAGCCATTTATGATTCATATAAAGGCATATCCACCCTGTATTCTCTATCAATCCCCATACAGATCTGCTCAAATATCTGATTTGGCAGATATACACCTTACTTTCCGCTTTCAGGCAGCTCTCCCAGTGATAGTTTCCCCGGCACAACGCAGTTCCAAGACCGGGAGACGCGCGCAAAGTGAGATCATATTTCAGGCGATACTCCCCTGGTTTTATTTCGGGAAGTTCCTTACAAAATTGCAGATCTGGCATGAATTTCATTCCCATTTCTTCTGCTTTCTATCATTATATGATACCACAGGCACAGTCGTTCTTATTCTGTCAGTTCTTGCTCTTTAATCTTCAACCAGTCCTCTTTCCACTACATTTTCCACGGCATCCATCTGTTCCAGGATTTCTTCACGGCGTTCATCCAAAAGTAAACCTTTGTTGTATTTGTAATACATCGCACAGTCATTTTCCCGCAGGAACGCAATGCTGTACACATTACTGTTGAGTTCCGTGACAAATACTGCCATTTCCTGGCTCTCGCCGAAAGCAGATTCCAGGAATTCAAAGCAGTGATTCAGCGTTTCCAGTGTCTTATCTGCCATTTGCTCTCTCTGCTCTTCTTCGCTGTCAAATGTGGCCTTTACAGACTCAAATTCCGGAGCTTTCTGGTATTCTTCCAATTTGCATAAAATACGCTCCATACGGTGCATTTCCGCCTTTGTAAGCTGTCCGGCGGCCTTCTTCTGTTCAACTTCCCGCCTAAGAGACTGAATTTTCGCAGCAAGGACCTCTCCCGGAACTGCACCTTCCTTTTGCAATTCCTCTTTATAAGCACACAGCTGAGCAAACAGTCCCTCCACAAATTTTTCCATCTCATATTCTTCTTTAAAAAGATCTGCCATCTTTCCGACCAGGAGATTTACCACACTCAGCCGCTCATCAAACGACGCAAATTTCAAACGTTCTAAGGTATCTTTTTCATAATATCCTGCAAGGATCCGCTCCAGTCCATACTCCTTCTGATACTTTCGGTAAAGCTCCAGATAATTTGCAAAATCCTTCGCTGTCTTCCAGTGCTGGAGGTACTGATGCACAACCTCACGATCCACCTCTTTACCAAGCTTTTCATAAACCTGGAGCAACCTTGACAGGTCTTCCCATCCTCTGGCTGTGACAAACATTTTTCCATCTACTGTATTTTCCATACGATAGAAATTCTCTTTTCGAAGTTCCAGATAAGAAAGCACTGCAGAATGGATTCCAACCTGATACGCATATTCCTTCCAGACATCAAAATCAGCTTCCACATCGATCCGCTTGATCCGGTCCAGTGTCACCACATCAAATTCCCGCACCGACTTATTATATTCCGGCGGATTCCCTGCCGCCACAATGATCCATCCCTCCGGCACACTCTGATTACCAAACATCTTGCACTGTAAAAACTGCAGCATAGTCGGCGCCAACGTCTCTGAAACACAGTTGATCTCATCAATAAACAGGATTCCCTCTTTCATGCCGCTCTGCTCTATCTTTTCATATACAGCAGCAATGATCTCACTCATCGTATACTCGGTTACCGAATACTCTTTTCCACCGTAGATCTTTGTCTGAATAAACGGAAGCCCGATCGCACTCTGTCTGGTATGGTGCGTGATCGTATACGCAACCAGTCCGATCTCACATTCCCTTGAAATCTGCTCCATGATCTGTGTTTTTCCAATTCCCGGAGGTCCCATCAGAAGGATCGGTCTCTGATGGATTGCCGGAATCTGATATTCTCCATATTCATCCTTCATCAGGTATGCCTGCACCGCATCCTTGATTTCCTGTTTTGCACGTTTAATATTCATCTATTTCTCACTCCTCTCAAATCTTCTTCATCCAGAACCAGTTTCATCGCCCACGGCGGAACTTCCTGTTCTTCTGCCCCGTCGTCCATAAATACAAACGCGGTCTGGTACAGAGGCATTTTCTGCGGATAAATCCCCTGTCCATCGGTAAAATAGATCACACCCTTCAGTTCAGTGAACCGGTGCGTCGCGATCAGATCATCAATATAGGCAAACGCCGGTCTGAAATCCGTTCCACCTTCCCCGGCAAGATCCAGCTTTTCCATATATTCCTGTAATTCTTCTTTACAGGTAATCTTCCTGTCCGACTGCACCTGGTCATCACATTGTATAATGTGGATATTGACTCTCTGAAAAAAGCTCCCTGCTTCACTTAAAATGCCATAGGTCTCCTCCAGAAATTTTTTTACCAGATCTCCTGAACAGGACATGGAAGTATCGATCACGATTGCAAAATCCTCCACTTTTTTCACTTCTTTCCATTCCTGTGGCTCGATCAGAGGCATATTTCCATAAAGGCGCAGTCCATAACTGTAAAATACATAATCAAAGCTGTCATCATCCACGGTAACCTCTTCCTTCAGCACAGCAAATTTATGCAAAAAGCTGCGGTAGTCATATCGCTGTCGGTTCTCAACCCGGACCTGATCCAGAAAATGCCCGGTATTTGATGCTGCTTCTTTCGAAAAAGTTTCCATATCGGTCTGCATTTTCTCGCTGATATCCTGCCACCTCTGGTTCATTTCGCTTTGTTTTTCATCATCTTCATCTTTTGCCCAGTACTTGTGATCATCCACGGTAAATTCCCGGATCATGCGCTCCATCTCTCTGTCCGAAAGCTTCCATCTTACCAGTACTCCATAAATTTTTTCCGCTGTAAATACCTTGATTTCCTCTTTCAGATCCCGGTAGGTTCTCTGTCTGATCCAGGACTGGCTTTTTCGTATATTCTGGAGGTTCCAGTCGTCAATCACAGATTCTACCGCAATATCCGCCGCCAGGTTCCATACAAGCTCTTCCCGTCCATTTCTGCGAAATACATGTCGGAAAATGCAGTGCAGAACCAGATGTAGATAGGCGCGGTTTACCTCGATCCGGTTCTGCCTGTACTCACCTCCCAGCATCTGCCCGTTAAAATACATTGTCTCTCCGTCTGTAGCAAGAAGGTCTACCGAAAAATCCTGTACATAATAAAACGCCGAAAGCGCCACATCCATAAATCTCATCTTCATATACAGTTCGTTCCTCGTCAGAACCAGTATTTTATGTCCGATTTCTTCCAGACCCTGTTCTAATGACATTTCTTCCAATCTTTCCACCTTCTTTTACAATACAAACTTTTTCTTCTTTTTTGGAAAACTACGGTAACGCTCGTCCATCAAAATAGCTGAAATCTCGGTCTGTCCTGCATCTGCCGCATAAGTAATCGTTTTTTCCAACGCTTGTTCATCAAAATAATGCTCTCTGCAGCAAAAAAGCAGAACCTCCTGCGGATCTCCGGCGGCGATTTCGCGTCTTTCTTTCACCGCATGGATACAGCTTTCTCCAATTCCTTCCATATGCGCCTTTACATAATTTTCATAGCGCAGCTTTGCCGCATCTTCCAGCTTCCACGGATATCGCAGACGCGTCAGAGCCACACTGAAAATTGCCTCTTCCGAATCTCTTGCTTCAGAAAGTGCAAACAGCCGGTCGTATTTTCCATAATCCAGTTCCCGACGGTAAAAACACTCCCTGTACTCTCCACCGGAACCATAATAATGCGTCTCCACGATCCGCGCCGGCGTATTTTCCACCGCATCTGCGTAATATTCCGGAAACAGAATCTTCGTCTCCGTTCCCTGATAACGCAGTGTTGCAATGATCTGATACCGGATCTCCGTCAGAATTTCCTTAAGACAGGACTTATTTCCATCCATAAAATCAATCTCCACCTTCTCCAGACGGCATCCGGTAAATACCCCGCTCCCCATCCGCACGATTGCATCTGTCCCATGGAAAAGTTTCAGATTCATACATCCATAAAACGCATAATTTCCAATTGACTGTACGGTAGACGGAAGATGGATTTCCCTTACCATTCCACCACAGCAGAGTTCTTCCGGTTGCGCAAAACGATCATTCTCTTCATCTGTCTCTGTCTGATAAACAGATGCATTTTTCTCTTCTTCATCTTTATGCAGTGAAAATGTATATGGAGCAATGCGGATGACAGGGATTCCCTCTATCTGCTCCGGTACTTTTATGATTCCTGAATCCTGCCAGATCCTGAGAATTTCAAGTCCGTTTTCTATTTTCTGATATTGTATCTTCATAAATTTCACTCCTGAAATTGATTCTGTCTGTTCTATCCAATTAAGGATTATAGCAAAAAAAAGCAGATTTTTCCATTATCCGCTTCACACAATATATCGAAATCTCACGAAATATATCGTTATTGACAAAATTATTTACATATCTATAGAATTCCTTTATTCTATAGTTAGATAGTCGGTATGAATATTGGAAGGAGGTTCTTATGTATGATGTCAGGCATGTATTAAGAAAAGCTGGTCTTCGTTCCACGTACTCTGGTTATAACTATCTTGCTTCAGCAGTCGCCCTCGTTCTCAAAGATCAGGAATTTTACCTGAAGAATGTAACCTCTAATCTTTACCGCGTTGTCGGTGAGCAGTATGGCGTTTCCAACATGTGTGTTGAAGCCGCCATCCGTACAATGATCAACAGTTATTGGAATCAGAATTCCAATAAAATTTTAAGCCCGCTGCTTGGTTATCCTGTATTTGACAAACCGACCGCATCCGAATTTATTTCGATGCTGGCTGATTATATCCAGGATCATTCCTCTCGTTAATTATTAGATACTGGTAGAACTTATGCATTATCGTATATCAGCATGGTATATACAGAATAACGTTAGTAGGCTGACATTTAAAAAAGGTGCAGCCTATGAGGTCGCACCTTTTTTATCAAACTGGATTTTCATAATTGGGGACGTTTTTCCATACGCGCTGTTTTAATTGCCACAACTACTATTTGAATCCGTATCAAACTCCGGATTGATTGCATAAAAGTTCTTACTGTTCAGATTATCCTGAACGATCCTTAAACTTTCTCCAAATCTTTGGTAATGTACAATTTCCCGCTTTCTCAAAAAACGAATCGGATCACATACTTCCGGGTCTTTTACAAGCCTTAAAATGTTATCATACGTCGTCCTGGCTTTCTGTTCCGCAGCCATATCTTCATGTAAATCTGTAATTGGGTCACCCTTGGACTGAAAATAAGTTGCTGTCCACGGTGTTCCACTGGCTGCCTGCGGCCAAAGTGCAAGTGTGTGGTCCACATAATATTTATCAAAACCAGAAGCCTTAATTTCCTCCGGAGATAAATCCTTGGTAAGCTGGTAAACAATGGCACATATCATTTCCATGTGGGCAAGTTCGTTTGCACATACAAGATGGAAGTATTTTCTTCCTTATTTATAATAGGATATTTTAAAGGAATGATAATTGAGCACAACGTATTTACGCCATTTGTGGCACTTTTTGTCGCTAATGTGTCACTAACGATTAGTTTTAATTAACCAGAAAATGCTATAAGATGTTGCGAAACTATCTAAACTGAATCGCCTCAATCCGCAATGCCTGTCCTACAGTTCCGAGTGTTGCTACTCCATCAGCTTTTGTCCAATCAGTCCAACCGGAATTTTTTATGTGCACTCGGTACTCAAAATCTCCGTCAAAGCACAAGCACTCGATACGCTTATTCTGTCCTGTGGTACCGATTACAGTGTCTTTTGTGACCGTGCCATAATCTTTCCAGCCGATACCTTCAATATGCGCTTTTGCCTTGATTTCGATGTTCAGCGGATTGATTTTAAAAGCTTCCAATCTGAGATTGTGACCTGTGATGCCAATGATATTCTCGCAAGCTCTCTCTCCTAACCAGCCTCTGTTCTGGACGTGTGGATTGACAAGGAATTTAGCAGCCATAATCTCAATCGCTTCAATTTGCAACCCTTTTCCTTTTGTTCCAGCCCAATTTCCGTTGAATGTCCAATCTGTCCATCCGATGTTTTTCTGGTGGACTCTGTAGATGTACGGCGTATCCTTGCCGGCAATCTTGATTGCTTCGATACGCTTGTTCTGTCCTGTGGTGCCAAGGATTGTGCCTTTGGAGATATTCTTGTATTCCTTATCGCCTACATCCTTGATATGCACTACTACGTCTGTTTCTCCGACAGGAATAAGTCGGAACGCTTCGATTCTCCGGTTCTGTCCTGTCGTTCCTGACATACGACCATCAGACTGCCAGCACGCCCAACCGATGTCACGGATATGTGACTGGTAAGATACCTTACCGTAATGCTGTACGGAGTCCTGAGATGTTCCACCAGATGTTACCTCACCGTCAGAATCCTCTTTTGCCGGAGATGCCGTAGCGATGCCGAATGCATTAAGGATACCTCTTGCCAGATCATCCATCTGACCGTTGAATTTGTTCAGATCGCCAGAATTGGTAATGAAGCCATTTTCCAGTAGTCTGTAGCTGTAGCCCCTCTGTGCTGCTCTCCACGGATTTGCAAGGTCATCTCTCGGTTTGATTTTTTCGGCACGTCCTGGAAAGAATGAACTGATAAAGTTAGCCAGTGCCGTGTCGTATTTGTCTGGACTATAGCCCTCCTCAATAATTACATGACCACCTTTTACAGACGGAACATTGCTGTCCATGTGTAATTCCAGAATCTGCCAATCTTTCGGAATGTTGAGGCTCATAATACCATTATCGGCATACCAGTTCCGGTTCATGTCAGCGATCGTGACGTTTCCGCCTCCAAGAGTTGATAATCTGGAAGCGAGCGCACGTACACGCTCTGCCTCCGTATATCCATATCCTACTGCTCCGCAATCACCGGCGCCATGACCAGCGATAATAAATAAATGTGCCATAGTATCTCTCCTTTCAAGAGGACGGTTTTACTCGCCCTCAGTTCTCGGTTCTGTTTTGATCTCAATGTTTTTAACAGCATCTTCCGGTAGTTCTTCTGTCATATCTTCCAAAAACTTCTGGATCCATTTCTTCACACCTGATGGAACCGGCAGACCGCATAACGTCATATTCTTTAAAATGCTCACCAGCTCATACAATATAAATAGTAGACAAAAAAACTCACAGATTCCAAGCTTGCTGATGCCGAGAACTTTAATGTATGTTTCCGGAACCATAAACAGCACATTTATATGCATGATCACATCTATCGCCATGAGCAGGCCAGTCGATGTCAGCATCGCTGTTTTCCGGATTGCCCCATCAATCCCGACACTGGAATTAAATTTGTGCTCTTTAATTGCACGTAAAACACCTAAAATAGTATCCAAAGCTACCGCAACCAGCAAGATTCTTACAAAAGAATCCGCCGAAAGTAATGTAATAATCTGATTCATCATTCTAATCTTCCTTTCCTATTTTCTCACAAAAATAAGACCTGTTCGGTCTTGATTTCCATTCGCTTTTCCTTTTATTTTCCTTCTATTATTGCCCTTACTTCTTCTCGGATCTCTTCCGGCACATCGTTAATAGTGATTGTACCACGCTTGATTCTTCTTACATATGCATTGAGTATAGCCTTATTTGCCATTGGTCTCACCCTCTTTCAAAAGCTGCTCGTATAAGTAGCAAATTGCATCATCCTGTTCAGCCGCTGTTTCCTTAATAGCCAGGTTCTCTTCATATAGAGCACAAACTGCATCATCCTGATCAGATAAAGTAGCCGGTGCTGTTGATAAGAACTCTTCTCGTTTTTCTAACTGTTCTGCCTCTTCACGATAACGTTTTGCATCCTCACTTTCAGATGCAACCAGTTTTCCATCAACGATCTCGAATTCGTATTGATTATCAAAATCAAAATCTTCCGGAAAATTAAACTCAATTACTATTGTGTCTTCTGGAAAGCAATTTTCATCGGCAGTTCCGATAATTCTATTCTCTTCATTCAATTGTACAAACATCACATCACCCCATATAACGATTTAACCGTAGCTGCGTGTCCACCACATCCGGTGGGATCCAACGTATGAACTGAGCACGATGTTAATCTGAAAGTCGTTCCACTCATACTCGTAGTCGCTTTATACAAATAGCTAGTAGTTCCGTCATCATGCCCTGCTGTAAAAAGAACTGTTGTGCCTCTGTTTTGGTTTTGATCGTAATATCTTGTTCCTATCAGCATCGCGGTACCACTGGACGTTCCAAGAATGAAAGTGTCAAACAGATTCAAATTAGCAACAGTAACGCTTCCGCCTTTTGAAAGAGTGCCACTCCATAATTTCTTAACGTTCGTGTATCCACCTTGCCATATACCCCATTTGCCAGCTTGCATCATTCGTCGATAAATGCCGCCGGTGCAAGTGATATATGTTTGATGACAATAATCTGTTGAATAAGGTCTTGATATCAGCCAGCCGTTCTGGTTTAATGGTCGATTAGTGCTGCCATTTCCGAGATACCACGTACAACTTTTGGTCAGCTTATTACAATCACCGGTTATAGCTGGAATACCTAATTCAAGTTCTTCTGTTGGATAAATTCCAATGCCTTTACCTTTGAACCCTATTGATTCTCCATCAATACCAAAGCTTTCTGTTGGATAAAATTTTATTTGTTTACCCCTAAAATGTATCCAGTCAGCAACACTGTTTATTCGAGAGAGTACCGAAGCTCTACTATTTTGTATAGTATGTATGCTAATACTAGCTTTACTAGTTGCTGTTTCATTTGTTCCACTATAAACGCCAGCTATTTTCGCAGTAATGTCAATACCAGCTTCATGCCCTGATATTAACGGATCTGTGCCAGTATATTGAACCATTTCAGCTATTTCATAATCATTTTCAGCAACAGTATTTCCACAAGATATAATAGTTCCATCAGCATTGATTATCTTACCGTATCGTCTTGTGAAAGTAGCACCACTCGGATTGTAGCCGGAAGTTACCTCACGATTTTCACCTGTTACAGAAATAATATCTTCTGAGTCACTCTTAACAGTAAGACCAGCATTAGTTAATTCAAGACTGGTCGGTTCACCGTCTTGTCCCAGAACAATTTTGGTATTGTCATATCTGAGAACTTTTCGTATTTCATCCAATACTCCATCTGGTGTGGAGCCTACTGAATAAGTAGTAGATGTTGTGTTATCTGTGTAGGTCAAGATTGTACGTGACCACAGATACGGTTTCTCAGCGGATGTAGCTGGTACTAAGTCTGTCCATGTACCTGTCGGAGCTGTTGTACCGTTTGAGTGTGCCTGATAAGTTATGGATGTAGATTTAATTCCCTTACCAGTCGCTCCTGTATTTCCCATCTTACCGACGGCATAAGAAGTAGTGGAAGTCTTATCTGTATATGTGATAATAGTCCTCGTCCACAGATATGATCCTGCTGCAACTGACGGTATTGATGTAACCCATGTACCCGTAGGTATGGATGTGCCGGATGTGCTTGCCTGATACGTCACTTCAGTAGAACTGATTCCTTTACCAGCAGGTCCAGTATCACCCTTATCCACTACGCCCTGACTTGTTGCGGTAATACGAGTAGATGATTCGACTATTGTTACTTTAGCAATTATATAGCAATAACCGTTCTTCGTAGTATTTCTCACTCGTAAAAGCACTGTATCATTTACCTTGACGCCCGATGTGCTTATAACTGACCACGAACCAGAGTAACCGTCTTTTGCATAAGTATCAATTTCTGTCTGGTTATAAGAATAAGAAGTAATCAATGTGACGAGAGATGCTCCTGCTGAACCAGTGTCTCCTTTGGCTCCGGTGTTACCATAAACCGCAAGAAGTAATACTGAGGTTTGACTTGTATTGTTCGTGTAGGTAATTACTTCTTTTTGCCACAGATACTTATTAGTAGCATCAAGGGACGGTATCGAAGTAGCTGTTATGTTTGCTCCGCTTGGGGCGGTTTGAGATGTTGTTCTGGCGTAATAGTAAGTGATGGACTTAATACCATTACCAGTTGGACCAGTAGGACCGGTTCCGCCAGTTTCTCCTTTATCTCCTTTGTCACCCTTGTCTCCTTTAATCAATGACCAGCTATAATCAGAGTATGTTGTACTTTCAGTAGCTGTAGTTTTGTTATAGGCAACACCGATATACTTTTTACCACTAGGATTATCAGACATACCGCTCGTTGGTGAATCAGCATATTTAATCCAGGTATAATAAGTCTTACCATCAATACCCTTAACACCTTGCACACCCTGAGGACCTTGTGGACCTGTTTCCCCTTTATCTCCCTTTGCTCCTGTATTACCTTTTGTTCCTGTAACGCAAACTGGAGTGGTAGTTGTGGAATTCTTGTCAGTATAAGTGATAACGGATCGTGTCCAGATATACTTTCCGTTTTCCCATCCTGGATATGTGGTAGACCACGACCCTCCGGATAATGCCGTAGCGGATGTAGATTTATAATACTGCTCTGCAATAGAAGAAACTCCTTTACCAGTAGGTCCAGTATCACCTTTATCCCCTTTATCTCCGCTCTCTCCTTTTTCTCCGTTCAATCCACTCTTTGCAATGGAATAAGCCGTATTCCTACTGGAATTGGTATAATAAGTGATTGTTCGGGTCCACAAATACTTTCCTGCTTCTGCATCTACTGGTTCACTACTCCATTCTCCATCCGGTGGTTCTGTCCCAGATTCTCCAATTTGATACGATATCTCGGCATGATCAATCGATACAACTTTTCCTTGTAGTTCTTTCAACATATCTTCGACATCCTGTGTCCTCTTAGACTCCATCAGTGAATAATTAGCCAGCTTCCCTGTATCTTCTCCATTTACCGTATAATGGTTCTGTACTTCCTGCACCCGCGCCGACAGATACAGCTTCTCTTGGTATCGATTATCAGCAATCCGGATTGTATCCCCTATGTCCGCCTGTAGATCATATAATTCTGCTTCATAGGATACTTTTTTGTCATTCCTCTGTTTTAATTCAGATAATCCTCTGTTAAACAATTCCTGTGGACTATCTGTTTCATACTCAAATGCTCCGTTGACATAACCATCAAATTCCCCTTGTCCAGTATAGTCGTATGCACGATATCTTGACCATTTTTGATGGGCCTCTCTATCATAAATGCGAATATGCCCTTTGGGACTGTAATACCTTCCGTCATCATACTCAATAGATTCTATTGTAGTTCTGACTCCATTTTCTTCCTTTCCATAGCAAATCATACAAGTACAGAGATCCTCAATACTACCAGATCTGGATAAAGCAATCAAATCAATATCATCAATAAATACCTGTTGTACCTTATCTTCTCCTAGTGATTTATAGATATTTACAACCTGCTTCATAACTTTAGCACCATTCATCTCAATCACAAATTCGCATTCGGCATCAAATGCATTCATAATCATTCCAATTCTCGCTAAATGGCTATCTGTACGACTCTCATATTTTGTTGCTCTCTTCCGATCAGCTATCTCATTAACACCTATGCTCCATCCGGTATCATGTAAGCACCGATTCATTGTTGTTTCTACAGGTTCTGCTGATACATTCCATGCTTCCGCCACTTCATTGATCAAATCAAGACCTATGTCTTCGCAATGTACGTCCCATTTTTCATCCCCCTCGATAGACATAATCGTATACAATCTGTCTTTGCCATATTTATCTTTGAAAGCGATATAATTACCTTCTGTAATATATTTGCTATCTTCATGATCTGGAAATGTTTTAAAATCATACGTTCCAATTGCTACATTATTTGCCAAAGTAATCCTTTGCCCATAATTCACTCCACTGTCATCGATTGGCAAACTATATTCAGCATCCGTAGATGGATTGCAAAGCACATGCATGTCTCTACTAATGATAAACCATTCCATTTATATCCACCTTTCTCTATACGTTACTTCCACTTCCGGCATTTCAGAAAATGTTGAAGTCACAATTCCCAGTGTATGCTCTCCCGGCGGTAGCAATAGGGGTTGACTACCAATATCAACTGTGTCCATATTGATCACATCATTGATATACAGCTTATTAAACATTCCATCCAGGTATACTCCATCACCCGATGCAAAATAATTCGGTATATCCTCATATCGTTCCACATTGTACTTCACTACTTGCAAGGCTCTCAGAAGATTATTCCGAATTGCTGCATAACCCTTATATGTAGCCCCATACCAAGTTACTTTCCTAAGCTCCGCGCTCTTGTCTTCTACCTGGAAAGTTTTACTTATTCCTGCATAACTAAATCTTACAGAGACCTTTGTCCCAATTTTTTCGACAACTACACATGGTCCACCCTCTCTGGCGGTCACATAGAATTTCGTAGTGTTTTTTGTATCCCATACCCTTTTCTGTCCGATATATATCGCCATATCAGACCTTTCTGAATTAACATTATTGTCTTCAAATACTACTGACACAATAATATTATCGTCTCCATCCGAAAATGTAACAGAATTATGTCCAATCTGGCTCCCTTTATCTGTCGCTCCGTCTGTATTAAAGTCAAAACGCCAGCAAGACCTCCAGTTAACTGGATACTTTCCATTTTCATCGGCAGGTACAATTTTTGTCATCGCCGCACCGTGCCAACTATTCCCAGTTTTATAGTTCGTGCATTGTATATACCCCTCATTTGCAGATTCTTTCGTGTAACTAATCACACCATTTTGCAATCTTTCCGGAGTTACAGGTGGTGTAACTCCCTGATTTAATAACCATCCCCTGTCTTTCCACATATGATCATCAAACAAAGTGACATTCACCTCGTATTTTTTTCCGTCCACCTCTTCTGGATGTCCAATCTGGTAAAAACGATCATCCAATGTCAATCCAAGATATCCGTTATCTGACTTCATTGTCGCTTTTACATTTATTAGCACTGGTTTTGTCCCGTCATTTTGTAAAGTGATAACTTTTCCGCCTTCATTATTTGCTGTTTTTTCTGTTATTTTATATTTGTACGGATCGGAACAAGTGAATGTAAAACTTCCTTTTACATTCAACCTTCCAGAATCTACATCTCCAATGCTTTCTTTTGTTCCGATATAATACTTGTCTGGTTCGTCAAGGAAAATAAGCTTTGATTCTTCATTGTTGATCAATGCACATAACTTATTAAATTTTTCTCTAAAATCTTCCGGACTATTACTTAACATCTGATAGTTAATCTGTATTGTCCGCACTTCATCTCTCTTTTGTCTATAACGCCGTCCGTCCTGATTTCCAATTTGAATATTTCCAACTTCGGATTCTAACAGTTCGCGCCCTTCCACACTTAATGTCCTATATCCATCAATTTCATTTTCAATATATACACCGTTGATACAGAGCGCCTCGGAAGGCAACTCCGCACTGCTTTGTTTACTTACTGTATCTACGAAATTATACATTTTGTCACCTTCCTACCTCACGCCTGTTTTTCTCATATTTTGCTTTTCAAGCTTCTTTAACTCCTCTTGAGTATAAGTTGCTGATGCTTTCGCTACCTGTCTGCCATCAATCTCCAACGGTACATAGATGGTGTAGGTTTCATTCCTGCTGTATTCATAATCATCATTAAGATCATCAATACCAATTCTTAATCCGGCTCCAATCTCTGGGATAGGAACTAAATCCGGAATGTCCACCAGTTTCCATGCTGCCTTTTTCACATCTGTGACCCTATCAGAAATTCCATTTACCCATCCTTCACCGAAATAGCCGCCAAGCTTATCTGCTACTTTTGACGGACTATGGATTTGTGCCTTCGCCCGGATTGCCGCCTCTGCTGCAGCTGCCAACTGCGCTGCAACAGATCTTACACGTCCGACCTGACTTGCCATACCGTTTGCAAGGCCTGCCCCTATATATACACCGCAACTGTATGAACCGGATCCGGCTGATTGCATTGCCAATACTGTAGATGCAGACATGGTTCTTGCCGTAGATACCGCCCGGCTCATGCCGTTATGGACTCCATTATTAAAGTTGTTTCCAACAGAATTTCCAGAGCTTCTTGCTTTTCCTTCCGCATTTGAGAATTGACTAATCAATGCACTAATTGCCGACTTTGCCTTATTTCCTAATGCATCCAGTCCAGAATTTACTACATTCACACTGGACCGCATACTTGATAATGAACTCTGAGCACTTTTTGCGTTGCCTGCTATCGATTTCATACTTGAATTAACCGACTTCAATGCCACTACCATCGCAAGTGTGCCTGCCGCGCCACCTGTCATAGCAACTCCAAATGCAATCACTACAGCAACGGATGCACCCATTCCGGCTGCAAGACCTACAACCACTCCAAGTAGTGCCGTTAATGCGCCTAATGTGCTCACAGCACCCGCTGATACCATTGGGAATGCTACGCCCATCAAAGTTAATCCTGCTCCGGCTACCATAAGTCCTGCGCCAAGTGCAAGTGCACCTGCTGCCAGTATCAATACTCCGGCTGATACTACCAATACACCTGCTCCAACCACTGCGAGACCCGCACCTACTACTGTAAGTCCTGCCCCCAAAACAATACATCCTGCCCCTGCGACAACTGCTCCCGCGCCAAACACAATCATACCGGCACCCAGTGCGGTAATACATCCTGCTCCCTGGATTCCGTACTGTACAATCGTTGGAAGAATACCAGCCACAACAGCCAATGCTCCGCTTGCAACCAACGCTCCGCTTGCAACTAGTATAATGGCAGCTCCGAATGCGATAAATCCTACTGCTCCTACTGTCAATGCTGGTCCAAGTGCTGCTACTCCTACTGCAAGCCCTGCTATAGCCGCTACCATGCCAATCATACATGCAATAGCAAGCGGTCCGGCATTTGCGAGATTGATTGCCGCCAAAGATAATACACTGATTCCTGCACCTGCTAAAAGGACCGCTGTGCCAAAGGCTACGAATCCGGCAGCTCCTGCTGTCATAGCTGGTGCTACATTTTTCGCCACAACCATTAATCCTGCAACTGCAACCGTCATACCAAGCAATACACCGGCTGCTACTGGTCCCGCCTGTGCAATCTGCACCGCAGAATAAGCCAACAAAGAAAAGCCCGCCGCAATCAATGCCACTCCAGCACCGATTGCTACAAACGCCATTGCAGATTCAACGATATTTCCAGATGATTCTTTGCTCGCTGTACCAACAGCTTTTTCTCCAGCTGCTACACCGAATAGTCGTCCAGCAAGTGATGCAATTCCCTTTCCCGTCAGGCTTATAATTGCTCCAGCAAATGATTTCATTCCTGGTGCCACTGCATTAACGATTTTGAATCCCTTATATGCCACATACAATTTAGGCAATAAAGTAATAGCCTTCGCTACTTCTTTATCATGCTCTTTCAGGAATCCGGCAAATGTAGTCAATGCTCCAGTGGCCGTTCCCATGCTTTCAGAGAAATTATCTACACTTTCTTTTTTTCCAAATGCTCCCGTAAGTTCCTGTACTTCATCAATAATTGCGCCGGCTGCCTCTCCAAAGGCTGTCCTTACTTCTTTTGCATCTGTTTTCAGCACGTTCCAGTACGGCGATATTATTTCAATAGCTTTCGGGATTCCAACAGCCAATTTTGAAAATCCTGCATCCACCTTGCTCGTCATGCCATTTATAGCATCAATCACTTTTGGCTTTGCGAATGTATCATACAGGTTCATCATTCCACTCACAGCTGAGGCTTCCAGGTTACCCATAGCACCTTCGAATGTTGTCACGGATGTGGCCGCTTCTTTTGCCATGTCCGTCATACCGATATTGGTAATTGCCTGTCCTAACAGATCTGCAGTGATGGCTCCATCTTCCATAGCCCCTTTGAAATCATTTCCAAGTACCGGATTCAGTTTGATTAACTCTTTTCTTAATCCTCCGGCAAGCTGTGGACTGGCATTGATGATCTGATTCCAATCTTGAGCGTGTAAAACGCCTGCTGCCATTGCCTGCGAGAATGCCAATGCTACACCCCGGTACTCTTTTGCACCACCACCAAATACTGCAACAGCATTACCTACTGCCTCAGTAAGCTTGTCTGCGTCTTTAACACCATTCGCTGACAGGGATCCGAACGTACTCAATACATCCTGTAGTGAAAACACCGTCTTATCTGCATATGTTTTCAATGAACCGGTTGCTCCGGCAATCCTCTGTATTTCATCTTCAGCATAGCCACTAAATCTCATAGCAGCCTGTAACTTGTACATAGAGTCTGATGTCTCTATTGTTTCTTTCGACAAATCACTAACTGAATTCGTAACTAGTGACACTGCTTTACCACCGATCGCTGCCATTGCACCAAATCCAAGTCCGCCCATGAGAGTAGATTTCAGATTACTCGCATATCCCTGACAGGATTTCATGATAGATGAGAAGTTCTTATCCTGCGCTGATAATATTGCTTTTACACTATATGATTCTGCCATCCTCTCACTCCTCTCTATCCGACAGCTTTGTTATTCCAGCAAATCTGGATGGTTTTCTTCGATTCTTTATCTTCCTTAGTTCTTTATCCAAATCAAAGAACTGTTTGAATCTCCTATAAACCGGTTTAGTCTTTCCTTTACCAGCTTTCTTTTCTGCACACACCGCAAAATTCAAAAATGCCTGGCGATGTTCATGTAAACTCTCATCAAGCATCCGAAGTTCTAACGCTTCCATCATAATCTCATATTCAGCCAGCGTTAGCTGATCTACCTGTTCAAATGATGTGAATCCAAAATATCGAAAACAATTCTTCGCCACTATCGTATACAGATCTTCATCTTCTACTGATTCTGAGCCATCTGTTTCTCGTACTCTCTCTCGATCTCTTCCACCATTTTCTTGGTAGCATTTGCTTTCGATAAAAAATCTTTTGTCTCCTCCATCAACGCATCAATATCAGCTTCTTCCGAATCAATGTAGGAATCTAACAATGCCTTTGTTACTCTTGGACTCTCGCCCTTATTTGCTAAATCCAAAAGATCTACCAGTGCATCTGGTTCCTGATCGATTACAACTCTGGCAATCAGATATCTTGCTCCTACTTCTTTTGTTGTTCCTGGCATTCCCTGAACTGGAATTTTAGCTGTTTTGTTTGCTTCTCTCAAAAATCCCATGCCAAATCTGAACTGATATACAGCTCCATCAATAGTAAGTTCCATCATATTGTCTTATCTCCCTTCTGTGCGACGTCACACATGCCAAAAGAGGACGAATCTTCTCGCCCTCTTAAGCTCCTGTCTTCTGAGTGTCTGTGAATACATACGCTGCTACTTCCTGCTGTTCTGCAGTTACTGTCGCATACCCTTTTACACCTTTACCTTCTAATCCGAATGTAAGTGATAATTCTACGTTGTCTTCAGCACTTGATGTCTGATCAAGTTCTGTAAGATATCCCTGGAAATATCTTGCTTTAAACTTACTGCTCGAACTTGCCTGTGGCTCTGCCAGATTCACTTCCCAGATTTCCATCTTTTCATCATTGTCCAGTGCTTCCTCCAACTCATCAATGAACGTATCTCCTTTTTTCAATAAACTGGATGCCGTGATTTCTCCTTCTGCAGTCCCAGGTGTACGTACTGCACCATCCTTGGTTGCCGTAGAATCTGCATCTTTTGATTTTGTACGTTCGTTCTCTGTCGTAAACGCAAGTGCTGTTGCGTCATGATCTTTCTCTGTACTCAGGATACGGTACAGATACACGATCTTTTTACCCGCAATTGCTTCTGCAAATAACTGCAGTCCAAATAACTTTCTGTTTTTCACCATTGTCATCTCCTAACTAAATTTATATTCCACTTCTAAAATTCCCATAAGAAGTGGCTGTTTCGTTGTATTATCCGGCAGGATCCTTTGTGTCGGTCTCTGCATATTCCAGGCATAGTGCGCTGTATGTTCGATAGACCTGCAGATGTTTTTGATATCTGCTAAGATACCTGATACCGTTCCTCTCTGCCGCATATTATCATGCCAGACTTTCAACGTTAGATTAGTCTCGCCGATAATCTCATTTTTTGTAGCCTGATCACTCTCAGAGCAATCCGCCAGATAAATAAATGGATACGGCGTGTCCTCAGGCGGTAAGGCCGTGTCATACACACCAACTCCTGTATCCTCATATTTTTCTTTCAATGCCATCAAAACGGCGCTGAACAATTCCTGCTGTGGATCCATCTTATCACCTCACAAGCTCCTTCATATCTGCCTTGAACTTTTCCTTCTGTTCTTCAAATGCAGGCTTTAAATACGGTTGAGCCTTCATAAATCTTGTACCCAATTCTACATACGCCCCATACTCTGCTGTTGACTCGACTTCTGCCGTTTTCCCACCATCTGTAATTTCCAAAGCAATTTTTCGCCTCAAATTTCCTGTATCAATTGGTGCATTCTTTTGTGCCGTTTTCTGCAACTGCGCACCGTTTTTTTTCACAGTTGCTTTTACTTTCGATAAATCCAGATTTTTAGTTAATTTAGCCTCCAACTTTTCAAAGCCTATCAGCTTTACTCCCATCACATCACCTCCGACACAACATATACCTGCTTCGTTCGGAGTTTCCTGCTGAAGTCTACACCGTATGTTTTATTCCCTACGCGAATCCTGTCAAATGGCCGGTCGTAATGATTCTGCAGGTGAATGGTAAGGCTACCTTCCTTAATTCCGGAATAGACAAGCATCATCGTATTCGTACCGGTATCCATGACTGATGCAGACTTCATATCTTCCGATATCGTGTCTTCCCCGTAATTACCGGTAGCCGGATCATACTCTCCAGGGGTGAGTTTCTGGAAGTATATTGGTGTGTCATATCTCATAGGAATCTCACCTTACCTTTCTTTGATTCTTTCTGATCATCCAGATATGCCCGGATATCATCCATATATCCCGCAAAATCATTCTCCGACCAAGAAAGACTTTCTCCCTCAACACTGTGAGAGGAAAGCCCTTCCGAACCGATTCTGTTGAACCGTATGATTGACACATCCAGGATGATATAATTCATCTCTTCCGGAGGTTCCAATCCTCCGAGAAGAAAGCGCAGTCTTTGTTTGGTGGCCTTTAATATCAGCAGTAATTTATTTTCCAAGGCTCGGTCTATTTCTTCCGGCAGTCCCAACAAGGCTTTCAGATCTTCAATCATACGATCCTCCTATTCTGCCGGCTCTTTATTTTCGGGTTCCTTCTTTCCGGCTTCTGGTGGTTTTTCATCGACATCTGTATCGGTTGCATTATCCGAAGTTTCTTCCACCAGTTCGATCAGCGGGCTATGCTGTTTGTTGTTGCTGCCGGCCAGCTCCTCGATTCTTTCTTTGCTGACATCTACTCCTTCACGAGGGAAGATATCTCCCTCGTTATAGGAGTGATCATTATCATGAAGATCAATAAAATGTTTGATTACTTTATACATGCTTCCTTACCTCCTATGCTCCCGGATTGACAGTTACAGCTACATCACCAGAGCGAACAGCTTTGTAGTTCTGATCACATTCAACCAGTGTGATATGGTGAGTTGCTGTCGAAGCAATCTCTGATTCACCATCCCACTTAGACCAGTTCTTAACATCCATACCGTAAGTTACTGCTGTTGCAGCTGCAGCATCTTTGTACTTCCAGCAGTTTCTCATTGACATTAACTGCTCTTTCACTGTCAGCTTTGTGGTTCCTGCTTCTGATCCAGCCTCTGACGTTACCCTTAACGTTCCTAATGTCTGTGTATCAGATTCTCCTACAGAGATGTAAGCAATTGCATCCAGATACTCGCAGAACAGACGTAAGCCCATGATTGCGTAGTTATCGGAAATCATACGGCTGTATGTTCCTTCTGAGTGGAATCCGATAAACCCTGTCTCTGAATCCGTTGTGAATCCAAGTCCAGCTTTGGCAAACTCTGAATCTCCCGGATCAACATAATATGCAATCATATTGTTGAGCGGTGTTGCAATTACAACATTCTGCGGAACCTCAGAAGTAACAAATACAACATCCGCTCCGAGGAAATTTGTCAGATACTTGAAGCCGAATGCAGTCTGCAGTGTAATATCTGCTGCACCGAGATACTTGTACACATCCAGAGTGTTTACCCAAACAGCTACTCCGGTTGCTGTTCTCTTCATCTTCTGGAACTTAGCCACAACCTTTCCGATCGCCATTGCAACAGCCATCTGCCAAGTTGTTTCGTGTCCTGTAAGAGATCCGGCTTTTAACTGTGCGTAGAATTTATCAGTCACTATATTCTGCAGATCGGACTTGAACTCCTCATCCGTATCCTGTACTGCCGCCTCATAACCTTTTTCCGAAATGGCTTCAAGAGATACGCCTTTACGATATTTTTCAATCTTGATCGTATCAAAAGGCTTTTCTTCTACTGTGTATCTGGACATCGGGATTTCTTCGCCTTCTCCAACATCTCCTGACTGCAGTTCACCTTTTACCGTTTTGGTCTTTAATACCGAATTGTTTTCCTTCCTGATCATTCTGGTAATTCCCAGAATATCTAACAGTGCCTTCAGGTTCTTACCAAAGGATGTGACAAAGTCAATCTCTCTGGCTTTTACCTGGATCTGCACTTCTCCTGTCAGGTTATTCGGTGCTGCAAATACCTGCAGACCTAATCTTCTAATATCATGCATGTTTCATACTTCCTTTCTTACTTACTGAAATAATGTGATGTTCTCAGCGATCAGCTTCTGTCTTTCTGACGGATTCTTCACTGCCAAGATCTGTTCTTTTGTCATTGTTGGTTTATTTCCACCGTTTCCGGCTTTTGGAGGATTTCCCTTCAATGCTTCTTTCACGGCATTCTTTACTGCCTCTTTATACATCGTTGCAAAGGCTTCTACTGCCTTCTTGGTTCCATCAGCATCTTCTGCTACAAGATTCATAACCAGCTCATCCGGAATGTTGATTTCTTCCTCTTTCAGCATTTTGCGAGCCTCTTTTGCCATATCTGTTCTGGCATTCAGGCGCTTCATATCCTCCAGAGCCTTCTCGGCCTTATTTGCACGATACTCAGCCTTTTCCTCTTTTGTCATCTGAGCAAGCTTTTCAGCCTCTGATACCTTATCATCCGTCAATGTCTTCCATTTGGTCTGTGCATTTGTCACAGCCGTATCGATAGCTTTCTGGACACGCCGGTCGAACTCGGACTGATTGCCTTCCAACTTCAGAAAATCATCAAATGACATTGTTGTGTTGCTGTTACTTCCAGGATCTTCTCCAGCTCCAGCACCGTTTCCTTCTCCGGATCCGCCGCCGTTTCCTCCAGGCTCTGTAAATAACTGCAGGTTACTCATTGGAATTCTCCAGTGTTTGTTCATGTATTTCATCTTATCTATCCTTTCCGCCCCGCCCCATTCATTTAAGCCTAGGTCGTTGCATCTTGAATGTGTAGTTTAACGACATTTCGGTCACATCAGTTACATGATCCGGACATACTCCGGAAACTCATCGGCAATCATACAGATGCCAATGAAAAAGGAATCCACCAGAGCTCGCGACTTCTCTGATAGATTCCCATACTTTATATCCACCCTTCCGGGAGATATCTCATATTCAATTTTATCGTCTGTCAGGTCCTCAATAGACTTGATCAGTGTCTGTGCAAGTGCTGTTACACCGGCACAGACGATATCTGATCCGGAAACAGCATAATTTGCATGTCCGGATATCTTTATTTCATCCTTGCGGACGGTTACTTCAATCAGTTTACATCACTCCTTTTCTTTCCGGCTATTCCCTGTCGGTGGGAGATGTTGGATCACCGCCTTTCCTATTCTGCAAATTTCCAATCCTCTGCCAGCATATCAGCCTGAGACGCTAACCATCCCATCTGAACACCAGATGTTCCACAGAACGCAATAGCCATGTTTCCGATGGCATCATGCTCGCAATTTACAATATCACCATCTGCCGTTTTATATGAAATTCCGGCTGCAAGCTGGATGTACTGTTCCTTTCCATTCCAACCTTTACGTGCCACTTTCATTCCACGTTTCAGATATTTAATTGCTTCCCCAAATGAAAATGTAGCTTCTCCGCCCAGTTCCGGACAATTTTCTCCATCTGCCAGCACCCATTCATCAGAACAGATATTTCCAAACGTATAATCTGGAATCTGTGTCTCTCTGATATCCAGTTCTTCGCCATCTTTTGCGTGCATGATAATAGTCTGTTTCTCTTTTGACCAAAACCAATAACCGCCCCAAGATGGAAGTTTCACTTTGCTTCCCTGCTTCATTATTTTAAATGCTTTGTCAAATCTCATGTTCTTTTACCTCTTCCTTTCTTAAAAATGAGTACAAAAATACCACCAATCATTATGATCAGTGGCTTTTCTAAATAAACGGTATCATATCTTTTACATCTTTCAATGTTTTCTTGGCTTTCTCAATCAATGAATTTTCAAATAAATACTCTATTCCCTTTGGAGTGATAATAGCTTCTTGCAAATCACCAAAAATTACTCCGTCTTTTGTGGAATTAACCCTAATCCCTTTAATATACTCTTCGTTAATCAAGCTTAAAAGAATGTATATCCAATAATTTTCTGGAATATTGTACGTCGATGCAACTAAATACTCAACTTCTGGTTTTTCACCCTTTTTCAGGCAATCGTAAAGGTACTTTAAAATTCGGTATACAATCACAAAATAATCATTTTGAGCCATTTATTTCACTTCCTTACTCTTGAAGTAATTTACACTTATTTCTGATTCAAATATCCATTTTTGTACAAGTAGTCGATTTCATCAACTGTTAATATTTTAAAAGGGCTTTCCCACGAATCGTCTTCCGTATCAAAATTGGGGAATTTATAGTTTCTCGGCTCAAATCCAAGTTTTTGACATATCTCATCGTATTTTTTATCTTTCACTTTACAGCACCTCCATTATCACACCTGCATCTGCGAACATCTTTTCTATATCGTAATTATATCCTTCGATTTCCAATTTATCAAGAGCTGCATTTGCAATAGCTGGATTAAACTTTGCTTTATCTACCCAATATTTGTACACCTTGCCGTCATGACAAGCTACCAGTCCAAAATAGTACCCTCGGTTCACACAAGTCATCAAATCCGCAAGACTCGGCACACTGCTACCTGGATGGTTATGTATTGCGATAATCGTTTCTGGCTCCGATTCTTCCAGCAACTGCTTCATTTGTTTATTCATATTTGCCTTGCTCTCTACATCATAGTCTTTGTTCACTGCATATTTCCCATTGCCTACATTGATAAATGCTAAATCTTCAAACTTTGTACCAGATCTATGACTTAGCATATCCTTGGAAATGTTCCATGCTCTACGATTCACCTTTGAATTGCCGGATACCTGATTGAATTTCTTTCGGTACTCCGAAGACGTAAGAAGTGATTTCTTCACAACTGTATCAGTATATTTATATTTCTTTTTACTTTCTTCGCTTTCCCTTGAAGCCTTCCAATCTTCGAAATTCAATCCATGTTCCTGATAACTGTTTATCCACTCCTCATAAGCCTCATTATCCATATATGCTGCTATGCTACAATGGCAGTTCGGGTGCATTGGTGGAGCATTCTCTCCAGGCATCATATCATCTACCTTAAAATGCTTCCCATCAAGTGCTTTGCACACCGAACACACATCGTTATTGCCACAGGCAATATATTCATACTCATCAAAGCCATTCCGGATAAAAGACTGCTTCTGAGCCTCTGTCTGCACTCTTGCAAGCTCTGTCGTCATGAGCCTCTCCGCATTATAAGCACTGACACCGAATCTCTTCTCCAGATGCTTTGCAAGTTTCTTCGGATTCTGTCCTCTGATCAATCCTGATGCAAGCAGTCCTTCCAGCTCTGCTTTGAGCATTCCCTGATACATCCAAATACGATCCGAATATGTTGCATTCTTAAATGATGCATTCACAATTGCATGAGCGTATTTTTCATTCTTAAGAACGGACTTGCCAAGGATACCGGCTTGTCTCTGGAACTCTTTCAGTGTTCTGTCGGTCAGCTTCTTATCGAAATATTTCTGCATCTCATCAAATCCTGATACCATCTCAAGACCGATATTTGCCTTCAGGAGTTCCAACCGGTTCACCTTCATGGTCAGATTATAGATCCGCATCTCTTCATTCGCCCGATCGGAAAGATCCTTTGTTTCAACATACTTCTTTGCCTTCCGTTCATATGCTGCAATATCCAGCTTGCTTACTCTCTTCTTTGCCTCAGCCATTGTGATGCCTTCTTTTGCAGCATATTTAGTGTAAAATCCGTTGATCTCTTTATTGATCTCATCCATCATATTGGCATAGATTTCTTCAATATCTTTCTTGTACTGCACCTCCGAGATCTGGTTTTTCATGGCGTTTTCAGCCTCTCGTTTCTTCCAATACTCACTACTCTTCATTGCCATTTACGCCTTCTCCAAGTATTTTATTGAAAACATCAACCGGTTCCTCTCCATTTCTTTCCGCATATTCTTTTATGATGGTTATCATTTCCAATATAGAGTTTTCATTTCTTCCAAGCACCGTATACTCTGCTTTTTGATTTTCTTCCTGTTGTATTCGATCAATTTCTCCCTGCACATTGTCCACTACAGACAGTACACCAAGCTGTGTTTCCTGCGATACGATTCCATCAAGATTGCCGGCAATCTGGCTCTCTTCCAGTACATTCGCCGGAATATTCGGTGTGAAATGATAATGCAGCTTCACCCAGTCATCTGCTTTCATACCGGATACCGGATTTGAAAAGATTAGCTTGTAACGCCGGTTCATTCCGGATGTAAACTTTCGTTCTTTTGTCTTGGCTAGATTGCTCATTCCCTGCAGCTTATACTTCATGGCAATGCCGGAGCTTGTACCGAAATTCTCATCCGAGATGTTCGCAATCATGCTGATCTGGAATATTAATTTCTCCAGACGGTCAATCAGGTGCTCCTGCGTGGTATCTCCATCCGGCTTTTGTAAGAAATCTACAATCAGTCGATCCGCATCTTCATCAAAATTAATAATACGATTATCCCGAATATGCTCTACGTCGTCATCATCCAGCGTAGCTCCAAGTATCTTCATATAGGCATCTGCAAAATAGTCCACATCATTTGCCTTCTCGCTGATAGCTTTGTTATAAGCATCAATCATTGACATCGCCGGTTCAAAGATACATGTTCGCTCCTTGTTCTCCACATACTCTGTAGCCGGCACTCCGTCAAATCCATGTATCTTTTCTTCTTCCTCCCAGATAAGCTTTCCCTTCTTGGTGAACCAACGTACCTTCTCCGCATCGGATACACTACCGTGCAAAACGTCATTCGAATCTATGTACAGTCGAACAAAGTATCGTTCTCTGCACAATACCGAATCATCATAGATCATAAAAGCATCAAATGGTGTCAGATATGTAATCCCGATATTTCCCAGTTCATCCACGTAATACATCTCGTATCCTTTGCCATAAATGCAACAGATCTTCGACAGCTCCGCATTGTTATCGTCCTGATCATTGTACTGATCCAGGAACTCTACATATTTTTTGATATTATCTGTAGCGTCATCATCCACAGATATTTTAATTGGGTTTCCGATAAAGAATCCGTTGAATGTATCTACCGTATACTTTGCAAAGTTCACAGCAATACGATTGTCCGGTTTATAATTCGGCTTTGGTTTCTGGTGGAAAATCTGGTAGTCTGTTTCGTATGCATCTTTCAAACGTTTAAACCGAAAGGCACACTCTGCATCATGCTTTGCTATGAATTCATTCAATTTGTTATCTGTCAGCTCTTCCTCTGACGGTAATCGAAATAACACTTTACAGTCCTCCTTTCAGGTTTCTGTTTAGTTTCGGCTTAGCCTTACGCTCTTCCTCGATGGAATAACGCAGCATAGCCATTGCATCATCAAAAAATGGAACTGGTTCTTCCAGATAAGTATTAGTACGCT
>OIXV01000359.1_pt1 | contig 44860 bp, 36 predicted proteins | sample 1587771 | NCBI WGS metagenome assembly OIXV01 (sample SAMEA3888893, study PRJEB22519) | human gut metagenome | biome: human gut; feature: human-associated habitat; material: faeces | place: Denmark | collected 2010
TCAACGGTAGTCAGACCACGAATTGACCACTATTGGAAATTGACTACTTTACAAGATTGAAATACGCTGTAACTGCGTTTTTCATATATAAGCGATCGTAGCTCAGCTGGATAGAGCGTTCGGCTCCGACAACTGTGGCACGTTAGGCGATCGGTCAAAATTTCTGCGCAACAGCGCAAGAAATCGCCCTGTCGGTTCGGTAGTCTCTGGTAGTCTGACCACGAATTGACCACCAACCCGATTTTCACAATTTTATACGATGAATCTCGTCCCAGCGACGATTTTCATACATGTGCGGTTGTAGCTCAGCTGGATAGATCGTTCGGCTCCGACCCGAAAGGCCGCAGGTTCGAATCCTGTCAGCCGCACCAAAAAAGGTCGCTGTATTGCAGTACAGCGACCTTTTTTATTTTGTCACGGCTCAGTGCTTGTCAATCCATTTTTTGACTATGTACGCGGTAACATCGGCCATGACAGACACGGCAAACTGATAAGATAGCTCATGGAATCTCCTTTCCGTGCTGTTTTTGTACATTGGGCAGCACGAGAGCTATTTTATCGGTTTTTGTTTTTATGGGAAGATTTTGGGTTCCTTCTGCAAAGGGAAGCGTTTGAAATTCTACCAAATAAAAGATCAGTATCCATAAGGATTCTGCTCTTTTTTTGTTATTCAGACCATTTGGAAATCTTTGTGGCGGAAAATTCAAAGACTTTTTTCTCTTGACCGTATCGGTGTATACTTTTTTCTTTCAGGCTTATCATTGTCCAGCAGGAGAATAAAGTTTGTATTTCTTCTTTAGTAAAATACTTTCTGCAGCATCCATCACAATAGTACAAACCTGGTTCGATTTCAATACTTTCGGAAGGTCTAACTTGATTTATTGAGTGAACGCGTGCAATTAGTTTTCCATTTTGCTTTAAAACTCTTTTTAATTCTCCGACAATATGTTGCATTTCTTCATTTCCAAAATAGTGTAGCGACAGGTCTGCTACAATGATATCAAAAGTGTTATCAATGAATGGAAACCTATCTTTCATATCGAAGCAGAGAAGTTTCAACTTTTCTTCGGAAAAGGAGTCTTTTATTATTTTAATTGCAGCTTCACTAAAATCAGACGCAACTACATTAGCGCCAAACCCAAGTAATGCAGGCAAATTTATGCCCGTGCCACATCCTAAATCTAAAACAGATATGCCAGATTTGAAATAGGCCTTGTAACTGTTCAACCAATTGTCATACCGATCCTTTTCTTTTTGGCCCTTACTTACTGAGTAGAATGAGTTCCAATATTGGTAGCTATTTTTATCCATTTTTCCCTCTTTTTAAAAAATCCATTTTGGGGTTCGGATGGAGTATCCACTATTTCCGAGCGGAGAGCTTTAACTTTGTCTTCGATTTTTTTGTTAATACTCCTAGGGTATGTATGTTCCCGATACTCGGGGAGATTAGGCAATTTATTTTGGAACGCTTTTTCAAGTAACACGTAATGTCTTGCAAGTTCTACAAAGTCGTCCATTATATCATCTTCGATATATCCGGCGTTTTGATTGATGAGTTGTAGAATTTCGTGATTGTTTGCAATGATTTCTTCTAGAATGCTTTTGTCTGCATCGGAAAGAACATCTTTGTGGTCAAGTAAAATAAGTAAGGTACGCTTATTTTTATACTTTTCATCTACCTTGAATATTTCATAAAGCTTTGTATTCTTTACAATAAGGAAATACAAAGGATTATAAAATTCTTTAAGTTTCTTCTCGTATTTTTCAATTTTCTGCTTTTTCTCATTTTGTTTTTCCGCCCAATTGGTAGTACATCTAGTTATAACAAGCGAAATAAACGCACCAACCAAAGTACTAAAAATGGTAGAATCGAAAAGTGAACCCCAAAAATTATTTGTGGGCATATTTGCGTTTAAATACTTTATGGCGGTATCAATAAGAGTCAATAAGTTATCAGGCATTTTGATCATCTCCAACTTTCCTAAATATTCAACAGTTCATCATATAATTAGTATATCATGGCAGAAGTACAATAATTGATATATTCAACCCTAGACAAAATACAAGGGGTGACTTTCAACCGTCAAAGGTTTTAAAAGAAACGATATCAATTGACATTTAGAGGCGACCAGAACCAACAGGACCGGATAATATATTATTTCTATTATATTAATTAGCTGAATTATACCATTTTTAAAAATAGATAACAAATGAAAGCTATTACAAATCACTATTATTGCGCTAGAGACAAAATGCAAAGTGCTTTTAAAATTTTTATTAAAATGAGTGCTTTTCCACCGGTTCGTTGTAGTATTTGATATCGCCGCCACATCAAGAATAGGTCATGCACATTATACTGATTTTATCACATTCCACACCTGCAGCCCCTTCTTTTCTGCGTACCGCAGTGTGTATGCCGTACCGCCGGCAGCTCTCGTGCAGCAACCAATGCAGTAGGCTGAGCCGTCCACCAGATGCCGGTCGCGGGCCAGAAAGGCCTCACAGCTGGGGGTATCGCAGCAGTAGACCACCTTATCGACCTGCGATTCAATCCGCGCCGTTTGGGCCTGCTGGGCCGCTGTCCAGCAGCTTTGGTAGCCGCGGAACGGCAGCACCAGGATTCCCCGGGATAGCGTATAATCGAGTTCGCAAAAGCAAATAAAAATAGACAAGCCATTAGGGCTCCTGTAAAATGAAAGTTGTCCAGACAATCACGATACAAAGGAGAAAACCCTAATGGCTCAAAAGAATCATACCACAAATCTGACCGAATTGCTACTGCAATGTGTAGCACAACCGGATCCCATGCTGAGTATGCTGGAATGGCTGTGTGCCCAGCTCATGGAGGCCGAAGTAAGCCAGCAGCTGGGAGCGGAGAAAAGCGAACGCGCCGAAAGCCGCAGCGGGTATCGCTGTGGCTACCGGCCTCGCAGACTAGATACCCGAATGGGCACCATGTATCTCATGGTGCCGAAGGTACGTCAGGGCGGTTACATACCGTTCTTTGTTACGGAGCGCAAACGCAGTGAAGCGGCACTGATCCAAGTGGTGCAGGAGGCATTTGTGCAGGGCGTATCCACTCGTAAGATGGAAAAACTGGCCAAGAGCCTGGGAATTGAAAGCCTGTCCCGCAGTCAGGTCAGTGAGATGACAAAAGGCTTGAACGAGCAGGTAAATGCTTTCCGCAGCCGCTCTCTTTCCCAAAGCAGTTATCCCATTTTGTGGGTGGATGCTCTGTACGAAAAAGTTCGTATAGACGGCAGAATTGTAAGTATGGCGATACTGGTGGTCTGTGGTGTGGATGAGCATGGCCAGCGAGACATTCTGGCGATAGAGCCTATGTTGGAAGAGTCGGAAGAAGTGTATCTTCAGCTTTTTCGAGGATTGCAGGAACGAGGACTTTGTACGCCCCGACTGGTTGTTTCAGATGCACACGCCGGACTTGTTGCGGCTATCCGTAAAGGCTTCCCGGGAGCAAGCTGGCAACGGTGCAAGGTTCATTTCATGCGTAATATTCTGGCGCATATTCCTCACAAGGACAAAGATGCCTTTGCTCAGAATCTCAAGACTATCTGGCTGGCTCCCACCAGAGAACAAGCTCGCAAACTGGCTGAAGAAATCTGCAGGCGGTACGAGCACCGTTTTTCCAAAGCCATTTGCTGCCTGGAAGACGGTTTGGAGGACTCTTTGTCGTTCTATACTTTTCCACAGTTGGATGCAAGAAAGATTTCTTCTACCAACGTGTTGGAACGGCTGAATCGGGAGATCCGTCGCCGTACCAGTGTGGTAGGAATATTTCCCAGTGCAGATGCTTACACCAGACTGGTTACTACTTACCTCATGGAATATGCGGAAGACTGGTCCGCCTCCAGAGCGTACCTCAGCGAACAGTCTGTTCAAGCCATACTGCAACCGGCGGCTTAACTTCTTGTTTTACAGGAACCCTTTTTGCGAACAATACTTGACGCAGCCTTCCCCGGATTTGCGAATATTGCAGGCGCAGGAGGATAAATTTATTGTGCCGCAGTGCAAACCCGTGGTAGCAAAGTCCACGGTAGTATCGGTGTGGCTGCCCGACACCATGCTGGCGAAGCTGGAGGACGCAGCGTCTAAAACGGGCCGTTCCCGCAATGAGCTTGTGAAGATGTGCATCGACTATGCGCTGGCCCGGCTGGAAACCACTGAAGAATAAAAACAGGCAGTTGCCCTCAAACTGAAGTGACCCCGAAAAGTTAGACAATATTTTTGAAGAAATTGTTCAAGCAACCGAAAGAGCTTGTTGTCTGTGAAGAGCAGGCGGCAAGCCCTTTAGTTTTATCTTGATTCTGCGGTTATTGTAGTAATCCAGATAGTCCACCAGTTCCTGCTTGAAGTGTTCCAGGGAATCGAATTTTTGCAGGTACAGCATTTCACTTTTGAGTAAGCCAAAGAAATTCTCCATGACGGCATTGTCCAGGCAGTTTCCCTTACGGCTCATGCTCTGGCGAATCCCTTTCTTCCTGATCATATGTTGATATTTTTTGTGCTGATACTGCCAGCCTTGATCAGAATGGAGGATCAATCCTGTTCCGTCGGGTATCGTCTCAAACGCCTTCTCCAGCATGGAAGTTATCATACCCAATACTGGCCGGTCAGAGATGGTATAGCTGACCAGATAACCGTTGTGCAAATCCAAAATGGGCGAGAGATACATCTTCTGTCCAAACAGACTGAACTCAGTTACATCGGTCACCCATTTCTGGTTTGGCTTTTCCGCATAGAAGTTCCGGTTCAGCAGATTAGGGGCAATTTTCCCCACTTCGCCCTTGTAAGAATGATATTTCTTGATTCTGACACGGCAAACCAGCCCCAACTCCTTCATAAGCCGCTGGACTGTCTTGTGGTTGATTGAAAATCCATGGTTGTGTAATTCAGTTGTGATACGGCGGTATCCGTACCGTCCTTTGTTCTCATGGTAAATCGCGGCAATTTCTGCCTTGGCTTCCTTGTATTTGTCTGGAACCATCATCCGCTTCAGATGGTAGTAGAAGGTCGCACGGGGAAGCTGAGCGATTGTGAGCAGAAGGTCCAGCGAGAACTCATGCCTCAGTTTTTGAACTACCTGCGCTTTTTGCGCTGGCGTCGCTCTTCTTCCAAAACCAAGGCTTGCAAGTTTTTTAGGTATGCATTTTCCGCTCGCAGCCGCTGCACTTCGGCAAGCAAGTCCTCTTCTACTTTGCTGGGTAGCTTCTTTGGCCTGCCTGTGCTTCTGCGCCCTCTGCGCTCCACCGCAAGACCTTCCGGCCCCTCTTCCAAATAAATCCGTTCCCAGCTTTGAATGCGGTCATGTCCTTGAACTTCATAAATTCTGGCAGCCTCCTGATAGCTTAGTCCCTCTTGTATGACCGCCTCTACTACCTGCTTCTTGAATTCTGGTGTATAGCGTTTGTTTGGTATTCCTTTCGGCATAGTAAAGCACCCCATTTGTTATTCAGTATATCATACTGTCTAACAAATGGGGTGCAGTTCAAACGAGGGTAACTGCCTGTTTTAGAATGTGTAGAGCAAAGAAAGGAAGCCTTTCATGGGTTGCCATGTTGCTGGCGGTATTGCAGAGGGGTAGAACGATAGGCCGCTGCAAACTTTCGGTAGAAATAAGAGCAGTTGGTGCAGCCGACTTTGTCGATAATATCCAGAACGCTTTCGTCGGAGTTTACCAGCAGCAATGCAGCCTGTGTCAGCTGCTGCATCAGTTTCAGGTCCCGAAAAGTCTTGCCTGTGCGCTGTTTCAACAGATTTCCAAGATAATTGGAATTGTAACCAAAATACCGGGCAGTACTTTGCAATGTGCAAGTCTTGTAATTCTGTTCAATATACTTCAGAATCAGAAGTACGTTGCTTTTCTCTGGCAAGCGGAATTCATCGCTGTGGCACAGGGTGTTGATCAACTCAGTGAAAATAGCGGACACATAAATAGGAATCAGTTCCTGAGCACAGACGCTGGGGGAAAAATATTCGCACAGCAGAAACTGCACCAGCGGGTGGATTTTGCAGTTGTTTTGGGTATGAAAGATCAGGTGACGGTCATGGGCCCGATTCTGGGAGATCACGTCCAGCAAAAAGGAACTTACAATACCGTGGGAAGAAAGTCGGCTCAAAAACATTGTGTTGAAAAAGGCTTTGCGGAAAACAATGTTGATGACGATATCCTCTTTGTTTTTGTAGCTTACGGCACTGTGCCGCACGTTAGAGTCCAGGATACACAAATCTCCCTGCTGCATCACCACCGGCTGCCCGTTGATCACGAAGGTGCAGCTTCCGCGATAGATGTAATTCAGTTCCATATCTTTGTGGAAATGGGCGGGGATGGTGGTGTAACGGCTCTCCTTGACAATGGCAATGTTTTGGGAGAGCAGGGTGTTTTTGAAATCAAAGAAATAGACCTTTTCACCTTCATATTCCCGCAGCGGAATGTTTTGATAAGCGGGGCTCAGGACCCCGGGGTGTTCCAGGTGCCACAGCTCACTTTCGGTATCGGCAAGCAAAAAGGTTTCCAGCTGTTCCGGCGTCATAGACAGACCTCCGAACCTGTAAATATGATAATAAATTGGTGAAAAGATGACATTATCATCTGTTTGCTCCCATTCTATAATGAGGATAACGGATCCGTCAAGTACTATCGGCAAAGAAACACAAAGGAGGCCTATGCGTGAAACAGGGATTTGAGGAAGGTTTTCTGTGGGGCGGTGCAATCTCCTGCTCCCAGGCAGAAGGCGGCTTTCGGGACGGGGGCAAAGGAGTATCCACCCAGGATCTGCGGTATTTGGATCCCAGCTGGGATCGGGAACAGGTAGAGGCCAAACACCACGGCAGTCCCTTCTCTACACAGGAGTTTGAACAGGCACTGCAGGATATGGACACTACCTACTACCCCAACCGCCGCGGCATCGATTTTTACCATCACTACAAAGAGGACATCGCTCTGTTTGCTGAGATGGGTATGAAGATCTTCCGCACATCCATCTGTTGGAGCCGCATCTTTCCCAATGGCGACGATGCGCAGCCCAATGCTCAGGGAATCGCGTACTATCGCAGCATGTTCGAGGAATGCAAGAAGTACGGCATCAAGATTTTTGCCACTATGCTGCATTACGACATCCCGGTTCAGCTGGTGTTGAAGTACGGCGGCTGGAAAAGCCGAAAAACGATCGACTTTTATCTGCGGTATGCCGAGGTTCTGTTTGAGGAATACGGGGACTTGGTGGATTTCTGGCTGCCCTTCAACGAGTTCAATGCAGGACGCTTTGCGCCGTGGGACGGAGTCTGTCTGATCCCCGATCAGGAGGAAAACCTCAATCAGGCGGTTTTCCAATGCCTGCATCACCAGTTTCTGGCCAGCGCGCGGGCTGTTGCCCTGTGCCACCAGATGCTGCCAGGGGCAAAAATCGGCGGCATGATCGCCCGGTTCACCACCTACCCGGCCACCTGTAAGCCGCAGGATGCTCTGCAGGCTCTGCAGGATGATCAGTATGCCAACTGGTTCTATACCGACATTATGGCACGGGGACGTTATCCCGCCTACATGGACCGGTACTTTGACCGCTTCCACATCCGCATTGAAAAAGAACCAGGTGATGACGAGATTCTGCGCAACGACACGGTGGATTTTCTGTCTTTTTCCTACTATTTCTCCCAGGTGTCCACCAGCGACCAGGGCTGGGAGAAAACTGCCGGCAACCTGATCATGGCCAACAAGAACCCCTATCTGGAAACCAGCGAATGGGGCTGGCAGATGGATCCCATCGGGCTGCGGGTTACGCTGAACCAGATGTACGACCGATACGGCCTGCCGCTGTTTGTGGCAGAAAATGGCCTGGGGACCACCGATATTTTGCAGCAGGATGGCACGGTACACGACGCCTACAGAATCGACTACCTGCGCTCTCACATCGAGCAGATGAAGCAAGCAGTCATTGACGGCGTGGAATTGATTGGCTACACCATGTGGGGAATCATTGATGTGGTGTCCTGTGGACCGCTGACCATGGATAAACGGTATGGCGTGATCTATGTGGATCTGGACAACGGCGGAAAAGGCAGCGGAAAGCGGTACCGCAAAGACAGCTTCTACTGGTATAAAAAATGCATTGCCTCCAATGGAGAAGATCTTGAATAATTCTGTCATGTAAGGAGGATTCAGAAATGGATAACCGCAAAGTTGCACAACAGGTGATCGAACACCTGGGTGGAAAAGAAAACATCACCAACGCGCTGCATTGTGTCACGAGGCTGCGCTTTAATGTAAAAGAGGATGCCAAGGTAAATGGGGCGGCCATTGAAGCCATTGACGGCGTCATGGGGATGCAGATCAAGAATGGCCAGTATCAGATCATCATCGGTCCCATGGTGGCGGATGTGTTTCTGGAAGTGGAGGACCTGCTGGGACACAGCGGTTCCGAAGAGCCCAAGACCCGGATGGGCAATGTGTTGGATATCATTACAGGCATCTTCTCTGCCATTCTGCCCGCACTGGTGGCAGGCGGTATGCTCAAGGGCATTCTGGCTATGCTGGAGGCCATGGGGATGTCCTCCGGCGGAGGGACCTGGACAGTATTCAACGTCATCTCGGATGTTCCGTTCTATTTTCTGCCATTCCTGCTGGCTGTTTCCGCCGCAAGAAAATTCAAGGTCAACGAGTATCTGGGACTTTGCGTAGCGGGCGCATTAATGTATCCCACCTTTGTGGATGCGGTTGGTGCGGCGGAAAACCCCTTCTCTTTCTTGGGAATCACCATTCCGGTATTCAGCTACGCAAGTTCGGTATTTCCGGTAGTGCTGGGTGTTGGCCTGCTGGCCATTGTATACCACTTTGTGGATCGCTTTATTCCCGATGTTCTCAAAATGGTCGTTGTGCCCATGGTATCTCTTGTGGTAACCATTCCCGTCACCTACCTGGTGCTGGCCCCTCTGGGCAACTACGGTGGTCTGGCGCTGGCAAACGGCATCGTCTGGCTTTTCTCTGCACTGGGACCGGTAGCCGGCTTCCTGCTGGGCTTCTTTATGCCGCTCATTGTGCTGTGTGGTATGCACCAATCTACTTCTCCAATTCAGATCTCCAATATTGCCACCTTGGGGTATGATTATCTTCTGCCCGTTTCTTTCTGCCACAATATGGCAGAATCCGGTGCCGCCATGGGCGCTGCACTGCGAATGAAAGATTCCAAAATGCGTGCTGCTGCTATGAGTACCAGTTTTTCGGCATTTCTCGGTATTTCCGAGCCGGCACTGTTCACGGTGCAGGTGGTGAATCGAACCCCGTTGATCGCAGCCATGATCGGCAACGGTGTGGGCGGTGCCTTGACTGTGATCCTGGGGGTGAAGTGCTTCGGCTTTGTGATGCCCGGTATTACGTCGCTGCCTGTATATGCAGGTAGTGATGGTACTCTGACAAACCTTCTGTTGATGGTAGTTTGCATCCTGGTCAGCTGGGCTGTCAGCTGTGTGGTCAGTTTTGTGCTGGGTGGGCATATCGCCAGAAAGAACAAATCCTGAATAAAACAATGTGCCCCAAGCAGAGCAAAATGTTGCTCCGCTTGGGGCATTTTATGTATTTTCATAGCCTCATCACCTTTCCCAGCTTTTCCTGTGCCTCTCGCTTGGTTTTATCAAAGGCGTGGGCATAGATATCCAGTGTGGTACTGGGCTGGGAGTGACCAAGCAGTCCTGCAACGGTGCGGACATCCACGCCCTGGGCAATGAGCAGACTGGCGTTGGTATGGCGCAGGCTGTGGACAGATAAGTTTTGAGGCAACCCGTTTTCCTTGAGGATTTTTTTGAAACGGAAGGTAAAGGTCGTGGGGACCATGGGATCGCCGCTCGGCTGCCGGAAGAGGTAATCTTCCTCCGTCAGGGCCTGCCCTTCTGCCTGTTCCATCTGCCATGCACATTCCTGCTTCCACGCTTTCAACAGCTTGCACATCTCTTTGCTGATGTACACTCTCCGGTTGCCGCTTGCGGTTTTCGGCTCCTTGGTAAAGATCTTTTGTCCGCTGAGTTTGACCACCGTCCGCTGCACATGGATGGTCCGGTGCCTCCAGTCAATGTCAGACCAGCGTAATCCGCAGGCTTCGCCGCGGCGCATCCCTGTGGCCAGTACCAGTTTGAAGTACACTTCATATTTCATGCTTTGTGTTTCCAGAGCGGCGATCAGCTTCTGCACCGTTTCCTCGTCGGCCACCGGGCGCTCTTTGCGCACGCCTTTGGGTTTGTACACCCGCCAGGCCGGGTTATGGGTCAGGTAGCCTTCATCCACGGCACCGGACAAGATGCTGCACAGTGTGTTGTGCAGTCCCTCCACCGACCGTTCCGATAGCGGCTGTCCATCCGTCAGTTTAGGCTCTGAGCGCATGGCTTCGTAGAAGGCACGGATGGTTTCTTTGCGCAGTTCAGTCAGTTTGTAATGCCCCAGCGTAGGCAGAATGCGTCGAATGTCCTGCTGGTCACGGGAATAGGTACTGGCTGCCAGCCTGCCGGGGGCAATGTCTTTTAGCCAGTGTTCGGTATACGCTGCAAGCGTCATGGCATGGTTCACGGGTTGTGGGTCATGCCGTACTTCCCGCTCGAACAGAACTGCCTGTTCGTTCAGCCATTTTTTGCACTGGCCGGGTGTGAGATCTTTCGGTGGATGTACTGTTTTCTGTGCGGCTTTCAGCCGGTTCCCTTCGTAATCGTAGCCGCGAGATACTACGATGAGATAACTGTTTTGTCCTCGTTTTCGGATGCTTGCCATTTTGACCACTCCTTTGTGTGTATTGACACAAAGGATACCAACCTCTGCGATACAAAGCTATCACCAAACCCAACGAAGAACGGCCACGATACTTGTGCAAACCGGGCAAAACACCAAAAGTTTGCAAACATAACTAATAGTGAGGATTCTCCCAAAAGGGAAAATCCTCACTGTGGGTGTGCTGGACTAACATTCCCCGGGCGCATTGCCCGGGGAATGTTAGTCCTGCAAAGTGTCGCAGTATTCTTCCTCTGCCGGTGCCAGCAGAGAATCAAACAACCCGGCAGCCTCCTCTTTGCAGATATCCTGCGGATGGCAGTAGGTTCGTTCCAGAAAGGCGGTATCTGCGTGTCCCAGCAGGTCGGCTGCCACCTGCTTGCTGGTGCCATGTTCCAGCAGATAGGTGGCGAAGAAATGCCGCATGGTGTGCAGGTGGTATTCCTCGGGAAAACCGTTCCGGTCATACAGCTGCCGCAGGTGACGGCTGAAGCTGTCGGGATGAATCGGTTTTCCCTTGCGCTGGAAAATCAAACCGTTCCAGTCGGCCCCGTTGTTTTCCAGGGCCTGCTCAGTGAACAGCTCTCCCAAATCGTCGAAGACGATCTGAGGCATGACCACGATGCGGGTACGGTGATTTTTGGTGTCGCTTTCCAGCACGCCCTGCCCTACCACAGTGCTGCGGGAATGTTGGATCTTCACCTGATTGCCGCCGTGCAGATCACACCACCGAAGGGCACACAGCTCACCGCGGCGCAGGCCAGTGGAGAGGGCCATCAGGTAATACACTCTATAAAGCAGCGGCTCCTGCAGAATGCACTGCAGGAGCTTTCGCATCTCCCATTGTTGCGGAATACGCTGCTGTACCTTTTCCACCCGGACTTTTTCCACCCGGTGGGCCGGGTTGTAGAGCAGGATGTCGTTTTTTGCGGCGTCCTGCAGCACCGCTGAAACGGCATCCAGATATTTATGTACGGTGTTTTCGCTCAGAGGCTTGCCGCCCCGCCCCGGCCGCTTGCGCAGTTCTTCTGCAAATTCCTCCAGGACCATGGGCCGGATCTTGCAGAGCGGCAAACCGCCAATGAAAGGGTATGCCAGCTCCAGCATTTTTCGGTAACCGGCCAGCGTACTGGCTTTGTATCGCTTGGCTGCCCTGTCCAGCCAATGCTCCGCGTAGGCCTCGAACTTGGTGTTTTCACTTTCGTCGATGCCGGTGCGGAATCGTTTTTCCAGGCGCTCAGCCTCCGCATAGACGTACTGCCTGATACTGCGTTTTGGAATCTCCTTGGGGACATCAATGGTGCGCGCCTGCATCCGTTTTTTCCCCGTTGTGGTGTATCCATTACAAACTGTAATTTTATATTTTCTTTCTCCGCGTTGTTGAATATAAGCCATGTGCATTCCTCCTGCATTATGACACCTGTGACGACAGTGACGGTGATGACGGTTGTGACGGCACATCCGGTGCCTTGAAAGCATTGTCATAAGCGTCATAGCCGTCATTCTCGTCATGCGGACGGCTGCAAAGCTGCAGAAGGCGCTGCTTGCTGGTACGCCGGGTACTCACCAAGATACCATACCTTGTCAGCTCCTCTTCATGGCTCTGCAGGTATCGGGACAGCTGGGCAGGCCCCCATAAGCTTCCCTCATTTTCCAACTTAGCCGCCAGTTCGGTGGCAGTACCGGAAAACGGCTTGTCGGCCAACAAACGCTGCAGAGCGGGCAGGAGTTGAAGCATCTGCAGCTGCTCCGGTGAGCAGCCTCGGCTCCAGCGGCAGTCGGAAAAGTCCAGCGTCAGTTCCATATCTTCGATATCCCGTCCGGTGGCTGACATCGTAGCCGTCCCTTCCTGGCGTTTTTGACGGTCGAGAACGATTGATCCGTCGGCGGCACCGTTCAGCCCGTTCGTTCCCGATAGCTGCTTGAAAGGATCCTTGTCCTCCTGCTTGCGCAGATGGTGTACAACCACCATACAGATATCGTTCCGGTCGGCCACCGCTTTCAAAGCAGAGGCATCCCGGTAGTCGATGCTGTAGGAGGGGCTGGCACCGGTTGCCTCCCGGATTTTTTGCAGCGTGTCAATGATGACCAGCTTGATGGCCGGGTGTTCAGCCAGCATCTGATCCAGTTGCTGTTCCAGCCCATGCCCAATCAAGTGCGCGTGGCTGCAAAGGTGCAGACCGGCGGGAGCTTCCTCGGTCAGTCGCAATGCGCGGATATGCAGCCGCCGAGGGCCGTCCTCCAAAGAGATGTAAAGAACTTCGTTCCGCTTGGTCTTGAACCCCAGAAAGGGCTCTCCACGGCAGACGGCCAGGCAGAGCTGCAGTGCCAGCCAGCTTTTTCCCACTTTTGGCGAACCGCCCAGAAAGTACAGGCCTGGTGCCAGCAGATCTTCCACCACCCAAGGGATGGGTTCGATAGGCTGTTTGTAGAGTTCCTGGAGCGTATAGGTATTGAGTTCATTCAACATAGGACATTTCCTTTCTTGAAAAACAAAAAAAGCACCCGGTGCCTTCGACATTTCTGTCAAAGGCACCGGGTGCTTTGTATGTGTGATAGATTGAAAAAAGGGTACACTTTCCCCCTGCATCTTTTCAAAAACAAAAAAACACGCGCCAATATGCGCTTTTATAAAAATAACTTGCACAGGCAAGTTCTATACTCAATAAAAGAAAAGTAGCAGTCCTGTTTGCCGCTCGCCCCCGGACTGGAGGAACACAACCGGCAGGGCGCCACCGCCCGTTCACTTGCCAACATTGGAGGTCTAAGGATTGCAACCTGAAACGTGCAGCCCCATCTGACGTGTGGGGAAACCTGCGTATCATTGTCACCACTCGAAAGGTCCTGGCGGAGAAATCCCGGTGGCTGATGAGATTTCCCTTGGATCGTTGTGGAATCGCTCCGGCCATAGCGGCCATCCTGGCGCCAACATCTCTCGCTCTCTTTCCGTGGAACGTACCGATCGTGCTGGATATTCAATTTTCAAGGTCCAGAAAGTACTTTTTACTATACACGCCAAATATGAAATTTTCTTTGTTGGTTGTCACTCATTTTTTAAGAGTAGCTTGCAAGCCTGCGGCAGCGCAACGGGGTTTGGGGAGAGTCCCCAAATTTGCGTTTGGATATCCAAACGCTATGCTAGCAAAACCGTCTGCCAGCAGGTTGGGGGCCTTTGGGCCCCTTTTCCTTCCCAGTCGGTGGGAAAAAGCCGGTGAGAAAGTGAATCATGCTATGATTCACTTTCCTGGGCTTTCCCTCGTCATGTGAAAAAAGTGAATCATGCTATGATTCACTTTTTCTGAAAAGCAGCTGTCCTTGTGAATCTTATTAAGATTCACACCTGCCTGGTTCAATCAGACAGTGAATCTTAATAAGATTCACTACCCTCTTGTTTACCAGCTTAATGCGCAAATAGGAAATAAACCTTACGATTTAAACAAGGATTCATAAAGAATTTACAGATGGCATGACAAACACTCTGTTTTGCAGCCACCCATAATCAGCCTATCAGCTAAATATGCCATATCCTGGCATATTTAAAAAATGTTCTCAGAAAATTCATAATAGAAAAGCTGCTTTGCTGGGAGCATAACAGAAAAACCTAACAACTTTTGTTACATTAAAAAAAGTTTTTTTGCATTATCTCCTTTTGCGCTGCCATCATAGCAGGCAAACCTCGCAACTTTTGCGATATTTATCTCATTTTTTTGAAAAAAGGAGGAAAAGAAAGATAAAACTGCTACAATACAAACAAAAAGCCGCCGATCAACGGCGGCATAGACTTACGATACCCATTATAGGACTGGCGTTGTGCTACAATGTATGTATAGAAAAGCAGATGGTCAGGAGGATGGCTGCCATGAAAGACTGGGATTTCGGCTATTTTGGTAAGGGAATTGACGGGTACGTTCACTATATGCAGGCATTCAATCGGAATTTCCCGAAAAGTTCCAAGCAGTCCGAAGCAAAACGGGCGGAACAGAAGCCGCACAATGTACATCCCAGTGAAGAGGGGGACTTGCTGCAGAGCCTGGCCGAACTGGGAGGGCTGTTCATGATCATTGTGATCCTTCTTGGTGTTTTGTCGCTCTTGCAGTAACGGAACAGAAAGGAAATCAGGATGCCAACGATTTTGATTGACGCAGACGGCTGCCCGGTGGTGGACCTGACGGTGCGAATTGGCCGGGTCCATGGCGTGCCAGTGAAAATCCTCTGTGATACGGCCCATCGCATCGAGCGGGAGGGTGCTGAGACGCTGGTCTTTGACAAGGGAGACGACAGCGTGGACTTCGCCCTGGTCAACCGGGTGCAGCCGGGAGATATTGTCATCACCCAGGACTATGGGCTTGCCGGTATGTGCCTGGCCCGGCAGGCCAGAGTGCTCAACCAAAACGGGCTGGAGTACACGGCCCAGAACATTGACGGTCTGCTGGCCCGTCGGCATGAAAACAAAAAGCTCCTCCGTGCCGGCAAGCATCCGAAAGGGCCAGCCAAACGCACGAGGGAGCAGGACGAGGCGTTTGAAAGAGCGCTGGAGAATATTCTGCACATTTGAAGATGTATCTGAGACAGGAGGAGAAGGACAGAATCATGGAACAGAACGAAAACAATAAGGTTCAGGTCTCTTTGTCTCCGTATCACACCGGCGGGATACAGGACGGGTACGATTTGGACCGCATTTTGTTTGACCTGGACAGCCAGATTGAATTGTACACGGCGCATCCGGACCGCGCGGACCTGCTGGTGGCAATCGGATCCGGCATTCTTTGCGGTGCGCTGGATATCTTGTGGGTAGGCGATTTTTCATTGCGCCGCGGCAGGGAACTGGCGCAGAAGGACATTGAAAACTTTGTGCGGAAGATTGCAAAAATGGCGGGCTGCAAGAAAGATGGCCTCAAGGATTGTGTCCAGTTTCTGGAGGAGCATTTCCCGATGGCCAGTGATGGCAACACGCCGGACTTTGGCGGCGGTTTGCAGCACCACTTGAGAGACTTTGCGCATCATCCTACGCCAGTCGGTCTGGCTTTCTCCCTGCTGACGCAGTTTACCGGTTACGCATACGGAACAGATACCCAGGGAAATTTTATCCGGGCCGCTGTGTCAGAAAAGAGCAGCGCCCTCCTCGGACATGATCTGCCGCAGAAACTGTTTAATGGTATAATCACCTGGTTTTTCCATTTCGTCAGTGACATGGCCGGTTCCAGCGGCACAGTCATGAAAAGCGGAGGAACCGGCATACCCGGACCCCTGCTCTCGCTGGCCAAAGAATTTTCCGCCATGCCCTTTTTTAAGAACAGGGAAGGAGAAAATCGAGACCTTTCAGTGTTTCTTTCCAAGCTGTTCAATGGAACGCTTCTGTCGAAAAAGGGCGAGGATCCACTGCGCTTTGATCTTCGCGGAGAACTGGGACTGGGAAAAGAGATTGCGCGGCAGGCAGTTCCCGTTCTTGCCAACGAGTGTTTTGTTCGGGGCTTTTTCTTCTTGCGGCGTCTGGCAGAAGAGATCCGGCGGGTTCATCCGTCCGGGCTGGAAGATTTTCAGCGCATTGACGCAAGCCGGGTAAAACCGTTTGGAAATCCCTCTCTGACCCGGATGCTTACCGTGGCAACCGGCGTGTTTACGGCGATAGATGTCGGAGAAGCTGTGGCAACGCAAAAGTATTGGGTCTCTGTGAATTATGCAGGCGTCGGGCGTTTTGCTGTGGCCATCGGTGAAGATGTGGCCGGTGAATTGAAAGTCAGAAAGCTCAAACAGGTGCGCCAAATGTATGATGAAATCCGACGCGTTACTTATACTCGCCAGGATGACCATATGTACGAAAGGATGGAACGGGATATGGCGGAAAACGGCTTCGGACTGACAATGGAACAGACCGAAATTCTTTATAATCTGGAATACCAGAAAACCCTGCATGATATTGAAGCCACCAGAATACCCCTGCGTCAGGAGGAAACGCAGCAGAAAAAGAAGGAATGGCTGCAGGAGTGGCGGCAATATATGCAGGCGGGCTTCGCATCGTTTCTGCAGAGGGAAAATGCTGAACTGCACTGGTACAGTCGGGAGGAACTGCTGCAAAAAATCGAGGGAAATAGTCCTGAAAACACCTGGTTCCGTCTTGCACTGCTGGAAACCATGCTTTTCACACCGTATTATGCACTGGGCCTTGAAACAGACAAGAAAGGAAATCAGATCCCTTCCAAAAAATATGCTGCTCTGCAAAAGGGATTCGGCGGGTATAACCGGGCAGAAGGAGATGCCTGGGCAGAAGCCTTCTTTGAAGGCAAGCCCTATTACACAAAGGGTTATGTCCGCCGGCTGCGCAAGTGCTATAAAAAAGTACTGTTTGAACTGAACGAGGTTTTGAAAACAGCACTTACAACGGCAGGAATCACCTTGGGTATTGCACTTGTGGCTGTGGCGACTGCCGGTGCTTTAGCACCTTCTATTGCAGTGGCTCTGGTCGGTTCCAATTTTGCCGGGCTCAGCGGCGCGGCGCTGACCAATGCCTGCCTGGCGTACCTGGGAGGAGGTGCCATTGCGGCAGGCGGTGCCGGCATGGCCGGAGGAACGGCGGCCATCGTGGGAGGCGGTGCCGTTTTAGGTCTGGGCGTCGGTGCCGGTGTAGGAGGTTCAGTAGGTGCAGCCGGTTTGCTGGGAAAGAAAGGCACGATTCTCCAGTCTGCAAAACTGATGGTTTCTGTACAGGAGATCTTCCTGAACGATGAGCATGACCTTGCCTATTCCAGCAGCATTTGCGAAAAGTATGTTGATAACATTGCAAAGATCGAAAAAAATCTGGTGGATCTTCGCTTGAAAGCAGACGGAATGTCCGGCAAAGAGAAGAAACAGCTGAAGGAAGAAATCAAACACTGTGAAGAGTCGGTAGAGGCCATGAAGGTCGCCCGGAAAAATTTGGCCCGCTTCATCAGTTCCTTTGGCGAGGGAATGAAAGAAATGCAGAAATAAGAAAGCTGCCGCAGTTATCCAGTGAGGTGTTTTTTATTGGGTGCAACACATGATAATCACTATGTACCAAGACAATATTTGAAGCGCTGGGAGAATCAGGAAAAAAAGGTTTGGACCTATCGCACTTTGGTATCAAATTCTCATGTCCCTCTCTGGAGAGACTATCCGGTTAAAGCGATTGCGTTTCAACAGGATCTCTACACAGTTCGTGTGAATGGAAGAGAGGATGATTCGCTGGAACACTGGCTGGATAAAAATGTAGAGGCTCCTGCAAAAGACGTTCTTGATAAAGTGGCGCATGATAGAAAGTTGAGCCAGCGTGAATGGGAAATACTTCTGCGATATGTGGCCGCTCAGGACTTGCGAACCCCGGGGAAAATAAAAAGTCTGTTGCATATATGGCGGAAGGATATTCCCCAGCAAGCGCATGAGACACTGGCAGAGTGCGCAGAACTTTTACAGAATAAGCCGGAGCTTGTCAAAGCACTGCCGAAACATACTGTATTGCGCGGACAACAGGGGTTGCCTATGAATGTGAAAACGGCACTCAATAAACCGAAGGAAGTACTAAGCGTTGAAGTCGAAATTGATATGGGAAAAGAGTTGTACATGTATGCGTTAAAGAAAGGGTTAACGCATACATATAAAGTACTTCTCAACCATCATTGGGTTATTCTTCACCCGTATCCAGGGCAGGAATGGCCAACGAGCGACAAGCCGGTTATTTGTATGGACTATAACAGCGAAACAAGCCACGATTTGGATGGCGGATGGGGAAAGAAACATACAAACATCATATTTCCAGTAGATCCATGGCATCTGCTTATAGCAGAAGTCGGGATAAAAAATACCCGAAGGCTGCAAAGCATAGATTATTCAGCTGAATATACAGCATTCTTTCAGGATATTATTTGCGAAAACGCCTACAGATTTATCTTTGCGGTGAATCCGTTGAAGTACATGAACAGAAGGCATAAAAGGATCGTAAATCCAAAACTCTACGAGCAAGAAAAACAGGAGGCCGAAAAATGGGCTGCTCATGAAAATCATTTTTCTGAGTGTACCGCATGGGATAACTGATATTCGAATAAATCTCAAAATGAATCATCTGCTTCCCAGCCGTTTTTGCAGAATACATACAATATCCCCGGCGGCCTTCTTTTTTCACAACAGCCTGTGCTAGACGTTGTCAATAGAACAGCGTCCGGCGCTGGCTGTTTGTTCTATAAGTTTCTTTCCCGTCGGTTTGGAAAATATCTGTTGCAGCCTGCACAGATATGCCGTACACTGATACTAATTGATACTACTTTCTATCACAACAGAAAGGACTCCCATGGACTCTTCCGTATTCGCCAAGATGCTCTCAGACCCCGGACGGCTGGACCTCAAAAAGATGGGGTATAAATACGGCCAGGAAAATCTGCAAGAGTTCCTCGCACTGCACAAACAGTATTTCTATCAGGAACTGCCTCTGCATGACTTTGACGGGAATTCCATGGTATGCCGCCTGGACAAGGCGGTACAAATTCCGCTGTCAGCGGCTCGTGTTTTGCTGACACCGCAGCAGAGTGCCCGTCTGTACGGAACCAGGGCGATGGAAGAGGAAATCCTGTCTACATTCCGAATCGAACAGACTGACACCAGCAGGGAAAGCGTGCGTCGGATTTTGTCCGGCCAGGCACCCGAGAATGACGAGGAACATCGCATCTGTGGCATGAAACAGGGACTGGAATTTATCGCGGACAGGTCCCATGCCATCACGGAGGAAAATCTCTTTCGGCTGTATCAGATGACCATTGGTGACTTTCTGCCGGAGGAGGATCGTTTACTGCCGGGGCATTGGTATCGCCATGACGGAGTGACGGTTATTGACGGCAAAACGGAACATACCGGATTGCCCTGGCAGAAGCTGCCGGCCTATATGAAAGAACTGACGGCGTTTGCTGCCGAAAAAGCAGCACAGAATGACCTGATCAAAGCGGCCATTTTGCATTTTGGGCTTGCCTATCTGAACCCCTACTTTGACGGAAATGGCCGGATGGCGCGTCTGCTCCATTTGTGGTATCTGGTGCAGCAGGGATATTCATCGGCACTGTTCGTGCCGATGTCCCGCTTTGTGGAGGAAAGCTGCGCCCGGTATTATAAGGCATACACCCGGGTGGAGCAGAATCAGCAGATCAGCGGCGTGCTGGATGTGACGCCGTTCCTGGTCTATTTTGCGGAATCTGTGTATTACCGGCTGGGAGAAGATCAGCCGGAGCCCCGGACACTGCAGGTTTTCGAGGAAGCGCTGCGGCAAGGGAAGGTTACCGAGAAGGAGCGGGCACTCTGGCAGTTTGTCCTCACGGCCTATGGCAGCGAAGAGTTTTCCACCAAGCGGTTGGAAAAAGACTTCGGCGATGCGGCTTATGCCACTATCCGGAGCTTCGTTCTCAAATTCGAGCGCCTTGGTCTGCTGACTTCGGTACACTACGGCAACCGGGTTAAATACCGGATTCAGGATAGAAAGTAAAGAAAGAATCGCAGCAACAGAAGAGGTAATGTAGCAATAAGTGAAGAAACATAACAAAAACTTAAGTTGTTAAGTTCACTTGTTGCGTTTTCTATTACCTTATGGACGATTCTCCTTTTCTTCCCCAGCGGGTCAAAATGCCCTGGCCATCTCCCCGGGCATTTTGTGCTATACTGTTCTCACCAGAAACAGAAAGGGGGACGGCAGGATGGCAGTGGAAAACGGGGAGTGGATCATGCGGGGACCGGCTTGGGAGGATCCGGCCTGTATCCACAGCTGGCAGGAACTGGTAGACTGGATCGACGAAGTGGGATTCCTGCCCCTGTTCCGTAACGGCATCGACGGTTTTTCGGCGGAGGAACGCACCTGTCCCCAGGACTGGTGGAGCGGTGATGCGGACCGTGATCCCTGGGAGTGGCGGCAGCTGATTGCCTGCAGCGGCCGGGTGGCCTACGGCAAGTTCTTCGGCAAGAAAGCGGGCTTCATCTCCAAGGCCTGGTTCCCGGATTTTGCCAACTGGCGGCGGGACGGCTACGACTTTGACAGCCGGTGGGACGATGGTCTCGCCACCGCCCGCCAGAAGAAGATCATGGACCAGTTTGGCGAAGCAGACGCCCTGCTCTCCTATGAGCTGAAAGAGCGGGCCGGATTCGGCAAGGGTGGAGAGAAGAACTTCGAGGGCACCGTGACCGACCTGCAGATGAGCAGCTATCTGGTCATCCGGGATTTCCGTCAGAAACTGAACAAAAAAGGCCAGCCTTACGGCTGGCCCCGGGCAGAGTATACGACGCCGGAAGTGCTCTGGGGTGCGGAGTGCATCGCCGCAGCCTACACCACTGACCCGGTACAGTCCCGGGCGAAGGTGTTTCACCAGATTCAGGCCCATTTTCCCGCCGCCACTGAAGAGATGATGCGGGCAGTGCTGGGCGGACGCTGAAGAAAGGAGCCATTATGGAGATGGATTTTTAGATTGATGGCTTTAACAGTGAATGTAGATTGTTCAGCATGAATATTTTCTAAGTATCTTGGCGGAATGGAGGAAAAAACTGTCATGACTGACCTCAGCGGATATGACTCTACGGATGTCTTATTGGTTATCTACTTCTAGACTTTTGCAGTCCGTGATCACTCTGAGGGATTTTGGCAGTTAGTGCAGTTGATGTGATATGGTCTAAGACAAAGAAAGCACCGAACCTTATCGTTCGGTGCTTTTGTTCGAAAAGAATTGTAATAGAAAACGGTGTAGCTGTATCCAGTATCTAACGTTGCCAAAAGAGAGTTGTGTTTAACCGCATTATGTCGGTTAACAAACACAAAAATCAAAAACGACGGGATCCTGTGCTAGACTTCCTAGTTGCGAGACATGAAGCGCATGTAGATGGTCATCTACGGGAACGTCGTAGTGCAGGATAAAGCGAATGTGAGGATTGGAGAGATTTTTTCCTGCTTCTTGAGTTGTAATCAATACAGGAAGCCCTCCGCTTGAAAAAGAATTTGTCAAATAATTGATTCTTTCTCGTTTTAGTGGATTTGCAACGTCGATATAGGCTTCAGCCATAATTTTATGTTTTCGAAGTTGCTTACTGAGTATTTTACAAGTATTCTCTTCGTTGCAATAAATTAGGCCTTGCCCGTGAAGCTCGTTGGTATGCGCCAATAGCCATGGAAGTTTTTCCGAGGTATCGTAGAAAGTCCTCTTCCTAATGAGCGAATCTTCTACTTGCTCTTGAATTTCAACCAACTCATAACAGTCCGTCGCCGACTTCGGAAAAACATCTTTTGTCATAAGGTACATTGTTGCATGTAACCCATCGCCACACTCAGAAAGTGTTTTCCATAATGATGGTTCGCTTGCCGGATGGTTAATGCCCCAATAAGCAACCCTATCCGAAAAATATTCTATAAACGGCGTCAGATTTGCAGAATTTCTAAAAAAGTCAAAGGAAACAAAGATAATATCATATTTATCCTTTTTGAAATCTTGCAAGAACCTATCCATAGAATCAAGAAGAACACCACCTTTTAGCCCTAGGCGCTCGGCGAGGACAAGTTCGTTCTCCTGCAAGTGTGCTTCTGATGTCAATAGTGTTTGTTTACCAGAAGCCCGATGAGCTTTTTCTGCTAGTAAATAAAGTATTACACTTTTTAAGGAGCCGGAAGGTGCATTAAAAGCAGTATTATGCCCATGATATAATGACAAAATAACCTTCTGCTGCTCTGGAGAAAGGATCGGCGCAGTATCAAAACACGTCGCAAGTTTTTCGTCGAACTCTCGAACAAGAGGAGCATCTTCAGGAGAAACAGTTTGATTTTCGACTAAGCTTGGCTTATCAGTATGTTTCTCTGGTGGCTCCATCGCTTTTTCTTGATGAGCCGGATGGCCTAAAGATTTATAAATTGGAGGGTTAGGCGATGTAATTGTAACGTTCCAAGGTAAAATGATATCATTGTTGAATTCAAGAGCTTCAATAACAGAAAGCTTTTTACATAAAATCAAAAAAAGGGTTGACGTTAAACCTTCGCAGACAGAACGGTATTCGTCATCGCATTCTACCCGTCCAAACCGTTTTTGAGGAGAAACCGGCTTGCGTGCACCTCGTAATGCGGCATCATAGATTCCAAGAAGAACGCCAGTGAACGCCTTCCGAGTAGTAAGTACTTCAGCTTCCTGATGTACTGCTTCGGCAGCGTATATATCATTCTCTTTAAGAGTAGCGGAATTTTTCAGCGTTCCTTCAGTAGTTTGAGTGGGGATAGGTTCTTCTTCCAAGTCGAGCGCATTTTCCGAGTCAAGAAAATCGTCGTCAATACCCTCGTTGTCACTTGTAAGAACCTCTGAAGAAAATTTATCCCGTACAACGGTTAAGCAATCCAACGCTCGCGTATAAGAGATATACTTCTCGTTGTTTGACATCTGGTCAATGAAAACAACGACTGCTTCAAACTCGAGACCTTTGGCGGTTTCAACAGAAATGACAGAAATTTTATTATCGTCCACGGAGTCCCAAGATGCAATATCGTCATTCAACTGATTGCGAAGAAGTGCATCAATCTCCTTTAAGCCGTAGCGATAGATAATAGCAACTCTGGATGCAGGAAACTGTTTTTTATACTTCAACAACCAGTCTATGCTTGAAGCGGAGTCTGTCTCCAGAACATTGGAACCAGATACGCCAATAGGGTATACATCCGCTTCAAATTCTTGGTTGCAGAATTCGGTAATTTGTAAAGTGTTGCGATAATTTTCATTCAACACATAGATATTCTTACCAGTGATGTCGGAAATATCTTCCCAATCCGTAATCCCCTTATAGCTATACACAAGTTGGTTAATATCGCCGTAAAGGTTGAATGTACAATTTTCCCCTAAAATCTGGCGGAGAAGTTTGTATTCGGCAACAGACAAATCCTGGGCTTCATCAATATTGAGAAAGTTATCTTTTTTGAGCGGGAGCGAAAAATACAACGAACAGTATAGCAACCTTAGGTACAACTTATGCCTATAGTTGCTTTTCTGATACGGTTGGCCATATGTTTTATAGGTCTCCAATAAGTCTTTTAGCAGGACATTGCGAAAAACCCCTTGGATACGAAGCCGTCGGACAATTTTGAGACAGGAGTTAATATATTGGGAATCATCCACATTAGCTCCTTTTCCCTCCAACCCCTTTTTTTCTTGTTCGAGATCCTGCTGGATTTGAAGGAATGAATCCAATCTTTTTTGGACCTTAGCAGATTGTTCTTGCTCGTTCTTATAAGAAGAAAGAATATCTGCGCATTCCTGGTACTCATTAGAGAGCGTTTTGGTTTGAAAATCTGGGAAATTTTCTTGTTGAAAAGGTGCCAAACAGGCGCGCACCGCAACATATCGAGCTTGCCACTGGCGAACTCGCTTTTCTTCATCTTGAAGAGCGGTTTCGATATCTTTGAGTTTGTCGTTGATGGAAAGCGACGATTCCCGCAAAGAATTTAGCTGTACTTGAATTCTTTGTCGACGAGAAGAGAAAAAGTTGATAACAAGACGAGAAAAATGCTCTTTGCTTTCCGCAAGTTGGCGACGAACCGATCCGCGTTTTCCGAAGTTGTAGACAGGAATAGAAGAATATATACGCTCTAATGCTTCGAGCTCATGCAGTTCAGAAGCATATTCGTCTCGGATCATGTTGCTTAACGCATCCGCTTTTTGTACAAACTGAGTATATTCGGCGTAGGTCGAAACACCCGCGGCAAAGAGTTTTTGCAGTTCGCTTGCCTGATCAAAGGCAACACTATTTTTCTTTTTCTGCTCTAGCAAAATATTCTCTTGCGCCTGTAGATTGTTGACTTTCTCTTTGGCTTGCTTGGCAGAATTTTCAAGGGAAGCTTTTTCCGACGACAAGGCTCGGCACGTTTGATCACGTACTGTAGTCAAACGTGTCAAGCTTTGTGCATAGTTAGCACGCAAACGAACGATTTCTTGAGAAACAGACTCTAACCGAGAAGAAATTTCATCCCGTTTCTTCTCCTCGGCTGCCATTGCAGAAGAAATTGTCCGCAGACCATACTCCAGCGAGTCGACGGTTCTTTCTGTATGAAGTTGTGTATCTGGATAAGGAAGACCTCGTTTGTCAAAAAAGGCGCGAAGCCGTGATTCATCAAGTCCTAAAAGCTGTGTATGCCAATATTCATGGTAATGATTAATAGCATTTTTTTGATAGCTAAGGGAATACAGCTGAGATAGCAGTGCGGTAGATAATTCACGTTCACTCCGTACGTCCGCGTTTTCTGAAAGTTTGCTAGAATATCGACGGATCAGTTCCGCATAGTATTCCTCAACAGAAAATCGCTCAATCGACGTCAGTCCCAATTCAGAACTCAAGTCATTGATATGCGCATCGAAGAACTTGTTTGGTGTAATGATTTTTGTGCCTTCAAAAGACATATCTCGGTTGTTGAACATCAGATATGACAACCGATGCAATAAGATCATAGTCTTACCAGACCCTGCGCATCCTTGAACTACAAAACTTTCGCGGCGGGGTTTGCGAATAATCTCATTCTGGTTTGCTTGAATCGTTCGAATAATATCGGTCAAGCGGTTCTTGCGTCTTTTATCCTTTAATACAGTCAGCAAAAAAGGATCGACAATATCACCTTCCAAAGAAACGCTTTCTCCATCATATTCTGTGCGATATGTAAGCAAAGAGCCATCTTTTATTTCTAAAGAGCGGCGAAGCGCTAGGTTATAAGCTGTTTCATTAATAGAAAACTGCTTCTGATTGGATGCATAATAACAAGAGCCAACCGGAGTGCGCCAGTCTACCACAATCACATTCTCGCCATCAGAAATTCCTGTTTTTCCAATATAAAAAGTTTCTGTGTCGGCTGAGTCATCACTTGCCGGATCAAGATCGAGCCTTCCGAAATAGGGTGAGGCCTGGTAATCACGGAATGTTTGGGCACTTTCGTGCTCTTTCCGTTGTGCTTTTCGCAGGCGTGCTAATTGTTGACGATCCTCGTAATCCACACAGTGGAATGCTTGAATTTCTTTGTCTAGCGCAGTTGCTTTGGTTTCATGTCTGGATGCAACCGAACCTATTTTTTGTTCTGTCTTGGCAAGATTATCTCGTTCTTCCCGAAATACCTTATCCATAGAGTTACACCTCTCTATGCTTTTCTATAACGTACCCGTTGAGAATGATGCGGTACGTCTATATAGAATTCCACCATTTTTAAATCTGTGATCCAGGTGAGAAGATTACGTAAAAGTCGTTTTACATCTTTGCGGAATGGTTTCGGATCATTCAATAAGACTTCATGTAAGTTGGCTGTAATGGCGCCGAAATACATTTCGTGATTGTTCTGCTTTTCGAGTAAGTCCACAAGCCACAGATAGCATTTGGTGTGACGCAGCGCCTGAGCAATATTGGTTGAATCCGCTACAGAAGGGAAAAGATTGAGAAAAAGAAGGTCATCTGTAGTTGCTTCCGCAGGATGCTCACATTGAGGAAAGTCCTCCGCAAATAAAACTGAATAATTCGGGACAAAGAGTGATGTAATTTCCGTGGGCCAAGTACCCGTATGGAGATCTGAATTGGTATGTGATGCTAAAGCGGATTGCATCGTTTGATAGATGAAATCATTCATTTCTACTGCTCCAAGCAGCAAGCGCTTGAGCACACTTCTATCACTTTCGGAGAGGGTACAAGCCGTCGCGATTTCGTAGTTTCCGGTACCGCCTAAACTCAAGCCTTTACTTGTTGCGTTGGCGCTACCAATAATACAGCGTAGGCGATCAAAAACATAAGTCTTTGCGTGAAGATCTAAACGAAAAAATAATTGCCAGCCATTGTTTTTGCAGTAGGGATAGATTTCCAAATCCGAAGCTCCTGAGGCGATGTCATCGGGCCGAAACCGAACGACAAGAGCTTTTTTGAGATTTGAGTTCGTAATACAGGAATCAAAATAACGCACTAAGGAAAGCTTGCAATAAGCCGAAACCAACAGAAATGACTCTGTGCTGGCAGCAAGCTGGTCATGAATACTGGCTAATATTTCTTGCGAAATCAAAATGGACATGGAAATCCCACCCAGAGAAAATTTAATTCGTTTTGATCTGCTTGAGGTACGATTTTAAACGGTGATCCCAATTCTGAAGAAGTTCATCGTTTTGGTCGCTGTTATGAAGATTCGTCAAGTCAATTGCTTTTGCGAGTGCAGCAATAAAGAGCTCAAAAGCTAGCTTGCTGTCCTCGGGCATCTTGGAAACAAACTCGTTATAGAATATATGTGCAGTATTGATGGTAACATTTACATGGCCCAAGCTAAAGTCTGTATCTAAGAAGGATCCATTTCTACCAAGGTTTTTATACTCCAAGGTCAATTCATGCTTCAGCAAGGCTTTAATTTGTTCATAGGTGGGTGATTCGATACCGTGCTCCACAAGGAATTGTTTGGCGCCTTCCTGCAATTTTTCGGGATCTGTGGTGCGCGAGATTTGCTTACTTGCGCTATCATTATCGTCTTTTTCTTCTTCCTCCACGGCGGAGACAATATTATTGGCAGGCGAATCCGTAACGTCATTGACATTGTTGCCACGGCTTCCCTTTCGGAGAACTTTGTTGTCCTCTACCATCTTTCGAATGGTCGGCTTTATAACTTGCGCAAGCCGATTCCATAACGACATAAGGGAATCGTCCGCTGTCCCCACATCAAAATCGGCATCATCGCGCAATTCCACCTGCTGTTTGTTGTTGGCAACGCCAAACAGCTCGTCCAAAACGGGATCAAAACAAATTTCACAACCCCACCAGCGGTGGTACGGGCTGTTGGTTTTATCATAAAAGTCAAAGGAACCAAAATCGATCTCTCGATTGGCACGAACAACGGAAATGCCCTCTAACTTTTTCACATACTTGCCTAACGGCTTCGTACCGGGGTCGCCGGAAGAAATAGCGGTTTGGTCATAGAATTCCGCACGTACTTTTGAAAAACGAATGACGACATCTGAAGTCTTTCGCGTTCCTGTATTTTTATCAGTGTACGGGATTTGCAGATGAACTTCGCCATTGTTGTCTCCATACGGCTCGAAGATTGGCTCGGTGCAATGGATATTGACACGTTCCGAGATGATAGCAGGATTATTGGGGTTCCCTAGCACGTAATTGGGCTTCATGAGGAAGAGCGGATCGTTGGGTAAAACATCAATGGCACTATCTTCGTGTCCGATTGTTATAAGGCGGATATTATGAGTGCCCTTCCAGATTAGATGCCGAAATTTTCTTCCCAGTGCAAATTCCAACTTCTCGTTCAGTGCCGTCATCGTTTTAGGCTTTACATTGTCGCAGTTTTTCCAATACACCAACGTCCCATGCTGTGTAAAGTCATAAAATTTTTCGGAGGTTCGATATTGCAAGAATCGACGATATTGCGACGGTATTTCGACTAACTCGGGGTCGGCAATTTCTTCTTGCTCGCCAGTTTTTACTTTGTTGATGTCTAGCCATACTTGCCGTACAGGCTCATCTATTTCAATAGGTCCATCGTCCTCAGTCCAGGAATAAACTTCAACATTCGGGGTTACATGTAAAGAGGCCTGCGGAAGGCCGACGCCAAAGCGACCCATTCCTCGTCTATCTGCTTTTGTAGTGAAACCGATTCCAAGGCAACAGGCTAGTTTGCTGATATCCATTCCACAACCGTTATCTAGGATGCCAAATTCGAAAATGGCCTTGCGGTGAGAAATAGGATCGATTCGTTCACTCATGATTACAAAAATATCATGGGCGTCGGCCTCGATGGAATTGTCGATTAGTTCAGCAATGGCACTATCGATGCTTTTATAGCCGCTGCTTCGAAGTGCGTCACCCATTTGTTTGATTTGGACGATACTCTGTCCCATGATGAAACCTCTCCTTTTTATTTAACCCCAATAAGCGTCAAAGTGGTTAAATGCCATATCGGCATCATATTTACCAAGATTATCCTTAAGATCAATAACAAGACATTCGGCGTTTCCACCCATCATCGGGCCGCGTAATCCGCGGCCTAGCATTTGACTGTACAAAACGATAGATTGAGTGGGACGTGTTATAAAGACACAACGTATGTTGGTAGAGTCAAAACCTGTCGTAAGAACTTCATAATTGATAAGGATGTTTACCGGGTTATCTCGGACTTTGAACGACGAAATGGCATCGGCTCGGTCTACTGCATTCATTTCGCCGAGAACTAGAGCATTCGGAATATCCTCGAGGGAAAGCATGAAAGAAAGAAGTTTGGCATGTGCGACAGAACAAGCAAAAACGATTGTGGGAACTTGCTCCGTGGAAAGTTCACGCAGTTTGTCGAGAATAGCGTTATTACGGCTGCGATTTCTCCCGATTATTTCCAACGAGGATTTGCTGAAATCAACATATCCGTTGTTGATCATTTGGGTTTTGATTTTTTGCAGCTGCGCGGGCGTAAATTGCTCAGTATACGTTAATTGTTCTTTTTTTATTTTTGCTAAAATTTTGGCATTTTGGAAATACTTTATGATGTTGTCCTCAGTGGGATGATTGAGGAATGCATCCTGGGACATATTCACCTGGTTTACAACGCGCACGTCAATGCCAATGAGTTTGTTTTCAAACATATTGGACAGCAACTTATTCTCATCGCTAGTCAGTGTAGTACGTCCAGGGGTTGCGGTAAGCCCTACCAAGGAACGGTCCTCATATTCAGGCGGCAGGATCATAAAGGACTCTACAAGTTGTTTGGTTTCACGTGCAGCAGCCTTATGCGCTTCATCAAAGATTATCAGCCGAGTACTTTTGACAATTTGTTCAAATAAATCTGGCTGTGCTTGCCGAATGGACTGTAGTTTTTGAATTCCACAAAAGAGAACCCCGTTGAAACCAGTTGTAGGGGTTGCGATATTACGTTTACCCCAAAGTTTATAAGTCGTTATTTGCCCATCGCCAAGATGAGCCCAAACACTCGAAAACGTTTCATAAGCTTGCTGCAGCAACTCAGTCGTATGCGCCAACCAAACAATAGCACCCTGCTTTTTGAGCGTAAAAGTATAATAGTGAACAAGGATATGCATGGTGGTTTTCGTTTTTCCGGTACCAGTTGGCATATGAACAAGCATCCTTTTCAAAGGCTCAGGCTTGTTCAGCTCGGTCAATACACGTTGCTTGATGACAAACTGATAATCGAGTAATTCGTAGAAGCGCTTACCGGCTTGGTGAGATATAATAGCCGCATCATCTTCTGCGGTAGACGCAAAAAGAGACTGATCGATGTCAAGGAGCTCAAGCAGTTTCTGATTGGGAATTGAGGGGCCCCAGGAAAGAGAGGCAATTGCATTTGCCTTTTCTTGCGGAGAATTGGAACAGCGAGTTTTCTTAGTCGCAGGGAGCAAAGCAAAAATTTCGTCAATTTCTTCTTCCGGCATATGGAGCAAAACATCTTTTCGGAATGCCGGCTTTTTCAGTAGACCTGCACCATTTAGCTGCAAAATCATCTCTGCCAGGCGTCTTTTGGTCAGAAGCCCTGCATTTTCCCATTCGGAAAGGAGCTGCTCTACAACATCCTCACCCAAGTATTGGCAAAGGCTATCCTGAGAGAAGAGTTTTAAGCACTCAATTAGTTTCTCATATTTCAAAGCAAACACTTCCTGATTATGCGTTTTCTTCTATGTATGCCAGTGCTGTATCTAAGCTCTCGAAATCTCTTTCCGAAGTGAAATAACTTACACTGAACCGTACTGTCCCTGCGGGGAAAGTGCCCAGGGTTTTATGTGCGAGAGGCGCACAGTGAAGCCCTGTCCGAACGGCGATTCCCTGGCGGTCAAGGACATCGCCAATGTTATCACTGCTATATCCGTCGAAAAGACAGGAGACCACACCGATACAATTTTGCCTTTCCCGGGGTCCGACTATTGTGATGTTGGAGTATTTCCCCAAGATCTTTAAAAGCTGCTCGTGATTCGATTTCTCTACCTGACGAATTTCGTCTTGTTTATCTATGAACCAAGAGAGGGCAGCGTGCAATCCTGCAATCGCGTGAATGTTTTGACTTCCCATCTCGTATCTTGCCGGTGCATCATGGGGCATATCTTGGAGCGCAGATTCGACACCTGTTCCACCGAACAAAACGGGTTGAGGATTAGATTCCGGCTTCTTTATAAATCCACCGATGCCAATAGGTCCATAAAGCGTTTTATGCCCTGCAAAAACTGCATAATCAATTGCGGAAGAACGTAACGTGATGGGAACAAGACCGGCCGTTTGAGCAAGATCCAGAACAGTTATGCAGTCATATTGTTTGGCTAAGGCACAAAGATCTTCCACCGGTGCGATGAACCCACAAACATTACTAGCATGGCTTATAACCAAAACATTTGGTGTTTGTTTCTCGAATGCGTTTTTGACCTCATTTAGATCGTACCCCTCTTCGATATGAAAAGGCAGGACGATAACATGAATGGCAAGACGCTTTGACAGCGCATACAATGTTCTTGTTACAGCATTATGCTCAAAAGGGGAAATGTACACATTCATGCCTGGGTGCGTAACGATTCCCTGTAAGACCATATTCATAGCAAGTGTGGCCGAAGGAGCAAAAATCACTTCCTTGTTTTCACACTGTAAAATAGTCTGCAGCATTTTCCGCGTTTCTGAAATGGTACGACTGGCAGACGCCGCGAGCTTATATTGGCCACGTCCGGCGTTTCCACCGTTTTCCCGGTAGAATTTGTCCATATAGGTATAGACCTCTTCCGGTTTGGGAAAGGTGGTTGCAGCATTGTCAAAATAGGCACCCATTGCAGTCTCCTTTAACAGAGTTTCTCCAAAATTTCCATAAGCACTTGCCGCTTTTCTTGGGGAGAAATAGAATGACTCATTTCTCGAATCGCGTTGTTAATGCGATTATAGAGCGCATCGGAACGCTTACTTCTACCTACGCGCTCAAAGGTTCTTTCAAAAGATTCCCCGTTTTTGTCTACAAAAACAACTGTATAATTTGTCTGAGAAGCGCCCGAGGGCTGTTTCGTCTGCCTTTCAGAACAAGTGTTCTCTTTTTCAATAGTTTCCTTGTATTCTTGCAGCCGATTGGTAAAAATTGAAATACTGTTATCACGCCAGTCATCAATTCTAAGCCCAACAAGTACTCGCGCAAGGCCCTCCACAAGCGTATGCTCGTCATTGGTGGTTTTGGCAATAACAGAAAAAATCCGTTCTGCGCCGTTTGGATATAGTTTTGTGAGGGTAGCGGGTGTTAATGACTCATACCAGTCCTGAATTGCAGAAGAAAGCGTGGTGCCTTTGGGGGCATAAGGGCAAAGACACCGTTTTACATCCCGAATCAGCACTTTCTCCAGTTTCTGTTTTGTTTGATCAAAGAAGGCTTTGGCGCTTGCGATTTGTTGCACTAATTCCTCATTTGTTTCGCTAACACCAAAACATTTGGGAAGTCTCGTAAATAGGAGATCCAATGCCCCGATAGAGGGTTGTTTTAACAGTGCAAGGAATTTCCTTTTTACGCCATCTAACGGTGTATATGGCTCAGGCGCAGTTTTTCCACAGTATATTTGCTGTAGCTCTTTCGTATATTTTGGCAAAGAAAGATACCAACGTCCCATCGCAATGGACAAATAAGAATAGCCGGGTTTGTTACGTTCGGCGTCATATATATAGTCGGCAAACAGTTTGTCCAGTGCTAAGACATAAGCCTCTTTTGCGTCTGTCCATTCTTCCAGAGTAATGGAAAAATCAGCAGGAGATTCGTTAATTTTATTTAAGAGGGTGGCAGTCAGCTCGACTTCATTAAAATGGTCGCGGATGCTACTATGTTTTTGGTATTTACGCAAAACCACCGCCAAGTAAATCGGAATAATACCGCGCCGCATTCCGATTCCATACGAGGGACTCGTCAACTTTTCATAAAGAGTAGCGAAAGAAAGATTGTGTGTTGCTTTTGCAGATTGCAAAAATTCATCAATCGTTGCAAACACTGCGGCCAGATTTTCATCCGCAGGCTTTAAATTCAAAGAGACGATTCCGTCATTTTGCTGTAGTACGCCGGTGGTAACCAATGAACTCCGCATAAAAGAGACGTCTTGTCCAGAACCGGTTAAGCCAAGATTGGGCTGCAGGGGAGAAGCGAGCAAGCCGTTAAGGAGTTTGGCGCGGCTATTAAGCGCAACGGTTGAGAGATGATTCTTATTGAGGACCTCATTATTGATGATAGGCGTATTGGGATACACGACATCGCAAATATCGGACAGTAAGTGGCTTAAGTGTGCCTTTCGATAAAGCGGCTTTTCCGCCCCATGATAGTAAAATTTGGCCGCATGAGTTTCGGGGTGGGTGTACTGTGCGATATACCGATGGACGACTTCGGATAAATCCTGATAAATTACATCATATTCATCAAACAGTAAATCGTCGCCTTGCGCGTTTTCTCGCAGTACCTGCACCGCGTCTAAGTTGCGCAAATGCAGTAAGATGTCATTCACATGATCCGGAAGCACAAAGACCGCGCGATCTACAGAAGCCGTACGCAAGAGAAGCTCTTTTGCTAGTTTTGGGATTTCTTCCTCTTGTGATGGTAGAATGCCAACGATCACGCCATCGGCAGGAATGTCATTTGCAAAGTTATTTAAGTCCGTACTCGCCTCGAAATCGACTTCGTCCATGAAAACGAACTGGAAGAAACGCGTCATATTCTTCTCGTCATTATAGCGAATAGGATAGGCGTACGGTTCCATATTGGCAGCATTCAATAACGAGGCTGTCGTCATGTCTGCACTTCTTCTTTGTGCTACATCTGAAATTTCCTTGTAGACATCTACCCCGGAACTTTCCTTCAGCTTTAGGTAAGCGTTGCTTCTCTTCAAGTAGACAACACACTGCTTTTGGACGAGCTCCTGGATGGTGTTGTTGATTGCCTCAGCGGAGACATTATCATCAACATAGATCCCCAAAATTGTGTCAACAGTGGGGGCGAGTCGTTCAAATTGCCCCAGACAGTAAATCAGCGCAATTGTTTTGATGATTTTGGCGTGCAGAGAGTGAGAGGAAAACTTGCTTAAAATGCTGCTTGAAAGCCTATATAGCTGGTGAATTTCACTCGTGTAGACCTCTTTACGCATTTGCGGAGCAAAATAATCATAAAGTACATCGGGTGTTACCAAGGGAAAAGTTCCAGTCAATGTTTCCAAGACGTTACCAAAAGCAGAAGGTTCCTGCCCGGAAATAAAAGTGAAAAGCGTTCTCTCGTTTTGGGCGACCTTCTCTGAAAGACGCGGCAAAATAAATGTGGTAACCGGGTGAAGAGGATAACAGCCAACAAGGGCAGTTTCAAAAGCTCCATCATCGCAGTCGGCAAAAAGAAAACTATTAGAAAAACGCTGCTTCAGATCGTCAAACCGCTTTTGGTTTTGGTTGTAAAAGGCTTCCCACTGTATAGGCTCTTTTATGATAGCTTGCGAAATGATTTCATAAATTTGCGCAAAATCACTGTGAAGATGTACATGAGAAAAACGTTCTGAAACGCCACGCCATCCATCCACCTTTTCTTTGGGCAGAACATCGATATAATTTTCAATCTCTTTGTGGGAAATGAGAAGCAGATGAAGTTGCTTTTTGCCGCTTCTGTTGCATTTCTCTGCGAAATCTTGCAGCATTTTGATGTCGCTGATAGAAGCTTTTGTAATACTTGATTCAAGGTATTTACTAAACTCATCATAAACGACAAAAATTCCTGTATACCCAACAGAGGGCAATTTTTCAATAACTTTTTCGTAGAGCTCTACAACGTCAAATCCAGCAAAGGGATTAAATTCGCTGCCAGCAGTCAAAGAAGGGTAGATCTTTTCGAATAATGTATAGGCCTCCACGTCGAAATTAGCCAGACGCGTCAAAAATTCCTCGGGAGGCATATTGCTTGCCTGCTGAAACTTATGCAGCGTTTCCGGATATTCTTCTGCCCAACGGTGGATCATATTGGCCGCGGCTTGAAAATGGGTATCCGGCATCAGCGAAGTCAGGTCATTTTGCTTGAGTGTGTTGTAGAGTGCGCCCATGAAGGACTGTACCAAACTTGTATTGCTGCCATTGATAATTACAGGCAACAACTTCTTCTCGGAGGAGAGATACCCTTGGGCGTACTCGTACAGCTCCGGATTGTTTTCCTGTACTTTTTCTAGAAGAGCGGCAGTATCGCGTTCCACTTTTCTACACAAAAATGAGAGGATTGCAAGGACAATATGTGATTTGCCCTTACCATAAGCCCCGATTAAAATATGTGCTCGATTTGTGGAGACATTGTCTGTGCTGAGCAAAAAGTCTTCAAACAGATTTGTGGCAGCCGTGGTAGGAATTAGTTGCTGAATTTTTTGGGAATTATTTAAATCATACGCAATGTTCACCGACGTCTGAAAGCCAGGCGCAGTAGAAATCATATCTGTAATCATTCGATGAATCCTCGCTTTTAGACGTTAGGATAGCTTATCATAATATTGTTGTACACAATCCAAAAAGGAATTGTTGGTCGTGATATGAAGTAGGTCTAGGCCGGCGGTTCTTACAACGCGGACATAGCCAGCCTGCTCTGCCGCATTCAAAACAGTGAGCAAGGTAATCGTATCTAGATTAAAGACCTTCCCTAAGTTACCCGGATTGTTTTGGATCTCCGATAGAGGAATCTCTTTTCTTCCGCCTGCATTATCTACGATTACTGCCACGGATATAAGTGGATCAATCGTGTGTGCTGCAGGAATTGCCTTTTTATATGTGTACGAGCGATCCCGTTTGCTATGAAAGTCGATGAGGCCTAATTCACTTAGTGGACATTCCATATTACTTTCAGGCTCATCTTTGGAGGGGGCTGTTTTATAGCGAGGCATATAGGTGTTGATGATACAGTTAAAATCATCATCAAGAGAGCGAAGGGAAGGCTCAGCGCTACCGTGCATTTTGGCGTAATTTGTTAAGGCAGTGGTAAAATCCGCTTTATCAAATTCGGAACGTTGAAACTGATTAAAAAAGAAATACCAAGATGTTGCGAGGTCTTGCTGGTTGGCAAGATGATAATGAAGCAGCCAAAGCGTACCTAGTTCTTCAATATAGGGATCACAGGTATAAACCATTTTTCCGAATGGGGTTAAATACTGCGATCCTTTATTTTTAGGACTATGTGTTAGACCCACAGCCGGAAGCCAATAGCGAAGAGATTTTACCATGTTAGCACCAATGCCGAAAACGTCCATTGGGTTACTGTTTTTCCCGCTAAAAATGGTCGGATCTGAAACAACCTGTTTCATACCCTTGCTAAGCCATCCTTTTCGAATTGCAAATGTTTCATGGCCCCTAAATTTCATGACATATTTGTCCCTTCGTTACTTGGTTGTCTTAAGATATTTATCCATCATGCAGCCACCATCCAGATACTTGGCGGAAACGCATTTCTTACAGTGTACGCATTTTTCGGGATCGATCACATACTCGTCTCCCGTAATGGTGATTGCGCCACTTTTACAGACGGATTCACATTTCAGACATTTTCGACAAGCGTTGTATTTGCGAACTTGATATCCGATCATTCGTTGCAAATCATCATGATTTGCAACATTCATAGTTTTTATTTTTACAGCATAGTCAAAGCCGTCCTGTGAAAATGGCTGGATAGAAATAATGGGAACTTTCGTCCGAACGTCCAGGATAATCGTTTCTTGAATCAATTTTCTTCCGAGTTCGGGAGCAATAATTCCAAAAGGAACCATCATATTCAAAAAACTTTCGTCAAACGGTTTAAGCAAACTGTAAATCTTTGCATGATCTTCAGTGGTGCAGTTCGTAAATTTGATCTTTACATCGTTTGCCGCAGGTAAGCCATTGCCGCCTTGACGTGCCTTCCACTTTCCAGAATCGACGTACACTTCAGCGTCTGGTTTTCCGATCTTCTTTGCAAAATCAATTAGAAAGGATCGCCATTTTTTCGACGCTTCTGGCATATATATTCTTGAGAGAAACTGTGCCCTGGAATTGTTGTTGGGGCAGCACCAGCATCCCACACGGTCATATCCCAAACGATATGCGTCATTAAAATCAATGCCCTCACCTAGAATATAAAGCCATACATCCAAATCGCTCCAGAAAAAGATGGGGGATGCGACAATCTGCTTTTGAATTTTAGCGGATTCACTGTTATAGGTTATTCGGCTGTATTTACTGCGGCTTACCGATTCGCATTTCCGAATACCGTAGAAGGTGAGGATCTTTTCTCCGGGGAAAGCTTCGTTTAATAGGCGCGTGATAGGGCCCGTCTTGAACATGGAGCAGCACCAGCGCATCATACGCGCGGGGGGACCAATATCATCACAAACCGAATAGAAGTCCTGGTCATAATTTTTGGAAATCCAAACCGGTGTGTCTGGATGAGATTTCTCAAATCGGGACGCATAGGTATACGTCATGGGAAATTCAAGCGTTGTATCACCAAAGATGTGTGTAATACATGGATTGCTGAGGGCTTTCACCACAAGGTCGGCTGTCGCAGTCGAATCCTTGCCTCCCGAGAAAGAAATCACGAGTCGCTCTTCATCCACGCACGGCGCCACATCTTTAATAAAGTCCGAAGCTTCTTTTTTGATGTACTGCAGCCGGTATGAGTTGGCACGGAGAAAACGATCAATATAGGTATTAAAAAATGTGTAGCTATTCTGGTCCTTATATATTTTCAATTGCGCTGCAAGCTTATCCGTATCGGCCTTTTGAAAATATTTTGTGCTAACAGAAATGGCTTTCCCATCTATATAATAGCGACTGTTAGCTGCCCAGACAGAACTATTCAAATAAGTGCCAGGCTTTTTCCCTAAAAGCAGTTCCATAAGCAGACGCTCTTCAGGAAAAACCGGCCGAAGATCACTAGCTAGATATTCAATTGGTCGACCACAAAGAGGACACACCATCTCAGAATGGGCATCTGTATTCATTTGAGGCTCGCGCAATACTGGAATTTTACATCCAAAGCACCAGTACACACCGTGTTCCGGAACAGGGACGGTGTCCGAATGACAATTAGGACAATTGTTAAACTCAGTCTCTGTTTTGCAGGTCTCACACCACATCAGAAAGCTCCTAGAGTCATTTTTAAAATTAGAAAATCAGAGAAAGAAATATCTTATCTAATATAAGATTAGCAGAGTGCCTATCCCAAAAAGAGGACTTATAAGCTGGGGCGAATAGTTTTATTTTGAATGTTCTGAAAAGTCTCAATGGGATGGCAGCGATGAAATATCTTTACGGACATATTCAAAAGAAATCCATTTGTTGTAAATCATACTTATCTTTAATAATAACAGATATCTATAGAAAAAACAATGAACCTGTTAGCTTATGACACACGAACGCAAGTTCTTATCAGAAAAAATAGTGACGGAAGAATTGTGCGCTTGGTGTTTTTTATTTTTACGATTTCTAGTGTTATTAAAGAGGACCACGTCCGCGATAAAATCCGCGCTGTATAATCGGTAGAAGCCCTTTTCTGCAGTATGTTGTCATCACAAAAATCCGCGCCGGAATCTGTACACCTTGCACAGGTTCCGGCGCTTTGCTGTGGGCAGGACACTTTCTCTGCCGTAAGTACCAAATGCTTCTGTAAGTATCGCACTTTTATGTGCGTACTTGTATTTTGGCTCCTACCTTGCTAGGATGAAACTGTCCCCAGACAAAGGAGGAACCCTGTATGGACTTTTTACAATTGGCGGCGGACCGGTATTCGGTTCGTTCTTTCTCCCCCAAGGCCATTCCTCGGGAGGAACTGGAAAAGATTCTCCGGGCGGGGCAGCTGGCCCCCACGGCGGTGAACTACCAGCCCCAGAAAATCTACGTGCTGCAAAGCAAAGAAGCACTGGCCACCATCCGTGCCCTGACCTGTTTCACCTACGATGCTCCGGTGGTGCTGCTTTGCTGCGCCGACCTGTCCAAAGCGTGGCACAGCCCTGCGGAACCGGGGTACAACACCGGCGAGATGGATGTCTCCATCGTCTGCACCCAGATGATGCTGGAGGCCTGGGAACTGGGCATCGGCTCGGTGTGGGTGCGCGGCTTTGACGCGCGGGAAGTGGCCAAAGCCTTCGCGCTGCCGGAACAGATCCGGCCCATCTGTCTGTTGCCCATTGGTTATCCCAGCCAGGACAGCGTCCCCTATGCCCGGTGGCATAACAGGCGCCGCCCGCTGTCCGAGATGGTGGAAGAGCGGTAACGAAATTTCTGGTTTTCCTGGGACCATCCGGCCCGGAATGCAATACAACACTCATCTGAGAAAGGGAGAAACCCCAACATGAGCACTGCCAAAATTCAGGACTATCAGGAAATTCTTCGTGTGGCCCAGCTGTATGTGGACGGCTGTGCGAAAGGTGACGGCGCTATGATGCAGCCCGCCTTCCACGAGAGCGCCACCATCAACGGCGCCCCCATCCAGACGCTGTTTGACGGTGCCACCCAGGCCGGGGCTACCGACTCCCACGCCCAGGTGGACATCCTGGATGTGGTCAACGACGTAGCAGTCATCCGCATCACGCTGGAAAACTACTTCGGCGCGGATTATGTGGACTTCCATGCCCTGAAGAAGGGCCCGGACGGCTGGAAGATCATGGCCAAGGTATTCACCGAAGCCTGAGCGACGTCCTTCCGATATACCAAAAAGACCTTTCCGCCCCGCGCAGGGGGCAGAGAGGTCTTTTTCTTGTGCGGGCTCATACAGGTGGCCGGGAGGGTCCACAGGCCGGATCTGCCGATTCAGGCAAGACGGGACGGCTTGACCACCATCTGACCACTCCTTCCTCTCAGCCGGTTCCGTGTGTCGTTTTTTACGTCCCAACATTCTTTTATAACCACCAAAACCAGCGCCGGAAGTTGTGCATACCACACAATTTTCGGCGCTGGTTCATTGTATTTTTCTGTCTGTCACAGTTCTCCGACCCGGAAGGCCAGAGGTTCGAATCCTCCCGGTCGCACCAAGAGCAGCACCTTGTGGGGTGCTGCTCTTTTTGTTTTGCACGGATTTTATGGGGCAGCAAAAGAGCGGATTCGAACAGCCCGTGCCCCGCGCTTTACGTCCCGCGTGGCAGAAACGCCCCAGTGGGGCGTTTCTAGGGCGCGGCTTGGCGAATCCCTTCGGGCGCACAAAAAAGCGCATTGCAATGTACTTTTGTAATGCGTTTCTTGTTTTGATTTTGTGTCAGAATAGTTTCAGTAACATATCATCTGCTGCATCCGTGTATTGCCCTTTTGATAGCCGTTCGTTCCTCAGTCGATTTATGGCGGTTCGCATAAGGAAAATTTCTTCTGTGGAAAAAGTGGCTTTTTTATCGGCTGGGAGAGAATCAATTTTCAGTATTAGCTTTCCAACTTCTTGTGTGCCATGCCCAAGCGCCCTTTGCTGGTAATAGTAAGGTGCGAGAGCTTTCAGCGTAATACTTTTGTTTGCTCTGGTTAATCTGATTTTCTTCATCATAGTCCAATCGCCTTTCCGAGTTTCTCTTGTGCCTTGCGTTTGTTCTTGTCAAATGCATGGGCGTAAATATCCAGCGTTGTACTGGTCTGTGCGTAGCCCAATAGACTAGCCACCGTGCGCACGTCCACCCCCTGTGCAATCAGCAGGCTGGCATTGGTGTGCCCTTACGGTATAATTACGACAAACCGGAAAAGCCCCGTAGGATCAAGGGTTTTGAGGTTTTCAGTCTGATTTTTTCATCCTTTTCCAAACCGAAAAATCATACTGAAATAAGTCGAATTGCAGGAGGTGTTTCATTAACGACAAATGAATAGCAGAAAGGAACTCAAAACCTTTTGATTCCAAACACAACAGAATATTGGATTTAAGCGAAGCCGTCACTTGTTTTAAGTGGCGGCTTTTGTTGTTTCCAGGGCTGTTATGCAGGCACATGACAACACCCAATCAGAAATGAGGTGAAGTCATTGAACCCACAAATCATCGCCGTCGCCAACCAGAAGGGCGGCGTCGGCAAGACGACCACTTGTGCCAACTTAGGGATCGGGCTGGCGCAGGCCGGAAAAAAGGTGCTGCTGGTGGACGCAGACCCCCAGGCCAGCCTGACCATCAGCCTGGGCAACCCCCAGCCGGACAAACTGCCCTTTACACTCTCGGACGCGATGGGCCGCATCCTGATGGACGAGCCGCTGCGCCCCGGCGAGGGCATCCTGCACCACCCGGAGGGCGTGGACCTGATGCCCGCCGACATCCAGCTATCCGGCATGGAGGTGTCGCTGGTAAACGCCATGAGCCGCGAGACCGTCCTGCGGCAGTATCTGGACACCGTGAAGGGACAGTATTCCCATATCCTCATCGACTGCCAGCCCTCCCTGGGGATGCTCACAGTCAACGCGCTGGCCGCAGCCAACAGGATCATAGTCCCCGTTCAGGCGGAGTACCTGCCCGCCAAGGGCCTGGAGCAGCTGCTGTCCACCATCAACAAGGTCAAGCGGCAGCTGAACCCCAAGCTCCAGATCGATGGCATCCTGCTGACGATGGTGGACAACCGCACCAACTTTGCCAAAGAGATCGCCGCCCTGCTGCGGGAGACCTACGGTAGCAAAATCAAGGTGTTCGGCACCGAGATACCCCACTCGGTCCGGGCCAAGGAGACCAGCGCCGAGGGCAAGAGCATCTATGCTCACGACCCCGGCGGCAAGGTGGCCGAAGCCTATCATAATTTGACGCGGGAGGTGATAAAAATTGAAAAGCAGCGCGAAAAAAGTAGAGCTGGCATCGGTCGATGACCTGTTTTCCACCGAGGAAAGCCGTGCCGACGCCCAGCGGGAGAAGGTTCTGGAAATTCCCTTGTCGGAGCTGCACCCTTTCAAGGACCACCCCTTCAAGGTCAAGGATGACGAGGCCATGATGGAGACCGCAGACAGCATCCGGCAGTACGGCGTGCTGGTCCCGGCCATCGCCCGCCCGGACCCCAACGGCGGCTATGAGCTGGTGGCCGGACACCGGCGGCACCGGGCCAGCGAGCTGGCGGGTAAAGAAACCATGCCGGTCATTGTCCGGGACCTGGACGACGATCAGGCCACCATCATCATGGTTGACAGCAATTTGCAGCGAGAAAGCCTGCTCCCTAGTGAGCGGGCTTTTGCTTATAAGATGAAGCTGGAGGCTGTAAAACATCAAGGCGCACGGACAGATTTAACTTCCCGACAACTCGTCGGGAAGTTGGAAATGGCCGATGTAGTTGGTGAAAAAGCTGGTGACAGCGGCAGACAGGTTCAGCGTTACATCCGTCTCACCGAACTCATCCCCGAACTGCTGGACATGGTGGACGAGAAGAAAATTGCCTTCAACCCGGCCTATGAGCTGTCTTTCCTCAAAAAAGAGGAACAGGTGGACCTGCTGGACGCGATGGACAGCGAGCAGGCCACCCCCTCCCTCTCCCAAGCCCAGCGGCTGAAAAAGTACAGTCAGGAGGGCCACCTGACCCTCGACATGATGCGGGTAATCATGGGCGAGGAAAAGAAAAGTGACCTGGACAAGATCACCTTCACCAGCGACACCCTGCGCAAATATTTTCCCCGGAGCTACACGCCCCAGCGGATGCAGGAGACCATCATCAAGCTGCTGGAACAGTGGCAGCGCAAGCGCCAGCAACAGCACGACCGCTGAGAAAGGAGAGCCTATGAGGGATATTTCAGCCCGTGAGCTGAAAGGACATAACATTTTGGCTGTGGAGCGATTTCAGGACAGCACCCGATGGATGATTGAATTTGCGGTCCGCAAGCCCCGTACCCCCTACGGCAGCCCCGGCGATGAGGTTCGCCTGTTTCTCACCGAGGACGGCTACCGGCAGGCCCTGGACGCCCAGCGCAGCCAGCAAATCAAAATCAAGCGGTATGCCCACGTTGTAGAGGGCCATATCCTCGATTTCAAACCGAGAAAGAAACGCCGTCACCCGTAAACCTGCCATCTACCAAGAAAGGAATGAATTATGTGTACCGTTAGAGAGATTCAAGAGGCCATCCGTGAACACTGCCAATCCCAACATGACATGGAAAGCACCGAGATCGACCGGGTGATGCAGCGCCTGCCCTTTGTGAGTGAGCAGGACGTTTTTACCCGGCCCCCTGTGCCGAAGCCGCCGTATTCCTGGCACAGCCGGAACTACCGCACCTGACCGCCGCAGTCTCTTTGAAGATTGCGGCTTTTTTCATGCCATGAATGCCGAGAGGAGTGATGAAATGGCCGTTTTTCGTATTGAACGGACCCGTGATTATACCGTGATGAGCAACCACCACCTGCGTGATAAGGCGCTGTCTCTGAAATCCAAGGGGCTTTTGTCCATGATGTTATCTCTGCCAGAGGACTGGAACTACACCACACGCGGCCTGGCGAAGATCTGCAAGGAAGGCGTGGACGCCATCGGCGGGGCGCTGCGGGAGCTGGAGGCCGCCGGTTACATTGTCCGTCACCAGCTGCGGGACCGGCAGGGCCGCATCAGCGACACTGAGTATGTCATTTACGAGCAGCCCCAACCCAAAGCGCCGGATACGCCCCAACCGGATACGGCTTCACCAGATACGGAAAACCCGTATCTGGCTGACCCGGATACGGAAAAGCCCGCAGAATTAAATATAGAGAAATCAAGAACCCAAAAATCAAATACTCAGGGATCAAGTACCGATTCCATTCCCTTCCGGGGAACTGCGGCGGCCAGGCCGCCGGAACGGAAAGGACGAGATGCGATGTCGATGGAAGAAATGCAGGATTATCGGGAATTGATTCTGGAGAACATCGAGTACGACCACCTGTGTCGTGAGTTTGAGACCTACCGGGAGGACCTGGACGAGATCGTGGAGCTGATTGTGGAGACGGTCTGCGCCAGACGCAAGACCACCCGTATCGCCGGAGCGGACTTCCCCCATGAGGTGGTTCGGTCGCGGTTCCTGAAGCTGGACAGCTCCCACATCGAGTTTGTCATGGAGAGCCTGCACAACAACACCACCGAGATCCGCAACATGAAGCAATACCTGCTGACCGTGCTGTTCAACGCGCCCACCACCATGAGCAACCACTACACGGCTCAGGTCAACCACGATATGTACGCAGGCGGCTGGTAACGGCCGCTTTTCTGCTGCACTGCCGAAGGAGGCACGATATGAACCAGATGGAAATTTTCAAAAACCCGGAGTTTGGGACGATCCGCGCCGTGGAGATTGACGGCGAACCTTGGCTGGTTGGAAAGGACGTGGCGCTGGCGCTGGGGTACAAAAACCCGCAAGAGGCGATTCGCAACCACGTTGACGCAGAGGACAAAGGGGTGAGCGAAATTCTCACCCCTGGCGGGATGCAGAAGCTCCCCATCATCAACGAATCTGGCCTGTATTCCCTGGTGCTGTCCAGCAAACTTCCAAAAGCAAAGCAGTTCCGCCGGTGGGTTACGTCTGAGGTGCTGCCCAGCATCCGCCAGCATGGGGCCTACCTCACAAGAGACAAGCTGTGGGAGGTCGCCACCTCACCGGAGGCGCTGCTGAAGCTCTGCTCCGACCTGCTGGCCGAGCGCGAGAAAAACGCGGCGCTGCAAGCGGACAACGCCCGGCTGCAAGGCAAGGCCGTCTACTACGACCTGTTCATCGACCTGCGGCACAGCACCAACCTGCGCACCACCGCCAAGGAGCTGGAGGTGCCGGAACGGCGGTTCGTCCGCTTTCTGCTGGAACGCCGGTACGTCTACCGCGCTCCCTCCGGCTGCGTGATGCCCTACGCCAAGAGCGCCAACGATGGGCTGTTCTGCGTGAAAGACTTCTGCCGCAACGGCCACACCGGCTCCTACACGCTGGTGACGCCCAAGGGCAAACTGCACTTTGCCGGTCTGCGTGACCTGATTCTGGTGACGGTATGACGGGCCGGTATCTTTTGCGGCGGCTGGTGGTCCCGCCTTAGTATTCAAGACCATCCACTGCATAACCGACGAAGGGAGGGGTGACCTATGCAGGAGGAAGTGGAAAACAGGACTTTGACGCTGGTTGTCAGCGGCACTAAGTTCACCGGCAGGCTGTTCAAGGCCGCCATATCCAAGTACATGGCCCACCGCAGGGAGAAAAAGCTGGAAAAGCAGCGCAGCCGGG
>OIXV01000368.1_pt1 | contig 44169 bp, 37 predicted proteins | sample 1587771 | NCBI WGS metagenome assembly OIXV01 (sample SAMEA3888893, study PRJEB22519) | human gut metagenome | biome: human gut; feature: human-associated habitat; material: faeces | place: Denmark | collected 2010
CATAATTAAATAAAATATCACCGATCACCGGAATCTTTGAAAGTCCCGGGATTTTTGCCGTATAGGCACTTCCGGTCACTTTTACGGAAATCTGTCCGACACCACCTGCAAGTTTGGAAATGGAACCACCGAAGAAGTTACCAAACCCTGTACCAAAGATGGTCAGTGCAAGACCGGTTACATTCTGATTTACACGAAGCGTGATCGTCAGGATACTGTATATCAGACCTCCGATCATAGCGCATGCAAATGCACACACAAAAGAAATCAGTACACCTATAAAAGCATTTGGATCCGGATTGTCTTTTTCATAAAGGAAAGCTCCCATCAGGCCCGCAATACCGCCCATATAAAGGCTACCCATATCACCAGTTACTGTCATATTGCCTTTATTTTCACAATATTCAATGGTCGTATTCGCTGCATATCCACATAGGCCGAGCATACCATAGACATAATACCCGTTATTGTTAAACGAAACATCAGCTACACAATTAGAAATCGTACAGCCATCAGTTTCTCCTACAATTGCACCGAAAGCAACATATTCCTTAGCACTTCCTACATTTATCGTGCCCTCAACCGTCAAATCAGCAACCGTTGCTTTTTCCATATATCCGAAGAATCCATCGGAGGCATACTGAACTTTGCCATATAATGACGAAAAATCCAAGTTAGAGATTGTATGTCCATTTCCATAGAATGTACCACTAAAATAATGGTCTCCATCACCAATAGATGTCCACTCTACATCTTTCAAATCCAAATCCGCGTCAAGCGATACAACCGCATCGGTTTTTCCGTCATACTTACCATCATTAACGTCTGCTGCAAATTGCGTCAATTCATCAATCGTAGTAATGCTTATCCGAATCGGCCCGTCATTCGGTTCTTCGGTCGGCTCTTCAGTCGGTTCTGCATTCGACTCGCTGCCCTGCGGCTCTTGTGCACCCTGCGTTTCCTGCGTGCCCTGTGTTTCTTGCTCGTCTGCCGCAAATGCCGCTGTCGGCAACATAACAAAGCACATTGCCAGCACCAGCAGCAAACTTGTTATCCGTTTCTTCATATTTTCCTCCTTACCCTGTGCCCGCCGGACACAATTTTTATTTTGGGTTCTTAGGAAAAGGTCTATCTCTTAGGCATTATGGCTAAGAGATAAGGGTACCCTTATCTCTTAGGCATTATGGCTAAGAGATAAGGGTACCCTTATCGTTTGGAACCTGTATATTATCAGTATAGCACATCTGTCCGAAACTGTAAATCATACCAAAGTATGAGACGATTTTGTATTAACTCGGCATTACTGCATAAACCGCCCATATGGCGACGCCTGCACGGACTTTCAGCGAAATCTTGCCGGAGAAATAGCGACACTTCGCCAGAACGCAGCGACAACCTTTTGAATTCACGATATAAGCCGAACGTTACGATTTTACTGACAGCGACGGCACTCTCCATATGCAGTCTGTTCTGATTTCGTACAATAAAAAATACGAGCCGAAGCTCATATCTCCATTCTCATTCTTGGGAACAGCGTAAGCTATCTGAACTCACTTCTATGCACGCACGAATCGGATGGCAAAATCTCAGAACTACGGAGTTTTTAGATAGTGGCGACTATATGCTTATAACGGGAACTGATTTCAATGATGGAGCCATTAGCTTTTCGACTTGTCACTATGTTGAAAGAGCGCGTTATGAACAAGATAGAAACATTCAAATTCATAACGGCAGCATCCTCATCACAAAAGATGGAACCCTCGGAAAAGTGGCGTATATTCAGGGGTTATCAATGCCTGCAACACTTAATGCAGGGGTGTTCAATGTTCAAATTAAGGACGCAAATTATATTGATGAGAAGTATCTTTTTCAATACTTAAAAGCGCCTTTTTTATTGGACTATATAGATAAGAAAGCAACCGGTGGCACATTCAAGCATCTCAACCAAAGTATCCTTGTTGACTTCCCGGTTATCTTGCCACAAAGGTCAGAACAAATTCTGATAGGTGCTTTCTTTCAGCAGCTCGATGCCCTTATCACCCTTTATCAGCGTGAGTGTATTGAACAGTATGGCTTCAGCTCAATCCTGAAAGTGAGCGCATAACCAAATCTACATCTTGATTTTCCAATTCCTGAATAATATGCAAATATGTTTTTTGCGTTGTTGTCATGCTTGAATGTCCTAATCGTCTGGCAACACTCGCAATAGAAACACCTGCGAAAAGAAGCAGTGACGCGTGCGTGTGGCGTAAACCGTGAACAGAAATAATCGGAATATTTGCTTTTTGACAATGACGTGCCAAAATATCATTTACTGTTGAGTTATATACGCGCTCCTTCTGAACAAAAATAGGCTTGTCCGGTGGCAGTTTCTTTACCAGTTCAGAAAATTGGATTACCGTTTGCCAGTCAATCTGAATTTTTCTTACCGAAGATCTGTTCTTTGTCGGCAGGAATCCTCCATTCCCTTTATAGTCCCAAGTCTTGTTTATCAGAAGCATCTGATGCGCAAAATCGAAGTCATTCGGGGTTAGTGCCAATACTTCTGAAAAGCGCATTCCCGTTTTCGCGGTTAGGAGAATAAGCCAATCCCAGTTAATATCCCCTCGTAAATCCAATTCACTTAAAAGAGTATGCAGCTCATATTGATTCAAGTATTTGATTTTCTTTGCTGCCGGTGTTTTTCCTTTAATGATTGCTTTTCTTGTAGGATCCTTTGCAATTAAACCGTCATCAACTGCATCTATAATTGCGCCCTTCAGCTGATGGTGAAAGTCCATGGTGGTCTGTCTCTCATGACAAACAGCATAGTTATTCAAAATCTGCTGATATGTCACTCTTGTTACATCGCAAAGTCGCAAGGATGGTGCAAGACGTTTCAACCAAGAATACGTCATACGATATTTATCCATTGTAACCTTTCGAACAGCTCCTTCCTTGTACACCTTAATCCACTGATCGTAATAATCACAGAAAAGATCTGTTTCCTTAATTCTACTTAACACATTGGCCTCCAATTTTATATATTTACACTCACGCTGATGAAGGGTGATAAGGTTGTCGAGCTGCTTAAAAAAAGCTGATGTTTTCTTTTGTTCTTCCTGCCGAGGTACTCTAATCGACATTTTCTGCAAGTCAAGGAATGAGAGAACTTTCTGACCTGTTCCAGTGCAAGTGTAAGCTATCTCATGCACGACTTCATCACTGTTGTTAAGAACCAGTGAGAGGAAATATGTATCATTATTATTCCCACAGAATATTGGATAGAACTTGCTGATAATGCCCATATCACAGCATTCATTAACATTAAATGTGAAGTCAACACCATCACTTCGGTTTCTATAAGTACAGTAGCTTCGAGGTAACACATTATACCCAGTGATATCATGTTGCTGTTTTCTTCCAAAGTGTTCTTCTTGCAGAATTACACCTTCTGTTTTAGAGGATGTAAGCACTGGAAGTGTACAACTTGAATCAACCGTTTCCTTATATTCTGATATTAGCTCTCCCAACTTACGCTGTTCCCAAGTAAAAGTAAGAGAGCCAAGGTATTTCCTTGGCTCTCTAAAAAACACATTTTTCAATTTACTTTCCCGGCAGAGCAAAACATTATGAATTATCAACTTCAAATCCACCAGTCAGAATGAACTGCCGCAGAAGCTGGTCAGTTTTCATATTGACCTTCGGTGTTATTAGTTTGATATGTTCACGCGACTCAAAGAACGTCTTTGCTTTATCCTTATCAACACTCTTTTTCAGTTCCTCAAATCTACCAAACTCGTTGATAGTTGCCTCGTTTAGATTCAGACCCATCATATTTCTGAGTTTTTCTTCATCTAAGCCGAAAATAGTTGCAAATCGGTGAATCTGGTCATCCTTCGCTCTAAACTGATACTCGGTAATGTAGTCGCGGAGCGTCTTCCCATCTTCGGCCATGACATCGCCTCGTTCAATATCGTGTAAGAAGAGATTCGCATACTTCTGCTCCTCTTGCGTCAGAGCGGCAAAAGTTTTATGAAGTTCTGCCTTTGCTTGCTCAATTAATTCCTCAGATGAACCTTCTTGGCGAATCAATTTAAGGTACTTATCAAAACGGCTGTTCATATAGTTGGCATCAATGATTCCGGTATCTATTTCCGTAAGATAACCAACTAAATCGTATGGTATATCTATGTCTTGCGCTCCAGGATCATCGGGGGACGCGGAAGACAACTCCTTGTACCGTTGTGCCAAAATCAGGAATGCGTTTTCGTTAAACTCCATTGTAACTTCAATCGTTTTTCCGCTCTCCTCGTCCTCAACTGAATAGGTGTGCTGATTCCATCTGAAACCTTGGATTTTTGCAGCTTCAAGGTACCCGTGGAATTCTCTGAATAGCGATGCAAATTTTGCCCTTACCGTTCCGTCCTCTGGTAGTCTTTCGAAGTCAGGAACACCAGCGTTCTTGAACAAATATGCAATGTCATCAAACACAGAGTTTAGTTTGCTGAGATTGTAAGATAGTTTTTCAACAAATAGTCCTATCGGCCTATCTCCTGAATATAATTTAACCGCTTTGCTCACATTCTGTTCCATCGTATTTGGCTTACGATAATACCGAATGATTCCGAAAGGCTTATCGGGGCCAAAAAGTCGGTTAGTTCTAGAAAACGCCTGAATGATGTTCTCATACTCCAGTATCTTATCCATATACAGCGTATTTACCCACTTAGAGTCAAAGCCGGTAAGCATCTGATCCACTACGATCAAGAGGTCAAGCTGCTTTTCGGATTCTCTCTCAATCCGCTTATATTGCTCTTTATGGGCAAGCCGCAGGGAAAGGTCTTTTTTGAACCGAGCGTGTGTAGGAATAGTGAAATCTTGACCATACATCGCATTATAGTCAGTGAGTATCTCTTTCAAACCTTGCTCTTTGTAAAACGCAACCGGCTGGCCTTTGTATTCCTTATAGTCGCCATCTTCGTTGCTAATATTGGGATCGAAGAGGCAACTTGTTCTGAGTTTCGGCATCGCTGCCTTCAATAATCGATAATAGTCTATTGCTTCAGGGATGCTGCTCGTTGCGAAAATCGCGTGAAATTTTCCATTATGACTTAGAGTAAGCCAATTATCCTGAATATCTTCAACCACTTTGTTTTGATGCTCCGGAGAAAGATACTGGGCCGTAGGAAGATAATCTTCAATTCCTTTAACCCATTTTCCATCATCACCTAAAAAACCAGCCATCTTAACCGAAGAGGAATCCATGTACTCATAGAATACTTTAGCTTTCTCTGGATCAGCAATTGCTTCTGCTTCGGTTGTTGCTTTGGCTTTCTCCAGCGCAACAACCTTGCGTACATCCTTATCCTTGAAGGTTAATACCTTGTATGGATCAAAACCGAGAACATTCTTATCTCTGATACCGTCAGCGATGCTGTATCTATGAAGCTCGTTTCCGAACACATCCGTCTGAGCATTGTTTTTCTTAGCGTTCTCCTCAAATACTGGTGTACCAGTAAAGCCAAAGAATATCGCATTAGGGAATGTATTTTTGATAATTGAAAGCATATCACCGAATGTCGAACGGTGTGCTTCATCAACAATAAACACAAGACGCTTGCCGTTGATCACCTCAATATCCTTGGCATTCATTCCGCCCTCTTCATCCTTGATATTGCTCATTTTCTGAATGGACGTCACAATAAGCGTATCTTCCGGCGCATCGCTTTTCAATTTTGACAAAAGAACGTATGTATTCTCCGTTGCCTGAACGGTTTCCTTTGCATCCGCAAAAGCCCGGTATTCTTTTAGCGATTGTGTTCCCAATTCGATGCGATCTGTGAGGAAAACGACCTTATCAGCATCTTTAGAGTTAGCAATTAACTGAGCAGACTTGAAGCTCGTCATCGTTTTTCCCGAACCGGTGGTATGCCAAATATAACCACCGCGCTGCTTTCCGCTATCCCATTTTGTTTTTGATACGACGTCAGAAATAGCGCTGGCAGCGTAATACTGGTAGCTACGCATTACTTTCAGCACACCGTCAGCATTGTCAGCAACGGTGTAGAAGCCAATGAGTTGGTGCGCCATTGGAATAGAAAGCAACGAGGACGCAATTGCTTTCCAATCGTTGATTGGTTCGTTATTAAAATCTGCCCAATGAAAATAGTAATCTGTATTGAACTTGCCATCGGGACCCGGATTGGCAAAATAGCGGGTTTCATCCGGATTCATTGCAACAAATACCTGAACAAGCGAGAATAATCCGGTAAAAACGCCCTCATATGAGTACTTCTCAATCTGATTGTACGCCTGGCTGACGGGGACACCGCTACGCTTTAACTCAATATGTATAACAGGCATACCATTGATGAGCAACATCAAATCACCACGACGGTCATTCAGCATTTTCGACTTGCTAGGAAACACTGGCTGCTGCACAATTTGATACCGACTCTGTCCTGCGGCAATTTCTCTGCGGTCATATATTTTCAAGCTGATTTCAGTACCGAGATGAAGCTTATCATCCGGGTTGTCACGTTTGATGGACACCGTTTTACCGTTGATAAAGCCATTCAGCTTTAACGGCGTTCGGAGTTCCGTGATTTGTTCTATAATCTGCTGCATTTCACCATCTGTAAGAGGATAGTTATTCAGGCGGTCAATGCCTCGGTTATTGTCGTAGAGAATTTTTGCCCAATTTTGGATAAGGTCCTGTTCGGTCGGGTGCCGGAGCACTTCTTTTTCCCAACCCTTTTCCGTCAAAACCTTTATCAAGGCTTCCTCGAAGTCGGCTTCTTTTCGGAATATCACTCAATTTCCTCCTATTCAACTGTAAGCATTTTCCTTATCTTTTCTTACTCCTTAGACAAACATCTTTTCAAGCATGGATTTCTTGATATTTTGAAGTTTTTCTAACTTACGCTGATGAAGGGTGATAAGATGGTCCAGGCGAGTTAGTAGCTCGCCTATTTTTCTCTGCTCATCTATATGTGGTATAGGTATAGGCATTTGAAAAAACACATTATCTTTAATCGAGAACCTGTCTGACCGTGCGCCGGAATCACCATTGAAATTCATAAATGAAAAAGTGCTCCAAATAAGTTGTGTCAATATCGTGTGGACGAAAGACTGTATATAGCGGTGACATTACACCCGTTCTTCCAAGTTTATTGCGGTTTATCGGTCCAACTGGGGCGGAAGTCGAGATACGAGGGTTGTAAACAAAGTCCTCGTTTTTTACAATATAGTACCCATCCAAGCTGCCCAACTTTGCTATATCGTGGTCAAAGAAATCTCTTTGGCTAATAATTCCGAACTCAGCAGAGTTTGTAAATGTTTCTACATATTGTAGTCCGACATTTTTCTCCGTGACTTTATCTGCTATTTCGGATAGCTTACGCTGTTCCCAAGCGTCAGTAAATCCCTTGAAGCGAATTTCCGGGAAACTGCTTCCGTTTTGCGGGAACATTTTTTCGAGCATCGACTTCTTGACATTGGTCAATTTTTCATACTTACGCTGATGAAGGGTGATAAGGTTGTCAAGGGTATCAAACAGCTTTCCGATTTTGCGCTGTTCCTCAAGCAAAGGAAGAGATACTTCTCCCATACAGAGCTTGTCGTAATAGAAGTACAGACGAACGCCACCCTCTTGCAACTGCATAATCAACTTTTGAAAATCAGGTGATTTGAACCAGTGCCATAAGAGCCTATCGTCAACATCTTCGGATGTCTTGAAAACCTCATATAGAGAGCTAACTATCACATTTTTCCCGATATTTTGGTATCCGATTGAACCAACATTTATTCTTGCCGGGTTATAAGCAAATGAGTTCGGAGAAACGATATAATACATTCTTTTATCTGCTTCTCTCATCGTCCCTCCATTCTCGAACTTCTCATCCTGTGGTACAAATCCGTGTTCGTTGGTAATTGAATAGCTCTCTAATGGAAGGTTGTCCTTATTCTTTTCGCCAGCGGGAAAAGTAATATCTGAGAACTTACGCTGTTCCCAAGCGTCTGAAAATCCCTTGAATCGGATTGCTGGAGCATCTGATTTTTTCGTCATTCTGCACTACCTCCCAGCAATTTCTTCAGCTCACTAAGACCCAGCATGTCGTACTCCTTGCCCTCAAGTTCATCAATCATTCCCGCAAGTGTTGCTTCGGTTTCGCTAATCTGCTGTTCTACCTCAAAGAAAGTTGTAGCATACTTGCTCTGAAGTGCTTGAATTTTGCTTACCAAACTGTCAATTACCGTGTCAGGCAGCTTGTAAATGCTCTCCACGAGAGGAACAATCCACTTCTTTTCCAGCAATTCCAATGCCTGCTTATCGCTCAGGTGCTCAATCGTGTCCTTCGTTTTTGTCTGCAACTCAGCACCCTTTGCCTTAATTTGTGCCTTAATCGTTTTTTCACTCTTCGTTAAGGTATCAACTTTTTCCAAGATACTGCGCAGTGCAGCACTTTCAGCAGATCGGTCCTTCTTCAGCTCCTTAATCATCTTAGTCACTTCTTTGGGGACAAAGGCGTCACCTTCATCGTTGAGTGCATCCTTACAGCTCTCTTTCTCATCCTCAGACAATTCATCAAGAATCGCTTCATACTCGGACGGAATCTCTGCCAAACGGCTTTCAAGGCCATGCAGTTCGTCAGCTTCTTTGGAAAGCAATGTTGCTTGTACCAATTCAAACGGGATAATATGACCTACCCAACCATCTTGCACTTCCTGCTCTTTTCCATCCTTTTTCTTAATAACAAGGTTCGGATCAACCTTTTTCGTTGCGGAAAAACCTTCGGTCTGCAAGACCTCAAGATCAATGGAAATGCCGGTCCAATCGTCATCAAGGAGTTGGAACGCAGCATATTTGTCGATAAGCGGAATAGCCTTCAGCCGCGCGAAAACATCGGTGCTCAGAACGGTTTCAGCCTTAGAGATTTCAACGTTTTCCATCTGATCGATAAGTTCTTCTTTCAGAAACGCCGGGAACGTTGTGAATGCCGCATGAAATGCATCCTCAAAGCCGACAACATCAGGATGACTCTTGATGGCACTCTTAATGTCCGAAACAGCTGCATTTACATAAGACGTTCCAGTTTCCGTAAACAGCGCCTTTTTCAGCGCAGGAAACGCCGTCCAGAACTCGCCCATCTCGTCAATCTCTGCCATCGGAATTCCACCGAACATAGATGCATATACATCCCAGTGTTCAGCAGCTTCGGAAGAATCAACATATCGAGGAATATTCAGGTTGTAATCATTGCTGCGGATCTCTTCACGGCTGACAACTCGAGCATACTTAGGAACATTTTCTCGTTTAATAAAGGTATCTGCAATGCGTTTGATGTCAGATGCACGAAGTTTGTTATTTTTCCCCTCTTTAATAAAACCCTTGGAGGCATCGATAATGAGAACATCGGTGTTCTCTCGCTTTTGGCGCAGCACCATAATTATGGTAGGAATGCCGGTACCGAAAAAGATATTTGCGGGCAGACCGATAATGGCATCGATATGGTTGTTCTCGATCAGATTCTTTCTGATTTCACCTTCCTCGCCGCCACGGAACAGAACGCCGTGAGGCAGAACAATCGTCATAATTCCGTCTGGTTTGAGATGGAACAGGTCGTGCAGAAGGAAAGCATAGTCAGCTTTTCCCTTGGGCGCAAGGCCAAAACGGGCATAACGAGGATCGCCCTCCTTATTGGTCGGGTCCCAAGCCTGTGAATAAGGCGGATTGGATACAACCGCATCCACATAGAGCGGATCATATGTATTGATCGGATCGTTTTCGTCAAAGTACGGCCAATCTTCCTCCAGTGTGTCGCCATTACGCGTAACGATGTTTGCGGGATCAATTCCGCGCATAACCAAGTTCATTCGAGTTAGATTGTAGGTATTCTCCTTCAATTCCTGAGCGAAATACTTGATGTTATTTTCATCGCTCATATACTTAGCTACACTCTGACCGATGTTGATAAGCAGCGAGCCGGAACCACTGGTCGGGTCGTAAATCTTGATTTCGCTTTTACCTTTCAGATGGCTTGCAACAATTTCAGACATCAAAAGCGATACTTCATGCGGCGTGTAGAACTCACCGGCTTTCTTACCGGCATTGGCAGCAAAGTTACTGATAAGATACTCATAGATGAAGCCCAGAACATCATAGTCCTGCTTGCCATCCATAGGAATATCCTTGATAAGTGTCAACAAACCGCTAATTGCTTTAGTTTGCGAGCCAGAACTGTCGCCCAGCTTAGAAAGTCCCGTTTGCAAGGTGTCAAATACTTTTTCAAATACCTTCTTATGTGTATTGGAAATCAACCGACTAAATGCGGAAAGAGCATCACGAACATTTGAAACATCGAAATCCTTGCCCATAGAAAGCCAAGTCGAAAAGAGGTCTTTATAAGAAATAAAGTAGCCGATATTCTCTTGAACCCACTTAACCGTTTCGTCATCTTCTTCAGATACGGTTTTCAAGAGTTCGTCATCATAATCATTCTCCTTCAGAAACTTTACTTCCTTGTCGGAAAGGTATTTATAAAAAATGAAGCCGAGTATGTAATCCTTATATTCGTTCGCTTCAATTTTGGAACGCATTTGATTGGCTGAAGCCCATATTTTTTGAGCAAGCTGTTGCTTATTCATCTTGTAAACCCATCCTTTTCTTTTAGTATGTGCATGCGCTATTGTTACGTTATAATCATAGCCATTGAATTGTACGATAAGGCGGACTTATTCCGCGTCAGGAATAAACTCCATAATGTCATCCGTTGTACAATGCAAGGCATAGCAGATTTTCCCTAACACTTCCGTTGTAACATCTTCATTGCGACTCAGCTTGTTAATTGCATATTTTGTCAGACCCGCAGCTTCCCGCAAATCTTTCTTTTTCATATTTCGATCAAGCAGGATGTGCCAAAGTTTTTTGTAGCTAACAGCCATTATAATAATTCCTTTCTCTCGAACTGCGCGTAAGTCCTGCAGCACATCTACATTATAGCATAAAACTCCGATATTCCAAACTTTATTTCCATATTACAGATCAAAACTAAAAACTCAAAATTCACCTAAAATCATATAGCTTGGGAACAGCGTAAGCTGGGAGAGATGGGGCAAACATACACAGGCTTATCGGGAAAAACAAAAGACGATTTTGGTCACGGACAGGCTCGATTTGTGACTTATATGAATGTCTTTTCAAATCCTATCAGCAATCCAGAAATGACCGAGCCGATAGAAATCGACCCTAAGCAAAATGAGGTTGAAGTTGGAGATGTTTTTTTTACCACTTCGTCCGAAACGCCCGAAGAAGTAGGAATGTCCTCTATTCTGCTTGAAAAACGGGGAAAAACTTATCTTAACAGCTTTTGCTTCGGCTTTCGTCCTTCAGAAAAAATAGACAGCTACTATCTTGCGTATATGCTACGCTCTGAGTCTGCAAGAGCAAAAATTACTTTGTTGGCGCAAGGTATCTCACGATACAATATTTCAAAAAACAAGGTTATGGAAATAGCCGTTTCACTTCCATCACTTGATGAGCAAAAGATGATTGGACAGTATTTCAGCCAACTCGACAACCTTATCACCCTTCATCAGCGTAAGACCATATCTGCCAATATCGCGGATCCTCCTCATCCGCTAACGCTTCAGGTATTCTCTTAGTAACAGCGTAAGTGCGATAATCTCTCCTTGCTGACTCATCAGACGTAAGTGACTCCGGATTGTGTAAGCAACATCTTCACTAAACATTATCCTAACCATCCATGGAGTAAAAAAGTAGCGACTGCCAACATACAATCCAGTTATGCATAACAGCCGCCACTTTCCTTCACTCAATATAAGGGCACTCCATACCCATAAATCCGCGCATCGCCTACCGGGTAACTATTCTCCCGACAGGCATCGCCAGAGTTACCTTCTACGGTGTACACTGTTCCACCCTCTGTTTTCTCGACAATACCAACATGATCCGGTACGCCATCGCCGCCCCAGTCAAAGAAGATAATGTCACCGGCACACGGTTCATAATCACGCTCCTGCCACTGACTGCGCGCCTTGAACCAGTCCGAACCATCACTGCACAGCGAAAAGCTCGGAACCACTCCCGCATCAATATAGCCGCACTCGTTCGCGCACCAGCTGACAAAGCAAGCACACCACTCCACACGTGATGTGAAGCCGTACCAGCTCCAGTAAGGCTGACCACCCACATTACCAAGCTGCGACAGCGCTATTGTCACGATTTCGCCATCGCCTGTTCCGATACCATAAAGTACGGAACTCCAAAGTGACCGATACTTCTCATCCAGCAATTCTGCCAACTGCTTTTTCTGGTCAGCATTAAAATGATACTGATCTGCCATCTCGTCAGTAGTTTTGTGCGAAATTGTAATGTACAGGTATACTACCGTTGTTTTATCCTTGCCGCTGCCCTTTGTATGGCGCTCCACACGATAGGAAATGCTGTTCATATCCCAAAAGACCTTACGCAGCAGCTCCAGTTTCATATCATTCATAGATGCCACCTCTTGACCATCACTCTGGTCGGAGGTGGTCTTTACTGCATAAATCGAAAGAATTTCCGGCCATGTGGCCCTCGAACCGGATAGAATCAATTTATCATAGGGATGGTCTGTTTTGATTTTTTCTATCTTCTCGTTATACTCCTGATTGATTTCTCGTGCGGCGTCCCGCATGGTCATGCCAGTGCCGCTGTCTTCGCCCGAGAAAAAGATACCAAAGCAGGAGCCTGCCATCATGCCAATCAAGCACACAACAACAATCACCATGCAGGTCACTCCACTGCCGGCAGTCAGAGCCGCAACCATCGACCGCATACCGGCAATAATTGCCCTAAGCACCTCTTTCGTGGCTTCTGCCGCTCGTTTAGACATGGTTGCCGTCCGCTTTGTCGCTGCTCGAAATGTCTGGGCCGAAATTTCAGCAGATTTCACTGCAGCCTCCGCCGAACGATGCTGAACCGCAGTTGCATACTGCGCTGTTTGTCTGGCTGACTGCACCCTTCGTGCAGCAGTCTTGATTCTCAACCGATTTGTCTTAGGCGAAATTGCCTCTTTTGCAGCAGTTTTGCTGCTGTGCAATACTGTTTCTCTCGACTTTATGACGCTTTTTTCTGGATTTGCACTATGCTGTGAACCATGCACTACGCAATCATTGAAACTCGTTTCGGCAGGTATAATAGTTCGATCAGAACTCACAATAGCAGACTGTCGCTCTTTGATTTGAGCAGCTTTCAACTGCCTGACAGCTTTGCTCTTTGCCAATGTACGTCCCTGTTCCACCGGGTCATTTGAAACTCTACTCACAGTCCGCTGTCGGCTTTTTATATCCGGACCATATTTCCCAGCAGTTTTCCGGTTCGTTTTCACTTGTTGTGCACGAATTGCAGCCTGCCGTTGCGATTGTTTCTGAGGTGTGATGTCATTTTCACCCCATGGCTGATTGGGTATCGCCGGCTCCTGCATTGGTTCCGCATATCGTTCTTTGCGCTGCTTGATTGCCGCTGTTCCTTTTTTCACTGCCAGTTTTGCACCGGCCGCAGCAGCACGAGCAGTATCTTCCGCCGCATTTTCCGCTGCTCGCTGCACCTTGTCCCCAGCATAGGCATTGGGATTCTCCGAACGGTCATCTGTCAAATTTGTAACTTCTTCTTTAGAGCGGATATATGCCTCCTTCATGCGTTCTCCTACAACTGCCGCCTTATCCAGCGTCTTAATACCATGTACCTTTTCTCTGGTCTTAATCTTTGACATTTTCCTGCTCACCTCCACACGCAGAAAGGGGCAGGATTACTCCTGCCCGTGCGCAAACTGACCCTCACCAGGTCGGGTCGTCATCAGCTCATACAGTTTCGTATTCTGCGGAAAACGGTTGATGAACGGCACCAGTGCGCTGCCGTATTTAATCAAGCCGCAACCTGCATCTGCATTGGTGATATAGCTCATCTGCTCATTCGAGATATTCAGTAGGTGCGCCAGCTTTTCACGGTCAGATGCAGCCTGATTGAGCATGACAATAAACTCCGAGTTAGAGAGCATGGTACTTGCCTGAACGGAATCCAGCAGATACTCCACATTCTGCGTGATAGCGGTCGGGTACGCATTTCTCTTTCGAAACTGCCGCCATGCCGAATTGAAAAAGGCCGCGCTGAACTCGTTTTCAAACATGACATGGAACTCATCAATAAATACATGAGTGCGTTTGCCGCGTTTCCAGTTGAGCGTTACACGGTTCAGCATGGTATCCGTAATGACCAGATGGCCGATCGGCTTCAACTGTTCACCCAGTCCATGAATGTCAAACACAACCACTCGCTTGTCCAGATTGACCGTGCTTTTATGACCGAAAATATCCAGAGAACCGGTGGTAAACAGCTCCAGTGCAAGCGCAATGTCCTTGGCCTTTTCTTCTGGCTGATCGAGCAGCATTTCACGCAGTGTTGACAGCGTGGGCACTGTGCCAGACTGCTCCGCTTCCTGATACACCGCCGCAACGCATCGGTCAATAATGGACTTCTGCTGCGGACCGACACCGTTCGGGTCAATACGCTCTACCAGCGACATGATAAACTGCGATTTCACTACAATCGGGTTGTTTTCGCCGTAGCCATCAACCATGTACATGGCATTCAGTCTGTCTTTACCGCCAGCCGAAACGCGAATCACAGACGAAATATCACCCATTGCCTCTGCAAGCGGCGCATATTCTCCTTCCGGGTCACAGATCAGGATATCATCATCGGTATTCAGAATCAGGAACGTAATCAGTTCCTTTGCATTGAATGATTTGCCGCTGCCAGGCACACCCAACAGAAATGCAGACTGGTTCAGCAGGTTCGCTTTATTGCACATGATGAGGTTGTGCGAAATCGCATTCTCTCCAAAGAAGATGCCGCCCTTATCCTGAATTTCCTGTACCTTGAATGGCATAAACACTGCAAGGCTTTCCGTTGTCAGCGTTCGAAAAACATCAATCTTGCGAGCGCCGATTGGCAGCACTGTATTCAGTCCATCAAGCTGCTGATATTTCAGCACAGCCAGCTGACACATATGCTTTCGGGCAATCGCCTGTACGGTTTCCGTATCTGCGTCCAGCTGCTCCTTAGTATCCGCCGTAAGCACCATTGTCAGCACTGCGAACATCATGCGCTGATCACGAGTGGTCAAGTCGTCAAGGAATTCCTTGCTCTCCTTGCGCTGAAGCTCCATATCATACGGAACAACAGCAGAGAAATTGTTGTTTGCATTCTGGCGGCGCTGCCAGTTCGTGATGTTGGTTTCCACGCCCAGCAGGCGGCTCTCCACCTCATGTACCGCCTCATCGGTCGGAATGGGCAGAATATCAATGGAAAGCATCATATTGCGGTTCAGGTCAGTCAGTTCCGTAACCATGCTGTCCTTAATGTAGCTGGCATGGTCTTTGAGAAACAGCACCCGGCAATACTGATCGCCCAAAATCAGATAATCCTTATTTTTTTCAATTACATCAGGGCAGATAAAGTCCCGAATATCATGCCCCTTTCTCGCCATGCTCTTAATGTCGAAGTCAAACGTAGTTTCCTCACCGGCACGGTAAAAATCATGCAGCATACGCAGGCGTTCTGCCGCCGTCAGTTCCATACACTTGGAACCGAGCGCTGCAAAATGTGCCGACAGGTCAGCGCCAATGCGTGAAAAATACGTTCTTGCTTCCTCCACGTCCTTTCTGGCTACCGAGACCGTCAGGTATTTCTCCTGCATGATACCGTTTGCGCCCGTAGCCTTGTCCAGCAGCATCTGGTTATATTCCTTGCGGTACTGGTCCAGTCCGTCCTCCTTCATCGGCATTAGAATGGACTTCTCAAAGCTGGCGCGATTCTGACGATGGTTATAAATCGTCAGTTTGGTAGTCGCGCCGCTGTCCAGACTGTTCAGCAGTTCCGAATATGTCAGGAACATACTCTCCTTATCCTCGCGGGAGGCCACCAAATAGTTAATATCCGTAAACCGATACATCTTAGTGAACTTGCTGCCCACCTGAAAAATACCGTCCGGCCAGATGCGCCTGATAGGGATGACATCCTGCACCTTGCGAGGTACCTTGTAGCGTTCCTTATCCTGCTTCATGATGGTACGAATACTCTTAATCATGGTTCTTCATTCCCTCTTTCTCTTTCTTCTCCAGCTCAGGCTTTAACGCTTCATAATAGATATTATTCGACTGGAATCGAATGACTTTTGGCTCCAGCACTTCTGACCGCAGCCATGCCCATACAAACTGCTCGGCCGTCATACCGTGATATGTCACAAATCCCATAGCAGCAAATGGGGCAGCGCCCAGAATACACATCCACGAAACCGTTTCTGTGCTGACATACGGTTTGAGGACAAAGTACAGCAGAATCGCTACACCAGCTGCAAGTACCGTGAACACACACTGCCGCATAGACAGTCCGAAGAACATGGATTCGGTATAGTTCCGAATCTCTCGATTGATTTTTACTTCCAATACCGTTTCCTCCTTACAGTCCCATCATCTCATGCACAATTCTGTCAGCCATTTTTATCGAGCCAACCAGAATCAGCATATTGAAAATCAGTTCACCAATATAACTCCATACCATGGAAGCCGCTGCCGCATCCACATCAACCACCGGCGGCGATGCCGCAAATACGCTGAATATAATGCAGGCAAGGACGATAATCGCTCCCTCCAGGCAAACCGCTGCATAGCCTTTTAAGAAGCTCTTACCAATGTTCTGGCTTGGTTCTCCCGCAAAGCTAGATAGTGGAATCGGCGCGATTGCCGTATACATGAACATTTTGAAAAAGCGTCCGTAAACGCTCAGAATCATCACAAAAGACAGCACCCAAATGAACAGTCCGCCGATCAGCGTGACGGCCCACAGAGGAATGCTTTCAAAAAAGCCGCATTCTTCTACGGCTGTAATAATCTCCTGTGGCAATACCGTCTGCTGTGCTCCTCCAAATCCTGCGGCATTCATAATCGAAGAAATAACGCCCTGTACGATATTGAGCAGAGCCAGCATCAATTCCATGCCATAGGAAATCAGTCCTTTGGCAAGGGCGAACCGCACAAACAGCTTTACTGCGTGTTCCGGCTTCTTGATTTCCGCAAAGCTGCCGCAGGTTTTCATCACGCCAACCACAAAGAAAACCACCAGAAGCGCATATCCAATCGCCTGGAGTGCGCCATGAATGCTGACGATCACACTCCAAATCGCGCCGCCCTTAAAGTTTTCTGGCGACTGCGTAATGAGCAGCCAAATCTCTGACAGCTTATCATTCCATGTTTCCAGCGCATTGGTCAGGTTTTGTACGACCCAGTTATCCGACACTTCAAGCACCTCCTTCCGGGGCAGGCATCATGCCTGCCCCAAACTGTTGGATAACGTATCTTAGCCGCCGGTAATCAGCGTCAGGATTTCCTTGGCAAAGGTGATGACAATGCCGCCTGCCAGCGTCAGAAAGCCGTTAGAACGCTGAGAGGGGTCATGGGACTGAAGCGACAGACCTACCTGCACGATACCCCAGCCAAGCAGGATCAGACCAACAGCGCGAATCAGGCCGAAAATAAAATTGCTCAGGTTGTTGATCACTGCCAGCGGATCGTCTGCCGCAAACGCCGGGACGGTGCAGCAGCAGAGCACTGCCGCAGCCATCACCGCCGTACAGTAGCGACGGAAGCCCTTTTTCACCTTGTCAGGCACCGGCTTCCGGTTTTCATTTTTGTTTTTCATGTTGTTTTTCCTCCATCTTCTTGAAATGTTCTTCTAGCTCCTCTTCTGTGAGAAGCACGAAGTCATGTTGACTGGAAACGGTCAGTTTCTCTGCTTTTTTAGCAAGTTCAGCGTCCAGTACGACAGATGCGATACTGCGTGTGTCCTGTCCATGCTGGTAAGGCTCCATACCGCCGTCTGTGGTGAGTTTCACATTCGGATGTTTCAAAACATCGTATTTGAAATCTTTGACCGGTCGCTCACCGCGTATAAAAAGAAGTGCGCAGCGGTTGTCCAGCATACGCACTTCATCAGGTGTCATCAGCTCTCGGCCTGTGATCTGCCAGTTGACCGAGTAGCTGCCGTTTCTACCTTTGGATTGTCCATAGGTGTTCGTATCAATCGTTTCCTTGCCGAGCAGCTTGGACACATATTCATGCGTAGACTGCTCGTTACCGCCGAGATACAGGAACTCATCACAGTTGCCCACGATGCTTTCCCACTGTTTTTCGAACAATGCTTTCAGCTGTGCAAGGTTTTGGATAATAATGCTCACTGAAATCTCACGGCTGCGCATCGTAGCCAGCAGCTTATCAAACTCATCGGGCAGGGCGACATTTGCAAACTCGTCCATCACAAAATGCACATGAACCGGCAGTCTGCCGCCATGAACAATGTCTGCCTGGTAGTAAAGCTGTTGAAACAGCTGCGTGTACAGCATACCGACAAGGAAATTGAAGCTGCTGTCATTATCCGGAATTACCGCAAACACAGCCGTTTTCTTCTCGCCTACGCTCCACAGCTCCATTTCATCGGTTTGCGTAATGCCCGCAAGAGATTCCAGATTGAACTTCTCCAGTCTGGCAACCAGTGTGATTTGAATGGATTTCAGCGTTTTGCCGCTGCCGGAATGGTAGTTGCGATAATATTTCAGGGCAATGTGCTCCGGATTACGCATCTCCAGCCGGTCGAACAGCTCGTCCAGCGGCGATACAAACCCCTCATCGTCCTCATGCACTTCACCGGCTCGAATCATCTCCATCACCGTGGGGAAGTTCTGTTCGTCCTCCGGAGCTTCATAATGGAGATAGAAAATCAGCGCCAGCAGAAGCATTTGTGCCGCCTGATCCCAGAAAGGGTCCTGCGACTGACTGCCTTTAGGTGTGGTATTCTTAAACAGGTTCGTCACAAGGCGCTGAATGTCATTATCATTCCGCAGATAGACAAACGGATTGTAACAGTGGCTTTTCTCCATATTGATGAGATCAATCACCTTAATTTCATAGCCCTTGGATTTCAGAAGATTGCCTGTATCGCGCAGGAGTTCGCCCTTTGGGTCAAGACAAACAAAGCTGGTATTCGCATTCATCACATTGGGTTTTGCAAAAAAGCGCGTCTTGCCAGCACCGCTGCCGCCGCAGCACAGAATATTCAGATTTCGTCGGTGCTTTCGACCATCAAGTCCGATTGCAACAGTCTGCGTCAGGATTTTATTTTCTGGCGCAGACTTATTTGCATACTTTCGACTGATTTCCCATGGAGAACCCCACTGTGCTGAACCATGCTCCTCGCGCCTGCGGTAATTTCGGTCATTCGAGAGAAATACCGCCAAAGCCAACCCGTAAATCAGTAGAAAAATAAGGACAGCTCGGAGACTATCCCTACAAAGCATGATATGAAACGGGTTTGCAAAAGCAGCACCGGCATTCTTAATCAAACCGATCAATCCATCATCTAAATACGGAGCGAACAACAGTGCTATCCAGATGACCGGTATACAGCCGCAGGCATAGCAGATCAGGTTTACTGGCGAATACTTATCTTGCTTCATTCCGCCACAGCCCCCGTTTCCGTTTGGGCGGTGCGTCGATCACTTTGAGAAGCAAGTCATCAATATCGTCCGTCGGCTTACCATCCAGGATTGCATCGTTTCGGTAATCTGCCAGACCGCGCACCATAAGCCGCTGCTCGTGTTCCTCCAGCGTTACAACTTTCTTATCAGATGCCATCTTTGTCACCGTTCCTCTCTGTTGGCGTTCTCTCTTTGCGGCTGTTTCCGGTCATGCGTATCCAGCACTCGGTTCATATCACCAATCATCACGTTGGAAACACGCCTGATCGTACTAAGCTCCTGTCTTGCGCTCTTGGCGTCCATACCGCCAAACTCTGCTGGCATTCGATCAAAACGAAACGTCTCGCAGGACAGCTGATTTTTCCTGCACAGCACATACGCAACCGAATATGCCGTAAAGGCAGGGTTGCAGCAGGTCAGTTTTTTCTGTTTCAGATGGACCTTTGCAATTTCCTGTGCCAGTCCGCGAAACAGCGGTTCCGCATCCGTGCCCTGACGAACGTAAATCTTGTTATCCGCTGGCTGATACAGTACATTCACTCGTTCCGGCAGGTCATCCGAAACCTCAATTTCGCAAGGCCGATGATCAACCAGCGCATTCAGCAGCAACTTTTTATCATGAGATACCAACGTCTCATGCTTCTGCAAAGCCGTTGTCTGCGACACATCGAACACCTTTTTCACCTTGTAAGAGGTCTTAACCGTACCGTCCTGATTCGTATATTCCTGTCCGGGTTCCAGAAGGTTGATGGCGCAAGCCCCTTTCTTGATGTGAACACCAGTGTTCTTCCAGGCAGCAAAGTCTGCCAGCTGCGTCGCATCCGGACACTGATGGGCAATCAGCAACGCATTACTGGCAGAATACCGGTCAAACTGCGCCTGAATATTCAGAAACGCCTGAAACTTCTCACCGCTGCTGACTGCCGCAACCGCTGCATCGTCAATCATCTGATAGACAACTTTGCGCTCCTCACGTTTCTGTGTTGCCCACTTTTCCTTATCAAAAGGTTCAGCATTGCTGTTCTGAACCAGACCGTCATTGTTTTCCATGCTCAACGCTCCTTTCTCTTCCTGCGCTTCTTCTTTGGGGCATGATGCTCAGTCGCAGGCATTTTCTCAGCACAGTCCTTCGCTTTCTCTGCGGCCTTCGCAGCCTGCTCTGCCTTAATGTCTTTCAGCTCCTGCCGTACAGATGGCCGTACCCGTTCTCGATTAGAAATATCCCGCTCGCTTCGTTCGCTGGGCCTTGAGATAGGCTCGGACTGAGGGGATTTTGTCGTCCGAGCCTGTGCGGGGTTTGGTGTATGCTCCTCTTGCTGCTTGTCCGGTTTCTGCAACATGGAATCTACCAGCTGTGCCGTTTTATCCGACTCGGCTGCACTGCGCTCCGGTTCAGGGAATCCCTCTGCGGCTTTCTCGCGGCAGCTGCGCTCGATTTCACTCTTAACGCTGCCCATATCAACTGTTGCAAGCTGAAAACGATCAAAAATACGGTTGATCTTGCTTGCATCCTCCGCTCGAACCATCACATCCGTAATACCGTCATCAGCATTCCTGTCCTTCAGCACGCAGTACAGTACACCATACTTCTTTGATGCCTCGCAAAACTGCTTCAGATCAGTATCCTTCACAGCAAAGACTTTCAGCTCTTTGCCGCTTCGCAGCATATTCGTCAGCCGCGTCTTACCCTTGGTCTTTTTCTGCTCACGCAGAATGGCATACAGAAGAATAGCGACCTGTTTCGCGCCCGCACCGGTGATTTTGGCGGCAACTTCAGCCCCTTCCAGCGACATTCTCACGACCTGTTCTGCCGCGTCGCCCGAATAACTCATGCTCATCTCGCTCCTTTCGTTCCAGTTTCTTCTGTTCATTCAGCCGTTCCAGCTTCTCTCGCACTTGTTCAGAACGCTCTGCGATTTCACTACATAAAACCACCTCCTTTCGCTTCGCTCTGATCTCCGCAGTCAGTTCCTTAATCTGTGCCTTGACCGCATCATCCACTCCATTTCTGCGTTTAACGCATTTCAGTTCATTTCGCAATTCATGTCGTTTTTCAACGAGGGCCTGTACCGCAGCTTCTGCATTCAATTGATATGCAGATAAATCTTCGCCTGTACGGATATGGTTTCTTGCCAGAAGCCTTGTCTGCGCATCCAGTCGATCCAGTTTGGTAATATCCTCTTTCAGTAAAAAAGACACCCGCTTTACGGATGTCGGATGCTTCACCAGAATATGCAGTTCATAACAGTATCGAAAATACAGGGCTTGAAGGCCTGTCACTGATCTGCGCATGTTTCCGCGCACTCGATATTTACGTGGTGCATGATGCTCTGCAACAGGAAACGGATACTGCTTTGAGATGTTGTCCAAAATACGATCTTTAATCGCATCGAGCGAATACTCCTCGCCCAGCTTGTGAAAGCGAAAATATCCTTTGGCATCCGGCGGCTTGATTGCGGGGTATTTGAGCTGCTCGCCACTCTTTCCGCGCGTCTTCAGTTCATACCCCATCTTCTGCATGATGCGGATAAAATCCCGTTCCGTAGTCGATGCCCGGATTGCCCGGTCAATATCAGCACGAATCATGTTGCGGTACGTTGGTTTGCCATTCTTTTCGGCAGACCATTGTGCGTAGTGTTTTCCTTTGCCGCTCGGCACATCAATCACAGATATTGCATGCTCTCGACATAAGCGATCTGATATTTTTCTCATCTCGGCATAATCCGACTTCGAATTATTGAACTTGTAGCCGTCTGCCCATGAAACCGAGTTGATTATAAAATGATTGTGGTAATGGCCTGTGTTGCAGTGCGTAGCAATTACAACTTCAAATCGTTCTCCCCACAATTCTTCTGCTAATTTCACTCCGATTGCATGGGCGGTTTCCGCTGTCACTTCACCTGCTGCAAAAGACTGATACCCATGGAAGCACAACCGTCCATCAGTTTTTCCCCAGTATCGTTTCGTTTCCATCATTTGCACTGCTGCATCGTCTTCTCGGCAATTCAGGCACGAAACGTATGCGCGTTCTTCCGTCTTGATCGTATCCGCCGCATATTCAATCACGTTGTCAATTGCATGAAGCGAAGCTTGTGCCACCAAAGATCTTTCCCTTGTCTTCGCCGGATTTCGCGCATAATTGATCACATGGTCCAAGCGACTCTTGACCGGCCAAATTGAAGTGACTGCCATATCAGTCTTCCGGCATCGTATATGCCGCCGTAATCATCTTCTCAACCTTGCGGTTCTCCGTCAGTGCTTCACGCAGCTTGGGTACATCGAGCATACCGCGCGCATTCGCCATGCGGAGGATCTGATCGATGTTGTAGCCAACGCGACGCACCTCATTGATCAGCATCGGCACGTCTGCAGAAGGCGCTTCCTTGATCTCCGCGCCATTCAGCAGGTGGCGGCAAAAGCTCTCACGGGACAGGCCGGACTTGCGAACCTTCTTGGTCAGGCTCTCCAGTTCGTCCTTGGTAAAATAGATTTCTACACGGCAATTTCTCTTACGCATATTTTTCTTCCTTTCTAATTGTCAGCATGGTATACTGTGGTCAGGAGTTGATTTTATGACTACACAGCAGTTTAATAGACGTGTTGCGGCAGTAAAGACCGCTGACGCAATTAATGCAATCGAAGGTGCACCAGTTTCTGATTATGCCCGGATGCTTTCTCTTAGCTGGGCGAAAGGCGAGATTACTGGCGAACAAATGAAATCCGCACTAATGTCTTTTCATCGAAAGATTGCATCACAGGTACACCAAAATGGCTGATTTATACTTGTATGACGATGTACCTGTTCTCCGTAATTCGTTAGGCATTAAAGATGAGAACACACTTGATCGAATCGAGGCAGAGCAAAGTCGGGCAAACATGATGCTCCTGTACGAACGCGGTTTTCATGACTTCACCCCATCGGGTCTCTGTGAAATCCACCATTTTCTTTTTGGCGATTTATATGATTGGGCTGGCAAATACCGCATTATCAACATTGAGAAGCGTGAGCGATTGTTAGCTGGTCGCAGTGTTTGGTATAGCAATGATGAGGAAATTCCCAATGATTTGGAAAGTGCATTTTCCGCACTATACCAGCCGAATTGGGATAGTCTGACTCGTGAGCAATTTGTAAGTGCTATCAGTCGATGCTTCCCTCATATTTGGCAGGTTCATCCTTTCCGCGAGGGCAATACTCGTACCGTAGTAATGATGATGACTTTTTTTGTCGAGCAGCACGGCTATTTCATGGATCAGGAATTGCTCGCCGCCAGTGCTGGTTACGTCCGTGATTCTTTCGTCATGGCATCACTGGATCAATTATCTGAATACGAGCATTTGGAACGAATCCTCTTAGATGCTGTTCAAAGCGCACCCATTCACTATGATGTTGAAACGCTCTGCAACTCGATTTCCCCATCGTCAGACCGCTATTCCAAATATCAGAAAGAGCCCTACAAACCTCAACCACATTACAAGCGTGAAACTTGAAGAACGCAGGCTGTCATTTCCCACGGCAGCCTGCGTTCTCCTTTTTTATTCATTCTGTTAGGGCAAATAGGGGTCATAGGGGTTCTCGCCCCTGTCAAGCTGGATTTGCACAATCAAATCCGTTGCTTGTTAGACCGATACCGCTATGCTCTCTTACGGCAGTTCGGTCTTCTGCCTTTTTCAGCGCTCCCGTTCCTTATCCGATTTGACCGGCATCGGAATTGCAAGAATCTGATCATCAATCTGCACAAATCGTTCAGGGCGCTTATACTTTTCGGTGTAGCGCTTCAGCTGTTCCTCGCTCAAACTCTTGAAGTTCTCCGTACTGCAATCGCACACAAAAAAGGTTCCCGCCACAATATCATAGATGCGATTGTCTTCATCCCGCAAGGCGCGGTTCAGCGGAAGGCCCTGCAGCTTGCCTTCCTCATTGCAGACCAGACACACAGGTTCTTCAAACGGATAGACCGCCTGAATATAACCGCTAACCGTTTTCTGCATTCCTTCTAGAGAACCATCAATCTCTGCAACACGCGCTGCCTTGCCCGGCTCCACCAGAACAACACGCATCGTTCTCGTATCCAGTTTCTGTGTCTGTTCGGGCTCAAACTTCACAGGCTGAAAGCCAATGCTGTCACAGAAATAGAAGCCAGCATTTTCACCGTTAACAATCTCGACCACATCAGAAATCGACAGCGAGTGTCCCTGAAAATCTTCCGGGCAGTCACAGTTGAACATCTGATATACGCCTTCCAGCGTATCGACCTCAACCGCTCCCTCAAACACTTTATCGTAAATCTCACTGTTCACTTTCGAACTCTCCTGAAACTTATCAAGCTGAGAAAGTCCCAGGAAGGCCACCCGGTCGTCATCCCTGCTCAAATTGATCTGATAGATTTTAATATCCATCATCGTTCATACTCCTCTCTATTTCGATTTCTAATCTCCATTCGCAGATAATCGTTCACATCTTTTCCGGCTCGCGGCGGGCGGTTCAGGACCGTATACTTCTTATCTAAGCCGCCCATAATACTTTCCGCCGCTTGCCGACCCACCCGGTCATTATCTAGATGCAGAACCACCTTCGTAATCTGCGGGTGGTCTTTCAAAAACTGCTCTAGCGCCACCGGCACTACATTCGCCCGTTTACTCGCGAACACGCCTGCCAGCGACAGATACGCGATTTTTCTCCAGTCTTTGTGATACATGATTTTCAGCGATGCATAGCTCATGGCATCAATCGCGGCCTCAAAGACATGTACCTCTCTAACTGGTCTGTCATCCGCAACCAGTGCAAAGGAAAAGTGCTTATCACTGCCGGTTGCCTCGCCCTTGTAATCCGTAGTCATGGAGCGCAGCGCTGCATAACGCCGGGTTCCTTTGGTATCGTATCCGACAAAAATAACATCATTGGCGTTCTCTGACTGAAACAGCAATCCGTGTTGAATGCAATATGCTATGATTTGCGGATGGATTCCTCGGCTCTTTAGATACGCCTCTGTTTTGCTTGTATTGGTGTCCAATGACGGCAAAAGCAGCTTTCTCGGGGCAGGCGGCGGTTTCTCGTAGCATATCGGCTGAACAGCCTGCCCGTTGAGCATTTTCACTGCCTCCGGGAACGACATCTCCTTCACCTTAACCAGATAATCCAGCGCCGACCGACCGCCGATATTCTGCGAAAACCAATACCACTTTCCGTTACTGATTTTCAGCGAATCATGCGTTCTGGTGCAGTACGTTTCACCCGAAAAGCGCACCAACTCGCCCGGTTCATACGCTCTGAGATATGACAGCAGATCCATCTTTCTGGCATTGACGATTTCTTCTTTTGATACACCCGGCATTACCTCGCCTCCCAGTTCCGGTCCTTTGCCGCTTTCCGCTCTGCAAACGACTCGATCGCACCGCGCACCGTTTCCATGTAGTCGGTTTCCAGTTTGCTGAAATCCTTGAATACGTCGTCGAGCGGCCCACGCTGTTTGAGCAGTGCCATCGTCTGATCGTCCGGCAAATTTAATTCTTCCATAGCCATCAGAATATCCTCGCGCACAGCATACTCATAAGCATGAGAAAGAATTTCCTCTGGCGGGCACTGAACGAGCCACTTGCGATATTTGTCCTGCTCACGCTCCATCTTCTGATAGAGCGCAGTATTCAGTTTCTCGTTGTTCATTACCATCACCTTCTTAATTTCAATTCACATCTGACACGAAAGCAGCTATGTAGGGTAGGGGAGGAGATTCCCCTACGCAAGTTCATTCAGGCTTTGTGAATCACCCGTTTATATTTGGTATCCGAGTTCTCCATATATGAATTGATGATTCGGCTCTGCTCCTTGGTTTCTGCGTATGCTGTTACGGTCAGCGTCTTGCGATTCCAGTCCAGCGTATAGCTATCTGACGCAACATTGGTAATATGGTGTTTGGCAAGGTAATCCCGAAAGTCCTGCATTGCAGCCATATCATCGGACATCACCACATTGATATAGATGCGGTCTTTGGAAAGCTTGTTATTGATGCCGCTGACCAAAAAGCAGCCAACACCACTGGCTACCGCTACCGTCAACGTAGTCAACATGCTATCTGCCAGAACCACACTGCGTGTAATCCAGAAATAAAGAAAGCTGGAAAGCGCAATTGCTACGCCTGCCAGCAGACTCCGGTTTCTCTGAATCATAATCGTTTTTACGGTGCTCAAGGCGTTGTCTGCCATCTTAGCGATAAACAGCAGGCCAAGACTCATTGCTGTTGTCAAACTCTCATCTCCTCATCGTTCCATTTCGCGTTTCTTTTCTTTCGGCTCCCCCTCATCGGGTTCGCCGTCCACAATTTCATTCTCCCGCTTATCCAGATTGAGTAGAATGTTCAGTTCATCCAGTCGTGCCAGCTTGGTTTTCAGTTCATCTTCCTGCGGGAACGGCTTGTCCACTACCGCCTTGGCATTGGACAGTTGAACCCTTGCATTATCCAGCTGTGCTTCGCACTGCCGGAGATCGCTCTCCAATCCGGCAAGCATATTATCAATGCGCTGGATATTGCCAAACAGGTCTGTACCAAGAGAAATCGGATGACTGAGCTGGCCTTTCAGATTCAGTCGATACTCCTTTGCAAAGGTGTCAAACGAGAGGACCATGGCAAAGCCCCGATACATTCCGATTGGAATCGCATCAGGGCTTGTCATATTATGCGCCGCTGCCAGCAATGCGCTGCCCGCAGCTTTCTTTTCGATATAGGCGGTTTCCTCGACCTCCATTGAAGAAAAACCGTCTTCATTCGGCATTGTCTGTGCCTCTCGCAGCTCAATATCACTCTTGTATCCGCTGATTTTCTGTTCCAGCGCCGCAATCTGATCGGGAAACGCTTTTGCGATCTTATCCTCCAGTGCATATCTCTGGCTCAAATGGCTTGCTTTCAGCATTTTCAGCCGTTGAACTGCAATGTCCAGATCCATCTTTTCCTTGATATACGGATTACCGGTACAAAGTGCCTTCACCTCGGCATAAGATAATGCTGTTTCATCAATATCCTCCGCCGATCGGGCCGGTGCTTTGGAAGTCATGACCTGACCAATGAACTTTTGCTTTCCCTCAACCATCTGATAGAGGTAGCTGTCGAAAGCATTCTCTGTTACATAGGTGTAAATCTCAACTTCCGGGTTCTCATTGCCCTGACGGATAATGCGGCCTTCGCGCTGCTGTAAATCGGACGGTCGCCACGGGCAATCGACATGGTGTAGGGCGATAAGCTTTTTCTGTACATTCGTACCGGCACCCATTTTCTGCGTTGAGCCGATTAGCACTCGGATTTCACCGCTGCGGACTTTGCCGAACAGTTCCTTCTTCTGCGCTTCGCTGGCTGCATTATGAATATAGGCAATCTGATCTTTGGGAATACCCATATCCAGCAGTTTATCCCGAATGCCATCATAGACATTGAAATTTCCATCGTTATGCGGCGTTGACAGGTCGCAGAACACCATTTGTGTTGATTTCTGTTCCGCAGTTCTCTGCCAGATTTCAAAGACATTCTTTGCGCAGGCACTGACTTTACCGCTTTCATCGTCCGGCAGCATAGGATTGATCAATCGCTGATCCAGTGCCAGCTTGCGGCCATCGTTGGTGATGAGCAGCATATTGTCTACACTGGAATCAACCATACGATTACGCACACGCTCGGCACGTTCCGAAAGATCCTTCACCATTTTCACCTGATAGGCAGACGGTTTCAGCACAACATTGTGATAATTTGCTATCGGAACCGGCAGCTTGAGCATATCCGCCGTCTGAATATCTGCCGTCTGCTTAAACAGTGACATTAGCTCCGGTAGATTATAAAATCGGGCGAATCGTGTCTTCGCCCGATATCCTGTTCCCTCGGGTGCCAGTTCAATGGCAGTAACCGTTTCACCAAAGGTACTTGCCCAGGCATCAAAGTGCAGCAGATTTTTCTCTTTCAGCGTCCCGTACTGAAGATACTTCTGCATCGTGTACAACTCCACCATGCTGTTACTGATTGGAGTGCCCGTCGCAAATACTGTTCCTCTGCCACCAGTAATCTCGTCCAGATAACGGATTTTCATATACAGGTCACTGGATTTCATTGCCTCCGCCTGACTGATACCGCCCACATTCCGCATCTTAGAAAATGAGGCAAGGTTTTTATAGTAATGTGCCTCGTCCACAAACAGTCGATCAACACCCAATTCTTCAAAGGTAACAAGGTCATCTTTTCGGCTCTGGTCGTTCAGCTTATCCAGCTTCACCTGCACTGCTTTCTTAGAGCGTTCCAACTGCTTGACCGAGAAACGATCTCCGTTCTGTTCTTTCAGTTCTCGGATACCATCTATGATTTCATGGTACTGCTGCTCCAGAATATAACGCTGCCGCTCAACAGACATTGGAATCTTCTCGAACTGGCTGTGGCCAATAATAACGGCATCAAAATCGCCAGTTGCAATTCTGCCGCAGAAGCGTTTGCGGTTCTTTTTTTCAAAGTCCTTCTTTGTTGCAACCAGAATGTTGGCAGAAGGATACAACTGCAAATACTCTGCCGCCCACTGTTCTGTCAGGTGATTCGGCACGACAATCAGCGATTTTCGGCACAGTCCAAGCCGTTTGCTCTCCTGAGCTGCGGCAACAATTTCGAAGGTTTTGCCGGCCCCCACAACGTGTGCTAGCAGCGTATTTCCTCCGTAAAGAATGTGCGCAACTGCGTTTAGCTGGTGCTGCCGCAGCTGGATTTCAGGGTTCATACCAACAAAGATCAAATGACTGCCATCGTACTCGCGCGGGCGCAGTGCATTGAACTGCTCATTGTAGAGCTTGCACAGTCGCTCTCTTCTCGGCTGGTCTTTCCAAATCCAATCCTGAAACGCTTGCTTAATCAATTCTTGCTTACCCTGTGCAATTGCTGTTTCTTTCTTATTCAGAATCGGTACTCGTTTTCCGTTTTCGTCTTCCACATAGTCGAAAACACGCACATCCCGCAAATTCAGTGTATCCTCAATGATCTTATAAGCATTTACACGATCTGTACCATAGGTGCTGGTCGCGTTGATATTGCTGCGGTCATAGGACTTGCCCTCTACATTCCACCCGCCGGTGTAGCGGGAATAATGCACCTTCACTTTCCACTGTGCGTAATACGGCGTGTCCAGCAGCTGATACATGAATTCCTGCACCACATCTTCCGGAAGCCATGTTGCTCCAAGACGAACAGAAATCTCGCTTGCAGTCAGGTCCGTTGGCTGAACTTCTTCCAACGCGGTCACATTCGCTGTGAATACTGGATCGCTTTCAGCCGATCTTCGAGCCTCCGCCAGTTTTTCACGCACATTGCCCGAAAGGTACTCATCTGCGGTAAGGTATTTCGCCTGACTGCCGTTCTCCTCATAAAGCGGATTCCGAAAAATAACGCCGCTGAGGTCTGCAAAGATTTCTTCTTCCGTTTTCCCAGTCAACTGCATCATATACGGCATATCGACCTTTGCCTTTTCGCCCATGGAAACCGCCAGAGCTTCCGATGCGGTATCAACGCTGATAATTTCGGTATGCTGCCGGATTGTGCGCTTGCTGAACATATCTGCCTTACGCACGAAGTTTCCCTCATCATCCAGAACTTCCAAGGAAGAAAGCAGGCAGAAGGAACTGTCATCAGCAAAAACAGATTTGTTTGCTCTGGTATTGATGCGCCCATACTTCTTCTCAAATGCATCGTACAGGGCATTCAAGTTAGTCTGTTCCTGCTGAATCATTGTGTCCGGGTAATCTTCTGTCTGATATTCGATCAGCTTACGGACACACTCGCGGATTGCAATTAAGCCTTTAACTCGATTTACGCCGGTTACAGACAAATCGACCGGGTGCATGATGCTGTTTTCCCGATAATAGACTTCACCATCTACAACAGTAAAGCTGAAGTTGCGTACGGACGGGTCAGCCGGGATAGAGCGATCTTCTTCCTCGCTTTCCGGATCATCAACTTCGTACTCCATCACAGAACCATTGATGTTTTGAATTGCATCCGTTAAAAGTTCTTCCAGACTGCTGCCGTCAATCAGCAGGCAGGCCGTTTCCGGACCATAAGGACCGCTCACTTCCTGCATGGTTCCAAGCACCATACTCGGATTATCTACAAAATACTGATTTATTGCCAAACCGTTAGCATCAATGCCAAGGTTGACCCATGCCGGCAGCTGATCGACCATGCGGTCACGTTTTTGCAAAATGAGAATATCTGCGGTGACTTCTGTTCCCGCTGCATCCTTGAACGTATTATTGGGCAGGCGAATTGCTCCGAGCAGCTCCGCTCGTTGTGCCAGATATTTGCGTACAGACGGATTTTCCTTATCCATCGTGCCTTTACTGGTGATGAACGCGATAATACCGCCGGGCCGCACCTTATCCATAGTGCGGGCAAAGAAATAGTCGTGGATCAGGAAGTTATACTTGTCATACCGCTTGTCCACAATCTTAAAAGAGCCAAACGGCACATTACCAATGGCGGCATCAAAAAAGCTGTCCGGCAGATCTGTTTTTTCAAACCCACGAACAGCGATAGACGATTTCTGATATAGCTGCTGCGCGATTCGTCCGCTGATGCTGTCCAGCTCCACGCCATAGATTTTCGAGTCGGACAGATTATCCGGACGCATACCGATGAAATTGCCAACACCGCAGGACGGCTCCAGAATATTACCACGCTGGAATCCAAGCCTTTCTAAAACCTGATACATCGACCGAATCACAACAGGCGGTGTGTAGAACGCTGTCAGCGTCGATTCGCGCGCGGCTTCGTACTCGTCATCGGATAGCAGTGCTTTCAACTCGGCATAATGGCTGTTGCGCTCATCGAAACAGTCTGACAGCCCACCCCAGCCAACATATTGAGCAAGTTCTTCCTGCTCCTGTAGCGTTGCCAGCCGGTGTTCGGCCTCCACTTTTTTCAGCGTGGTAATGGCACGGATATTTCGTGCATATCGCTCCCTCGGCGTTCCGACACCCAGCAGATCATTGGAAATATGGTACTCTGCGCGTTCTGCATCCGGAATTTCCGGCAGCAGTGTCAGCGGTGCCGCTATCTCCTTTTTCCTTGCAGCTGGTGGTATAAGCAAAGTTTCCTTCGGTTGCTCTGGCTTCTGGCGCTGTGCAGCATACTCGTTTTCACCAAAGGCAATGAGTTCATCGAATGTCATATTTGCAAGGGACTCATTCAGGTCACCCAAATCCGCAAACTGAATCCGGGCAATTTCTTCATTGTCCACCGCATAAAGCATACGACTGTTCTCAAGATCTACATCCACCTGAATACTATGCTCGCCGTCACCCGTTGTGCTGTACGCCAGCGGCACTGCGGTCAAGTCGCTGAAATCCGCTTCCTCCTCAAAGCACTCCAGCGCGTACAGGTTGATCATGCGTATGCTTTCGTTCAGCAGATATTCTCTGTGTCCCTCTGCGTAGTCCACGACTGCAAAGCCCTTTGGCGGTGTTCCAAGGTCTGTCAGGAAATCCTGTGGAATGGTAGTGCCGTTCTGGTCACGATACAAGGTAATGGTAAACGGTGCACCTGTATCTACGTCTTCTTTGACTTGCTCGACAAGCTGGGTTTCGTCATCATATTCCACCTGTTCCCCGACGTGTCCGTTCGAGTCCAGATAGTCCAATCGACCAACAGCCAGCGGTTTTACATCTGCTGTTTGTTCGCCACTGCTTTCTTTCGGCTGGTCATTCAGCGGATTTTCTGCAATGCGCCGATCAAAGTCACTGCGGCTCAGTTCTTCGTTGAACAGCGGGTACTCCGAATCATACAACCGAACCATATGATCGTCGATTGCAAGAATTTCATATTCTTTAACGCCCAGATAAACCTTATCGCCAAGTGAGTAGTGCCGCTGCACCGGTTCTTCTTCATTTGCCGGGGCAGCAGTCGATTGATCCGCTTTCGTTGAAGACTGTTCCGCACTGATTCGCTCAATTTCTGCCTTACTCAGATACCGTCCCAGTGCAATCAACTCACCAATGCGCTTCTCAACAACATTCCAGGACAGATTAACTGCCTTGCTGCCGTCATCATGCAGTTTGCTGAGGTGAATCCCCTTTGCATCATACTCCAGCCAGTAGTCTGTACCGGGAATGGCATCAGAATGGCCGCCGATTCCGTACTCTCGCCGCAGAAACCGAACATTCGCTTCTGTTCCTTCCTGCTTGAGAAACTGTTGGTAGATGCGCCGTTTTCCGTCTTCAAATCCGCTGCCACTGCTGAGTACATAATCAATCGCGTCTTGCGGCATAACAAAAGCCGAGTCTTTTTTGGACTCGGCTTCGCCAATCAGAGAAAGCTGTTCATTTACGCTGGGCAAAACTGCTTCATCCGGTGAAAGCCACTCATGCAGCACGATCATTCCGGTAATATGGTCTGCAACCGTGCTCCACTTCATAATCACTCTCTGATCCGGGTCGCTTGCCGAGCCTCGCCACATCATAAACACTGTGTCAAATGCTCGATAGCCTGCCCGCTGACCGTTGCTCAGTATCATTTCGGTGAACGTGTTATCAAAGAACGTTTTGATAAAATCTGCACGTTCATTCTTGTCCTCATGGTCAGAAAAAAATGAAGCGATTTCTGTCCGATGGCCTTTCAGCGCATCACTGGTACGCAGCAGCTCATTCTTTTCCTCATCGGAGTGGTAATACGGCGCCTTGGAGTCCTTGTACCACTCATCGTGAAAGACCTCCAATCCGGTCGAGCCAACGGCCCGCATCGTGGCAGCGCCAATATCTCGCGTTACCGGTACACCAGTTCCTTCAGCACGATTTCCTCCGCTGCTGCCTGGATGTTGTTCATCAGCCCGACCCACTTCATCTGGTTCTCCGCTTTCAGGCTCTCGTTCACGCCCTCCTGCTTTGCCATCTGCGCGGTCAGCGTTTCCATCATCTCGTTCGCCTGACGGTCGATCTCCTCCAGGTGCTGATTCAGCTTGCCGGTCAGCAGCATCGCTGTGTACGTGCCGTTCCGGTTCTCCCGAAGGAATCTCCGCCGCAGCATTCCATACCTCCCAACCTTCGGTGCCTCCGGCACGATCAGATCCGGCAGATAATACTCGCCCTCCTTGTGATAGGTCACTTCCATATTCAGCGCTCCCTTCTGTTGTTGCTGTTCTGTTCACATCATACCGGCTGTCCGCCGGAACCTCAAATGTGCGATTCTGATTTCTTTCTTCTCGCTGCAAATCCTGCACTAAAACTGCGATTTCGCGGAGCAGAACCTCAGACATATCACTGACTGCTGCTCCCAGAATGGAGATAACCTCTGGCGTATTAAAATTGCAGACCTTGTCCAGAGAATTTCCGAAATATGCTCTGCCCGGAAGTCCACTGCGGATATGCAGCATATAGCCGACACTGTAACTGAGTGCGGTCAGCATTTGTAGGCGTGTATTGTCCTCGTCCAGCTTTTCCAGCAGGCTGCCCGCTTTTGCCTCCATCAGCTCTGCCAGATAATCCTGATAATTATCATTAACGAATGTGACCGCCACATTGAGCAGACAATCCTCCAGTGACTCATGGGTATCAACCTCATATCGTTCTGCCAAAACCTTTTTGACAGGCTCAACGAATCTCTGTTCCATCTTCCAGATGGGAACTTCTTTGCCCGCTCTGCTGTTGGTGTCGGATACATCAAACACATGACGCAGCTTATACGGTGCATCCGTATCGACCAGCAGCGCAATGCCTTTGGTATTGCGATTAACCCAGCGGCCATGCTTATTCCACCAGCTGACTTCGGCGCAGGCTGTCGCATCAGGCTTCTGTGCGAAAATCAGCAGCTGCTCTTGAAACGAATATTTGAAATTATTCGCCGCAGTGGTCAAGAAGTCCATATAGTGATTCGTATCCACTGTCAAAGTCCGCAGATGTTCCGCCTCCATCTCCGTGATCACCTGATACTTGCTCGGCATCTCGCTCACCTCCATCATCAATCTGAATTGTCACTTCAACAGGAATCGGCAGCTCTCCTAAAAGCGAAGAATACAGCAGTCCTGTCCGGGCATTGGATATTTTCGTCACCAGTCCAGTCAAACGAAAGACCGTCGCATTCACTTCTTCCTGATTTGCTGCAAAGTAGTATCCGCTCCGGTCACTGCAAATAGGAACGCCATCCTGACGCAAGCGATTGATCTTGCGGCGCAGGTTACGCCCGTTCAAGGAAAAAAGCTGCTCCAGCTCTGTGCTCGGAACAGCTTTTTCTTTTCCGGTGTGATATTTCTTCAGATACACGCACAGTGCTGCGTTCTTATCCATACGCTCCTTCCTCCATCATCGTGCATCTCTTTGCACACTTGACAAGCTCTGTTTCGGGAAATCCCAGCCATAGACCTTGCCGATTTCATCGCCCAGCCGGCGGGTTATGCGCGTAATATCCGCCCTTGTTGCGGTGCCGCGATAAATTTTCTCTTTCAGATTCTCAATCTTCGCATCGCTGACACCGTCCTTATAGGTTCGATAGAGATAATGGTTGGTGCCATCATGGTGAACCGCATCACAGCGCATATCACCCAGCCTGTCAACATACCAGGTTACATAGTCGCACTCCGAGAACAGGCAGTCCTTCATGTTGCCGCTCTTGATTTCCTTGTAGCCGCTGTAACGTCCATTCCAGAGGCCGAGATCGACAATCACCAGAATCGGCTTATCCAGCTGAATATCGAGATTCATGCGTTCATCGTCCAGATATTCGCTATTCCGTTCATACATCTTTTCCTCCCGTTCCTGTTCGGAAAGTTCGGGATACTCTGCCTCCAGGTCCTCACGCCAATCCTCGTAATCCAACGAGTAATTGCTCCAAATCAGGTATTTCGGCTCTGTCATCGCGCATCACCTCGATCCTTTGGGCGGCTGCGTGTATTTCGGGTAGTATTCTCCATCGTATCCAGCGGCAGCACCGTGTTATGGCAACGTTCCATCTGTTCGGCAAACTGGCAGATATGATATATCGAGTCCCAGCTGGAGCCGATTTCTACATGGTAATCGTCGATGTACCTGCAAACCCTGTCTATATGGGTTCCGTCTTGCCGCAGGATACGAATTTTACCGCCATCTGGCAGGCGAAAGAGCGCCGTATAATCCGATGTGATAAAGCGAATCCCTTTTTCTGCCTGATGCAAATGATGGTCCAGAAACTCTCTCTTGTAGCAGTAGCAGTAAACCGTATACATTCCTTTCTGTGGATTCAGCCGCAGAAGATAAGAATAATCCTTTGTATCCGCACGGAACGCGAAATCCTGACTGGAAAGATCAATCGCACTGTCGATCTGACGGTAACAGTACGCTGATACCGCCGCTCTGCTTTTCAAAAAACCGCCATCTTCTCTCAGATGATTGATTACCTGATTCAACTCGTCATCAAACTCGGGCGTCAGAAGCCTTTCGCAATGACTGGTCCAGTCATGAAAGAACTGATCGCCACTGTCACCCATATCTGCACGCAAATGACCGATGCAGCCGGTCTGTCCCATAATCTGGTCAGACTGCGTATAGCAGTACATCTGCTCGGTCTTTGTGGCAGGTCTTACTTCAATATCCATCGTCTTTCCTCCTCATCTATGTGATTTCATACGCTGCTTGCAGTGTATGTAGCCGTACCTTTGCGCTTGTGCAGTTTCGCCTTTACACTAAATTCATCAAAATGAATCGGAGGTACTCCCATGAAACGAATTACATACTTTCTGTCCGGTGCATTAGCGGCTCTGCTGATCAGTTCTGCAACAGTTTCCGCCTTTGCAGCCGGCGGTCTTATCACCCTCAACGTCCAGCCAGCACAGGTCATGGTCAATGGCGAGGTTTTTCAGCCTAAAGATGCACAGGGCCGTGATGCTCTTGTTTTCACCTACAACGGCACGACCTATGCACCGGTTCGTGCGCTGGCTGAAGCATACGGTCTGACCGTCGGTTATGATTCCGCCAAAAACATGGCTACTGTAGTCGGTGCTGCACGAACCACCAATAGCACTGGCAGTTTTTCCTCTCAGTGGACGGTCACGGAAAAGCCGGTCACCCGATACGGTAATGAGCATATCTTCACTGCCGTTTATTCCGGCCCGCTTTCCATGGACAAATTCAAAAGCTGGTGGAAGTCAATGAATGCCGCTGATCTGAAGGCGCAGGCAGAACAAATGGCTTTGAAGGCTCAGTCTGACCTCCTCGGCTCCGAAATCACCATGTATTTCAGCTTTTGTTCTTATAATCTCGGCACTGCCTTTGCACAATCCGGCTGCACATTCAGCAACTTCGACCCCGCCTCTGTCTGGATCAAGTAATTCTCATAACAACACCCTGTCCATAATGGACAGGGTGTTGTTCTACTTTCGCCACCAGCGCCAAAGCAATACACCAATGACAGTCGCTGCTGCCGCTGTGCCGCAGATTACACGCTTTCTCATTTTCAATCCTCCTCCCGGATAAAAGAACATCGGCCATTGCACAAGCAGCAGCCGATGTATGTAAGTCTATTTGCTTTTCAGCCCAGTTTGACCAGCAGTTCATCAACCGGATCGGTAATATGTCCCTGCGCCAGCAGCTTATTTCTCCAGATGAGCAGATATCTCCGGAGCATCTGCAATTCCTTATATGTGATTTCCAGCTGAACTGTATTCTCTCGTTTGAACATTTGCAAGCACTCCTTTCTCTTGACTTCATCATATATGCCGTAAGAAGTGTTTGCAAATATGCAAACGGTATGTATGTGGCCTGTCGATTGACAGACCACTGGAAAGCCTTACTTGTACCAGCTTTCCTCAGTGCCCAGAATGGCATTGTGTGCGTTTGCTGCTTCCAGAATATCACTGTACGCCCAGTAACGGCGGCTTACATCCGGGAAGGTATTCAGCTTCCTCAGATTATCGCTGACATACTCCAGATCAGCCGCACGTCCAAGCAGTCGGTTCACAATCGTCATGACCTCTGCGCGGGTAATCTGACGGTCAGCGCGGAACGAACCGTCCCCATAGCCGGTGATCCAGCCATGCTTTGCAGCTGCCTTAATATACTCTGCCGCCCAGTAGCCGTCGCTCACATCATCAAAGCTCTTGAACTGTTCCATGATTTCAGCATCGCCATCGCCGTACACATCAAAGAAGCGAACCGCCAGAGTGGTAAACTCGGCACGGGTAATCTGCTTGTCCGGTGCAAAGTTGGTCTTGCTGTTGCCATAGGTCACGCCATTGTTGTTCAGATATTTCACATAACCGCTGTACCACGCATACGCAGGCACATCACTGAACTTGGTCTTTGCCACAGGGGAAATGTTGCCCCCATTCTTATCCGCCAGCAGTCGTGCAAAAATCGCTGCTGCTTCGCTGCGGGTCATATTACGTTCCGGTCCGAACGTACCATCCGTATAGCCAACGACATAAGCGCTGTGATGTTCCGTTCTCTCGACTTCGGGAACCGTAACCTCACCGTTCTTATCAGTCTTGCCGGTGGCCTTGTCACCCAGATCGTTCTTCACAATCACATTGATATTCTTCTGCGGCACCTTCTGCGGGTCGGTTACAATCACCGTCACCTGATGTTTGCTGTCCATATCAACGCCCTTGGGCAGTTCAACCGTAATATTGCCGGTCTTGCCAATGGACACCTCAGAACCCTGAATCGGACGTCCGGTGTCAGTGTGAACCACCTTGATCGTCAGCGTCCAGCGGTCACGATCTGCATCTTCGTAACCCTCCGTAATCTTGCCATCCTCGTTGGTCTTTCCGTTTCCAATGGGAACCGTAATCTGACCGGCCTTGTCGGTCTGATCTGCTGCATAGTTATCATTCTTGTCGGTCACAGCGATACGCATACCCTGAACGGCGCTCTTATCCTTTACCAGCTGTACCAGAACAGTGGTCTGATCATCATAGTCCAGCACTCTGCTGTTCGGCAGACGGATGGAAATGCTGTTGTCCTTGTTCAGCACCACGGACGCATTGGAAACAGGCGTTTTATCCTCCGTATCCGTTACCGTCACCAGATAACCGCCCACAACAGCCTGGCCCTTGCTGTCAGTCATACCGCTGTTGTAGATTTTCTCGATCGGCTGCGTATCCAGCTTTTCGCCGCACTCAGTACACTCCTTGTGCTTGCTGCCTTCGGAGTCCGCAGTAGGCTGCTTATCGATGATCCAGTCACCCGGCTTGTGACCGGTTGCCTTGGTATAATCGGTCTTGCTGGAATCGCCGCAGCGAGTACAGGTCATCATGGTGTAACCCATCTCCGTGCAAGTCGGCTTAGTGATTTCGGTCTTATAGTCATGGCCCAGTGCCTTATTCAGAACCGCACCGCATTTTGTACAAAGCTGAGGCTCCGTACAGGTAGCCGCAGAACCGGGAACATGACCGGCAGCAGCATTTCCCTCGATTTTGTGCTCACCGCAGCGAACGCAGTGATATTCCATCACGCCCTCACCGGTGCAGGTTGCATTCGTCACCAGAGTACCCTTGTCCCAGCTATGGCCGAGCGGTTCCGTATAATCTGTTACGAATGCACTGCCGCAGCCATCGCAGCGATGAATGGTCTTGCCGCCATATTCACAGGTGGCGGGAATCACATGGTCTTCGTACTTGTGTGCCAGAGTCGCAGTAATATCTTCGATGTGCCGCTCTCCGCAAATCGAGCACTCACGAACGGTATAGCCGGGATTGGTGCAGGTAGCCGCAACCGAATGGGTTTCAAACTTGTGCTCACCCTTGGGCGTTGCCGTTTCTTTCATTTCACCACAGCGGGAGCACAGCTCCAGCTGCTTGCCGTCTGCTTCGCAGGTGGCTTCGCGAATCTTTACACTCTGCCATACATGACCCAGAGAATCTACATAATCGCGCTTTTCGATCTTTCCACAGGCTGTGCATAAATAACGATCATAACCTAGCGTCTTGCAGCCGGCCTTTACAGAATCCAGCAGCGTGAAATGATGCTTTTCTCCGCAGCCTTTATCTGTGCAGCAGTTGCCGCCGCAGTTTTTATCCTCGCAGCCGCAGTTCGGGTCAGAGCAGCCGCAGCTGCACTTACCGTCATCCTTAGTGGTTTCATCATGCAGCCAGACGTTTGCTACACCGTTCTCGGTCATCTCTACGCCCTGATAGGTGTAGGTAATCTGATAATACACATCGTACTGTCCCTTGTCGGTATAGTTCGGCGCGCTGGTCATTGTGCAGCTGTCTGCACTGTTGCCGTAGCGGATTTCCGTGCGTACACCGGCATCAGAAAGGTCTGTCACACTGATGGTGTGCGGTGCTCCGTCCACAACACCGTAGTAGCTGGCAACAACGGACTTTGCACCCACATACTCGTATTTTGCGTAGTCGCAGTCCTTGCACTTCTCTACGATGGCAAACCGGCCATTGGCAGGCTGAGAAAGGATTTCTTTCTCCATGTCATGCCGTTCCAGAACGCTGCTCTTGGTGTGATTCGTGCCGTAACAGAACGCGCAATACTCACCGCCGGTCGTTGTGACCTTGTGATAGGTACTGTCCACATAGTCATAGTTTTTCTGTTCGGGCAGTTCCTGCATGAATTTCGAGTCACAGTCATAGAGCCAATAGACGTTCTTGCCGAAACCATAATCGTTAATGCTCATGTTGCTGTTGACCGTACCGCAGATCTCACACACGGCTTTCGTCCAGTGATAACCCGTATAGCTCGCGTTCTGACCGGGAACGCCATCCAGGATCGTGCCCGTACCCGAGCCGCCGACCATCGTACCGTCCGAATACTTCACATTCCGGTTCATAGCAGTCTGTCCGTCCCTCGTATACTCCGGAATGCGGAACGCCTGAAAAGAAGTTGCCTTACCGCATACACCACAGTTGAAGGTTTCATGCGTTACAACCGCATTGACATCCAGCTCATTCGTTCGACCGGAAGCCTGCATCCAGTGCTCCGCAGGATCGTGATAGCTGTTTACCTGTGCCGCACCAGCCGAAACAGGAAACAGCGAAAATGCCGTCACTGCCGAAAGCAGCATGGCAACGGCTCTCGTGCCGAACTTTTTCGTTCTAGCTTTCATTTGAGATACCTCCGTTTGTCTTGATTTGCGGCATGAAAAAACTCCACAGTCCTTGCTGTGGAGGAAAATCCGCCGCTGTTTTCTTGTGTCCAATCATAGCTACATTGCAACCACCTCCTTCGCGATTTTGCAGCCCCTATACTTACTTCTCAGGTAGTAATACAGATGGTTTACTAAAGGGGAGAGTGTGAGAGGGGGAATGAAAGAGCAGGGAAGTGGGGACAGTTGTACCGCAAATGGGCATACTTTCCCCATGATGAAGGTTATCTTGCTTGTTCCCTTTTCTGCCGCTCCCTTGCACGCTGATAATATTCCAGCGCCTTGATGATATAATCCTCGGTCTTTTCCAGCGGCACTGTCGAGGGAATATACGGACGCAGCCGTTCTGCCTTGAAACTGATTTTCTCTTTCTGGTTTGGCTTTTCCTCACCAAGAATCGCTTCGATGACCTCCGCACTCAGCTTTCCAGCTTTGGAGAACTCTTTGAGCCGAATGGCCTGCGGGAGTGATGGCGTGGCATCATTGTAGCTGATGCTGTTCAGAAGATTGTGCTGTTCCGTTTCCGTCAGATAGGAAAGCTCCACCGCAGGACGAAACGCAATCTTGTTCTCATCAACCATATCCAGAAGCTCAGGAATGAGTTCTGTCAAGCGGATATAGCGTCTGACTTGTTCTCTGCTTTCTCCTATCTGTTCAGCAAGTTCTTCATTACTACGCGACTTTGACACCACTGGTGTCGAAGTTAAATCCGTTCTCTGACCCTGTCGCTTCATCGCCTCCAGACGCATCTTGTAGCTGAACGCCTTTTCACTCGGAAGAATGATTGAGCGCTGCAAATTGGATTCCACCATCAGAATGATTGCTTCATCTCTGGACAACTCCTTGATTTCTGCGGGAACGCGCTCCAGTCCTGCCAGTTCACAAGCCTTTCGCCGTCGATGCCCTGACACAATCTCATACCGGCCATCTTCTTTCTGACGGAGCGTAACCGGCGTGATAATGCCGCGCTCTTTCACGCTCTGCACAAGCTGGTTCATGTCCTCGTCCATTTTGACTTTGAATGGGTGGTTCGGGAAATCGTCGATCTCGGATAAAGGAATATCATAGATGCGTGGCAAGCGACTTTCTGCTCGCCCCTCATCATTCATAAACAGTTCAGCGAACCCCGTCAGATCGAGATCGACGTCTTTCTTTCGACTCATGCTCCAACACCTCCTTCGTCACCGCCTCATACGCAGCCGCAACCTTTCCGCCCTTATCATAGGCAAAGATGCTTTGCCCTTCCTGGGCGCTTTCAGCAGCACGGACGGAAAAGGGTATCTGCGTATCAAAGACGCGGACTCGATCGCTTACAGCGGCTCTCAGCGCCGTAGAAATGGCTTTTGCGTTGTTAGTTCGGTTATCCACCATAGTCAATAGAATACCATCGATGTTCAGACGTGGATTGATCTGGCGTTTGACCTTGGCAACCGAGTGCATCAGCTGATTCAGACCTTTCGTTGACAGAAAACTCGGCTGCGACGGGATAATCACCCGGTCAGCCGCTGCCAGCGCATTGATGGTCATCATGCCGAGGGACGGCATACAGTCAATCAGGATATAGTCGTAGTTTTTGCTGACCGAATCAATGTAGCTTTTCAGCACATACTCTCGGCTCATCACATTGAACAAGCCGACTTCCGTACCGGACAGCTCGATATTCGCAGGCATCAGGTCAACGCCCTCCGAACTTCTCAATAACCCGAAGTTTTCCGGCAGCTGCTTATCATTGATGACATATTCCATCACATCAGACAGTGTTTCACTCAGCTGATCTGGATTACGCTCTCCAAGGCTGATTGTTAAACTGCCTTGCGGGTCTGCATCAATCAGCAGCACTCGCTTTCCCTGTTTCGCCAGGCCGACACCCAGATTCACCGTTGTGGTGGTCTTTCCAACGCCGCCTTTCTGATTGGTAATTGCGATTACTCTGCATTGTTCCATATTGGTTTCCTCCTTTCTCATTTTAAGCTGTCTGAATCAGGCAGCTATGTATGTGAGCGCCCAGGCGCTCACTCATCCTGCGACAGTTTGCAGTAGTCATCCACATACTGAAGCAGCCAATAGGCGAATTCACGCATAAACCATGCGCAGAGATACGGGTCGTCCATCAGTTCAGCCGGAAGTTCAACTTCCATATCAAGCATTTTGGAAAGCACCCGAATAAAGAGCAGTGTGGAACTCGGCATATACAGATCGTTAAGTCCACTGACCACAACCGCGATAGCCTCCAGTTTACATTCATCACCGTTAAAGTGTTCTGCCGCCGCATCAATCAGGTACTCCGGGTAATGGACTGCCAGATCTGCCAGCTTTTCGAGAGTTAATTCTTCATTCATAACATTTTCCTCCTTTGGGTTATGTACGCACACTGTTCTTCTCTATGCCCTGTGTGCCGGGCATCATCAGGCGGCTGGCTGCGAACCAGCTCCATAGGCATCTCACCTCCCCGCCTTCTTTATGACCGGGCCGCGAATTACGGAAGTATCATTATCCCTTGCACCTTTCATCGCCTCCGCCGGTAGCAGTCCGGATTTCAATCGAATCGGTTGGATCGCTCCTCCGTTTCCGGAATCATGGCGCACCGTCGATAGCGGCTTGAGGTTTCCCTCGGTGCAGGTAACGTACCTGATGACTGTTATTCAGTTCTGCGGGAGGCCATCAACTTTGCCTCTCACTAATCAACTACAACCTTCAACCTCAAAAACTGATAAAAAACTTTTGAGATTTTTCAAAAAATTTTGGAACATAAAAAAAGCCTCTGCTTCCACATTGGAAACAGAGGTTATTTTTCAGTACACGAAATCAGTTGTAAACGCAAAAACCGCCGCACCAGATTACTCTGATGCGACGGTAAAACTTTTGCAAATGTGTGATTTTTGGGGCATTCTACCGACTTCGACACGGATTGGCATACGCTTGGCACACGTTGGCATACAGCCCGGCTTTTCTGTATCATAATCATGCAGAAATTCCTACAAACACGGCAAACTTTCGAACTTTTTAGTCCAAAGGTTTCATTGTCGGGAATAAAATTTTGCTCTCTCCATCCCGCCCCATGCCGCTCCGTAGTGCGCAAAATCCGCATAATTGCTGGGTTTTTGAAACTATTTATCATTCGTCCTGTGTCCTATTTGACCGTCCGCTTCACTCGAAAAGTTGTATAAAAATTGTAGTTGTTTGTAGGCATATTTTTTTGTGAAAAAGTGTGTCAGCTCCAAAATGTCAAAAATTGGATAAATTTTCCATGAAAAGGACTGGCACATTGTAGAGCCATGAAGAACATCCCTGATACTGTTTCTTTATCGCTTTTAGCCTATATTATAAGGTATCAATGCTAAAACTGCGGAAACCAGCAATGCACAAACTGCTTATTTGCAGCTCATACAAATATGAGTATACCCCCATCAGTTATTCAAGTCAACATTTTTCAGCGAACTACTTGTCTGCATAAAAAACTAGGAGGTTCACTATGCCAGAATACCAACTTCAAATCAAACAAGTGGTAGATTACCCACGATGCCGGA